>Ga0207657_10000992_pt1 | contig 30122 bp, 27 predicted proteins | sample KBSC33metaG_FD_184316 | JGI IMG/M metagenome (GOLD analysis project Ga0207657, IMG submission 184316) | Corn rhizosphere microbial communities from Kellogg Biological Station, Michigan, USA - KBS C3-3 metaG (SPAdes) (version 2) | ecosystem: Host-associated > Plants > Roots > Rhizosphere > Soil ...
GCAATGTCGGAAGAAATACCGGGATCTCTCCTGGAGTTTTCACTATCAACGCCGAAATACACAAGAACTTCCGTATGCCCTACAACGAGCATCACCAGCTTCAATTCCGTGCGGAAGCCTTCAATCTGTTGAACCATCCAAACTGGGGACGACCTGAGCCCAACATCCTGGCAGGCGCGGCAATTCCCGGCGCACCGCCCGGAGCGGCTCGTGCGGGTTTTGGCACCATTAGCGGCCTGGCTGGTCAGCTCAATGGGTTCCCTCCCACGATCCCGATGCGCCAGTTGCAGCTGGGATTGAAGTACACGTTCTAAGCAGTTCGGGGGGAGGGGTGTCGTTAGCCTCTCCCCACTTTCACCGTGTAATCGCTCAAAGCGCGATCTTCATCCTGTTCCGTATGTAGTTCGCGGTAATGCGTGCGCTCTCTTTCGGCGGACGCCAGGGTGACGTATCCAGTTCGACGACCAAAAAACCCCGCCAATCGATACTATCTAGATACGCCTTGAGGCCGATGAAATCGACTCCGCCGCTGCCTAGCGGATAAAAATAAGGGTCTTTCATCATGTCCACTTCTGGCCCCGGAACGTGTTTGGTACCTCCATGATCTTCCGGCTTGGTGTCCTTCAGATGAAATTCAACCACCCGCTTCCCTAACTTGCGGGCAAGAGCCAACGGGTCCATGCCGGCCATGGTGATGTGACCGGTATCGAGCACAAACCCGACGTACTTAGGATCAGTGTTCGCCATGATGTAGCTGATCTCGTGCTCGTTTTGAAGCTGGCTACCTAAATGCGCGTGGACTCCGAAGCGAATTCCTTCCTCTTCATAGGCTCGTTTGCCGAGCTGCTGAAGAGTCTCCGCCATATTCTTGAGGTCCTCTTCGGTCGTGCCGGTGGGGCGTCGCGCTCCCATGTTGGTCTTCTGGTGATTTGCGCCGAACTTTTTGCTGAATCGGATCACGCCAAGATGGTTCTCGATGACGTCCTGGCGGCTAGCTGGATCCTCGAAATGAGTGTTGCCCCCGCGTCGGCCCCCGGTAATGGCACACACGCCGACGCCGATTTCATCCAGTCGCCTCTTAAGCTCGGGCGCTTTGTCGGGGTAAAAGGCGTCCAAGGAACTCGCGAAGTGTTCGATCCAGTTGAAGCCTACTTCATGAGCCTCTCGGAAACCGACGAAGGGGTCTTTTTCCCAGCCACCGCGCGTGTTTGAAGTATATCCGATGCGGTAGCGGGCAGCGCCTTCAGCATCTGCCGCAAAAATGTGAGTGACCGCCGCGAAGGCGGACGACGTAACCAGAAACTCCCGTCGATTCATAATAAAAAACTCCTCAAAGGCGCCCAGTGTCATTAGAGTTCCGGTTTTGACCTTCGCCGAAAATGTCATCGAAGTCAAGCGCCAATCCCTGGGTTGACAAAGCAAGGAGGGGCGCTTGACTCGCGCGTTGGTCCTTATTACACTTCATTCAACCGTTAGGAGCGCGTAACTTCCATGAAATTGACTCAAAAGCCCCGTTTGACGCACCTGTTACTTTTGCTTGCTGTGCCGCTGGCGGCGAGCTCGGTTCGCATCATCCAGACGAACAGCGCAGGCGACGATGTCGACGTGATTGATCCTGGGACCAATAAGGTGGTGGGGGTCATCCATGGTATCGAGGTGAATCACGGCGCCGCGGGCGCGCCGGACGGACGCCATCTCTACGTCAGCAACGAAGGCGAGAGCACTTTGGATGTGGTGGACACCAAAAGTTTAAAGGTCACGAAGAGCATTCCGCTCAGCGGCCATCCCAACAACATCGCTATTAGTAAGGATGGCAAGCGGGTGTATGTCTCGATTGCCAGGGCGCCGGGTGCGGTGGATGTCATCGACACGGCTTCGCTTGAGGATGTGAAGAGTATTCCCGTGAAAGGCGCCGTGCACAACACTTATGTCACGCCGGACGGCAAGTTCGTGGTGAGCGGGTCCATCGCAAGCAAGACGATCACGGTGATTGACCAGAAGACCGAGACGCCGGTTTGGTCGCTGACCTTGGACTTGGGTATTCGCCCGATGGCGTTCTCGACCAATCCCGATGGAAGCACCAAATGGATCTTCGTTCAGCTTTCCGACTTTAACGGATTTGCGGTGGTGGATTTCGCGACGCACAGGGAGATCAAGCGGATCACGAACCCGCCGATCACTGCCGGTAAGAAGCCGGTCCACGTGGGCGGGAACGCCTCTCACGGAATGGCGGTCACGGCCGATGGCAAAACGCTGGTGGTGAATAGCGGAGAGAACAGCGAACTCTATGCTTTTTCGCTTCCGGACTTGAAGGTCATAGGCGGCGCCGATGTAGGAATGGCTCCGGACTGGGTGACGCTCACGCCCGACGGTAAGACGGCTTACGTGGCCGACGCTGGGGCCAACTCGGTATCGGTGGTGGACATCAAGACCATGAAAGAGGTCACGCGCATTCCTGTCGGCGAGGTTCCGAAGCGCAACATTACTGCGGTCTTCCCGTAAGGGCTTTTGCGGGATTCATTGCGTGGCATTAAGACGAGACTTTCTCAAACAAGCTGCGATACTCGCGGGCGCTCCTTTACTCGCGAGGTCGCAGAGTAAGTCGAAGCGCCTCGACGAATTCGATCCGGCCAACACTAAGATCGCGCATCGCGTCAGCTCGCGCCTGAGCGACGACGACATCTTATTCCTAAAGCAGATCGGAATGCGCTGGGCCCGCGTGGAGTTTGGCGACGAAGAGGTCCCGTTCGAAAAGCTGCGGGCGATGCAGGAGCGGTTCGCAAAGCAGGGAATTGGCATCTATTCATGCGTGCAGTCGGCATACCGGTCACTAAACGTGCAACTCGGGCGGCCGGGGCGCGACAAGGATATTGAAACGTATTGCACGTTTCTGCGCGACTGCGGGGGCCTGGGGATTCCGGTGGCGTCTTACGATTTTCATCCGGGAAATACCTACACCACCAGCATCGTCGAGCGGCGCGGCTATAAGGCTCGCGAATTTGACGTCAGCGATTTCCGCAACAAAGTGGAAAAGCAGATGTTCGATCGCGAGTATTCGGCCGAGGAAATGTGGGCCAACTACACCTACTTCTTCAAAGCGGTGCTGCCCGTCGCCGAAGAGGCAAAGGTAACGCTGGCGCTCCATCCCGACGATCCGCCGCTGGCGAAGATGAATGGCGTGGCCAAGCTGTTCACAAACTATGAGGGCTACCATCGAGCGGAGCAGCTCTCCAACGGCAGCCGTTATTGGGGATTGACGTTCTGCGTCGGCACCTGGTCGGAAGGCGGCGACAGGATGGGCAAGAGCGTGTTCGAGATGATCCAGGATTTCGGCCGCCGGGGCAAGCTGATTGAAGTGCATTTCCGCAACGTGACTTCGCCCTTGCCGCATTTCGTCGAGACGTTTCCCGATGACGGCTATATGGACATGTATCAGGTGATGAAGGCGCTGCGCGAAGTGCGCTTTACCGGCGCGGCGGAGCCGGACCACGTTCCGGAGCTGATCGGAGAATCGGGAATGCGGCGGGCCGGCACGGCCTACATCATTGCTTATATGCGATCGCTGTTGCGGCGCGCGAACGAAGAAGTCGGGTAGCTGGTTTATTAATCGACGCTATCGGGCCTGATAGGTCCGGCTAAAACCGTTGCGGGTGTTGGTCACCGTAAACTTACCGTTCGACTCAATCACTACTTTGATTGCATGCCCCTGGCATTGCTCGGACGGCTCCAGGTTGGCAATCATGTCTTCCTTGGTGTTGTGATCCTTGTCGTTAAACAACGACAGATGCCCCTGCCAAATCCCTTCAATTCCGGGAATCTTGGCAACTTTTTCAAATTTCTCCGGACCATCGAAGCCCTTGCGCGGACCGTTGTTGACGACGACAACCTGGGGCTGGATCGCCATCACGTGAGGCGGCGCTCCCGAGACGTTGTGCCAAAACCCATGATGCGTGACCTGGTAAAGACTCACCGTGCCCAGCTTGTTCACTGGACAGGCCAGAGCCATCTCCTTGTCCCAAGTGAGATCGCCGACGTCGAGGAACTTGAACTTCCCGTAGGTAAGCAGGAGGCCGGCGGAACGCGAATTCTCACTTTTATCCGGCTCCTTCTGTTGGGCGTTATCGCAGTAGGGATTGGGTCCGCCGCCACCATTGATGGGCTTCGACAGAACCTCACCGTTCGCGGAGACCACCTGGACCCGCACACCCTTCAACGGAACCACGTCGCCGGGTTTCACGATCATGCGCTTTCCCGACGAGGCGGCGAGATAATTCTTCCAGCGCTCGTCATAGTTGGGATTTTGAAACCAAGCGGTATCCATATCGCCGTGATCGACAAATTTGCCGATGGTGGTCATCTTGGCCAGGGTGGCCACGCCGCCTGCATGATCGGTGTCATAGTGCGTGATAAACAGGTAGTCGAGTTTCTTCAAGCCGGCGAGCTGCATGGCCGCGTAGATCCGTTTGGTGTCGCGCTCGGCGTTGGGCGGGGCGTTGCCGGTATCGATCAGCATGGACTCACCGGTGGGCGTGACGACCAGCGTGGCGCCTCCGCCTTCGACGTCAATGAAGTAAATCTGCAAGGCGGGGGCGGCGTTGACGGAAACCTGGCCCAGAGAGAGCAGGCACGCGAAGGCGGAGACCTTCAACCAACCGGCCGCGTTGCGAACGGACAATCGTCTTTGTGGCACGTTTCCTCCCGATGATGCTACCGAGCTGCGCTCAGAGCGAATTGTATCAAACGCGGTTCACTCGAGGATGTGGCGATCGCATTCCGCGATGGCGGACTCGGCCTGCTTCAGGAGACGCGCGGTCTCGGGAGTTTGCGGCTGCCAGTGCTTCCAGCGCGAAAGATTTTTCTGGAAGAGGAGGCGGGCCCAGCCGTAGTGGCGATTGGAGAGGAGCATGCGGCCGTATAGATCGTCTTGGTCGGAGGCCGCAACGGCAGCTTCAAACGTCGGGTTGGGGACCGCCAGCAAGCGGGCCACGAGAGGCTGTCCTTTTTCGATGAGCGCCGCGGCCTGATCGGATTTGCCGTCGGCAAAAGCGCTATCGGCTTCACGGTTCATTGCAGTCAACTGCTCGAGGGCATCGCGATACCAGGGCTCTTTAGTCGCGTCGCGCGGCGGCGCGGGCGCCTGTTCGCAACTCGCGAGGAAAGCCAGGGCGAGGACAACCAGAAGGCGCATGGACCGAACAATCAGGGCGTCAAACCCAGTACTTTCGCGGGATTCACTTTCGCCATCTGGTCGATTTCGGCAACGGTGATGCCCTGCTGCACTAAATATCGATAAAGCGCGAGCAGACCATCGGGATGCAGCGGATTGTTGGCCTGCCCCAAATCGCTGGACAAGATGCAGTGCTCGGGGCCCACAGCGCGAATGTCTTTCACGTGCGCGCGGGCTTCTTCGGAGCCGGGCTTCACGTAAACGAATTCGAGATAGGCGCCCAACTTCGCGGCTTCCTGCATTTGCGGAATGGACATGTCGACGAGCTTACTATTGGCGTGAGTAACGACAATACTTTTCACGCCCTGGCGCTTGCCCTCGCGGATCAGCATCAAGCATTCGACCGGCGAGGAGTGGCCGCACTCCAGCACAAGATTGTGCTGCGCGATGATGCCAATTACTTTTATCACCTCCGGCAGCAGCTTTCCGTCCTTGGCAACCGGGGCAAACGGACGATGCTGGGGCGCGGCGGTGTGCTCGGAGTCGAAGGTCGGCATCCATACTACGCGCCCGTAGCCGCCTTTCACCTTGGTCATCCACTCGACCGCCGCTGGATTGACGCCGCCATTGGTGAGATCGAGCGAGATGCCGCCGAAGACCTCGATGCCAGGCACCTCCTTGCGAACGATGTAGGCAAGCGAGGCGGTCGGCTCGTAGTGGTTCTTCAGCACGATGGCGCGCATGCCGCGGCTCTTGGCCAGTTTCGCGAGATCAATGGCGTCGATCGAGCGGGGCGTGCCGTCGGGATCGGAGTGCGCGTGCATGTCGATGGCGCCGGTCAGGGTTTGCGCACGCGCGGGCTGCAGCGGCGTGAACCACGCCAGGGTAAGCAGCAGAACGCAGGTGCTGGACTTGATTTGCATCCAAGATCCTCCTTGGAAACACTATCACGAAAAGCGTAGGAAATGCTTCGATGCCCTGCGCATGAAAATTGTGGATAATTAAATGCCGAAGGAAGGCTACATCAAAGGAGGAAGGACATGAAGCGCATTTTGGCAGTGTTGGCAATGCTGGGACTCTGGGCGGCGGTTGCAGCTCCTCCCGAAAAGCCGAACACGCTAACCGCGAAGGAAAAGTCGGAAGGCTGGAAGCTGTTGTTCGATGGCAAAACGCTGGACGGCTGGACACGCACGGGCAAGGCCGAGTGGAACGTGAAGGATGGCGCCATCGCGCTTCGCTCAGATGACAATGGGGACCTGTTCACCAACGACACCTACGACAATTTTCAACTGAAGCTGGAATTTCGTACGACGCCCGACGTCAATAGCGGCATCTTCCTGCGCTATACGCCGGCGCAGCCGAATGCCAAGAAGGCGGGCGGAGGGATGCCCGGCTACGAGGTGCAGATCCGTGAGAATGACAAACGGGCGCTCCACGATTCCGCCCCAGGTTTCGACACCGGAAGCTTGGTCGGTGTGTTAAAAGCCGAGAAAGCCGAGATCCTTGACGGCCAATGGAACCGGTTCGACATCACCGCCCAAGGGGATCACTTCGTAATCGTTTACAACGGGAAAACCGTTCTTGATGGACATGATTCCAAGCATGCTTCCGGCAAGATCGGTCTGCAGTGGGCCACGCATTCGGTCACCGGCAAGGGAATCGAATTCCGCGACATCAAGGTGAAGCGGCTGAGCTGAGTCATTCTTTAATTTAGGAGGATGTAAATGAAGCTGGTATCGGCGAACAGCGTTCGAAACAGGGGTTAGCCGTAATTCGAAGGAAGGCAGCCACCTAAGAGAGGTAGGATCTTTGCACGGTACGCTCAATAAAAAATCGATATGCCTTTTGGTTGTCCTATCCCAAGGAGGATGGGCACAGACGAACAGGAGCGCGGAGCCGTTAGTCACCGAGGTTTCCAGTTTTGCTCGCAGCGGAAAACAGCTGGACGGCGAAGGGTTACATTACTGAAGAAACTGACGGCAAACATCAATCTCCGGAGGAATTTAGTATTGCCTACCAGGTCCCGTCCCCCAGCCGTGCTCGGTTCGAAATAACAAGCGGTTCAAATCCACTGCTTCGCATTTGTGACGGCGCATCACAATGGACGTAGTATCCCAAAAGCAATGGCTACATCAGAGTAATGCTTCCTCAAATCTCACCCTGTGCTTACCCAATAAACGCTTGGCCTCCACTCCCGATCACATTGCGCTCGCCCGTACTGCTCGGAACGTCTCAGACACCTTCTGAAGGTGGGCCACAGGAATGCCAGATCGTTCGTGGCACTTTCCTTGCGTCTGCGAACGACCCTAGACGCCGTATCCTAACGCTTTGCGTCGATCCCAGAAGTAAGCTCGTTCGTCGCTACCAAGTGGAAGAGCTTGCTCCCAAATCAAGAACTCAGACCGTCACTTTCTCTTCAATTCTGCGCGATGAGAAACTGGACCCAGAACTCTTTCAGTTTCACGCACCAAAGGGTAGTGAGGAAATCGCAGTGATCAACTGGTTAGATCCCATTGCTAAGCCTTCCAGCCAAGCTTTCCGTGTCTCCAATGAAGTGACAGCACCTCTCCTTGTTAGCATGGGCGACGCCGCTAAGACGAGATCTGGCCCTGCGGTTGTGCTTTACGCAGAAGTAAATAGTGAAGGTATTCCACAAAATATCAAGGTTGTGGGCCAATCAGGAACGGGCCTGGACGACAAGGCTGTCGAGGCCGTCGAGAAGTGGCGATTCGAACCGGGGATTAAGGATGGCAAACCTGTCACCGTTGTGACAGTCATCGCCATAGGCGTCCCCACTCCTTAGCTTGGTATTGTATTGCTGACAGGTTGACTCGCAAAGCTAATCGTTCGCGCTGACCGATAGCGCAGTGGAAACAGCTTAGGCGGGACGGTCGCCGGTAGCTCGCCGCGATCACATGACGGATAATTGAGATCGGATTATATGAAGCTCAAACGAAGAGAATTTCTAGGGGTGGCGGCGGCGGCCGGCGCGGCAAGTATCACGTCCAGAGTGTTACGGGCGCAGGAAGAGTCGGGCGGGACCAAAGTGGAAGCACCGACTTACAAGGCCAAGGTCGAGAAGTTGTTCAAGAGTCCAGACCGGTATCCGAATGCGCTTGAGGCGATGCCGGATGGATTGTGGGTGGGCGATCAGGTTTCAGAGCGCGTCAACAAGCTCGACTGGCAGACCGGAAAGGTCATGGAAGACTTCGTCGCGCAGGCGCACAACACCAGCGGACTGGCGGTGGGTGGCGGCTATTTGTGGATCGGCTGCAACGGCGCGGGTACCGCGGCCGCGAAGCGTGCGTTCGATCGTCCATTCGACCGGCGGTACGGCGAAGTGGTCAAATGCGACATGAAGACCGGCAAGCAGGTGTGGGGCTACAAGTCGCCGTGGGGCAGCACGCACGGCACCACCTACGTGAAGGATACCGATAAGCTGTGGGTTATCGCGCCGACGCAGAGGCTGGCGCTCGAAACGGATCCCAAAGATGGCCTGCGGATGCTGCGGATGGTCTCGCTCAATATGGACACACCGCATGGCGTCGCGTGGTACGGCGGCAAGCTGTGGGTGCTGGCGGCGGGGAACCGCGTGCTGCACAAGATCGACGTAGATTCGGGCAAGATCCTGGAAATTTACACGCTGGCGCCGACCGATCCCGATCCGCACGGGATGTGCATCAAGGACGACTACGTGTACTACTGCGACGCGGGACTGGGAGGCGGCCGTAATCCGAGTCCGGGGACGTCGCCGCAATTCATCTGCCGGTTCCCGCTGAATAAGGCGTAGCGTCTCCAAATCCCTGGGATTTATCGCGTGGATGGCATCCCAGGGAAGGAGATGCGAGGCCGGGGGTTAGCGTGCGCCTGTGGATTTGCGGCAACCGCACTGGCAATTGCTTTCCTGGCAGCGGCACGCGTTCTTCTGGCAACCGCAGGAGCAGGCTCCGCACTCGCAGGTCCCGCAACAACTGGCCTTCGCGGCACTCTTCATGGTTGGGTTCTTTACGTTGGACATTGTCTTTCTCCTCTTTTCTATTTTTTGCGCGTCATGCGCTTTCATAGAGGCTGACGGACTACACGCAGAAACATTACAGTCGCATGGGATCTATTAAAACGATCGACTCTGTGCGTGATAGGCTTGCGTCATGACGACTGAGCAGGAATTTTCACATTCCCTGTCGCCTGCGGCGATCCGGCGTTTAGTGGATAGCCACAGGCAGTTCTTGGCCTTTCTAGAGGCCCGCGTAGAATCCAGGGAGGTGGCAGAAGACATCCTCCAATCAGCCTTCGTGCGGGGCCTGGAACGGGGGGCGGAGGTACGCGACGAAGAGAGCGCGATTTCGTGGTTTTACCGGGTGCTCAGAAACGCAGTGATTGATCATTATCGGCACCGCGCGGCGACCGGGCGTGCGCATGAAGGCTGGGGCAGGGAGTTTGTCGCGCATGAGGCGCCCGAGGCCGAACTGAGGCAGGAGATCTGCCAATGCGTATCCGGCTTGTTAGAGACACTTAAGCTGGATTACCAAGTCGCCCTGAGGGTCATCGATCTTGAGGAAGGAAGCCTGAACGATTTGGCCAAACAGGCCGGGATTACTGCAGGAAATGCTGCCGTACGAGTACATCGAGCAAGGGAAGCGCTTCGCAAACAGGTGCGCACCGTTTGCGGAAGTTGTGCGGAGCATGGCTGTCTGGACTGTCACTGCAAGCCCAAAGGAGCCGGAGGCTGCCAACCGGACGAATCGTGAGAGACTCGCCCGGTCGGACGCGCGACCTTTAAAAACCGTACAGTCGGGCGAGGGAGTCGAACCGTCTTCTCAAAACTGGAGCTGCAGTGTGAACTGATAACTCCGCCCGTCATTCAGCGTGTTGGTTATCTTGCCGAAAGCGGGAGAGCTGAGGTCGCTGCCAGGCTCAGCGAATTGAGGCGTGTTAAAGAAGTTGATTGAGTCGGCGCGGAAAGTCAGATTCATTTCGGAGCGCAGCGGCCAGGAGCGGGCGAGCGAAGCATTCATGTTCCGAATCCCTCCGCGGCGAAAGGTGTTGAATCCCAGGTTGCCGCGCGCATCCGTAGGCTGGATGAGGCCAAAAGCGGACCGCGGCAATAATAGCTGTGAGGTATCGGGATTGCCAATGGTGTGACCGAGGATCGCGGAGTCGAGCAGATTAGGGCGGTCGCCATTGCTGCCGTCGACGTTTCCCGAGCCGGGTCCATCGGATCCTGAAATAACTGTGAAGGGCAATCCCGTCTTGGCGAGGAAGACGCCGGAAATGCGCCATCCACCGGCCATTCGCCGGAGAAAGCGGTTGGGGGCACTGGGGATTGCATACTGAAAGCGCACCGTCGCAGCGTGGGATTGATCGAACGCGCTCACGGCTTTCAGATCCTGCTCCACTGGATCTTGCGACTGGCTATAACCCTGCCGCGCTTCGTCGCCCGCAGCCATATTGGTGTAGTTGCTTCCGCTGTCCAACGCTTTACTGAACCAGTACGAGGCGTCCACTGTCAGCCCGTGCCAGGAGGGCGCCTTCAGGTCGACACGGGCGGCGTCGAAATATGCGTTCGAAGCGTTGCGAACCTGGCGAAGCTCGAAATATCGGGGGTCGGGACGCCTCTGGGTAACGGTCGCCGTAGTCTGCGGAACGCCCGGAACCGGCACGGCGCGATTATTGAACCACATCATGAAGAGCTTGTGGGTGCGGCTCCCGATATAACTCAACTGCATTTTCCAGGGGCGGTTTGGAAGCGGATCCCAGGTGAAGCTGTATTCGTGCGAATAGGGTGCGACGAGATTGTTCGGGACGTCGAATTGAGTGTGACGCGCGCCGGGTCCCAGATAGGTATTCGCCAGGGGGGCCAGAAGCTGCGGCGCGGGCACCTCAACTTTAAGAAATCCGGGAGGGTCCCATCGCAGTTGCTGCAGCGTCTGCGGATAGATTTCGCCGTACTGCAAACCGTAGCCGGCGCGAAGGATGCCGCCATGAGGAAGCATCCAAGCCAGGCCAAACTGAGGCGCGAAATTATTGCAGTCGCATCGGTAGTTGGTAGGCGTCACGTGATTTGCGTCGGTGGGTCCGGTGACGGGCTGATAGCGCAGGCCCGCGGTGATCGTAAAATTCGAGCGGAACTTCCAGTTGTCTCCAACGAAGTATTGCTGTTCCCATTGGCGAAAAGCGCGATAGCCATCGCCCAGGCCGACGCTGTAACGGCTGGGAATACCCAGGCGGAAATTCGTAATGGCGTCGCGGCCGAAATCGCTCTTGAAATAATAATTGCCGCGATCGCTGGACGCTTCGCGGCCGTCGGTCTGATCGCGATCCCACTCGGAGCCGGCCGTGAGCGAATGATGGCCCACCTGGCGGTGATAGATTGCGGCGTAGCGGAAGCGATTCACGATGCGATCCAGCGGAACTGTGGCAGTGGGTCCAAGGCTCTGGTAGGAAGTCCCAATGATCACTTGCGGTCCGACGGCGTTCGGCTCGGGAACCAGCAGTGAATGAACGCGGTCGAACCCGAAGGTGAGGTCCAGCGCGGAAGCTGGACCGAAGAGGCGGTCCCAAGTTGCACGGCCGGAGTGAGACTTGGTATTGGTGTCGGGATTCTGGCCGGCTACCAACTCGAATGCGTTGACCTGCTGATTGGTGAAGATGTGGCTGAGAAACAAGCGATCGCGCGCGCCGAGATCCTGATCCAGGCGAATGGTGGAGGCGTCGGTATTAATGGACTGGGGCGAGTTGATATTGAGCGCCCTCGGGTCGACATCCGTGCGATTCGGCGGAAGCGTGGGGTACGCGTCGATCCAATGCTGAATCAATTTGTAGATATTCGGGTCAGTTGCGAGCGGAGTGCGTTCGCTCGCCAGCGGGACCAGGACATTGCCATTCACGTTGCCCCGCAGTTTCTGGCTGGAGCCGCTGAGGCCGAGATGCGCGCCGCGCCACAAGCCCATGCCCGCCGCAAAACCATAGTCGTTTTCATGGCCGGGCTTTACGCCTCCCACTTGAAAGAAGGAGCGAGCGCTGAAGATGCTATCGCTGCGCGTGAAAAATAATCCCGCGTGAAAATCGCGCGAATGTCGGGCGGGGTCAAGCTGGATCAGCCCGGAGGGTTTGTTGCCGAATTCCGCACCGAAATAGCGAAGCTCGGGGCGGAACTCGGAGATTGCGGTGGCACTCGTGCCAAGCCTGCCGTTTAGCTCCTTGAGCGCATTGTTGTCGATCAGATTAAATTGGATGTTCTCGTTGCGGCGGCTTTCGCCCGCTTGTACGTCGGTCTGGCCGAGGAGATTCAGCTCGGTACGTTTTTGTTCGGCGATCGGCGGTGGCGCGGCTTCTTTGACGTCCGAGTCTTTGGGCGCAGGAACGCTCGGCTCAGTCGCTGCCGGAACGTTTGGTTCATTTGGCGCTGGATTTTGGGCCAGACAGGCGCCCCCGACTGCTAACAATAGTGCCCACAGATTTGTCGGGATCGCTCGGCGCAACACTCAGTATATTACGGCGCTTCAGGCCAGGCGTCCGGGATGTTTCAGGTAGCGCTCGATGAGCGCATCCGCGGCCCAGGTCGTTGTGGCCAAAATCGTCAGCGTGGGATTATGCGACGCGTTCTGTGGCATGCAGGAAGCGCCCAGCACCCACAAATTCTGCACGTCCCAGTGCTGCTGATAGCGGTTGACCACGCTGGTTTCCGGGGACAGTCCCATCACGGTGCCGCCCTGGATATGGGTGCTCTGGTAATTGGTGACGTTATAGGGAGCGCGGCCGCCGAGGGGATCGGCGCGAACGGCTCCCATCGCCGATGCGATCTTGAGTTCGATTTCCTTGGCATATTCCGACTGCCGGTATTCGTGCTCGGTCCAGTCGAGCGTGAATCGCAGCAGGGGATCGCCGAACTTATCGGTATAGGTCGGGTCGAGATCCATGAAGTTCTGGCGGTAGGAAAGATGCTCGCCGGAAAGTGCGATCACGGCGTTGCGGTCGCGCCATTTGAGTGCGGCGGCTTTCCATCCCGATCCCCAATTCGCATTCGCGGAGCCGCGGGGAGACGCGTCGAAGGTATCGATCGGACGGCTGCCATTCGAAAGCACGCCGATCATGCCCATGCGCAGCAGGCCTTCCGAGCCGGTGAGTCCGTGATCGCCATCGAATTCGGAGATGCGCATGGCGAGGCCCCCGGTACCCATGAACGCGTTCAGGGGCTGGTTGAGAAAGACGCGCGTGTTGCCATCCACCTGGTGCGTGAGATTTTTGCCGAGTGTTCCCTTGCCGGCTGCGGCATCGTAGGGCGTGCCGATCTTCGAAAGATAGAGCAGCCGGGTATTGTTCAACGTGAAGGTGGCGAGCACCACGATGGACGCGGGCTGGAACATCTCGTTGCCTTGGGCGTCGATGTATTGCACGCCGCTCGCCTTGCCGTCTTTGTGCACGATGCGACGTACCCAGCACCCGGTTCGGAGCTCGAAATTCTTGCGCCGCTGCAGAATCGGCATCAGCGTGTTGGAAGGCTGTGATTTCGCGCCGATCATGCAGCCGAAGCGCTCGCAATAGCCGCAGTAGGCGCAGCCGGGGCGAGTGATGCCGTCGGGATTCTTATAAGTTTCGCTCAGGTTCGCGGCGGGGGCCGTGTGAGGACGATATCCCAGCTTTTTGGCGCCGGCTTCGAACAATACGGAAAGGTGCGAGTTCCTCAGCGGCGGGAGCGGGTATTCCGAGCGGCGCGGCCCCTCGAAGGGATTGCCGCCTTCGACGATTTTGCCGTTCAGGTTGCCGGCCTTTCCGCCGACGCCCATCATTTGTTCCGCGCGCCAGTAGTGCGGCTCGAGATCGTCGTACGTGACGCCCCAATTCTGGACGGCGAGGTCCGCGGGAAGCTTGGCGGCTCCGTGGCGCTCAGTCAAGTGAGTGCGCAAAGTAAAGAGGGTAGGAAGAAACCGCCAGGCCGCGCCGTTCCAGTGTTCGCCCGCGCCGCCCACGCCGGTGCCGGGTAGAAACGAACCATATTGCCGCACGGGCACGGCCGGACGCCTTACGGAGTGGCGGTGCGTAATCGTCTCGTCGGCGATGTTCTGCATCATCCGCAGGCGGACGGCATAGTCGAGCTCGTCCATGTCCTGGGCGTAGTCGGAGGTCTTGCGCGGGCCGCCACGCTCGAGAACCGCGACCGTCAAGCCGGTGCGGGTGGTGATCTCTTTCGCCATCATCAGGCCGGTCCAGCCGCCACCGACGATGGCCACGTCGACTGGTTTGAGGTTTTCCATAGTTTGTCTCTGAATGTCTCTGAATCCCTTAGCTTAGGATATCGCCGAAGGTTCCCTTCGACTCATCCACCTTAGCGCGAGCCTTAGTCCCAAAACCGTAGAACGTCGTCGCTCATGAGTTCAATTTTGCATTAGGTCCATGGAGTGAGGAAGCTTACTATCCGATCCCCTCAATTGTGGGGGGATTATATACACCCGCCAGAATCGCATATTTGCCCGGCAGGGAACCGCTGGCAGCGATTTTAGCGTGCAGTGCTGCGGTGAGTCCGTAGGGGGAAGGAGTTCGCATGAAAAGTTTTCTCGCGGTCTTCGCAATATTGGGGGGGCTGATCCCCTCACCGACGCAAGCGGCAAACATCACGGTGACTTCCACTGCCGATAGCGGAGCGGGCTCGCTGCGGGACGCCATTGCCGCGGCGAGTTCCGGCGACAACATTAATGTCACTGTGACGGGAACCATTACGCTGACGACCGGCACCCTGACGATTACCAAGAGTCTCACGATCAGTGGTCCCGGGGCTTCCGATCTAGCGGTCAGCGGCAACAACGCTGTCCAGGTTTTCGCGGTCAACAGTGGCGCGACGGTAGCGATCTCCGGCTTGACCATCGAGAACGGGGTGGCGTCGGGCGGCGGCGGCATCTCCAACTTAGGGATCCTAACCGTGACCGACAGTGCCATCACGGGCAACAAGACGGATGCGTTCGGCGGCGGGATTATGAACCTAGGGACGCTCACCCTTACCAGCAGCACCGTCTCCGGCAACTCCGCAAGCTGCTGCAATGGTGGCGGAATTTATAACGGCGGCACGCTCACTCTTACCAACAGCACTGTCTCCGGTAACTCCGTTGCTCTTTTCTTTGGCGGAGGCATTTACAATACGTCCGTACTGAACATGACCAATGACACCTTCTCGGACAACACTGCCGGATGCTGCCACGGCGGCGGCATCGCAAATATCGGCACATTGACGGTGAAGAACACGATTCTCGCAAATAGCCTCAAGAGCGGGAATTGTTACATGGGTAGTGGAGGGGCAATCGACTCTCAGGGACATAATCTGTCAGACGACTCGTTTTGCGCCGCTTGGTTCACAGGGATCGGGGACGAGAATGGGGCTGTTCCCGGGCTCGATCCCGACGGGCTAAAGGATAACGGAGGATCTACCGCGACCATTGCGCTGCTGCCAGGGAGCGCCGCGGTGGACGCTGTTCCGATAAGCCCCGCCAACTACTGCACTCTCATTGACGGGATCACTCCGGTTGCTACCGACCAGAGAGGCGTCGCGCGGCCGTCAGGGTCCGCCTGCGATATTGGGGCATTTGAGCTGGTTCAGACCATGACCGTCACGATTGATATCAAGCCTGGTGACGGCCCGGCGACGATCAACTCGAAGAGCAAAGGAACGATTCCGGTCGCGGTCCTTTCTAGTCCCACCTTCGACGCCGCGCAAGTGGATCAGACTTCGCTGACTTTCGGGCGAATGGGCGGCGAGAGGAGCCTGGCGTTCTGTAGCGGTCCGCAAGATGTAAATGGAGACGGGCTATTGGATCTGGTCTGTCATTTCGATACTCCATCGACGCAGTTTCAGGCCGGCGACACGAAAGGTATCCTGGAAGGCAAGGTTCTTGGTGGCAACTCTATCATGGGAACTGAATCAGTGGTTGTCGTGCACTGAGAAGTTTTCAGGCTCTGGCGCGAAGAAGCGTGGGAGCCAGCGACGAAGTTTTCACTTTCCAACCAGGTGTTCGACATCCCGGTTGTTCTCGGCGCACACATACTCCATTACATCGATGCCCTTGGGGGCTAGTGAACTGATTCGTTTCAACGTCCACGGCTTCTTGAAGGCGGTGGGATCGTCGAATGTGATTTCGCGCTCCAAGTGCCCGAGGTCCGGGCGGCGAAAATGTTCGATTACGTGTAATTTCTCGGTTTGCGGATAGCTTCCGAAAGCAATCCAGCCCCGGTCGGTGAAGCCGACCGTATCGACTACCAAAGTGTCGCCTTCCCAGTGACCCACCGAATGGCCCATATAAGAAGGATTGGGATCATCGGGATGGTGACGCCCATCCAGGTAGACCTGACGCGTCGGATCGTTATTCTCTTCGACAATCACCAACACATCACGGTTCTGAACGAATCGATAGGGACGCAAATTGCCCGAGGCTCCTAAACCGGTTGGGAGGCAATGCGCCCCAGGAGAGTCAATGTTCATATTCTCCCTGCGTTTCTTTGCGATTGCCGCCGCCCACGGTAGCGGCTCGGGAGGATCACCTTCCGTACGGTGAATGCCTGCCAGCCAGACTCCGCTCAGATCTGGTTTCCCCTCGCGAGTGCGCGGAGTGCGGCCGGTGGGAGCGGGCTGACCGGCGATCAACTTCACGTAGTCATCGCCTCCGTCGCCAAGGGTGTTGAGTTGGGTGTCACTCAAATGAATGTCGAAGTGGACCGCTTGCCCTGTTTGTACCTGGATGTCTTTCTGCTTGAACGGGAGGAATAAAGGAGGAAACTCAGCCGACACCTCGTAGCTGCCTGGCGGCAATGAAGCAATCGAATAGCTGCCGTCCGCCGCGCTCTGCGTCGAAAACGACGCATCCGTAGCGGTGTTCTTGATGAGAATGGCCGCTTTCGGCACGGGATTGCCTCCCGAAACCGTCACGATCTTCCCACTAATCGCGCCGTTCTGCGCGAACGCGGCGACTGTACTCAATAGCGTCAAACTCAAGAGAAGGCTAGCTCGCATTTCTGTTTCTTTCACCCAAGCAGCTCCGTTTTTCAGAACTTGTACGTAGTGTATCAGTTCGGGTTCCAATGACCTCGAATGAATTGTCGAGCAATCGGAATCGCTTCCCGGGAAATTGACACCAACCGTTTTTCGTGAAAGCATGAACTCGTCTTATGCCGATCACAAAATGCTGCGGAATGCTCGCGTTCCTTGCCGGCGTCACCGCCTGGGCACAAAATTCGCCCGGCGCCGCAGCCATCGAAAACAAGCTCGACACGCCGCAGGTGCGCGTCTATGTCGCGACTTTGCCTCCTAACATCCCCATACCCTCGCGGACCGGCCACGCGACGAATCGCGTGTTGATCTATCTCGATAACGGTCTCATGACGCGACAGCAAGGCAGCGACAAGGTTCAGAAAATCGAATTTCATCGTGGCGAGGTCCGCTGGCGCCCCGCGAGCGGCGCCTATGTTGCCGAAAACATCAGCGATCACCCAGTTCGAATTCTGGAGATCGATCTGAAGGGCGAGCCCACGGCTCCAGCACCGGTTTCAAAACTCGATCCGACTGTGGTGGATGCGAAACACTACAAGGTGGAATTCGAAAATGACCGGGTGCGTATCCTCCGCGTCCATTATGAAGCGCATGACAAAGGCGAATTACACGAACACATTTTGAACCGGGTGGTCTGGTATCTGAACGATCAGCCTGGCGCAAAAGCAGACGATGTTCACGTTTCTGGCGCGGGAACGCATACGGAACAGAACGCCGGTAACCAACCCGCCGATAGAATTGCTGTGGAGCTGAGTAACCGACGCCATTGATGCAGTTAGCATGGCCTAAAGGATAGTGGGTACGCGAGGCAGGGCTCCCGCCACCTCTCCCCACTCCGCTCGAGTTTTCCTCCGCGGCGTTGTCCCGAGCATCGAATTCAGGCGCTTAGGATGCGAAACTCATCCGGGTTTTTCTCAGGCCAAGAGGCTGGATAAACGCGGGGACGTTTGGGCGTTCGAAGTTGCGAGGGTCGAGGCCGGCGCCGTCGTTTATTCCTGAGCAATGTGCGTCGAGATGCCATGCAAACGGCAATGGGCGATCGCGGCCGCGTCCTTCCATGTCCATCGCTCCAGGACATCTCGCCGCCCTTGTGCGCCCTTCTCGCGCCGTTCCGCTGGATTTTCGAAGCTTCGCCGCATAAGGACCTGCAGATGATCCAGATCCGGCTGGGCCCACGCTCCGAAAGGTCCGCCCAGCTTGTAAAAGAACGGATCATCAACCTCGACCATTCGTGCGACATCCACTAAGTACCCATTCGCGTCGTTCAAGAAGTCGGTGTGCGCGCTGTAATTTGTTGCAATCGCAGGAATCCCGCATGCCAGCGCCTCCAGGATCGGCAGTCCCCAACCCTCGGCTTTGGTTGGCTGCACGAGCACATCGCATTCGCGGTACAGTGCCGCAAGCGCGGATAATGGCAACGGACCACTGCTCGGCCGGATCGGAGCATGTCGGGGCAGATTCAAAGCTCGGAGCGCCTCGTCGATGTCGCTTTCGGGCAGGTTCGGATTGTAGCAGTGCAGGATCAACTCAACCGGCTCCTCAGACCGGAATTCTCTAGCGAACGCCAGCGCAAGATCGGCAATTCCTTTGCGGACCTCCCATTTTCCGACGCATAAAAATCGAAAGGGCCGTTGCATGTGATCCTCTGCCGGGCTCACCGGCCGGAAGAAGGAGGGATCAACACCCTCCGGAACCACATGGACGCGGTCCCGGTTCATGCAGTTTTCCAGGAGCAGTCGGCGGCCCCAATGGGACGGCGTCCAGACTTCATCCAGCTCTTGCAGAATACGAACCAACTGGCTGGGTACGGTTGTGGTCTCCCATACGACGAAGCCAATGCGGCGCTTGCCGGAAACGTGGATCATATGCGGGATCGGTCCGATACCAATCGCGGCGTCCGGTTCCCTCCGCGAAGCAGCAGTGGCGGAGGAATTGAGTGCTGTATCCCACGGCACAGCCGAGACCTGATCGAGTTGAGCAAGTGCCGCTGAGAACTGGCGTGTGTGCTGCGCAAACCCGAATGCGCCCAGCCAATACCCGAAAATATCGACAGTCATAAATGTCGGGCCGGCCTCCACAATTTAATATTTAAGAAATGCCCCGGCAGTGCCGGGAGGATCTGGCCGGTTGCCGTCGCACGCGGCCCGCCAGCCATCCGCATGCGCGTGAACGTCGGCACGCGTCCATAGCGCCGACAGCATACGGAACCCTGGCGAGCCGAGTTCAGGGCGCGTCTCCAGCAGCGCTTGGGCCCCGGCGATCAAGCCTTTCAACTCGGCTTCGGGAACCAAGAAGCGATCCGCCTCAGAGGAAATTTGGCTCCCAAACGCCCCCGGATACTTGCGATCCAACCGGTAATCGTAATAGCCCCGCGTATAGCTCCGCGCGAGACACTGAGTGAATGTCAGCGGACGGGTGTAGAGTCCCATCGTGCGCCGCTCGAAATGAATGCGCAGGTCCAGCCGGCGCGTGAGGCGAAGGGCCAGTTCGGCGTCTTCAAGCGAGCGAAACTCTTTGCTGAAGCGGCCAAACCGGAAGATGGTTTTCTTGCAGGTCAGGGTTCCGCTCCAGAATGCGCGCCAGTCGTAGACTCCGGCAGCGCTGGGAAAAGGATACATCCTGGGGAAGGCCCAACGGACCAGCAGATCGTTCCCAATTGCAGGCGCAGGGCGGAATCGCAGCAGCGCAGCGTGCTTTTCCTCCGGCCAGGATTCATGGAACTGAAGACAGGATTCGATCATGTCCGGGGCAGGGGAGAGGTCGTCGTCGTAGAGCAGGAGTAGAGGCGCCGCCGCCTGGTCGATGGCCAGATTGCGCGCGACCGATGGTCCGGAATTTTCGATCCGGCGATAGACGATGTTCATCGATGCGTCGAATTGGAGGGCGATCGGCTCCATGTTTTCCCGCGATCCATCGTCGATCACGATCACCTCGAAGGATTCGCGCGGCGCGCTCTGCGCCATGAAACCATCGAGGCAGGCGCGCAGTTCCGTGGGCCGGTTGCAGGTCGGGATGACCACGGAAATGCGGATCATTCCGCGTCCTTTCCATTCGGCGCCTGGGCCCGCGCCAGCGCTCGTTTGGCAAGAAGGTCCATCCGGCCGGGTTCGCGCGCCAGAGCCAAATCGTAGTAGCGGAGCGCGTCGGACCATTCACCCAGGCGTAAATAAGAGGTTGCCAGACTCTCATAGGCCAGCACTCCGAGTATCCTCAGGTCATAGGAGGCGTGACGGCTGAAAACACCTGTTTCCCCGCATCGGGCGAGCCGCTCGAAACAAGGGATGGCATCTTCGAAGCGCTGCCGGCCCATCAAGTACCTTCCCTTTAGCCAGTAGAATTGGAGATCCTGCGGAAATCTCGTCAGCGCCTCCTCTAGCAGTTCCTCGACCTCGCCATCGCGCGTTATTTCGAACTGGATCAAGCCACACCAGGGCAGGCTGTCATCCGGGAATGAGGTGACGCGGCGCCGGACGATCGCCATTGCCGTCCGCCAGGAAGTTACCGCTGTTTCCGCGTTCCCCATTTCCAATTGAATGGCGGCCAGATGGCACCAGGAAAAGACGCGCTCCGGATCGAGCTTCAGGGAGCGCTCGAGAAGGGGCAGGTTCCGACGATGCTTGTCCGATTGATCGTCTTCGTAACCAAAATGTTCGAGTTCCAGGGGCACATTTCGGATCTTCCCTCCGAAGGCGGCCTGAAATTCCGTGAGCGCGGGCCAGATGTTCTCATGAATTACACCGCGAAAGCGAATCAAGGAATGGCTTCGCCAGAGTCTCATGATCCAATACGGCGTTGCGCCCATGCGTGGTGTGAGCAGAACCTGGAACCCAATGTAGGACGGATCCCGCAGCCGCTCTCGCACACTTGCGGCGCCGCTGCGGACGCGCTCATCCGCGTCGATATAGAGGATCCATTGTCCGCGGGCGAGATCGAGGGCGCGGTTGCGCGCGGCGGAAAAGTCGTGCGTCCAGGGGAACGAATGCAGGGTGATACCGCGGTCTTCGGCGATTTTCCGGGTGCCGTCGCTCGAACCCGTATCCACCAGTATGATCTCGTCGGCGAAACCTGCCAGAGAATCGAGGCATCCGGGAAGAAACTTCTCCTCGTTTCGGACGATCAGGGCAGCGGAAAGCAGCGGCGCTTCCATTTGCCTAGCCCTCCACACTGCCCAAGTGAAGGCCTACACTAACAACCCTTGTGTTTGGACAGGCAGAATCTGACCGGAAACAGAAAACACGCTCCCATACAAGGTACCTTGAACGAGAATCCGCGTCTCCAGGGAAGCCATCATATCGGCGAGTTCGTTCAGATCGCAGACCAGCATCGGATTGACCGGCTCGCCTACCAAGTTCGTCATCAAGTCGCCGGCGGTGATTGTGAAATTCGGACCCGTGGTTTTGTGCCGGGCCAAAACTTTCAGTCCACGCAGAATCTCGACGCTGGATACGATTGCTCCGGGGACCATCAACACATTGCCAATGATACCGGTCAGGTCAGGGCGGGGGGATGCGAGCGTAAGGTTTACCTGGCCGTTGACCCTCGGTCCAGTTGGGACACCGCTGAATCCAAAGCCATCAGACTGCAACGCTACATGCGCCTGGAACGTTGTCGGACCGACGTAGCCGGTATCTTCCGTGCAAACTGCGTTTGGAAAGTAAATACCGGCGTTTGCAAAAGTCTGCGCCTGAGCAGAGGTCGCCGTGAGCGCATCAATGCTGAAGGTCGCAAATACCGGAGCGGCGAAAGCGCTGCCGGCGAGCAGACGTCTTAAGAATTCGCGGCGCGCGGGGGGAACGTGTTCCAGAATGCTCTTGTGATTGGCTGACATCAAGTCCTTTCGGTACGATTCTATGCGAGTAACCCTTCTGCCTTCATCTTCCCCAATACCTCATCGACTTCCGCCGCTGGCGCTTGAGCCAATCCATAGGCGTCCCGCACTAGCTCCGCGATCTCCGCAGCGGAGTTGTCTCCAGTGCATAGCTCTAAAACGAGAGCCGCAACCGGGTTTAAATAATGGACACGATCCTGTCCCTGATCGTAGACGATGTAGCCATCGTCAGCCGGGATCGATTCGAGATTGCCCAGCCGGGTTGGATTTCCAATTATGGTTACATCCGACAATTCAGCGTTATTATCCGCTATACAATTGCGCAGAGTCAAGATATTAAAATACTTAGGAATGCCGAGCGAATCATTTCCGACAGAACGGCGCCTCCCCTGTACCCGCACGGAGGCGCGCTCGTGAATCGCGTCCTGATCCTGACGCCGGTCAAGGACGCCATCGGTGGAGTGCCGGATTACTGCGATCGGCTGCGCTCGCTCACATATCCTCGCGAACTACTGTCGGTCGGATGCCTGGAAGGCGACAGCTCGGACGATACATGGCCACAACTGCAGGAGGCCATCCCGGCTCTGGAGCGCGACGGCTTCGGGCGCACTACTCTTCTCAAGAGAGACTTCGGCTACATCATACCTGCCGGCGCTCCCCGTTCCGCACCGTCCATCCAGCCAGAGCGGCGGTCCATTCTCGCGCGAAGCCGGAATCATCTCCTGTTGGGGGCCCTGCGCGATGAAGAATGGGTGCTGTGGCTGGACGTGGACGTGATCGAGTACCCTCGCGACATCATCGAGCGGCTCCTGTGGCTGGACAAGGACATTCTCCATCCGCACTGCGTGATTGACTACGGCGGCGCCACTTTCGACCTCAATGCCTGGCGCGATCGGGGCCGGCTTCACATGGACGACTTGCGCAGCGAGGGCGATCTGGTCGAACTCGACGCAGTGGGGGCATCTATGCTGCTCATCCGTGCCGACCTGCATCGCGACGGACTGATTTTCCCACCATTTCCGTACGGCGTCGGCCATCCGGTGTCGCGCGAAGATCAGGGAGAAATCGAGAGCGAGGGCCTGGGCATCATGGCGCTTGATATGGGCCACCGCTGCTGGGGGCTGCCGAATCTCGAAATCCGCCACGGGCGCTGGTGAACCATGACGGTGCCGCGCCTGCTTTACGTTACCCCCGTCGCGCCTGCCTTGACTGGGAATGGCCTGGCCATGCGCGCCGCCATGATTCTCAAAGCCCTGCGGGAAATCTGCGATGCTTCAGTCGTAATGCCCGGGCAAAGCCCGCCCGCCGGCACCTCCTATGACATCGTCCATGTTTTCAGGCTCGCGGGGCTGGCGCTGGCGAAACCTTATCTCGAGTCCGCCGGCCGGCGGCACCTCGATCTCGACGATATAGAATCGAAAACCCATCAGCGAATCGCAGCGCTCTTTCGCGGCAACGGACAGATGGAAGCCGCCGAACGCGAACTCGCCGAGAGCCGGCGCTGCGAACTGCTGGAAATCGCGGTCTTTCGCAGGTTCGATCGCCTCTACGTCTGCTCCGACGCCGATCGCGACATCCTCACGCCGCGCTGCCCGGCCGAGCTAGCAGTGCTGCCAAATGCGGTGCAGTTGGCGGACGCCTCGAACCCGCCGCGCCGCGATCCTTCGCAGCCATTTCGCTTTCTCTTTATCGGAACCATCGGTTACTACCCCAACTTCGACGCCTGCGTTTGGTTCTGCCGGGAAGTGCTTCCGATCCTCAAACGAACTGCCCCGTTCTCTTTCCTGGTGAACATCGCAGGTTCCAATTCGGACAGCTTGCCGATCGAGGACGAGTTTGTGCGGATACTGGGGTCCGCGCCCGACGTATCTCCGATCTACGAGGCCGCGGACGCCGTGATCGTCCCGCTGCGAGCCGGCGGCGGGACGCGGATCAAGATTCTTGAAGCTTTCAGTTACCGCCGGCCGGTGGTCACGACCGCTATTGGCGCGGAAGGCTTGGCCGTGACTGCCGGCACAGACCTTCTCCAGGCTGACACTCCGGAAGCATTCGCCGCGTGCTGCGTGGACCTCATGACGAATCGCGATCTGGCCTGGCGGCTGATCGAGAACGCTCTGCGGCTGGTGAAAGGCGCCTATTCCGCAGAAGCGCTACAACAGATCGTTTGTGCTTTGCCAGAGGCTCCAGTTCGCGAAGGATTTCGACCAGGTGCCGGGTCGCGTCCTCCCAGGAAAACCGGTTGACGATTCGATCGCGTACCGGAAGCTTTGCGGGCTCACCACCTTGAATTGCTGCGCGTATGCTTTCCACCAGAGCGTCTTCATCCGGCTCCCACCATTGCGCGTTCTCGAAGAGCTTTGCCGTCGCGGCATCGGAATCGAAGACCGCAGGAACCACACGCGCCGGGATCATCGTGGCGACAGTGTCGTCAAGGTATTCGCGGTACGCGCTGTGATCGGGAGCAATGAGTTTCAAGCCGGTCGCAGCCGCTTCCATCATGGGTTGATCCCAGCCCTCGCCGAACGAGGCGCTGACGTAGTGGGTTGCCGCGCGGTAGAGCGCCGGCATTTCCGAATCCGGCAGAGTCGCGCGGAGAATACGGACCGGAGCCGCGCCGTCAAGCTCGACGGGAAGAGTCGCAGGCTGCAGCGTTTTACTCGTCTTGATCGTCAGGATCGCATCATCAGTCAGTCGCGTTGCTTTCGTCCATGCGCGCAACAGGCCGGCAAGGTTCTTGCGCGAGTTGTGCTCGGAAACATTCAGAAAGCGAACCCGCGGTTTCCCCGGGGCGGTTCCGTCAGCCAATGGAGCAAATGCCGATGGATCTACGCCCAGAGGGCAGATGCGGATTCGATTCGCCGGCATTCCGGTTTCCTCCCAGGCCCGGCGCGACGATTCCGCCGGTACGATCAGGAGATCGTGAGCACGGCCCAGACGAACCCATTCGGCATGCACCCGCGACGCCTCAAACATTGTGAAGTTCACATTCAATTTGTCAGGGGCCGGGTTCACTTGGTGGGGCATGCAGAAGTGGAGCGCGATGTTTGCACCCACGGGGGACGCCAGCGTTTCGAACCAGTGATTCCGCTGCTCGGAAGGCAAAACAGCAGGGCTCCATAACGGCACGTTCTTCAGCTCGACGGCGATTCCCTGGCGCGTCAGTTCGCGTACGAACTCTCGGGTATGATGTCCGTGACCCGTTTGCGTAAGGAAAGGTCCGTAGACGGTCAAAGCGGTCATCTGTTACCTCGATTCCATCATAGGAGGACCGAGTCTTGCCGGGATGGCTGATCCGCACTCGCCACATTCCGATCATGCTCGTTATCGGGAGCGTTCCTTCTCACACTTTTAACAATCCGCTGCGCAGTCCCCGCATGACTGCTTCGGTGCGCGTTCCTGCACCGAGCTTACCCAGGATAGAGTTGACGTGGAACTTAGCGGTGTGCTCGGAGATGTGCAAGCGTGCAGCGATCTGTTTATTGCTGAGTCCTTCGGCTAGCATTTCCAAAGTCTCCATCTCCCTGGGGGTCAGGCTCTCGACTTCAGGCTCAGGGGCCGCGGGGATTATGAGCGCGCTGGCTTCGATCGGAATGGCGATCAGTCCGACCGACGCTGCATGCAGCGCAGCGACAATCTGCTCCACGGCGGCATCGCGCGGCAGAATGGCGTGGACTCCCCGACGGAACAGGCGCGCAGTAAGAGGTTCGTCGAATAACACCACCGTGGGCACAGCGCCAGGACCTTCGGGTCCCTGTGGCAGCATGTCGCTCAACACAACGTCCGCCAGCGCGGGCGCGTCCACCAGTTCGACGCCCTCGCTGCCTTCGAGCACACATTCAAAACCTGCTCGCGTGACTGTGGAAGCCGTCTCAATCCAAACACGAATCAAGCGGCCTCCCGCGTCAAGTGGCTTTCAAGAGAAATCACGACCTCGCGCTCCCGTGTGTGATCCCCCCGCAAGAACCGAAGCGTAAAATGACCGGAGCCGGCTTCCGCGATCGCATCCGCAAGATCGGCAGTGGCGGTGAACGAGGCCTTCCCTGTGCCGATCAGCAGGTCTCCAATCAAGAGCGACGCCTGCACCGCAGGACTTCCCGGATCGATAGTCAGGATCAGCAGGCCGAGACCGTTTCTCCGGTCCATGCGCACCGGTCGAACTGTGACGCCAAGCCGGGGACGCGCTCCATTTCGAACGAATTCCTCGACGGTAGCACTCGGTACGGACAACGCGATTCCGCCGGAGACGATCATGGTATTGATTCCGACGACGTGTCCCGCGGCGTCCGCGAGTGGACCTCCCGAGTTTCCCGGCGCTAAACGGATAGCGGCCTGCACCCACGGCCTACGGCCCAAGCCTGAGAACGGACCAGTCGCATGCACGATGCCTGTTGTCAGTGCGCCTGTGAAGCCGAGCGGGTTTCCCACCGCGATCACCAACTCGCCCGGCCGCACCGGCTGGTTCCGAAATGTCGCCGCAGCCAAACCAGAGGCTGGCACCTTGAGCCTTGCCAAATCCCACTGGTCGTCTCTAGCTTTGATGTCCGCCTGCATGGATCGACCGTCCCATAGATCAACCCAATGTGCCTCTTCTTCCCCGATGACGTGGGCGTTAGTAATAATGGTTCCTTCGGCGTCCCAGATCACTCCTGAACCTGCACTTCGCCGCCGCGGACTGGCGCCGCGGATGTGCACCGTCGACCGGCGTAGTAATTCTCCGACTTCGCCGATTCCCATGTCACTTTCTCCTTGGCCGCTCCACTACGCTGATCTCAAGATTCATCAGCTTGCCTCCCCGCAGAATGCGCGCCGTGACTGACTTTCCTACCTGTTCCGCAAGCAACGGCCTGACGGCCTCTAGCCGCTCCACGAGTTGACCGTTCAAATCCAGAAGGACATCGCCGATCGTCAACCCGGCCTTACCGGCGGGGGCATCCTGATCCACGCTCACTGTCATCAGTCCTCCGGCGGCGGTCAACCCCAGACCCTTGGTTAGATGTTCGGGGAGCGGGATTGGTTGTAGGCCGGCGCCCAGATACCCTTGGGGCAGCCGTCCGTGCGCCAGAAGAGATTGAACCACGCGCTCCACTGTAGCGTTCGGCACCGCGAACGCAGCGGCTCGCGAAAGAACTGGAGTGGCGATGCCGATGAGCTTGCCTGCGGAGTCCACTACGGCGCCGCCGGATGCAACCGGATGGAGGGCGACGTCCAGGCGGATCACTTGATCGAGTTTGCCGCCGCGCCAGGTTTGCGACGGTCCGCCAAGGCTGCTGATGACTCCCAGCGCGGCATTTGCGCTCTGTTGGTTGCGGCCAATCGCCAGGATTAAATTGCCGGGGCGAAGCGCGGAACTTTCCGCTTGGTGGGCCGTGGGAATCGGCAGGTCTTTGACCCGCAAAGCCGCGAGGTCGGTGCCGGCGTCGCGGCCGGCGATTTCTGCGGGAAACTTGTCGCCCGTGCCGGTCGTCACCAGGATGTCGTCGTCGTGACGCAGTGTATGATCAGCGGTTACCACCACACCCGGCGACCAATGCACACCGCTTGAATTAAAGCGCGGCCGGCCATGGACAGCAACCACCGGCGCCGCGGAACTCTCGACCAGCGACGCGAGTTCATTGGAAAGAGAAATTAGAGCACTTGCCATTGACGATATCTCCTGACTTCAGAGTGAACCAGAGGGGTTGTGAGTGCATCCGTAGAACGGGCGGCTCAACCCTGCCCGATCAGTTAGGTTCGCGAGCCGTCGGGATTCGCAACTTCTAGTAAACCCGCGGAAGATAATTCCGCTGATACTGCAATACGATTCAAACGAGAATCGGGACGTCAGTTTGGCGTGACATTAATCTCTGACGCGTTTATCGTTCTCAGTCCGCGCTAGCTCTGGTGAGGACGGCGTCCACCAGCTTCTGTGCGATGCCACGCCGGTGGTGCGGATGATCGACGTATACCCGCTGGCTCACTCGGGACTGTCGTCGTGCGGTGCGGATGTCGCCGCCAGATGCCGCAACTTGTCCGGATTGCGCACCACATACAGCGCACTAATGATGTCACCCTCAATCTCGAACGCCGCAGTCTGCACTGGTCCTTCGGGCCCGTCCACAATGACACCGGGCAGGCCATTGATGGTCGCAAAGCGCAGCGTGAAATCCTCGCGCCACCCTTTGCGCGTGGCGCCGATTAGGAACCGCGCCGCGCGATCAGCGCCGTCGAGCACGTTCAGCGCCGCCGCTACCTTGCCGCCGCCGTCCGTCATGACGCGCACTTCGCTCGCGAGCAGATGCGTCAGCGCATGCAGATCGCCCGAGCGTGTGGCTGCCATGAAAGTGGATATGAGCTTCTCATGCTTCGCATCGATCTCGCCCGAACGCGCCGGCGCGATAGTGCAGCGCGGGCGTACTGCGCGCACATGTTCGCGCGCGCGGGCGGCAAGCTGCCGGCACGCAGGCTCGCTCCGTCCCAATGTTGTGGCCACTTCACTGAACGCGAAATCGAACACGTCGTGCAGCAGGAAGGCAGCCCGCTCGAGCGGCGACAGCCGGTCCAGCGTTAGTAGCAGTGCTATGGACAAATCCTCGGCCAACTCCGTGCGGCTGTCGGGCGCAAGCGCCGCCGTGTCGACAACCGGCTCCGGCAACCAGGGGCCGACATACTCCTCGCGCCGCGCGCGCGCCGACGTCAGCATATCGAGGGAAATCCTCGCCGCGGTGGTCATTAAAAAAGCTTTCGGGTCCGCCACTTTGTCACGATCCGCCGCGTGCCAGCGCAAATACGTCTCCTGCACCGCGTCTTCGGCGTCAGCCATCGACCCAAGCATCCGGTATGCAAGACCGAGCAGGCGGCGGCGGTACGGCTCAAAGCTTGCGGCTGGATTCGACATCGCGCCCGCCGAGCTCATGGGGTATGAACCGCCACCTCCGCCGGCGCCGTAACTCGGCCGTGATCCAATAGCACGGGCGTACCGGCAACCACGATGCGCGTGCAGGCCTTGCCGTGGCCTAGGGCGTACTTGACGGTTGGGTAAATTCGTGCTGCGGTGATTGCGAAAGCTACACTGACAAGGGCGAGCCGTCCCCAGCGCTTCACGATCGCCTCGCGATACTCATCGGCAGCAGCATCGTGCGCGAGCGTGGCGCGCGTGAATTTCCACACCAGCGCGACGTCCGGCGGCATGGCGTCCGGATTGTCGGCGAGCACTGCGCGCAGAACCGAGGGACTGACGCCGGCACGCTCAGCCATCGTGACGCCCAGTTGCGTACATGGACCGCAGTCCTCGTGGCGCACAGCGGTAATGCCAGCGGCATACCACGGCTCGATAGGGATGTCACGCCGAAACTGTCCGAGCGCGGCAGCGCGGGAAAACAACCACGCGGCGCGTGGACTCGCGTCGATTATGTCGCGCATATAACTGCCGTCGTATTTCCAGTCCCGCTCGAACCTGTCAATCGCTCTCTGAAGTACCCATTTGATCATGTTGTTCCTCCTGTCTCCAACGGTGAGACGGCATAGGGCTTCGGAATGTGACATGACTGCCACCGCCAGCTGGGGTGTACCGCACGCACAGGCGTGATGACGCGGTACTTAGCCGTGGGTCTACATCAGCTCGCGACTGCCGCATGCTGGGGACCGAGCCGCGCTGGTGGCAAGGCCTTGAATCCGGAGGGCTCGATCCGGACCGTGTACTCGGCGACGTGGGTGGATTGCCGTGACCACAGTTTTGCTCTTTATGGTCGTTTTGCGGTCACAGTTGTAGCGACCTAGTCAGCGAAGCAAACGACAAGGTGCTTTTCGGGCAGCGAGATTAGTCTATATATACGATCTATATAGACCATAGGATGTATTACCGGAAGTTATCAAAAAAAGATTCTTGCGAGGTGTCTTCGCGAGCCACAGCGTCCTGTTCCTTTTCGGGCATATTAGGCCCCCTGTGCGGCGGGTGAGTCGCAGGGCTGGCTTTACTGCTGATTCAATCTTCAAGCTCTTCGAGGTAACCCTCAGACAGCAAGCCAGATGGAGGAGTTGATAGACAACTCCGAGAGATTGGCCAGAATAGTGCAGTCTAGACCGGTGTCATGAGCGACAAAGATTATCTTTCTGAGCTG
>Ga0207657_10000993_pt1 | contig 30099 bp, 24 predicted proteins | sample KBSC33metaG_FD_184316 | JGI IMG/M metagenome (GOLD analysis project Ga0207657, IMG submission 184316) | Corn rhizosphere microbial communities from Kellogg Biological Station, Michigan, USA - KBS C3-3 metaG (SPAdes) (version 2) | ecosystem: Host-associated > Plants > Roots > Rhizosphere > Soil ...
TTGCCAAGGTTGGGGTCGAGGGTTCGAATCCCTTCGCCCGCTCCAGCGACGTCCAAAATCCTCCCCTCTTGGAACCCGGCACGCCGCACCCTATTGGGAAGGATGTGGCTGTGACTAGCGCTGACCAGCATTGCGTCGCGGGCCTGCCTGTCTTCTCGGGACTGGGCCGGCAGGAACTCGCTCGTCTTCTGCAATTCTCGACCGTGCAGCGTTATCCGCCGGGAACCCTGCTGTTCCATGAAGGCGAGCGGGCGGACAAACTCCACGTGATTCTCAGCGGAACGGTCGAAATCTTCTCCGACGGCAGCGGTCGCGAATGGGGCGTGATGCTGATGAATTCCGGCGACGTCTTCATGCCGGCCGCGGTGCTGTTCAACGAACGCTATGCCGTTTCGGCGCGGACTCTCGGTTCCTGCCGGATGCTCCTCGTGGATGCGGAGTGGACGCGGGCCGAAGCCGCGCAGAGCGCGCCATTCGCAATGCACCTCAGCCGCGCAATGGCCGGCCACTTCCGTGTCGCGGTTCGGCAGGTGCTCGATCTCAAGTCGCGCAACGCGGCTCAACGGCTGGCGAACTTCCTCCTGAGGATTGTCGACAGCAGCAGCAGTGCGAGCCCGGAGCTGCCGATGCGCAAGCGCAATCTGGCCGCCCGGGTCGGAATGACTCCCGAGACCTTGTCGCGCACCTTCCAGATTCTCGCTGAGAACGGGCTCGTTGTCCGGGGGCGCCAGATCATCGTTCGCGACCGGGCGAGGATCAAAGAGTTTTGCGGGCCCGATCCCTATTGCCCACCTGCGGATGACAGGCTGGAAGTCCACGCCCTCTAGGCGAAGAACGAAGGTCGCGGTGACGATCGGCTCATCACGCTCACCCTGACATCATTCGCGCTCGCCGCGCTCCTGAAGGGCTCCCATGTCGCCGTAGAAGTGCATTCCGACCATGCCGTTGGCGAGAGCCGACAGCGAGCCGCCGCGAGGCTGCTCGTCGGGGTCGAAGGTAATTGTCGCGACCGTGACCGGCGGCAGCTTGGCCTGCTGCAAGGTCGCGTTGAATTCGACCAGGTCCTTCGCCTTGAAGGTGTCGAACGCGGCCTCGACCTCCTTGAGCTCGCGGTCGAGGGCATCGACTCGCTGGAGCATGTAGGCAGGCGGCCGGCCTTCGGTCGAGGTGATGCCGCCGTAGACGTCGTCGACATGTTCGCGGAGCCGCTCTTCGCCGGTGATTGCGCCGCCTTCCTTGGTCGCGACCAGCTCCTTGCGGAGCGTATCGGCCTTCGCGGAGAGCTTCTGCGCCGCAGCCTTGACGGGGGCAGGCGCCGAGCCATTCCCGGCGAGCGCATCGGCGGCAGCGCGGACGCTGTTGATCTCGCCGACCAGCTTGCTCATCCGCGCGAACAGGCCTTTGACCCGCTCCGCCGCATCATATTGCGCCCGCCGATCGGCCAGTGTGAACGTCGCCCTGCGATCGAGCGTGACCGTCAGCGGCTCGGTGGTAACCTGATCGCCATTCGTCAGCCGGATCGTGTAGTTGCCGGGCATGAACCGCTCGCCCTGGGTCGAAGCACCGGCAAGCGAGGCGGCCGGCGGTACAACCGGTGGCTTGGTCCGCATCGACCAGGACACACGGTTGAGGCCGACGCGGCGCGATGGCGGAATCTCGTCCACGACTTTGCCCGACGCGTCGAGCACTTCCATCTTCATCCGGCCGATGACGTGCCGCGCTTTCTGGTAATAAGTCACGACCGCGCCGGCCGGCGGGTTCTCGCCTGCATAGCTGGCGTCGCCTTCGGCCCAGCCGCCGTTGCCCTGGATTCGCTGCTGCGCCGGTCCGCCGGGAATAAGCGTCACCGCGCTCGCCAGAGCTTGCGGGGTCAGCTTCCGCAGCGGGCTGATGTCGTCCACGATCCAGATTCCCCGGCCGTGAGTCGCGAGAACCAGGTCGTCGCCCCTCGCGAAAGCCATGTCGCGGACGGCGACGTCGGGGAAATTATCGGGCTTGAACTGCGCCCAGTTCCTGCCGCCATCGAGCGAGGCGAAGAGGCCGAATTCGGTACCGACGAAGAGGATGTTGGGATCGACCGGGTCTTCCCTGACGACCCAGGCATAGCCACGAACGCCCGGCGTGCCGGGGCCGATGATTTGGGTCCACGTCTTCCCGTAATCGGCGGTGCGGTAGAGGTAAGGGGCCAGGTCGCCTGAAGTGTGGCGGTCGTTCGTGACGTAGGCGACCGCCGGGTCGTAGCGGCTCGCCTCCACCCAGCTTATCCAGTTGCCGGCGGGTAGCCGCAAGTTCTTCGTCACGTTCGTCCAGTGCTGTCCGCCGTCGCGGGTCAGCTGCACGTTGCCGTCATCGGTCCCGATCCAGATCTGGCCCGGCGCCTTCGGGCTTTCTGAGATCGAATAGATGGTGGTGTTCATTTCCGCGGCGCTGTTGTCGACCGTGATTCCGCCGGACTGCTCCTGCCGCTGCCGGATCGGATTGTTGGTCGTCAGGTCCGGCGATATCCGGTCCCAGGTCGTGCCGTGGTCGCGGCTTCGGAACAGAAATTGCGACCCGATGTAGAGCGTGCCCTTCTCGTTCGGAGAAAGAGCGATCGGCGTGTTCCAGTTGTAGCGGAGCTTCTCCTTGAAGCCGCCGCGCGGCTTGATGTCCTTCGCTTCGTGGGTGTTGCGATTGACCCGGCCGATGTAGCCGCCCTGCGCCTCGGTATAGACGAAATTCTCCGGGTCCGCCGGGTCGGCCCAGGTCCAGAAGCCGTCGCCGCCGTACAGGTTTTCCCAACGGCTGTTGGTGATTCCGCCGGGATATTCGCTGTCGCCGACCCAGTCGCTATTGTCCTGAAGGCCGCCATAGACCTGGTATGGGTCCTTGTCGTCGACGCTGACATGATAGAATTGGCTCACCGGCAGGTTGTTGCTCTTCGCCCACCGGTTGCCGCCGTCGTAGCTGATCCACAGGCCGCCATCGTCGGCACCGACGAGGTGCCTGGTGTTGGCCGGATTGACCCAGACGTCGTGCCAGTCGCCGTGCGACCCACCCCCTGTCTCGGCGAAGCTCTTCCCGCCGTCTTCGGAGACGATGACCGAAAAACCCATCTTGAACAGGCGGTTTTCGTCCTTGGGATCGACGACGATGTTGCCGAAATAGAAGGGGCGCCAGACCATGCCCTGGCTAGCGTCGCGCGCCTGCCAGCTCTTGCCGCCGTCGTCGGACACATAGAGTGCCGAGTGGACGTTCTCGATGAACGCATAGACGCGCTTGGGATCGGTCGGCGCGAATTCTATTTCGAGCCGGCCCCACGGCTGGCCGGGAAGCCCGGCTCGATTGGCCGAATTCAGATCGGCCCAAGTGCGCCCGCCATCGAAGCTTTCGGCAAAGCGGCTGCCAGAAGCCTGGTCGGGCCCATTGCCGCCGGAGCGGAATTCGTAGGCCTTGCGCCGGAAGTTCCAGGTGCCGGCGAGAAGGTGGTTGTGGTTCGCGGGATCGAGCGCGACCGCCGAGCAGCCGGTGGAAAGATTGGCTCCGGCGAGCACCTTCGACCACGTGCGGCCGCCGTCGCTCGTCTTGTAGAGGCCGCGATTGGCCGAATCGGACCACAACGGCCCCGGCGCGCAGGCATAGACGATATCGCCGTCGGTCGGATCGACGACGATCTTGGTGATCCGCTCCGTCCCGTTCAGGCCAACGCGAGTCCAGGTCTCGCCGCCATCTGTCGATTTGTAGAGGCCGTCGCCGACGGAGACGGAATTGCGGGTCCAGCTCTCGCCGGTGCCGGCCCAGACGAGGGCCTTGTTGGTGGGGTCGAGCGCCAGTGCGCCGATCGACTGGACGTCCTGTTTGTCGAAGACCGGCTTGAACGTCGTGCCACCGTCCTCCGACTTCCAGACGCCGCCCGACGCGGAACCGACGAACAGGGTGACCTTGCCGTCCGCTTCCTGGCGGCCCGCCACCGCCGCGATGCGACCGGACATCGTCGCCGAACCGATGTTGCGGATTCCAAGGCCGGAAATGGCGGCGCTGTTGACGACCGGCGGAGTGGTCGCGGCGACCGACGGAACTGCGATCAGGGCGACCGAGGCGAGCAGATAGATGGGACGCATGACGGTCACTCCCCCTTCGACGGCTTGGGCGGATTCTCCGGTTTTTCCGGCGGCTGGCTGGCTTTCGATTTTTCGGGCGGCTTGTTCGAGGCGTCGGGCGGCGGTCCACCCGCTTTCGCAGGCTGCGCCGCTGATTTCGGCTCCGCGAACATCGCGGGCGTAATGGGCGGATTAGCGGTCGCGGTCTCGATGATGATCCGCTGCCGCCGATTGGACTGGCCCTGGTCCCAGCTGTCGACCGACATCGGGAAATAGACGCCGCCGACCTTCTCGTAATCCCCGAGCTCGCTTTCCGTGGTCTTCGGTGCGCCGCGAATCCGGCGGGTTTCGGTCACCTTGATCTCCAGGAAGGTGTCGGGATCGAGGAGATAGGCGAACTCGTCGCCGTCCTTCTGGACGACCTTCAGCTTGTAGGCAGGAGTTCCGTCGAAATCTTCGCGGCCGAGATAGGTGACGGTGCTGCCGTCCTTGCGCGCCGCCTGGAGCACCCCGTCGATCAGCGAAGAATCGGCCAGCGAGCGGGCTTCGTCGCCCGACATCCGCTCGGGATCCTTGCGGCCCTGGAACGGATTGATTTTCCAGCCGACGTTGCCGTCATAGGCCTGGACGACGGTCAGGCCCTGGATGGTCGCGTCGAGTCGAGATTCGCTGCCGGTGGCTCCGCCGCGCGCCCGGACCTCGTCGTAGGTCAGCTCGAAATCGCCGGGAAAAATGATCTTGCCGTCGAAGCGCACCGACTGGATCGCGGCCAGCGCCTGAGCCCCTCCGCGCGCCTCCAGGTTCTTGTCCAACAGCGACTGGGCCGTGATGTCCTGCGCGCAAACCGGAATAGCGGCCGAAGCACAAAGCGCGGCCGCGAGCACATGGCGTAATATCATTGAGCACTCCCCCCGGAAGTCCGCGGAGCATGGAACTGCGATTGCGGCGAATCAAGCGGCTCGAAAGGCCCGTTTGCCGTTGGTCGAATGCAGACGGCTCTTCGTCAGCCCGCGGATCTCTCCCGGAACCACTTGGTGATGATATATTTGGTGCCGCGCCGGACTTTCATGCCCTGGTGGAGGGTGGCTGGGTTCGGCTGCCAGTCCGGCCCCAGATTGTTCCAGGCGACCAGCTTTCCGGTTTCCGGATGGATCGTCTTGCCGATGAGCTTGAAACGCGTTGCTCCACCGTCTTCCGGCTCGTTGAGGTAGCACATCGCGGTCCATGTCCGCTGTCCGGCTTCCGCCGTGTGGATATAGAAATCGTAGCCGCCGGGCTCGAAAGTGTCCGTATGGACCTTGAATTCCTGGCCGACGGCATAGCGCTGCCCCTGGATCGGCTCGCCATGGGACGCTGGAATTCGGAGCAACTCGGAGATCCTGCGATCCACCTCGGCTACGAGCGGGTCGACCGAATCGAGATCGCAGGTTTCGCTGGTCCTGTATCCGGCAACCCCGATGTCGTCGGCGATTTCCGAGGGCCGGCGGCGGGCGTCGATTCGCTCCATAAGCCCGGCGCAGACGCCCGCGTCGAGAAAGTTCCGGACGACGAACAGGTCGAGCTTCGGGCTCGGGACCTTCTGCACTCCCGGCGTCAGGCCGAGGAGTTGGGCCCGCGAGACCACCTCAGAGGGCGTAGTCTTTCCCCTTGGTCATGTCGTGCTGCTGGATGACGGCTTTGACGACATTGTTCATCAGCGTCATTCGCACTGGAAGAGGCGTCGACGTCTTCTTGATCATCACCGCGACCGAATAGCTTCGGCCATCCGGCGCGGTGAGGATTCCGATATCGTTGTAGCCGGCCTGGATCCCGTCGAGTTCCTGTCCCGTTCCCGTCTTGTGGCTAAGCGTCCAGCCGGGCTGGAGTCCGCCTTTCAGCCGGTTCGGCCCCGTGTGCGTATTGCCCATGATGCTGAGCAGGCGGGCGGTCGATTCCGGCGACAGCAGCTCGCCTCTCTTCAGGCGGGCGAGGGCGCCGACGATCGCGCTCGGCGCGGCGCCGTCATAGGGATCCTCGATGTAGCGCCTGAATGCCGCCCGCCGCACGGCCAGCGGCAACGAGTCGCGAGCGTCGAAGAAGGCATTGCCGATGGAATAGCTCTGCGACCAGATGAGGCCCGCGATCTTGCTCTGGAGCGCCCGCTCTCCATTGTAGAAACGGATCGCGCCAAGGCGCTTCGCGGCGATCATCTTGCGCACTGCATCCGGCCCGCCGACCGAGCGCATCAGCTTGTCATTGGCGGTGTTGTCGCTGGTCGTGATCGCCTTGACCATCAGGTCTGCGAGGCTCGTCGTGTAGCCACCGCCCAGGATCTGCGCGCGAATCGGCTGGTGGAAAACCGTAAGGTCGGAGGAGGTGAGCGTGACCAGATCGTTGAGGCTAACCTTGCCTTTGTCGACCTGGTCGAGCGCGGTGATCGACACCCACAGCTTGGACACGCTCTGCTGGGGATAGAGATCGTCGTCCTTCCAGCCCGTTTCCCACCCGTCGTCCACCGACCTCACCGCGATCCCGACCAGCCCGTTGAAGCCCTTGCCGAGATTCGTGACCTGGTCGCGGATATAGGCGGGCGCAGCGATTGCGCGCGCAGGGCGGGGCGTCGCCTGCGAAAGCTTCTTTGCGGGCGCGGCGGCGGTCTTTGCGGGCCGCGTCGCTTGCGTCGACTGGATTGCGGCTGCGCCAACCTGGGTCAGCCCGGCCAGCGCAAGAGCCAGCCCGATACCTCTCCAGTGTGACGTCATGCCTTCAATGCTCCCCGATAAAAATCCAGCGCCGGCAATGGTTTGACAGGGCAGGCCTTAACCTCCGCTGTGTGTCCCTGAAACGAGGGTCGCACAGTCGATTCGCGCTGCCAACCCCTGGCGGGCAGTGCTAGATCAGCCCGGAGGCGAAGACCCGACGATTGCCGCGGATTCGATTTCGTCCAGCGCCCGATGCACCGCGATGTAGCGACGCGCTGAATTGATCCAGTCGCCGGCGCGGGGAGCGCCCGGAAGCCGCATCGTTTCCGCCAGAGCCGAGTCCACTTCCCCGGCCATGAGGTGCGACAAGGCGCGGTCGTAGCGCGCCTTCGGCTTGGTCGACGGTCTGTCGGAGCGGTGAACGGTAACCAGCGATGACAGTCCGCGCTTGATCCCTGTCCACATTCCTTCGTTGGGCGGCGGTCCAATCAGCGCCGGTTCCAGGTCCTGGTATTGAGCGATCAGGCTGGTGAGCGGAACCGGCGTTCGCGATTCGGTGACGATCGTCGCCACCGCCGGCGAATGATCGGCGCCGAAACGGTCGAGGAGCAGCGGTTCGAGATAGCCGAGGCTGACGCCGCGCTCGATCGCGCGCCGGGCTGCGAAAGCGATGAGCAGGGCGTCGGCCCGTCCGGCTGTTCCCTTGACCTCCTGGCTCTCGCTCTCGACTCTCTGTAGCCGCGCTTGAAGCTGCCCGATTTGCTCGGCGATTGCCGGATTGAGCGTGCCGGGGTTCGCGGGCTGCTGTTGCGGCACCTGCTGCATGACGAGCTTCGGCGGTTGCGGCGCCGGCTGCGCGGAAGACGTGACGCCGAACAGCCTGGCGGCGAACGGGTGGTGCGCCAGGCCCCAGGTCGCAGCCGCGCCGCCCGCGAGAATGAGCACGAGCGCTATCAGGATTCGCGCTCCCCAGCCCATGCCGTCTCTCACCACTGCCCGCTCCATCGGCGCGGGTTCTTGCACAGCTCTGCGGCAATGGCGAGCAGCGCCGTCTCGCTCGGTTCGGCCGCGGCGACGACGGCTTCCCAGCCGTTTCCGGCAGCCTGGGCGGCTTCCGGACTTATGGCCGCGATGGCGATGCTTTCGCGTTGTAGTCCGACGTCATCGGCTGTGCGCCCGACCAAGGCTGCGGCCCGCGGCGAATGAACGCAGATCACCGATTCGTCGATTTCGCGGAAGCCGTCCGGAGCTGGCAGTTCCGCGGCGCGATAAACGGGAATGACGTGGATTTCCTGCCGCGGCAGCTTCGGCTCCCGCCGGTGCCAGCCGCAGAGGTGCAGGAGCCGAAGTCCGGCCGGAAGCGACTCGAGAAGGGAATCGACCCTTCCTTCGCCGACCTTCCCAACTTCGAAGCCCAAATCGCGCGCGGCGCGGGCTGTCGCTCCGCCGACGCAGTGCGCCGGAAGCTTGCGCAGGGGGCCCATGCCCGGCCCGCCTTCGCGAACCGCGTTGGCGCTGGTGAAGAGCAGCGCATCGAAATCATCCGGCCGCGGCGGTTCCCATTCCAGCCGCTGCACCTTGAATAACGATAGGACGACGGGCTCGAGCCCGAGCTGGCGTGCCGCCTCGGCCGTGGCGCTCGCGCCGGGCTCGGGGCGCACGATGACCAGCGGCCTCATGCGGCTGCGAACAAAGTCCGTATGGCTTCCGGGGCGCGGGCGAGCATGGCGTGTGAGAGCTGCGTCGCCTTCTCCTCGTGCCCGGCTGCAAAGGTCGCCTCGTCGCGCACCTTTTCCTTGCCATCCGCAGAGAGGATTTCAGCGATTAGGTGCACCTGGTTCTGCTTGACAGTCGCCAACGCCGCGACCGGAGAATGGCACGAACCGCCGAGCGCTCGTGCAAAGGCCCGCTCTGCCTGCACGGCGGCCCGGCTCGCCGCGTCGTCGAGCAATTTGAGGAGCTGCATACACTCGTCATCGTCCGTGCGGCACTCGATCCCGAGCGCACCCTGGCCCGGTGCCGGAAGCATGATGTCAAACGGGATCGGCGACCCGACATGGTCGAGGCCGAGGCGGTGAAGCCCTGCCGCCGAGAGGATCGTCGCGTCAACCTCGCCCGCTTCGAGCTTCTTCAGGCGGGTGTCGACATTGCCGCGGAGCGTGACGATCTTGAGGTCGGGACGGGCGGAAAGAAGCTGCGCCGCGCGGCGCGGCGAGGAAGTTCCTACAACCGCGCCTTTCTTCAGCGCATGGATCGAATCCGCGCCAATCAACTTGTCTTCGACATAAACTCGCGGCCGGATCGCGGCGAGCCGGATCTCTTTCGGGCGGATGACCTCCACGTCCTTCATCGAATGGACGCAGAAGTCCACTTCCCCGGCAAGCAGCGCGGCGTCGAGCTCCTTCGTCCACAGCGCCTTTCCCCCGACATCCGCGAGGGGGCGGTCGGTAATCCGGTCGCCGCTCGTCTTCACCGGCACAATCTCGACATGGCCCGCCGGCCAGCGCTCCGCGACTTCGAGCGCGGACGCGATCTTGCGCGCCTGGATCAGGGCCAGCTTCGACCCCCGCGTTCCAAGTCTCGGATTGGCTGTCATCAGCTTCCACTAGTCCAATGGTTCGGGCAAAGGAAACAACGCATGGCAATCATCCTCGGTCTCGAATCCTCCTGCGACGATACGGCGGCGGCGCTAGTCACCTCCGACCGGCGGATCCTGGCGCAGGCGGTCGTCGGCCAGAACGAGGCTCATCGGCCCTTCGGCGGCGTGGTGCCGGAGATTGCGGCGCGCGCCCACGTGCGGATCCTGCCCGGCCTCATCGAACAGGTGCTGGGGGAGGCAAAGATCGAGGTCGACCAAATCGACGCCGTTGCCGCCACCGCGGGCCCGGGATTGATCGGCGGAGTCATGGTGGCACTCCTGACCGCGAAGGGGATCGCATTGTCAGCAGGCAAGCCAATGGTCGCCGTCAACCACCTCGAAGGCCATGCGCTGAGCCCGCGGCTGGTCGATCCCGGCCTCGGCTTCCCCTATCTCCTGCTGCTGGTCTCCGGCGGTCATTGCCAGCTTCTCGAAGTGCAAGGCGTCGGACAGTACCGGCGTTTGGCGACCACCATCGACGACGCCGCCGGCGAAGCCTTCGACAAGGCCGCGAAGCTGCTCGGACTGCCCTATCCCGGCGGCCCTGCGATCGAGCAACTGGCAAAGGAGGGCGATCCTTCCGCCGTTCCTCTGCCCCGGCCGCTGGTCGGTTCGCGCGAGCCGCATTTCTCCTTTGCCGGGCTTAAGAGCGCGGTCCAGCGCGCGGTCGCTTCGGCGGGCTATTCGCCGGCCAATATAGCCGCGAGCTTCCAGCAGGCGGTGGTCGATTGCCTGGTCGACCGGACCCGGCAGGCGCTCGGCAGGAGCGATGCTCCGGCACTCGTCGTTGCCGGCGGAGTCGCTGCGAACGGCGCCATCCGTTCCGCTCTCCAGCGGCTGGCGCTCGACACCGGACGCGCGTTCAGCGTTCCGCCCGGCTGGCTGTGCACCGACAATGCGGCAATGATCGCATGGGCGGGCGCCGAGCGCTTCGGGCTTGGCTTGTGCGACGATCTGTCCGCTCCCGCGCGAGCGCGCTGGCCGCTCGACCCGGACGCGGAGAAAGTCCGCGGCGCCGGGGTGAAGGCATGAACCGAATCGCGGTCATCGGTGGCGGAGCCTGGGGGACGGCGCTGGCACAGGTCGCGGCAAAGGCCGGACGCGAGGTGCTTTTGTGGGCGATGGAAAGCGACGTCGTCGAAGCGATCAACAACACTCGCGAAAATCCCGTCTTTCTCCCGGGAATTGCTCTCGACAGGGCAATCCGCGCGACGGGAGATCTCGACGAAACCGGCGACTGCGATGCGTGGCTGGTGGTGACTCCGGCGCAGCACATGCGCTCGGTGCTCGAGCGGGCGCCGCGTTGTGACGTTCCGCGCGTCCTGTGCTCGAAAGGCATCGAAGAGCATAGCGGAGAGCTTCTCCACCGGGTTGCGGCGGAAGCGTGCCCCGGTGCACTGCTGGCGGTGCTGTCCGGCCCCACTTTCGCCCATGAGGTGGCTCGCGGTCTGCCGACGGCGGTGACTTTGGCCGCGAAGGACAGGGCCGCCGGCAAGCAACTCCGTGATCTCCTCGCCCAGCCGACCTTCCGCATCTATCTCAGCGACGATGTCGCCGGCGCCGAGATCGGAGGAGCGGTCAAGAACGTCCTCGCGATCGCCTGCGGGGTCGTCGAAGGCCGCGGTCTCGGCCAGAACGCCCGCGCGGCGCTGATCGCGCGCGGCTTTGCGGAGATGACTCGCTTCGGTGTCGCGATGGGTGCGCGACCGGAAACGCTCGCCGGCCTGTCCGGCCTCGGCGATCTCGTCCTCACCTGCTCCTCGACAAGTTCGCGCAATTATTCGCTCGGCAAGGGCATCGGCGAGGGCCGTTCCGCGGACGAGCTCATGAGCGACCGGCGAACGGTCGCGGAAGGCGCGTTCACCGCTCCGGTCCTGGCGCGCATCGCCAGGGCACGCGGGATCGACATGCCTATCGTCGATGCGGTCGATCGCCTGTTGAAAGGTGCCGCCGTCGATTCGGTCGTCGACGACCTTCTCGCTCGGCCGCCGAAGAGCGAAGGCGTCTAGAAATCGATCGCAATGCCCTTTTTCTCCCAGTCGCCGTAGCGCGTGGGATCGGGCCGCTCCGCCTCCCCGGGGGGCGGATCGCCGCTGGTCACCGGCTCGGGCTTGGGCACGGGCGGCGACTTGGAGAGATAGGTGGGCGGATCGAGATGTTTGGGCCGTTTCACGCCACCAAGATGAGGCTTGCCTGACCCGATGCCAAGCGTGGAAGGACTTGGGCCGCGGCGAGCCTCCTTGCAGATGCTCGATGCCGTGCTTCGGCGCGGGCGGACTCTGGAGTCCGCGGCGCAAGCCGAACGAGGCCTGCCCCCCAATGACCATGCGCTGGCAATTGCAATTGCGGGTGAAGTCCTCCGCCGCCTCCCGGATCTCGATTCGCTGATCGACAGCGCGACCAGGAAGCGGCTGCCCGACGACAGCAAGGCGCGGATGGTGCTGCGCATTGCCCTCGCGCAGAAGATTGGCCTGCACACGCCCGATCACGCCCTGGTCGCGACCGCTCTGCCCCTCGTCGATGGCGGCCCGCGCCGGCTGGTGCACGGCGTACTCGGGACCTTGCTGCGGCGCGGGCTTCCCACGATCGATGCGCCGCACCTTCCGGCCGATGTCGAGCGGCGCTGGGCCATGGCCTGGGGCGATGACGTCGTCCAGGCGGCGCGCCGCCAGATCGCCAGGCGACCGCCGCTCGACCTCAGCTTCAAGAGCGAATCAGCGGCGCAGCCGTTCGCGGCCGAAGCTGGAGGCGCCTCCCTCGCGCCGAGGCATGTGCGGTTGAACCACGCCGGCGCTATCGCCGAGCTTGCCGGATTTGGTTCGGGCGATTGGTGGGTGCAGGATCTTGCAGCCTCGCTTCCAGCGACTCTGATTCCCCGGGCTGCAAACGTCGTTCTCGACCTCTGTTCCGCTCCCGGAGGCAAGGCGATGCAGCTGGCCTCGGCCGGGCATGACGTCACGGCCGTCGATTCCTCCGAAGCTCGTCTCCGGCGCCTGCGCGAGAACCTCGCCCGCACGGGCCTTGGCGCCAGGCTGGTCACAGCCGACCTGCTCGAGTGGAAACCTGGCCGCAAGTTCGACGCCATTCTTCTCGACGCGCCCTGCTCAGCGACCGGCACGTTCCGCCGCCACCCCGAAGTCCTGTATCGGGCGCGGCCGAGAATCATCGCAGAGTCCGCCGACCTCCAGGCGAAGCTTCTCGCCCGCGCCGCACAATGGGTGAACCCGGGCGGAGCGCTCGTCTATTCGGTCTGCTCGCTCGAACCCGAGGAGGGAGAGGAGATCGTCACTGCCTTCCTCCACGACCATCCGCAATTCCAGCTCGATCCGCCGAAGGCAGGGGAGGGGTTCGTGACGCCGACGCCGGAAGGCTTCGTCCGAATCCTCCCCGGCCTCTTCGAAAAGGACGGCGGGCTCGACGGCTTCTTCACCGCGCGCCTTGTCCGCGCCGCTTAATATCGTCTAATCGGTCCAATGGCCGGACCGCTCATCGCCCCCTCCATCCTTTCCGCCGACTTCGCGAGGCTCGGCGAGGAGGTGCGCGCCATCGACGAAGCCGGCGCCGACTGGATCCACATCGACGTCATGGACGGGCATTTCGTGCCCAACCTCACCATCGGCCCCGGTGTTGTGAAGGCTTTGCGCCCGCACACCGACAAGCCGTTCGACGTCCACCTGATGATCTCGCCCGTCGACTCGTTCCTCGAGGATTTCGCCGAGGCGGGAGCCGATCTCATCACGGTTCATCCCGAAGCGGGGCCGCACCTCCATCGTACCGTTCAGCGAGTGAAGGCCCTCGGCAAGAAGGCCGGCGTCTCGCTCAATCCTGGGACCGTGCCCGACGTCGTCGATTATGTCCTCGATGACGTCGATCTGGTGCTGGTGATGAGCGTCAATCCCGGCTTCGGCGGGCAGAAATTCATCTCCGGCCAACTCCGGAAGATCGAGGCGATCGCCGAGAAGATCACTGGCCGAGGCTTATCGGTGGACATCGAGGTCGACGGCGGAATCGATGCGCAAACCGCGCCGCTGGCGGTGAGCGCGGGTGCCAACGTCCTCGTCGCCGGAAGCGCCACGTTTCGGGGCGGCCCCGACAAATATGCCGCCAACATTCGCGCCCTGCGGGGAGAGGGATGAGCTCTGAAGCGGCCCAGAGTGCCGTCGTCCGCAAGCTCGCCAGGGGTTCGCTGCTTTCGAGGCTAACGGGATCGCGGCGCCAGCCGCTTCGCCTGGTCGCCGTCCCCCGCGACCATGTCCAGGGAGATCGCGGCAAGGGCGATGCCGTGCTCGCCGGTCGCTTCCTTTGCGGGACCGAGCAGCTTCCGCTCGCCGATCTCGACTTCGCCGCGGTTGGCGCCGACGGGCCGCTCGCCGAGCAGCTCCAGGGTTTCTCGTGGCTTCGCGACCTTGCTGCGGCGGCCTCTCGCGAACGGGGGTCGAAGCTGGCCGAGGCGATCGTGGGCCGCTGGCTCCTCGCGCACGGGACGAGGGTCGATGCCGCCTGGCGTCCCGAGTTGTGGGGCGAGCGCATCCTCTTCTGGACGGCTTACGCGCCCTACATCCTGTCCAGCACCGACACCGGCTATCGCTCAGCGCTCCTCAACACGCTCGCGCGCGGAGCCCGTCACCTCGAGGCCAATGCCGACAAGGCACCCGCCGGTCTGAAGCGGGTCACAGCCTGGGCGGGGGTCATAGCGGCGGCGTTGGTCATTCAAGGCGGTGTCGCCCGGGTCGCTCGCGGCGAATCCGGACTCGGCCGGGCCCTGGGGTCGGCGCAGTCCGACGACGGCGGCCTTATCAGCCGGACGCCCTACGAACAGGTGCTGCTGGTCGACCGTCTCGGCCTTCTTCGCTCCGCCTATTTCGCCGCGAAGCACAACCCGCCGGAAAGCCTGGAGACTGCCGCCGCGGCGGCGCTGTCGGCGCTTCACGGAGTCATCCTCGGCGACGGCGGGCTGTCGAGCTGGCAGGGCGGAAATTGCGAAGATCCGGCGCGGCTTACCTCAATCATCGAGGGCTGCGGCCTTCGCGCCCGGGCACTTCGCCAGCCGCGGGGCTGGGGCTTCCATCGCTTGTCCGCGCTGGGCACAATCGTCGTGATGGACGCGGCGCCCCCTCCGCCGCCCAAGGCCGCCCCGTCGGGCTGCGCCTCGACCCTCGCTTTCGAACTGTCGGACGGACGCCAGCGGATCGTGGTCAATTGCGGGGGCCCCGCGCCGTTTCCCAATGACTTGCCCCAGGACTTCGTCACGGCGCTCCGGACGACGGCCGCGCACAGCACGGTCACCGTCGCCGACACCAACTCGACGGCAATCCTTCCCGACGGCTCGCTCGGCAAAGGCGTCGCCGACGTCATGGTCGACCGATCCGAAGACAATGATTCGAGCCGGATCGACGCCAGCCACGATGGCTATGGACGCGCGTTCGGGCTGACCCACCGGAGAATTCTGACCCTCGGCAATGACGGCAAGGAATTGCGCGGGACGGATGAGCTTGCGCCGAAGAGCAAGCGGCGGAAGGACGGAACGCCTTTCGCGATCCGCTTCCACCTTGCCCATGGCATCGAGCCGACGATAACGGCCGACGGGATGGGCGCGATCCTCCGGTCCCCCGGAGCGCCACCGTGGAATTTTCGCTCTCGCGGCGCTGCGATCGGCGTCGAGGAGAGCCTGATGGTCGACGGGCAGGGAATCCCGCGCCGGACCATGCAGTTGGTGATCAATGGCGAGGCGGCGGCGTCCGGCGCCGAAGTGCACTGGCAGTTCCGCCGGTCGAGCTGAAAAGGAGATTGATGTGACTGACCTCGTGCCCGTTCGGCGGGCGCTGATTTCGCTTTCCGACAAGGCGAAGCTCGACGGGCTTGCGAAGGCGCTCGCGAAACATGGTGTCGAGCTGGTTTCGACCGGCGGGACTGCAGCCAGGCTTCGCGAGACGGGCGCGGAGGTGCGCGACGTCAGCGATCTCACCGGCTTCCCGGAAATGATGGACGGGCGGGTGAAGACCCTCCACCCTAAGGTCCATGGCGGCCTTCTCGGCGTCCGCGACAACGCCGAGCATGCGGCAGCGATGGCGGAGCACGAGATCGCGCCGATCGATCTCGTCGTGGTCAATCTCTACCCGTTCGAAGAGACCGTGATGCGCGGCGCCAAGCGCGACGAGATCATCGAGAATATCGACATCGGTGGCCCGTCGATGGTGCGCTCGGCCGCCAAGAATCATGCGTTCGTGACGATAGTCACCGATCCCGCCGATTACGAAGAGCTGATCGCCGAACTTGATGCCAACGGCGGCGCGACGTCGCTCACCTTCCGCAAGCGCATGGCGGCCAAGGCGTTCGCCCTTACCGCGGCGTACGATTCGATGATCTCGCAATGGTTCGCTTATGCCGACCAGGGCCAGCGGTGGCCGCAGAGCTGGACGCTTTCGGCCAATCTCAAGATGCCGCTCCGCTACGGGGAGAACCCGCATCAGCAAGCGGCGCTCTACATTCCGGCCGGGCCGCACACGCGGGGGATCGCCCAGGCGGAACAGGTGCAGGGCAAGGAGCTCAGCTACAACAACCTCAACGACGCCAATGCGGCGCTCGAGCTGGTCTCCGAGTTTCGCGACGGCGAGCCGACAATCGTCATCGTAAAACACGCTAATCCCTGCGGCGTCGCGACTCGCGGTTCGCTGCTCGACGCCTGGAACGAGGCGCTCGCCTGCGACAGCGTCTCCGCGTTCGGCGGGATCGTCGCCGCCAATCGCCCGCTCGACGGCGCAACGGCCGAAGCGATCGCCCACATCTTCACCGAAGTCGTCGTCGCTCCCGATGCCGACGACGACGCCAAGGCCATCTTCGCGAAGAAGAAGAACCTTCGCCTGCTGCTGACGGGCGAACTCCCCGATCCCGCGCGTCCGGGCCAGACCCTTGCGATCATCACCGGCGGGATGCTGGTGCAGGACCGCGACAACGGCCGCATCACGCGCGACCAGCTCAAATGCGTGACGAAGCGTCAGCCTACCGAGCAGGAATTGGCGGACTGCCTGTTCGCCTGGACGGTCGCCAAGCACGTGAAGTCGAACGCAATCGTCTATGCGAAGGACGGGGTCACTGCCGGTGTCGGCGCGGGGCAGATGAACCGCCGCGACAGCGCCCGGATCGCCGCGATCCGCGCCCGCGAAGCCGCCGAAGCCGCCGGCTGGAGCGAACCGCGGACCGTCGGCTCGGCCGTCGCGTCCGACGCGTTCTTCCCGTTCGCCGACGGGCTGCTGTCAGCCGCCGAAGCGGGAGCGAGTGCGGTGATCCAGCCCGGCGGCTCGATCCGCGACGACGAAGTCATCGCCGCCGCCGACGAGGCTGGGCTGGCGATGCTTTTCACCGGCATGAGGCATTTTCGTCACTGAGCAGTCGCGCGGCCTAGACGATCTCGTCTCGCCCTTGCGCGGTTTCGGCTGCGCGAAGGTTGCTGACCTCATGTTTTCGCAGCCGGAACAGCTCCCGGTCTTCGGGACCGAAGCCTTTGGTCCACAGCACCGCGAAGAAAGCGAGCATGATCCCCGGGACTCCGAGGATTAGCTGCAGCGCCTCGGGCAGGAGGAAATGAGTCGCCCCGCCGACGGCAACGCCCGCTGCCGTCGCCCACGCAAGGTCCCAGCGCCAGCCTGACACAGGGGCATGGACCTTGCGTCGAAGCAGCCACGATTTGCTCACCGAAGCGAAGGCAAGCGCGATGCACAGGCCAATCGCCGGTCCCGTGGCCTGGTAGGATTGCGGGAACCCGTCGCCCCGCATGATCAGGATCAGGCCCGCCGCGAGCCCGGCCTCGAGCGCGAGCATCACGAGGCTCAGGATCATGTTCTTGGTCCGCGCGAGATAGATCAGCGCCGCCTCGCTGACGAAGGCGGTGGCGGCGATCACCTCGGCCGCGAGCAGGAATCCGAGCATCGCCGTGCCGCCGGTGAAGTCCGAGCCGACCAGGCCCATGACGACGCGGCCCGGGATGCCCAGTGCAAGCGCGATTCCGAGCTGCGCGGCGATAATCCAGTACGTGACCTGGCGAACCTGCTTGGCGACGGAGGCGAGGTCCCCAGCGGCGATCCGCCGGACAATTGCCGGCCCGAGCACGGGCTCGAAACTCGTCTTGAGCTTGGCCGGCAGGGTCGCGACCTGCTGCGCGGCGTAATAGATGCCGACGAAGCTCGCCGGCATGAAGGCTCCGAGCACCGCAAGATCGATCCGCCGCGACGCCCATTCGACCGCGTCCGCGGCCGCTAGCGGAACATTGCGCCACGCGGTCGCCAACGAGGTGCCGAGATCGGGCTTCCAGTCGTGCGGAAGTCCGAAGGAGCGAACCAGCGGGATCAGCGCCGCGAACAGCGCCGCCACCATCGAAAGGACGTAGGCGATGATAAGCCCGTCATCGAGCGAGATGAACGACCAACCGAGGGCGACGATGGTGATCGTCCACGGCTGGACGATCGAGCGCGCGCGCACCGTCGACGCAACGTCGTCGCGATAGGCAAGGGCGGCGAGCGCGATGTCGGTCCAGCTGATCGCCAGGACGGTGATTGCAAGCAGCCGGTCGAGCCCGTGCACGTCCGTCGTCGGGTACATGGCCTTGGGGAACAGTACGAGGATCGCCGTGCCGACCGCTGACGCGATCGCCGCGACCAGCATTGCGTCGGCCACGATGCACGATTGGGGCTTCTTGCCGTTGGCCAAAAGCTGGGCGAGGCCGCGGCGAAGGCCCAGCGCCGCGATCTGGGCGGCAAACTCGACCGCCAGGACCGCATAAGCGAAGCGGCCGAGCGCCGCGGCTCCATAAATCCGTCCGCCGATGAACAGGAACGGGACCATTCCGGCGAGGCGAAGGACGAAGCCGAAGGCGTTGAGCCGGCCGCCGCGGGCAAGCGATGCCATCTCCGCATCGGGCGGCCGGTCGCCAGGTGCGCCGACGCGATCGGCGTCGTTCAATGCGCGGCGCCCCAATGCTCGCCCCATCCCACCTCGACGTCGAGCGGGACGTCAAGCTTGAGAGCTGGCTCGGCGGCGGAGGACATGACGTTGCGGACCACCGCCGCGGTCTCTTCCTCGCGGCCTTCGGGGACTTCGAACACCAGTTCGTCGTGCACCTGCAGCAACATCTTCACGCCTTCGAGGTCGGCGGCAGCGAGCGCGTCGTCCATCCGCGCCATCGCGCGCTTGATGAGGTCGGCGCTGGTGCCCTGGATCGGCGCATTGATCGCCGCCCGCTCGGCGCCTCCGCGGATCGAGGGATTGCCGGCGCGGATGTTGGGGAAGTGGGTCTTCCGTCCGAACAACGTCCGCGAAAAGCCATGCTCGCGAACGAACTGCAGCGTCTGCTCGATGTAGAGACGGATGCCGGGGAAGCGCTCGAAATAGCGGTCGATGATCGCCTTGCCTTCCTCCTTCGAGATTCCGAGGCGGCCCGCCAGGCCCCAGGAGGAAATGCCGTAGAGAATGGCGAAATTGACCGTCTTGGCCTTGTTGCGGTTGTCGCGGTCGGCCGACCCGAACAATTCCTCGGCGGTCATGTTGTGGATATCCGCGCCTTCGCGGAACGCTGCTTTGAGCTGCGGAACGTCCGCCATGTGCGCCGCCAGCCGCAACTCGATCTGGCTATAGTCCGCGCTCATCAGCACATTGCCCGGCTCTGCGACGAACGCGTCGCGGATCTTGCGGCCGATTTCGGTCCGGATCGGGATGTTCTGCAGGTTTGGATCGTTCGACGCCAGCCGCCCCGTCTGCGCTCCGGCGAGAGAGAAGCTGGTATGCACCCGCCCCGTCTCCGGATTGATCTGCGCCTGCAAAGCGTCGGTATAGGTGCTCTTGAGCTTCGAGAGCTGCCTCCAGTCGAGCACCAGCCGAGCGCACTCGATCCCCTCGCCAGCCAGCCGCTCAAGCTCATTGACGTCGGTCGAATATTGCCCGCTCTTGCCCTTTCGCCCGCCCCTTAGTCCCAGCCGGCCATAGAGCACCTCGCCGAGCTGCTGCGGCGACCCGATCGTGAACGGCCCGCACGCGGATTCGTAAATTCGCTCCTCCAGCTTGACGATCTCCTCGGCGAAATCGCGGCTCAGCTTTGCCAGATACTCGCGGTCGACCTTGATCCCGCGCCGTTCCATCCGGCTGATCACCGCCACCAGCGGCCGGTCTACCCGCTCGTAAACGCGGGTCACATCGTCCGTCGCCAGCCGCGGCTTCAGCCGCCGCCACAGCCGCAGCGTGATGTCCGCATCCTCGGCCGCATATTCGGTCGCGGCGTCCAGCGGCACCTTGTCGAAGGTGATCTGGCTCTTCCCCGTCCCGCACAGCTGCTTGAACGGGATGCACTCGTGGTCGAAATATTGCTTCGCCAACTCGTCGAGCCCGTGCCCGCGGAGGCCCCGGCCGGCGTCGAGGTCGAAGCTCATCACCATGGTGTCGTCGACCGGCGCGGTCTCGATTCCCGCCTTGTCGAACATCACCCAGTCGTACTTGAAATTGTGTCCGATCTTGAGGACCGCGGGGTCCTCCAGCAGCGGCTTCAGTTTTTCCAGCACCAAGGCCATCGGCAGCTGGTTCGGCGCGTCCGAATACAGGTCCGCCCCGCTGTGCCCGACGGGGATATAGCAGGCCCGGTTGGGCGCGGTCGCGAGGCTCACCCCGGCAAGCCGCGCGATGATGCAGTCGATGCAATCGGTCTCGGTGTCGACCGCGACAACGCCGAGCGCAGTCGCCTCGGCGATCCAGCGGTCGAGCGCCTCCGCGTCGGTCACCGTTTCGTATTTCGACCGGTCGACATTGATCTCTTCCGGTTCGGCAGCCGTGGGCGTCGCGGCGATCGTGGCCGCCGTCAGGTCGATCCCGCCGCCGCTGCTCCTGCGGCCGGCGGTCGGCCCGCCGCCGCCAGTCAGCCGGTTGAGAAGCGACTTGAACCCTTGATCCTCGAGGAACTCCTTCAGCGGTTCGGGTGGAATGTTCTTCAGCGCCAGCTCTTCGAGCGGCTGCGGAAGCTTCGAATCGCACACCAGCTCGACTAGCTTGCGCGACAGGCGCGCGGCATCGGCATGCTCGATCAGCGACTGCTTCAGCTTGGGCTTGGTGATGCTGTCGGTCCCGGCCAGAACCGCTTCCAGCGACCCGAACTCGGCGATCAACTGCGAGGCCGTCTTGGGCCCGATCCCCGGAACGCCCGGCACATTGTCGACCTTGTCGCCCATCAGCGCCAGCACGTCGCCAAGCTCGGCCGGGCCGACGCCGAACTTCTCGCGCACGTAAGCGCTGTCGATCCGCCGGTCGTTCATCGTGTCGAGCATGTCGACCTGCCCGTCCTCGACCAGCTGCATCAGATCCTTGTCGGAGCTGACGATGGTCACCTTCCACCCGGCCGCCTTTGCTGCGGTGACGTAGCAGGCGATGATGTCGTCGGCCTCGAGGCCCGCTTCCTCGATGCAGGGGATGGAGAAAGCGCGGGTGGCGACGCGGATCAGCGGGAATTGCGGGACCAGGTCTTCGGGTGGCGGCGGGCGGTGCGCCTTGTACTGGTCGTAAAGCGCGTTGCGGAACGTCTGCTCCGATGCATCGAGGATAACCGCCATGTGGGTCGGCCCGTCGGCCTTCGAAAGACCGTCGGCGAGCTTCCACAACATGGTCGTATAGCCATAGACCGCGCCCGCCGGCTGGCCGTGCCGGTTCGTGAGCGGCGGCAGCCGGTGATAGGCGCGGAAGATGTAGCTCGACCCGTCGACCAGATAGAGGTGCGGGCTCGCGGAAGGCGTGGAAACGTCGGGCATGAAGGTCAGCGATTTAGCAGGGTGGCGGCGGGAAGGAAGCTAGGGCTGATATGGGTGGCTTAATGTCTGCTTTCGACCCGTTCCTGCCATTAGCCGAGCGCCCGACCTTCTGTTACGTTTCCGTATCACTCCGGGACCGCGTCCATGCATGTTCATCTTCCGAAACCGCTTCACGGCTGGCGGGCCTTCGTTGGAGAAGTGGGCATCATCGTGCTTGGTGTATTGATTGCCTTGGGAGCCGAGCAACTCGTCGGGCAGGTTCATCAGAGGCAGGAAGCTGCCCAAGCGGATGACATCATTCGCGGTGAGCTGGCGTTTAACGTCGGACGCCTCCAATCTCGATTGCAAATCAGAACGTGCGTCGAGGCGAGAATTTCGCAGATCGAACGGCTGCTCGATGCGGCAGATAGCCAACCCGTACTCCCGCACCCAATTTGGATCGGGAGGCCTCAGTATTGGACGTTGCAAAGTTCCCGTTGGGACGCCGAGTCACAAGCCGGTCATGCAGCACTTATCAATCGCGCTGAGCTGGCTCGGTATGGATTCATCTACGCGCTCATGCGCGACACCGAAAGCGAGATGCTGTTGGAGCAAACGGACTGGGCGAAGCTGCGGATGCTGGAACGTCTTCATCGGCTGGATGAACCCACCCTCGTCGAACTCAATTCAGCAGTCCAGGACGCCCGCTATCGGGCCTGGCGCGTTGCCTTGATCAGCAGCGAGATTTCGACGGCAGCCAAGGAGCTGAACCTCGCAGCAATTCCCAATTCGTCCCCTGCCACGCGCTCGGTCTGCTACCCGATGAACACGACCCGGGATGCGGCAAATCGGGTAAGTAAATTGCCCTTTGGGGAGCCGTGAGCGACTTGCTGGTTACTTTCCACCCAAAGCAGACATAAGAACAAAAGGCTGTCCTACAGGGCGGTAGTTGTGATCCAAGCTGGCGGATGAGCGCAGCTGATTCGCCCAAACCCTACCCCAGGATCCGCCGCGACGGCTGGACGCCCGAGCGCCAGCTCCGCTTCCTCGACGCCCTCGCTCGGACCCGCAGCGTGACCCGGGCCGCGCGGGCCGCGGGGATGAGCCGCGAGAGCGCCTATCGCCTGCGCACTCGCAAGGAGGGAGCGCTGTTCGCCGCCGCCTGGGATCGGGCGCTCGAAAGTCACAATTCCGGCAAGCGAACGGCGATGCCGCGCACGCGCAGGGCAGCGATTTCCCGCGCAAATCGGGCGAAAGTCACAAAGTCGATGAAATCTACGACCCCCCGATTCGAGGCGTGGCAAAATCTGGTTCGTGACTTTCGATCCGCGCTGTGATGGCGCCGCCGCTGTTCCGGTGGGCAGGTCAATTCCCGGAACGGGCACCGGTCGCTGCCGTTGGGGACTCGATGCACGTCTCGCCCGGCCAGCGCCCGGTCTACATCATCCCCGCCCGCGGCGGAGAATTCGCGGACGAGCATCAGCGCCGGGCGCGGGCAGTCCTTGGACAGCAGTTGGCCGAGCTCATCGGCGGAGTGTTCGCCGGCGAGATGTCGGGCGAAGCCGACAGTGAGCTGGAACCCTATTTCCTTCCTGCCGACACGCTGACAGAGCAGGAAGCGCGACGGCTCGGCATCCGTACAGATGCCGACCTGTTCGGCGGGGTCGTCCCGCACCCGCTGATCGCCAGCAAGGCCATCGCGCACTCGCTGGTCTCGCCTTCGTCGGCCGCTCCGCCGGCGTGGAACGCCGCCTTTTCAGAATCTATCGCCGATGTCGTGCTCCCCGGCTTCACGGTGTTTTCGCGCCAGGACGCTCAAGCCGCGGGCCGCGAGCTGCTGCGCGGTGGCCCGGTGCAGGTTAAGGCGACCGGCGGCTTCGCCGGCTTCGGCCAGACGAACGCCTCGGACGAAAGCGAGCTGTTGCGTGAGCTCAGCCGCCTCGATTGGGACGAAATCGCCGCCGTCGGACTGGTGCTCGAGCGGCGCCTGCGCGACGTCACCGCCTTCAGCGTCGGCCAGGTCCGCGTCGCCGGGATCGCCGCTTCTTATTATGCGCTGCAGAAAGAGACCGCGAACGAGTTTCGGGACAATATCTACGTCGGCTCCGCCCTGCTGGTCGTGCGCGGCGGGTTCGATTCGTTGCTGTCGCTCGATTTCTCCGACGACGTCCGCACCAGCATCGTCCAGGCCTGCAAGTTCGATGCTTCGGCCGATCGCCATTTTCCGGGCTTTTTCGCTTCCCGCCGCAATTATGACGTGATCCGCGGATTCGACGGGAACGGCAAAGCCGTTTCAGGCGTGCTGGAACAGAGTTGGCGCATCGGCGGCGCCAGCGCGGCGGAAATCCTCGCGCTCCGCGCGTTCAGGGACGAACCCGAGTTGACGCAAATGAAGAGCCGGACGGTGGAGGTGTTCGGCGAGCTCGCGGATGTGCCGGAAGAGGCCCTCGTCCTCTACCGGGGCGTTGACCCGAAGGCCGGAGCACTTACCAGATACACAGTTTCAGAAGAATCATGAGCGAAGCCCCTATCGACGTCCTGGTCGACAAGACCACCCTCTCGGGAACCTGGCATGAACCCAACCGGCTGATTCCCGGCGTCCTGTTCGTCCATGGCTGGGGCAGCAACCAGGGAAACAACCTGCAACTGGCCCGGAGCATTTCGCGCCTGGGGTGCATCTGCTTCACCTTCGACCTTCGCGGGCACGCCGCCACATCGCAGCTCCACGGCAGCGTCACTCCGGCGGAGAATATGGCCGACGTCCTTGCCGCCTACGACCTGCTCGCGTCCCACGATTCCGTCGACAAGGATGCGATCGCTGTCATCGGCTCGAGCTACGGCGGCTATCTCGCGGCGCTGCTGACCTCGATGCGGCCGGTCGACTGGCTCATACTGCGCGTTCCGGCGCTCTATCGCGACAGCGACTGGAAGAAGGCAAAGGCGAAAATCGACCGGCAGGCGCTCAACGCCTATCGCGACCTCTATCTGGAACCCGACGACAATCGGGCGCTGCGGGCCTGTGCCCAGTTCCGCGGCGACGCGCTGATCGTCGAATCCGAGCTCGACAAGGTCGTCGCCCACCCCGCAGTCGCAAGCTATTCGGGGGCGTTTCGGAGGGCGCATTCGCTCAGTCATCGCGTCCTTGACGGCGCGGACCACGGGCTCAGCGACGGGCACTGCCGAGAGGCCTATTACAGGATCGTCTCGCGCTGGATGAGCGAGATGATCAGCGCCGCTCGCGAGCATCAGTGACGGCGGCTAGGGTATCAGGATCGTGTCGCGCGGCTCGGCGAGCATCTCGGGAAAATCGAGCGTGTAGTGCAATCCGCGACTCTCGTGGCGCGACAGGGCCGAGCGGATGATGAGGTCGGCGACCTCGACCAGGTTGCGAAGCTCGATGAGGTCCGGCGTGACCCGGAAATTCTTGTAATATTCGGTCACTTCCTGCCGGATCATGTCGATCCGCCGCTTGGCCCGCTCCAGCCGCTTGGTGGTGCGGACGATGCCGACGAAATTCCACATGAAGCGGCGGATCTCGCCCCAGATCTGGTGGATGACGACTTCCTCGTCGCTGTCCGTTACCCGGCTTTCGTCCCAGGCCCGGATCTGCGGCGGCTCCGGCAGGTCGCTCCAGTGGGCGAGGATGTCCTTCGCCGCCGCCTCGCCGAAGACCAGGCACTCGAGCAGGCTGTTTGACGCCAGCCGGTTGGCGCCGTGCAGCCCCGACTGCGTCACCTCGCCCGCCGCATAGAGGCCCGGCGCGTCGGTGCGCCCATGCATGTCCACCAGCACCCCGCCGCACGTGTAATGTTGCGCCGGGACGACCGGGATCGGTCCCGCCGTCATGTCGATGCCGAGGCCGAGCAGCTTCTCGTAAATCGTCGGGAAGTGCGCCTTCACGAACTCGGGCTCGCGATGGCTGATGTCGAGCCACACATAATCGAGGCCGTCGCGCTTGATCTCGTTGTCGATGGCCCGCGCCACGATGTCGCGCGGCGCAAGCTCGGCGCGGTCGTCGTAACCCGGCATGAAGCGATGCTTGGTCCTCGGATTGACGAGCAGGCCGCCTTCGCCCCGGACCGCTTCGGTGATGAGGAAGTTCTTGACCTCGAGATTGTACAGGCAGGTCGGGTGGAACTGCATGAATTCCATGTTCGAAATCCGGCAGCCCGCCCGCCACGCCATCGCAATCCCGTCCCCCGTTGCGCCGCGGGGAGCCGTGGAGAAGAGGTAGGCACGTCCGGCGCCCCCGCTGGCAAGGATCGTCGCCCGGGAAGTCAGTGCTTCGACGCGCTTCTTCCGGCGGTTGTAGGCGTAGAGTCCGTGGACGGCGCCGTCGGTCGAAAATTGCGCCGCATGCCGCCCCGTGGCGAGATCGATCGCGACCGTGTCCGGGATGAGCGTTATGTTCGGCTGCTTTGCCGCGGCGGCTTCGAGCGCTTGCTGGACCGCGCGGCCGGTCGCGTCGGCGACGTGGACAATTCGCCTGTGGCTGTGCCCGCCCTCACGGGTCAGGTGGAGCGTTTCGCCCTCCGTCGCGAACGGAACGCCGAGTTCCATCAGCCGGGCGATCGCGGCCGGAGCCTCCGCAACGACATGCTCGACGACGGCGCGGTCGTTGAGCCCGGCGCCCGCGATCATCGTGTCGTTGACGTGGGCTTCGAAGGTGTCGCCTTCTTCCAGGACCGCGGCGATTCCGCCCTGCGCCCAATTGGTGGCGCCCTCGCCGAGCGCCCCCTTGGCGATCACTCCAACCTTCTTGTCGCCGGCAAGATTGAGCGCAGCGGTCAGCCCGGCAGCGCCGGAGCCGACGACCAGGACGTCGAAGTCGCTTCTCACCCTTCCGCCACAAGGCTGAGGAAGACATCCTCGAGATCGGGATCGCGGGTCGAGACGTCGACGATGCCCAACCCGTCCGCAGTCAGGGCGCTCAGCACCTGCCCGGCATTCACCCGGTCCTTCCGGTAAGTGATTTCGAGCCGCCGCTCGTCGAGGAGGGCGATATTGTCAAAGCTGCTGTTGACCGGCACCTTGTCGAGGTCGCGATCGAAAGTGACGACGACCGCTTTCTCCTGGGCCTTGGCTAGCAGCTCGCGGGTCGGCTCGTTGGCGATCACCTTGCCATGATTGATGATCGCGATTCGGTCGCAAAGCTGCTCGGCTTCTTCGAGATAATGCGTCGTGAGGACCACCGTGATGCCCTGCTGGTGGAGAGACCGGACATAGTCCCACAATTGCCGCCGAAGCTCGACATCCACTCCCGCGGTCGGTTCATCGAGCACCAGGATCGGCGGCGAGTGGACCATCGCCTTGGCGACGAGCAGGCGACGTTTCATCCCGCCCGAAAGGGTACGCGAATAAGCGTTCGCCTTGTCAGACAGATGCATCGCCGCGAGAAGCGCATCGCTTTGACGCTCAGCCGCCGGAATTCCGTAGAGGCCGGCCTGGATTTCGAGGGTCTCTCGCGGTGTGAAGAAGGGATCGAAGATGATCTCCTGCGGCACGACCCCAATCGAACGCTTTGCGTTGCGCGGGTGCTGATCGATGTCAAAGCCCCAAATCACGGCCTTGCCGCCGGTCTTCATGACCAGCCCGGCAAGAATGTTGATCAGGGTCGACTTGCCGGCGCCGTTGGGGCCCAGAAGACCGAAGATCTGGCCGCGAGGGACATCGAAGCTGACATTGTCGAGCGCGAGCTTGGATTCGATCCCCTTGGTCTCGTAGACCTTGGTGAGCGATTCGATTCGGATGGCGGGCTCGACGCTGCTCATGGTCCAATCGCATAGCCGCCGCTGCTGTTGAGCGGAAGCTGGCGAGGGTAAATGCTGGCTTAACCCTAACTGGCAGCGTGTCCTTCACGTTAACTCTCTAAACGGCCAGTCGAATGGACCGGACCGCATTCATCGCCAGGATCGCCTGGGGCGCGCTACTCGTCGCTGCGCCGTCGCAGCTGCTTGCGGTAACGCCACCGAAGCAAGCGAACGGTGGTGCGATCGTTCTGAAACCGCTGTCGCTCATCAAGAAGACCAACATGGACTTCGGCACGCTGATCGAGACCCCGGTTGCGGGAACGGCGACGATCAATGCGGCCAGTGGCGCGGTGACGACCACGGGCGGCGTGACCGCGGTTCCGAGCTCGACCTCCGCAGCGGTCTTTATCGGTGCCGGATCGCGCAATTCCCCCTACCAGATCCGGCTTCCCAGCGCGCCGATCACACTGACCCGTTCTGGAGGGACCGAAACGATGAGTGTCTCCAACTGGACCCTCGACGGACCCACGAACCGGAAGGTGGGTGCCAACGAGGCGTTCCAGTTCGGTGTCGGCGCCCAAGTCAGCGTCGCCGCGAACCAGGCGCCAGGCACCTATGTCGGTACGTTCAATGTCACGGTTCACTACCCCTGACGGGCGCGATTGCCGGCCCGTGGTTTGCGGGCGTGGTTAAAGTTGGTCGTACCGCTTCCTTTCAATCGCCGGTGACGGGCGCCGAGATAATCTTCGCGCAATCGCAATCTTGCGTGAAAGGAATGCTCGGTGCTCGTTCGACATATTCTCGGTGCGACGGCCATTGCCGCACTCGCGCTCGGAGCAACGCCGGCAGCGGCCGTTACTCCCACCACGCAGGCTGGCGGCAAGGCGCTCGTGCTCGTCCCGCTTACCCTCACCAAGATCCAGGATCTGGACTTCGGCTCAGTCGTGCCGTCCGCGGTTTCGGGCGTGGTGACGATCAACGCGACGACCGGCGCCCGAACGTTCGCGGGTGGGGTCATCCTGGTCCCTGGCGACCCGGGATTCCGCGCCTATTTCGGCGGAGCGGGTTCGCCCAATCAGCAGGTCATCATGACGATGAACCCGCCGGCGCAACTCGATGACGGCGTCGGGGACAAGATCGACGTCCTCGCGCTCACTTTCGACGGGTCGGCGATCCGGACGATCGATCCGACGACGCGCGCGTTCTTCGTCGGCGTTGGCGGAACGATCCAGATCGCGGCCAACCAACCGGACGGCGTCTACACCGCCCAGTTCGACGTCACCGCCAACTATCAATAGCCAACAACGGCGGCTTGTCGCCGGGCCGGAGCGACCCTAAGTGGCTGGAGGTATGAAAGCGCCTCCGCCACCCGAAGTCTTCAAGGTCCCGACGGTTCAGGTCGCCTGCGACGGATCGGGTGCGGTTTCGCCGGATTTGGGGCACCCGAGGGTTTTCCTTCGGATCGATCCGGCGGTGGGCTGGGTCGAGTGCGGCTATTGCGACCGGCGTTTCGTTCTCGAAGGGGGAGTGGCGGACACGGCTTCGTGAATCCGCGCAACCTCCTCTACCGAAGCCTCGATCCCGATGACGCGAGGAATCTTGCGGCCCGGCATCTCTCGTCCTGCGATGACGGCGAACTCTATCTCGAGCACAGCGTCAGCGAGGCTTTCGGCTTCGACGACGGACGGTTGAAGACCGCGAGCTATGACAGCGCATCCGGCTTTGGCCTTCGCGGAGTGACTGGCGAAACCACTGCCTTCGCCCACGCCAACGAGGTCACCGCCGCCGCCATCGAGCGAGCCGCCGCGACATTGAAGCTCCTCGATCCGGCGAAAGGTGCGCCGCCGCCGCCGCCTGCCCGAACCAACCAGGCGATGTACTCGCCCGACAACCCGCTGACCCAAGTCCCGTTCGCCGACAAGGTGGCGCTGTGCCAGAAGATCGATGCCGCTGCCCGCGCCCGCGATCCCCGCGTCGCGCAGGTCAGCGTCTCCCTGACGGGCAGCTGGCGCGTGATCGAGATCATCCGCGGGGACGGATTCGTCGCGACCGACGTCCGCCCGCTCGTACGACTGGGAGTGAACATCGTCGCGGCCGATAACGGCCGCCGCGAAACCGGCTCCTTCGGGATGGGCGGCCGCTATGCCTATGAGCACCTGTTCGATCCGGCGACCTGGAACCGGGCGATCGACGAAGCGCTCGCGCAGGCGCTGACCAACCTGCGCTCGGTCGCCGCCCCCGCCGGCGAAATGCCCGTCGTGCTCGGGTCCGGCTGGTGCGGAGTGCTCCTCCACGAGGCTGTCGGCCACGGCCTGGAGGGCGACTTCAACCGCAAGGGCACCTCGGCATTCAGCGGCCGCATCGGCGAGCGGGTCGCGGCGCCCGGGGTGACGGTCGTCGACGACGGCGCGATGGAGCAACGGCGTGGATCGCTGACCATCGATGACGAAGGTACCCCGACCCGTCGCAATGTCCTCATCGAGGACGGAATCCTCAAAGGCTATCTGCAGGACCGGCTCAACGCCCGGCTAATGGGCATGGAACCGACCGGAAGCGGGCGCCGCGAAAGCTTCGCCCATGCGCCGATGCCGCGCATGACCAACACCTTCATGCTCGGCGGCAACGACAATCCGGGCGAACTGGTCGAGCGGGTGAAAGATGGCATTTTCGCGAAGAGTTTCGGCGGCGGGCAGGTCGACATCACCAACGGGAAGTTCGTTTTCTCCTGCACCGAGGCCTACCGGATCCGCGATGGCAAGCTCGCCGAGCCGGTGAAGGGCGCGACCCTGATCGGCGACGGACCGACCGTGCTCACCCGAATCAAGGGCATCGGCAACGACCTCGCTCTCGACGAAGGCGTCGGCATCTGCGGCAAGGGCGGACAGTCGGTTCCCGCCGGCGTCGGCCAGCCGTCGCTCCTGATCGATGGAATCACGGTCGGCGGGACGGCATGAGCGACTGGCGCTCGAACGTTCTCAAATTTTGGTTCGGTCTCGACCCGAAATCCTGGTGGCGTGGGCCTCCCGAGCTCGACGAGCAGGTTCGCGACCGTTTCCTCGAATTGTGGGACGAAAAGCGGCAGCTTCCGCCCGAAGCCTTCCTCGGCGACCCGTTGACCGCGCTTGCCGGGGTGATCCTGTTCGACCAGTTCCCGCGCAACATGTTCCGCGGTCATGCCGACCAATTTTCGACGGA
>Ga0207657_10000994_pt1 | contig 30098 bp, 32 predicted proteins | sample KBSC33metaG_FD_184316 | JGI IMG/M metagenome (GOLD analysis project Ga0207657, IMG submission 184316) | Corn rhizosphere microbial communities from Kellogg Biological Station, Michigan, USA - KBS C3-3 metaG (SPAdes) (version 2) | ecosystem: Host-associated > Plants > Roots > Rhizosphere > Soil ...
AGGAGACCCCCATGCGTCCATCCGGCCGCGCGCCCGACGAAATGCGTGCCATCGACCTCGAGACCGGTTTCACCAAGCATGCCGAGGGCTCGGTGCTCGTCAGCTTCGGCGATACGCGCGTGCTCGTCACCGCCAGTGTCGAGGACAAGGTGCCGCCGTTCCTGCGCGGCAAGGGCCAGGGATGGGTGACGGCCGAGTACTCGATGCTGCCGCGGGCCACGCACACCCGCGGCCAGCGCGAGGCAGCAAAAGGCCGGCAGAGCGGGCGAACCCAGGAAATACAGCGCCTTATCGGCCGCTCCTTGCGCGCCGTGACCAACCTGGAGAAGCTCGGCGAGCGGCAGATTGTGCTCGACTGTGACGTCATACAGGCAGACGGCGGGACACGCACCGCATCCATATCCGGCGCCTGGGTGGCGTTGCGCCTGGCGGTGGACAAGCTGCTCGCCGAAGGCAAGCTCGAAGCCGATCCGATAGAGCACAAGGTCGCGGCGATATCGTGCGGCATCTACCAGGGCACCCCGGTGCTCGACCTCGACTACGCGGAAGATTCAACCGCCGATGCCGACGCCAACTTCGTCCTCATCGAGGGCGGCAAGATTGCCGAGGCGCAAGCCACCGCCGAGGGCGCCTGCTACGACGAGGAAAGCCTTCTGCGCCTGCTGCGCCTCGCCCAGATCGGCTGCGCGCAGATCTTCAAGGCGCAGGACGAGGCGGTGAGGTGACCTTGTCCCTTCATCGTCCCCGCGCCCGCGGAGACCGAGGCGCGGTTGCGCGCCGTGCGCGCGCCTTGACTGGCGCGCTGCCCGCCGTCGCCTCGATGGTGAAATCGGAGGCGGTGACGTGAGCCGCAAGCTCGGCTCCGGCAAGCTGGTGATCGCCACGCACAACGCGGGCAAGCTCAAGGAAATCGCCGCGCTCATGGCGCCGTACGGCGTCGATTGCATCTCGGCAGGGTCGCTCGGGCTGCCGGAGCCGGCCGAGACCGGGCGGACCTTTGTCGACAATGCGCTGATCAAGGCCCGGGCGGCGGCAGAGGCGTCGGGACTGCCGGCGCTTGCCGACGACAGCGGCCTCTCGGTGGCGGCCCTCGAGGGGCGCCCTGGCGTCTATACCGCTGATTGGGCCGAGAAGCAGTGGTTCGAGGGCGCCGCGGGCCGGGACTGGTACATGGCGATGGGCAAGGTCGAGGGGATGCTGCAGGAAAAAGGCCCCGACACGCCGCGCGATGCATGGTTCAGCTGCCTCCTCGCGCTCGCCTGGCCGGACGGCGAAACCGCCGTTTACGAAGGGCGCGCCGACGGGACGCTGACGTGGCCGCCGCGCGGGACGATGGGCTTCGGCTACGATCCGGTGTTCGTGCCCACGGGCCGGAAGCAGACCTTCGCCGAGCTCGACCCCGCGGTAAAGCACCGCATCAGCCACAGGGCCGATGCGTTCGCCAAGCTGGTGGCCGATCAGTTCGCCTAGTTGACGGGGTGGCCGTAAACGTTGCCGGCCGGGAAATAGCGGCAGACGAGGAAGTCGTGCTGGCGATTACGCGCCACCGCGCAGCCGACCTGTTTCGTTCCCGGCCAGATGATCTGGGTGTAGTGCCCGACGTCCTCCCAGCGGCCCGTCTTCGAAACCTGCGGGAACGTGCCCGGCTTGAATTTCTTCCGTTCCGCCAGGAAGCCGTCGATCATGTCGTCCGCGCTGTAGTAGCCGACCGAGCCGACCCACAGGTTCTCGCCCGCGCCGTGGCGCGATTCGCGGTCCGAGTGGTACATGCGGTCATCGCGCGCGAGCCGGTCGGCCCAGCCTTGCGCCTGCTGCGCAAGCTCGTGGCTCCAGGTCAGCCGATCGACGCCCTTGCGATCGCGCTCGGCGTTCTGCTCCGCCAGCAGGCGCATGGCGAAATTGTTGATTCCCTGCTGCGCGCCGGCAACGGCGGGCACGGCTATAGCGAGAGCGCCGGCAATGGCGGCGATAATCGACCCCGTCCTCATGGGCCCATCTTGACTTTGAAGGGTTAACACGGGCTGAAAGGCCTCGTGGCCCAGGCGCTCTACATCCACTGGCCGTTCTGCCTCGCAAAGTGCCCGTACTGCGACTTCAATTCGCATGTGCGGGAAGGCATCGACGCGCGCCGGTGGCGCGATGCCCTGCTGGCCGACATGCGTCACGAGGCGCAGCGGGCGGGCGGAGAGCCGCTGAACTCGGTATTCTTCGGCGGCGGCACGCCGTCGCTGATGCCGCCCGCGCTAGTGGGCGCCCTGCTCTGCGAGGCGGAGCGGCTGTGGGGCTTTGCGCCCGGGATCGAGATAACGCTCGAGGCCAATCCGTCGTCGGTCGAAGCGGGCAAGTTCGCCGACATGCGCGCCGCCGGTGTCAACCGGGTCTCGCTTGGGCTGCAGGCGCTGGACGACGCCACGCTGCGCTTCCTGGGGCGGCTGCACGATGCGCGCGAGGGCCTTTCGGCACTCGAGACGGCGCAAAGCGAGTTCGCACGAGTGAGCTTCGACCTGATCTACGCTCGCCCGGGCCAGGGCGCCGCGCAGTGGGAGGCCGAGCTGGCGCGCGCGCTAGGCTTCGGCACCGGCCACCTGTCGCTTTACCAACTGACGATCGAGCCGGGCACGCGCTTTGCCACCGACGTCAGGCACGGCACGTTCACTCCTCTCGCCGACGACCCCGCGGCCGACCTTTTCGCTCTCACCCGGGAGCTGACGCAAGCCGCCGGCCTTGCCGCCTATGAAGTGAGCAACCACGCGCGGCCGGGCGAGCAAAGCCGCCACAACCTCGCCTACTGGCGCTACCACGACCACGTCGGCATCGGCCCGGGCGCGCACGGGCGCCGCGGGGGCGTGGCGACCCTGCGGCACAGGAAACCGGAAAACTGGCTGGAGGCCGTCGGCGAGCGGGGCCACGGGATAAGGGAGGAGCGCCCGCTCGGTCCCCGCGAGCAGGCCAGCGAGGCGCTGCTGATGGGCTTGCGCCTGGCCGAGGGCGTCGACCTCGAGGTTCTCTCCCGCAGGTTCGGCATTCGCGCGGATGCCCTCATCGATCCGGCCAAGATGGCGCTTTACGAAGGCCTCGGCCTCACCTCGGCGAACGGCACGCGCGTGGGAGTGACGCCGCGCGGCATGCCCGTGCTGGACGCCCTGCTCGGCGAGCTGGTGCCAGGCGACCTGGTGACAGCATGAGCAAGGCGTCCCTTCTCGAGCAATGGGGTGATCATCTCGCGCGCTCGCGCCGGCGTTCCCCTCACACCGTGCGGGCCTATCTTGCCGCAGCCAACAGGCTGGCCGAGCGGATCGGCGCCGAGGACTGGCGCGATGTGGCGGACATCGACGCCGGAGCGCTGCGCAACCAGCTGGCGGTCCGCCGCGCGGAGGGCATCGGCAATGTTTCAGCGGCGCGCGAACTGTCGGCGCTCAAGGGCTTCATCGCCTTCGCCCGCGAGCAGGCGGGCCACGTTGAAGCTGCCCCGCCCCGCCTGCGCGGGCCGCGTATCAAGAAGGGCCTGCCCCGCCCGGTCACCCCGGACGACGCCGCCAATCTTGCCGACGGCGTCGCCTCTCTCGCGAGCGACCACTGGATCGGGGTGCGCGACCGTGCCGTGCTGCTGCTGATGTACGGCGCCGGCCTGCGCATCGCCGAGGCCCTGTCGCTGACCGCCCAAGACCTGCCGCTTGGCGAGACGCTGATCGTTACCGGGAAAGGCGGCAAGCAGCGCGTTGTCCCCTTGCTGCCGGTGGTCCGCGCCGCCGTGGCCGATTATGCCCGGCGTTGTCCGTACGCACTCGCGGCCAAGGAACCGCTGTTCAAGGGAGCAAAAGGCGGGCCGCTCGGCCAGGGCATGGTGCAGAAGGCGATGGCGAAGGCTCGCGTCGCCCTCGGCCTGCCGCAGACGGCGACGCCGCACGCGCTGCGCCACAGCTTCGCAACGCACCTTTTGGGCGCCGGTGCGGACCTCAGGAGCCTGCAGGAATTGCTCGGCCACGCGAGCCTCGGCTCAACGCAGATCTACACCAAGGTGGATGCTGCCGTCCTCCTCGACACGTACCGCAAGGCGCACCCAAGGGAACGAAACTAGGCCGCCCGCTCCGTGCGAGGCCGCCAGGTGGCGAGGCGCCACGCGTAACAGCCCGCGCCGAGCACGGCCATGCCGATGACCGACCAGTCGAGCAGGTGCTGCGACGTGGCGAAGGCGCCGGCGAGCATATGCCCGCCGGCAATCAAGAGCACGTTCCACAGCGCCGTCCCGATCATCGTGAAGGCGATGAAGCGCCAGAGCTTCATGTGCGCCAGGCCGGCCGGAAGCGAGATGATCGTCCGAAAGCAGGGCGAGCAGCGCGCCGCGAGAACCACCCACTGGCCATGCCGGCGCAGGAACGCGCTGGCCCGTTCGAGGTCGCGCCAGTCGACGGTCAGCCAGCGGCCCCAACGCTCAACGATCGGCTTGAGGCGCCTGTAGCCGAAGCGGTCGCCGATCCAGAACCAGAAGTAGTTGCCCGCGGTCGAGCCGATAGTGCCGAAAACCAGCAGCGGCCAGAAATGCATTTCCCCTTTCGCAACGAGCACGCCGCCAAGACCCATGATCAGCTCGGAGGGGATCGGTGGAACGACGTTCTCCAGCACCATCAGGAAAAGGATGCCGAGGTAGCCACCCGCGATGATCGTCTCGATGATGAAGCCATGCATTGCCGCGCCAACGCGCTGAAAAGCATTCGGGTTCGGCGCATGCGGCGAGTCGTGCTCTTTAAGCGAATGCAGCGCCGGCCCCGTCAAATGCCTCTGGACGATAACTCATTTCATCTATAATAAAGCACGGTTCGTCGCAGCCGTGACCGGCGATCGTGACCGGTGGCTGCTCGTCAAGCGGACGAACGCACGGGTTCTTCCCCACATGATCAAGCAGCTGCAGGACAGCCGCGCCGTCCTTCTGGGCGCGGTGGCGATTATGGCCGTGGGCCTGACGACCAGCGGTTATGCGCTCGGCGATGGCCTCAGGCGCTCGAAGATGGCCGAGCACAGGTCCGTCACGGTGCGCGGCGTTTCGGAGCGCAACATCACCGCCGACCTTGCCACCTGGCCAGTCAGCTTCTCGCACCAGGGCACGGACCTTGCGACGGTCCAGCAATCGGTCGACCAGCAGGCACGGGCCGCGCGAAACTTCTTCCTGCGCGCGGGCTTCGGGCCGCAGGAAATCACCGATCAGGACGTATCGCTCAGCCGCGACCAGCCCACTGACCGCGACGGCAAGCCGGTCGGCCCGCAGAGGCTCATCGTCAGCCGGTCGATCCAGCTTCGCACGTCCGATATCGCCCGCGTGCGCGCGGCTTATGCGCGGCAGGCGGAGTTGCTGCGCGACGGCGTCGAACTCGTCGGCAGCGGCAGCAACGTCACCTTCACCTTCACCCGGCTCAACGCGCTGAAGCCGCAGATGATCGCAGAAGCGACGCGCAACGCGCGCGAGAGTGCCGAGCAGTTCGCCCGCGACAGCGGCGTCTCGGTCGGCAAAATGAAGACCGCCAGCCAGGGCTACTTCTCGGTCGGCCCGCGCGATGGCGAAGATTGCGACGATTGCAGCTCGTCGGGTGGCAGCTCGCCGTTCCAGAAGGTCCGGGTGGTGACGACGATCGATTACGATCTCGGCTAGGCCCGGCCTGACATCGCCGCGCGGCGCGCCTCGATCGAGTCCCAGATGCGCGCGGCGGTGTCGGTGCCGTTGAACCGGTCGATGCTGACGATCCCGGTGGGGCTGGTGACGTTGATCTCGGTCAGCCACTTGCCGCCGATCACGTCGATGCCGACAAAGACGAGGCCACGCTTCTTCAGCTCCGGGCCCATGGCGGCGCAGATTTCCTCCTCGCGCGACGTCAGGTCGGCTTTCTCGGCATAGCCGCCGACCGCGAGATTCGAGCGGAATTCGCCTTCCCCCGGCTTGCGGTTGATGGCACCGGCATATTCGCCGTCCACCAGCACGATGCGCTTGTCGCCATCGGCCACCTCAGGAAGGAACGGCTGGACCATGTGCGGCTCGGGCCAGGTCTTGTTGAACACCTCGATCAGCGCGCCGAGGTTGTCACCGCTTTGGGGAATGCGAAAGATGGCCTTGCCGCCGTTGCCGTGGATCGGCTTGATCACCACCGCGCCGTGACGCGCCATGAACTCGCGCACCTCGGCCACGCTGCGGGTCACCAGCGTCGGCGGCATGAAGCGGCGGAAGTCGAGCACGAAGACCTTTTCCGGCGCGTTGCGAACGCTCGCCGGGTCGTTGACCACCAGCGTCTCGTGCTGGATCCGCTCGAGCAGGTGCGTGGCCGTGATGTAGCCGAGGTCGAACGGCGGGTCCTGCCGCATCAGCACGACGTCAACGTCGCGGCCGAGGTCGATCCGCCGCGCCTCGTCCTTTTCGAAATGGCTGCCTGCCACACGCCTGACACGCACGGGACTGGCAAGAGCGGTCAGGCGGTCGTCCTCGTCGAGCGTCAGCGAATCGACATGATATTCCCACAGCGAATGCCCGCGCGCCTGCGCCGACAGCATCAGCGCGAAACTCGAATCACCCGCGATGTTGATCGTCTCGATCGGGTCCATCTGGACGGCGACGCGCAGGCTCATGCAAATTCCCTCAAGGCTGCCAGGCATTGCCGATGTGGCGTGGCCTGCGGCCCGGCGCAAGCACGAGCCCATCGATTCGCGCGGGGTGCCGGCAGCGCGCAGGGGGCGGCGCGCGACCGGTCAAGCCGCAGCCACGGCGTGGCGAAGCGCTCGCCCTTGCCGCTTCTCCTCTCAGCGACCTGGCGATTCACGAAGCCTGCAGTTCAAGGGCGCGGGCGTAGAGCGCCTTGCGCTCGAGACCCGTGGCGCGCGCGACGCTGGCGGCGGCCTGCGAGGGCTTTTGCGTCGTCAGCGCCTCGAGCAGCAAGGTGTCGGCGTGAGCGGCGTCGGCGATGGTCTGCGCCGGCGGCCCGACGAGCAGCACGATTTCGCCTCGCGGCGGATGGGCCGCGTAGTGCGATGCGAGCCCCTCGGGAGAACCGGTGCGGCACTCCTCGTGCAGCTTGGTGAGTTCGCGTGCGACGGCGACTTCTCGGCCAGGCAGTGCCTCGCCGATCGCCGCCAACGCCTTGAGCAGCCGCGGGGCAGTCTCGAAGAACACCAGCGTCGCCCGCACGTTCGCCAGCTCGTTGAGCGTGTCGCTGCGGGCCTTGTCCTTGGGTGGCAGGAACCCGGCGAAGAGGAACCGGTCGCTCGGCAGCCCGGACACGGTGAGCGCCGCGAGCGCTGCGCTTGCCCCCGGCAGAGGGGTGACCGCGATTCCAAGGGATCGCGCCTCGCGCACCAGCCGGTATCCCGGATCCGACACCAGCGGCGTTCCCGCGTCGCTGACCAGGACGACGGCCTTGTCGCGCATCGCCTGGAGCAACCGCGCGCGGTCCTCGTGCGAGGCATAATCGTCGTATCGCCACAGCGGCTTCGACACGCCGAGGTGCTGCATCAGCTTGCGCGTGACGCGCGTATCCTCGCAGGCAATGGCGTCACACCGGCCAAGCACGTCCGCCGCCCGCCGGGTGATGTCAGCAAGATTGCCAATCGGTGTCGCAACTATATAGAGGCCGGGAGACAAGGGCTTGGCATCGAGGTCGCGCTGATCGCTCACGGCGCGCCTTGTGAACCAACAGCAGCGGGAGCGGCAAGCATGTTCGGTAACTTGAAGCGCCTTCTTGCGGCGGCGGTGCTCAGCGCGGCTCTGGCCGCCTGCCAGGTGGTTCCGCATGGCCCGCCGGTCGTCGCTCCGCCGACCCCCAAGCCGACGACCGGGCCGAGCGGACTGCCGGAAGACCAGAACCGTCACCGGGTTGCCTTGCTGGTGCCGCTGTCGGGCGCCAATGGCGCGGTCGGCCACTCGATCGAGAATGCGGCGACGATGGCGCTGCTCGACACCAATGCCTCGAACCTGCGCATCACCACTTACGACACCGCGACCGGCGCGAGCAGCGCGGCGGCGCGAGCCATCGCCGACGGCAACAAGCTGATCCTCGGTCCGCTCCTCGGCGACGACGTGGCGGCGGTGGCGGCCAAGGCGAGGCCGGCTCACGTTCCCCTGATCAGCTTCTCGAACGATCGCTCGGTCGCTTCGCGCGACGTGTTCGTGATGGGCGTGGTGCCCGAACAATCGATCGACCGCACGGTCGGTTACGCCCTCGCCCACGGGTCCAAGCGCTTCGCGGCCATCGTGCCCGAAGGCGAGTACGGTCAGCGCGCCGAAGCGGCGCTCAGGAGCCGCGTCACGTCCGGCGGCGGGGCTTTCGTCGCGACCGAGCGGTACCCGCGCGGCGCCTCCACCATCGTCAGCGCGGCCAACCGCCTGAAGGCGAAAGGAGGCTACGACACCGTCCTCATCGCCGACGGCGCACGCCTTTCGGCCATCGGCGCGAGCCAGCTCAAGAAGGTCGGTGCCGCCTTGCCGCGGCTGCTCGGCACCGAGCTGTGGAGCGGCGAAGAGGATGTCGCGCGCTCGGGCGCGCTGCGCGGCGCATGGTTCTCGGCGGTGTCGGACGCGCGCTGGAGCCGCTTCTCGGCAAGCTACAAGTCCCGCTTCGGTGCGCAGCCCTATCGTGTCGCCACGCTGGGCTACGATGCCGTGCTGCTCACGTTGCGCATTGCCCGTGACTGGCGGCCGGGACGCGACTTCCCGACGTCCCAGATGTTCGACAACGGCGGATTCCTCGGCATCGACGGACCGTTCCGCTTCCGGCCGGACGGCGTGGTCGATCGCGCGATGGAAGTCCGCCAGGTCGGCGCCGGGACCGTCTCTGTGGTCAGCCCTGCCCCAACGCAGTTCTGAGGCGGCGGATAACCGCGCAAGCCGCGCTTGAGTCGAGGGGAATCCGCCCCTTATAGCCGATCCATGTCCCCAGAAGACGCAAGTTCCCTGTTCGACAAGCTGCCCGACGGCGGCGGCGATTACGATGCTTCCTCGATCGAGGTGCTGGAAGGGCTCGAGCCGGTCCGGCGGCGCCCCGGAATGTACATCGGCGGCACCGACGAGCGCGCGCTGCACCATCTCGCCGCCGAGGTGCTCGACAACTCGATGGACGAGGCAGTCGCGGGGCACGCCAACCGCATCGAGGTGACGCTGGAGGATGGCAACCGCCTGACGATCGCCGACAACGGTCGCGGCATGCCGGTCGACGAGCATCCCAAGTTTCCGGGCAAGTCGTCGCTCGAAGTGATCATGACCATGCTGCACTCGGGCGGCAAGTTTTCCGGCAAGGCCTATGCGACCAGCGGCGGCCTGCACGGCGTCGGCGTGAGCGTGGTCAATGCGCTGTCGAAGCACGTTCGCGTGGAAGTGGCCCGCAACCGGGAGCTTTACGCGCAGGAGTTCTCGCAAGGCCACCCGACTGGGCCGCTGCGGCATCTCGGGACCACGCCCAACCGGCGCGGCACCACGGTCAGCTTCACACCCGACCCCGAAATCTTCGAGGATCGCCAGTTCAAGGCCGCGCGCCTGTTCAAGCTCGCCCGTTCGAAGGCCTACCTCTACGCCGGCGTCGAGATCAGGTGGAAATGCGCCGCCTCGCTCGCCTCGCAGGACGTTCCCGAGGAAGCCGTCTTCCAGTTCCCCGGCGGCCTTGCCGATCACCTCGCCGAAGAGATCGCCGGCCGCGAATGCGTGACCAGCCAGTTCTTCTCCGGGCGGCAGGACTTTCCCGACGACCAGGGCCGCGTCGAGTGGGCCGTCGCGTGGCCGCTGTGGTCCGACGGCGCCTACAGCTGGTACTGCAACACCGTGCCCACCCCCGACGGCGGCACGCACGAGCAGGGCATCCGCGCGGCGCTCAGCAAGGGTATCCGCGCGTTCGGCGAGCTCGTCGGGCAGAAGAAGGCCAAGGACATCAGCCCCGACGACATCGTCGCCAGCGCCGAGATCATGCTCTCCGTCTTCATCCGCGAGCCGCAGTTCCAGAGCCAGACCAAGGACCGCCTCACGTCGCCGGAAGCTGCCCGCCTGGTCGAAAATGCGGTGCGCGACCACTTCGACCACTTCCTCGCCGACAACATGGAGCGCGGCCGCGCGCTGCTCGGCGCGGTGATGGAGCGGATGGACGAGCGCCTGCGCCGCAAGGCGGAGCGCGAGGTCAAGCGCAAGACGGCGACCAACGCCAAGAAGCTTCGCCTCCCCGGCAAGCTGACCGATTGCTCCGGCGAAAGCGACGGCGAGACCGAGCTGTTCATCGTCGAAGGCGACAGCGCCGGCGGCAGCGCCAAGCAGGCGCGCGACCGCAAGACCCAGGCGATCCTGCCGATCCGCGGCAAGATACTCAACGTCGCCAGCGCCACGGCCGACAAGATCCGCGCCAACTCCGAGATCGCCGACCTGATCCTCGCGCTCGGCTGCGGCACCCGCAAGGACTGCGATCCCGAGGCCCTGCGCTACGATCGGATCGTCATCATGACCGACGCCGACGTCGACGGCGCGCATATCGCCACGCTCTTGATGACGTTCTTCTTCCAGGAGATGCCGGCGCTCGTGCGCGGCGGCCATCTCTACCTTGCCCAGCCTCCGCTCTACCGGCTGACCGCGGGCAAGGAGAGCCGCTACGCCCGGGACGAAAACCAGCGGCGCGAGCTGGAGGAGACCGTCTTCAAGGGCAGGAAAGTCGAGGTCAGCCGCTTCAAGGGCCTCGGCGAGATGAACCCGCAGCAGCTTCGCGAAACGACGATGGATCCGGCCTCGCGCAGCCTGATCCGCATCACCCTGCCGCCCGAACACGAACAGCGCTACGCGATCGCCGAGCTGGTCGACCAGCTGATGGGCCGCAATCCCGAGCACCGCTTCAACTTCATCCAGAACCGCGCGGGCGAGGTCGACCGGGAAATGATCGACGCCTGAAGCGGCTTGCCTGGGCGCGGCCGCAATCGTACCCTCGCCGCGGGTCGCGATCGCCGGGAGGGTGCTCATGGCGGCGAATCGGTCCGGGGCCGATCGGAGCAAGCTGGTCTTCTTCAGCGCGCTCGTGATCGCGTCGCTGTGGGTGATCTGGAACGACGAGCGCTTCCTCGTCAGGGCCGACGATCCTCACTGGCAGGTGATCGCCCCGTTCAAGCAACTCTTGCTGGTGCACGGGCTGTTCGGCGCCATCGCGCTGGCGCTCGGCGCGACGCAGTTCTCGAGCCATCTCAGGCGCCGTCCCGGGCTCCATCGCTGGACGGGGCGAAGCTACCTTGGCTGTGTCGTCGTCGCCAGCCTGTTTGCCGGCTATATCGGCTCCCATTTCGAGCCGGTGACGATCCGCGTCGAACAGTATTTCCAGTCCGGCGGCTGGCTCATCTCGACGCTGATCGGCTGGTGGTACATCCGCCGGCGCAACGTCGCGTCCCATCGCCTGTGGATGATGCGCAGCTACGCGTTCGCGCTGATCTTCCTCACCAGCCGCGTGCCCGACGGGATGCCCGGCTTCGCGTGGAACGACCAGCTCCTGTCGGACGTCCTGTGGGGCCTCGTCGTCGCGGCGTTCGTCGTTCCCGAGTTCATCGTCAAGCTGATCGCACCGGCGAGGTGGCCGCCCGAGCTGTTGCCGCAGCGCGCCGACACCGGCGGACAGGCGCCGCCAAGACCGGCCTGAGGCCCACCCTTTCTTACGGCAATTGACTGTTTCAATGTCCGGCCACGGCTTGGAGCTATCCTTGCCACCACCTGGGGCGCGCCGCACCGCAACGGTCCGCGGCGCGTCACGCGCGGCTGGGTGCCGCGAACGTGTGACTTCCGCAATGTTTCCGCCTGGGCGCTCGTGGAACCACGAAAGGCAACGATCACAAGCAGGGTCGCAAGGGTGGTGCTTGCGTGACCCTCAAGGTAGCCGCTGCTCCCCGTTTCAGGCCCTCACCGCCTCGACCACGCTGACCGCGGAAGCGGTCGGCACGACACGGCTGACCTTGAACCCGTTCGGCTCGAGCAACTCGGCGTACTCGGCCGCGGTGCGCTCCTCGCCGCCCGGGACGAGCATCATCATCATGTCGAGCATCTTGCCCATGTGCGGCGCATCGCCCTCGGGCAGGACCATCTCGACGATCAGCAGCTTGCCGTCGGGCTTCATCGCCTCGCGGATGTTCTTGAGGATCGTGGCGTTTTCGCCGTCGTCCCAGTCGTGAATGATGTGGCTGACGAGATAGGCGTCATGGCCCGCGGGAACGCCCTCGAAGAAGCTGCCGCTCATGATCTGCACCCGATCGGCCACGCCGTGGGATTCGAGCAGCGGGGGCGCATCGGCGACGACGTGCGGCAGGTCGTACAGGACGCCCTTCACGTTCGGGTGCCGCTTCAGCACGTGGCCGAGCATATTGCCGGTCGCCCCGCCGACATCGACCAGCGAGCCGATGCCGGAAAAGTCGTACGCCTCGGCCACCGCCGGCGGCTCGCGGCCGTGGAAGCCGACCATCGTCTCGCTGAAAAAGGTCGCCATTCCGGGGTTGTCGCGCAGGTATTCGAACAGGCTCTTCTGGTGCGCCTTCTCGAACCCGGTGTCGCCGGTGAACAGGCCGTGGTCGAACTCCTTCCACGCCGGCTTCACCATGTCGCCGACCAGCGCGATCACGGCCGATCGCGCGGCGCCCGGCGCGCCGGTCTTGAGCGCCGCGCCCAGGTCGGTCAGGCGGAAGCTGTCCTTGCCGGCGAACTCGAGCAGGCCGATGCCGGTGAGCGCGCGCAGGAAGCGGTACAGCTCGCGATGGCGCATGCCGTATTCTGCGGCGAGCTCTTTCGCCGTGCGCGGCTCGCTGCCGGTAAACTTGTCGGCGAGGCTCATTTGCGCGGCTTGCAGCAGCAGCTCGCCCGTCCAGTGGGCGATCGTCATTTCCATCAGCCGCGATGCCGCGGCCGCTTCGTCCATCTTCTCAGCCATGAAGCTCCCTCTCCCGAACCTTGTCAGCCATGCGTAACGTGGCAGCAAGCGGATGTCACGGGGGCCAAAGCAAAGGGCGAAGTAGTTGCCACGCCCGAGCGCCGGCGGTAGCGGTCGCAAGGGGAGCCATCGATGGCCGAACATCCGAGCGACGAGATCGGCGAACCGCCTCCCCCGCCGACGGGCCACACCCGCTTTGCCCGCGTTCGCTCGCGCCTCGAGACCTATGTCCCGCCTGCGGGCTGGCCGAGCTGGCTCTACGAATTCGGCCTGTTCGTGTTCAAGCAGGGCTGGGCCTGCCTGTTCGGCGCGCTGATGCTGGCGCTGCTTTTGGGAACGCATTTTCTCTATCCGGCGCATCCGCCGATCGCGCGGTACGACTTCCTCGCCCTTGCGGCGCTCGCCATCCAGATCGCCATGCTCGCCTTCAGGCTGGAGACCTGGGAGGAAGCCAGGGTCATCATCGCCTTCCACATCGTCGGCACGATCATGGAAGTGTTCAAGACCAGCGCCGGATCGTGGATCTACCCCGAGGCGAACCTGCTGCGCATCGGCGGGGTGCCGTTGTTTTCGGGCTTCATGTACGGCGCGGTCGGCAGCTACATAGCGCGCGTCTGGCGGATCTTCGATTTCCGATTCGAACCCTACCCGCGCTCGCCGTGGCCGCAGCTCCTCGCGGTGGCGATCTACATCAATTTCTTCGCCCATCATTGGCTGCCCGATATCCGCCTCGCCCTGTTCGCGGCGATGGCGCTGCTGTTCTGGCACACGCGGGTCTACTTCACCGTCTGGCGGCGACCGCGCTGGATGCCGCTCCTTGTCGGCTGGTTCCTCGTCGCAATGTTCATCTGGTTCGCCGAGAATGTCGGCACCTTCGCGCGAGCCTGGACCTACCCCGCGCAAGCCCACGCCTGGCACCTCGTTACGCCCTTGAAGCTCGGCGCCTGGTACCTGCTGATGTACATCTCGTTCGTGCTGGTCGCCGCGGTCCACGCGCCGCGCGCGCGGGAGATGATCGCCCCCCTGCCTCAGCCGAAGCTGTAGGCGAGCTCGACATCGCCCCAGCGCCGACCGCCAATGGTCAGCGGCACGTAGACGTTGCGCACCACCTTGTAGCTCTTGCCGTCGCCTTCCTGGCGGTAGACCGCCATCATGTAGGGCGCGCCACTTTCCTTGGCCTTGCGGTCGATCGGATCGAGGATCATGCGGCCGTTGCGGCAGTACCGGGTGTCGTGCGCCCTGTCGCCGGTCGGTTGGCGCGAGAGGGCGCTGAGGTGGGTCGGAAGGTGCCCGTTCATGTCGGTGCAGGCGACCGCCATTATCTGCGGGTCGGAGCCGCAGATCCGGTCGTAGACGGGGCGCCATACGCGGTCCGCCCAGGGCATCAACCGGTTGGCGAAGCGCTTGGGATCGCTGCCGGGGATCTCCTGATAGTCGTAATCGAACAATTCGCCCTCGCTGAGCTGGCCGGCTTCCAGCGCCGCCTCGGTCAGCTCCGCAATCTCGCGCGCTGCCGCCTGCGCTCGCTCGACCATCATGCTGTCGGAGGGCGACAATCCCGCGCGTACGATGTTGTCGAACATCAGGTTGGCGGTCATCTCGAGCTGTTCCATGCGGGTGTGCGCGGTCTCGAGCATCGTCTCGTTCTCGAGTGCCGCGGTGTCGTAGCTGCCGAGCACCTTGCGCACGCCGTCGACGTGAACGCCGATGCCGCCGCTGGTGCGGGCGATCAGCGCGTTCTGGCGATCGACCTCCTCGACCAGCTGGATCACGGCGCTCAGCGTGTGCTCGATGCCGGCAACCGACGTCTTGGCTTCGTCGCTGGCGGCCGAGCCGGCCTGGATGCGGCTGATGACCTGTTCGGCCTCCGAACCGAGCGTGTCGATCGTGCGGCCGATCTCCTCGGTCGCGCGGCGGGTCTCGTTGGCGAGGCTCTTCACTTCGTCGGCAACGACCGTGAACGTCTTGCCCGCCTCGCCGGCTCGCCGCGCTTCGATCATCGCGTTGAAGGCGAGGATGTTGGTGGTGTCGGCGATCCGCTCGATGTCCTGCGAGGTGCGGCGCACCTGCTCCATTGCCGCGGCGAAGTCCGTAACGTGTTGGCCCAGCGTGTCGACGAGCGAGAGAAGATCGCCGATCTGGCCGAGCGACGAGCGTATGAGGTCGCTGCCCCACATCAGCCGCTCGACCGCCTTCTGCGAAAGCATGCGAGCTTCGTCGGAGGCATCGGTGACCTGGCGTTGCTCGGACTCGAGCAGGGCAACCGTCGCCGCCAGTTCGGCATGCTCGCCGCGCAGCCGCACCGACGTGCGCGCGACGGCCTCGACGATGCCGGCCACGTCCGAGCAGCCGACCGTCACCTCGCCGCAGTAGCGCGGGATGGCGTCGATGCCCGGCACCTCCGCTGCAAATACCTCACGCTTCATGAATGACTTACCTACCGATCCTCGCTCGCCAACGGTTCGATAACGGAGGATGGTAAGCGAAGCCTTAAGCAGTAAGCTCCCGCGCCTTGCCGAACCGCTCGCGCGGCACGTGGGCAAACATCTCCTTGGCCGCCGGGCGCTCGTTGATCTGGCGAATCCAGCGCACGAGGTGCGGGGTGTCACTCTTGTTCACCAGCTCGGAGAAGCCCATCTCCATGCCGTTGGCGATCGCGAAGTTGCAGATGTCGGCGAGCGTGTACATGCCGCCGGCCAGCCACTCGTTGTCGGCCAGCCTTTCGTCGAGCTTGCGCACGGAGACGCCGATCTTGCGCATTTCCTCGTCGAGCAAGTCCTTGGGAAAGCCTTCGCGCGCCCGCCGCCACTTGACCTGCTGCTCGGGCACCGGAACTCTCGCGACCATCTCCTCGAATTCGGCGTCGGACAGGTCCTTGACCATGTTGCCGACGTAGCGGTGCCACCCCACGGTCGAGACGCACCAGCAGAAATACTCGTCGACCCATTTGGTCCAGATCCGCATCTGCGCCCTGTCGAAGGCGTTCGCGGGGCGCAGCTCGACCTCGGTCGGATAGGCGTCCTCGAGATATTCGCAGATCACCGTCGATTCGGTGACGATCTTGCCCCCGTCATCCAGCGCCGGCACCTGCCCGCGGGGGTTGATCGCCTTGTACCAGTCGCTGTGGTGCTCGAACTTGGCGGGATTGAGCTGGTGATGCTCGAACGGAACGCCCTTTTCATAGAGCGTGAGCAGGGGCTTGAGCGAATTGGCGCCGGGCCCGAAACTGTACAGCCTCAACATGGGTCTCTCCTGGGGGTCCTTGCACCTAAGGAGCAGAAGCAAGGAAGAGCAAGCAAAATCCGGACTAAGTCAACGTGCGCGGCAAAATTGAATCCTCGCCGCCGGTTTGCTAACTTCTTCTGGCCAAGGAGAAAGCCCTATGCGTCTTGCCCTCCTGCCGCTGGCCCCGCTGCTTGCTGCCGCGACCGTCGCACCCCATCCTGTCGCCGGCGCGCACAAGACCAGGCTTGCGAATCAGGCAGAAAAGATCCGCAAGAATTGCCGCGGCCGCATCGAGGCGGTGCGACAGGCGCGCGGCCTGCCCAGGCTGGCTCAAGACAAGGGGTCCGACCGCGATCCGCTGCTGGTCCTCGCCGTCGATCGGTCGATCGACGGTTGCGAGGTGCTGGTCGTCAGCAATGACCTCAACGACATTCGCCCGCTGCCCGAGTTCAGCGACGAACCGGCCCGCCTGCGCCCCGCCCGCTGATGATCTCGCCAAGCCAGGAGCGGCTTCCCGCAGCCGCCCCTTGGCTGTCGGCCGAGTGCTGAGGGACTATGGCATGAGGTTGACGACAGTCACCACTTTGCTGGTGCCGCTGTCGACCACGTAGATCCGGTCGGCCTGGTAGATGAACCTGAAGGCATCGGTCATGTACTGGCTGGGAATCTGGGCCTTGGCCGCGTCCGGGATGGCGCTGAGGTCGGTGAAGAACTTCGCGTTGCCCGAAACGTGCTGCCCGACCCGGAACGTCCTCGTTGAAAGCCCGGCGCCGCTGGCTGCCGCAGAATGATCGACATCGGCTCCGGTCCGCTCGTGGGCGCGGACGCTCGCATGGGAATCGGTCTGGGCATGGAGTTCATCACCCGACTGGCCGCGGTTCTGCCCGGTCGCGTTGGCATTGGCGTTATCGCCGCGTGGAAGGGTTGCGGTCGGCCCGCCAGTCGGCAGATCGATGCCGCCGCCGGGGCCGCCGCCAGGCACGCCGACCGGGGGGCCACCGCCGCCCGGACCGCCGCCACCAGGTCCCCCGCCGCCACCTCCGTGGCCTTGGGCGAGAGCCGTTCCGGATAGAACGACGAGGACGGCGCCGGCCGCCATGAAGATCCTGCGCATTGTCTGGCTCCTTGTTGCTAGCAAGAAGCCAAGGTTCCGCTGCAAGACCGGTTCCCCCTTTCACCGGCGCCGGTCGCGCGCCCGGACCGGCCTGCGGCGAAGCGATGCAGAATCGAGCGGAAAAGCCCGGATTTATGCGGAATTTCAGTAGAGCAGGAGGCCGGCGGTTTCCTCGCGCCAGCGCTGCTCGTCCCGAGCCGCGGCGGCCTCGAGATCGGCGGGCCGCGCCACGGGATCATCGACCCATTCCCTCAAAGCGGGCCCGCCATTGATCACGTCGATCGCGAGGCGGTCGAACTCGTATTCATAAGCGAAGTCGCGCCATATCGCGTATTCGGGATGCAGGCGCCGGATGGCCTTGAAGGCGAGCGCCTGGAGGCGCCAGGGGCGGAAGGCTGCAGGATCGTAGAAGCGCCCTTCCGCGTGAATCATCAACGCGTTGCAGAGCATTCCTGCGTGCTTATGGAAAGTCGGCGTAAACCAGCATTCGCGGATGGCGCAGCCCGCCATCCACTCCGGCGCCAGGCGTTCCATCTCGGCGAACACGTCGTGCGCATCGAGGTCGGGCGCTCCGAAGAGCACTTCGAGGGGGCGAGTGGTCCCCCTGCCCTCGCTCAGGGTCGTGCCTTCGAGCATCACCGTGCCCGCGTAGGCGCGCGCCATGTTGAGATTGGCGGCGTTGGGGCTCGGATTGATCCAGATGCGGCTTTCCGGCCAGCCATAGCCCGGCCCCGCCTCCGGCAGCCAGTCGTGCATCTCGATCACGCGGTAATCGACGTCGAGATTGAACCTCTCGACGAACCACGCGCCCATCTCGCCCATCGTCAGCCCATGCCGCATCGGCATCGGCGCCGCCCCCACGAAGCTTTCCTGCCCGGGTTGCAGCAGCGTGCCCTCGACCGGTCGCCCGGCCGGGTTGGGCCGGTCGAGCACCCACACGCCTTTCCCGTGCCTCGCCGCTTCCTCGAGCAGGTAGAGCAGCGTGGTGCAGAAGGTGTAAATGCGGCAGCCGAGATCCTGCAGGTCGAACAGGAACACGTCGGCGGTGCTCATCATCTGCCCCGTGGGGCGGCGCACCTCTCCGTACAGGCTGAAGATCGGGATACCGTAGCGCGGATCGGTCTCGTCCGCGGTCTCGACCATGTTGTCCTGCTTGTCGCCCTTGAGGCCATGCTGCGGGCCGAAGGCGCTGGTGACCTTGATCCCGGCGCCGATCAGCGCGTCGAGCGAGTGGTCGAGGTCGGCCGTCACCGAAGCCGGGTGCGCGAGCAGCGCCACGCGTTTCCCGCCGAGCTCGCGCTTCAGCTCCGGCTCGGTGAGCAGACGGTCGATCCCGAACTTCATGCAAGGCGCGTTAGCCGAGCGGGATGCGGAAGCAAGCCGGATCGTGGAAGTCGGGTTTCAGGTTGTTGTGCGCCATCGCCCAGTAGGACGGCCGCCCCCCCTGCTCCTCGATGACCGCGGCGAGCGAGGCCCGTTCCGCGCCCGCGAGATCGCGCCGGTCGATGAACACCGTTTGCATGAACACTTTCTCGCCGATCTCGTGCTTGATCTCGGGGATCTGCCGCGGCTTGGCGTCGCCCGCGAGGTTGCGATAGCCGGAGAACTCGTAAACGGCCCATTGCCCGCTGGGCGAGAAGTTGAACTCGCGGTAGCGCCCGCTCCCGTCATAGAGGAACAGCTCGAAGCACGTCGTCTTCCACAGCTCGTCATGGCGTCCCTTGCCGCGGAACGGCGGGACGACGAGGTCGCTGCAACCGTCCACGCGATAGCGCAGCATCAGGCGCCCGTCGCGCAATTCGCTCCACCTCACGCTGACGCCTCGCACGCGGCCCGGCATGAAGGTGGGGTGCGCGACAAGTTCGTACGTTTGCAAGAATCGGCCCCCGTGCTAGGCGCGCCGCCGCCATGGCTTACCAGTCCGACCTTCTGCGACTGCTCGACGAGCGCGGCTACATCCATCAGGTGACGGATGCGGCCGCGCTGGATCAACTCGCTGCGCGCGAGGTCGTGCCCGGCTATATCGGCTTCGACGCGACCGCGCCAAGCCTCCATGTCGGCAACCTGGTTTCGATCATGCTTCTGCGCCGGCTGCAGCAGGCCGGCCACAAGCCGGTCGTGGTCATGGGCGGCGGCACGACGCGGATCGGCGATCCCACGGGCAAGGACGAGGTCCGCAAGATGCTGACCGACGAGGCCATCGAAGCCAATATCGCCTCGATCATGCAGGCGTTCGGGCGGCTGCTGAGCTTTGACGACGGCCCGACCGGCGCGGTGATGGTCAACAATCACGATTGGCTGGGCAAGCTTGGCTACATCGAGCTGCTGCAGGAAGTCGGCACCCATTTCACCGTGAACCGGATGCTGACGTTCGATTCGGTGCGGCTGCGGCTCGAGCGCGAGCAGCCGATGACCTTTCTCGAGTTCAACTACATGATCCTGCAGGGGTACGATTTCCGCCACCTCTCGAAAGAGATGGGCGTACGGCTGCAGATGGGCGGCTCCGACCAGTGGGGCAACATCGTCAACGGCGTCGAGCTCACCCGTCGCATGGACGCGCTCGAGGTGTTCGGCCTCACCACGCCGCTGATCACGCGGGCGGACGGCACCAAGATGGGCAAATCGGTCTCGGGCGCGGTGTGGCTCAACGAGGCGCAACTGCCGAGCTACGATTTCTGGCAGTACTGGCGCAACGTCGACGACCGCGACGTCGGCAAGTTCCTGCGCCTGTTCACCGACCTGCCGCTCGAGGAAATCGCCCGGCTCGAACAGCTCGCGGGCAGCGAGATAAACGCCGCCAAGGTCGTCCTTGCCGACGAGGTCACCAGGCTGGTCCGCGGCGAGGAATCGGCGCGCGCGGCCGCGGCGACCGCGGCAGAAACGTTTGCCGGCGGCGGCCTGGGCGAGGAATTGCCGGTCCTGGTGGTGCCGTCGGAAGGCATGCGCCTCGGCGCCGCGTGCACCGAAATCGGCTTCACCGCGTCCAACGGCGAGGCGAAACGCAAGATCGGCGAAGGCGCGGTGCGGATCGATGACGAGCCGGTAACCGATCCCGCTTACCTTGTGCGGCTTGCGCCCGGCGAGGAACGCAAGCTCAGCCTCGGGCGCAAACGCCACGGCATTCTGCGTTCTGCCTGAGAGCGCCTTTACCCTTTTTCCAGCATTTGTTGCGATAGATCGGGCTCCACGAAGCACAACGGGAGGAACGTGGCAGATGAGCGGTGCCCAGCTTTCGATGCCCGACCAACGCCGGGCGACCCGGCATCCGGTGGACCATCCGGTCATCGGCGAGCATCGCGTGCGCGGCGACATCCCGCTGCACATCTCCAACATTTCCGCCCACGGCTTCATGGTCGACGGGGCTCCGGACCTTGGCCGCGGCGACCGGGTGATCGTCCGCCTCCCGGTGATCGGCCGGATCGAGGCCTATTGCATCTGGATGGCGGACCGGCGGGCCGGTTTCCAGTTCGAGCGCATCATCCGCCTCGACGACTTCATGAGCATGATCGAGGCGCTGCAGCCCAATCCGCGGCTGCGCCGGCGAGGTTGATCGCTCCCCATTGAAATTCAAGAACTGACGGCTTGGCACCGCCACGCGCGCCTGCCATGGCGCGGAGCGTGACCGAACCGACTTCGCCCCTCCGGATCGCTGACTTCCGGAGCTTCTGGCTGGCGCGCTTCCTCGCGGTGTTCTCGACCCTCTCGATGGTCGTGCTGATCGGTTACCAGACGTACGACGTCGCCCGCTCCGCCTATCACATGGACCGTTCCGAGGCGGCGTTCATGCTCGGCCTGCTCGGCGCGGCGCAATTCGTGCCGCTCATGCTGTTGACGCCGGTCGCCGGCGTGGCCGCCGACCGCTTCGACCGTCGCATCGTCGTCCTGTGCGCAAACGTTGTCGACACGACGATTGCCCTTGCTCTCGCATTTGCCACCTGGAGCGAGGTGTTGAGCCTGCCGTTGTTGTTCACGCTCGCGGCCATGCACGGCGCCTCGCGCGTGTTCAACGGACCCGCCTTGTCAGCCATCGCCCCGAACATCGTCGGGCCGGCGTTGCTGCCCAAGGCGATCGCGCTCAGCTCGATTGCCTGGCAGGTCGGCACGGTCATCGGGCCTGCCATTGGCGGGCTGCTGTTCGCCTGGAATCCGGCCGTGCCGTACTTCCTCTCGGCCGCGTTGCTGCTCGTCTCGGCGTTGCTCGTCATCTCGATCCGCCCTGTGCGCGCCCGTCACCACGGGCCGCCGGTGCATCCACTGCGCCAGATGATCGAAGGTTTCCGGTTCGTGCGGCGCGAGCGCTTCCTGCTGGGCTGCGTCACGCTGGACTTGTTCGCGGTGTTGCTGGGCGGGGCGACGGCGATGCTGCCGGTCTATGCACGCGACATCCTTGCGGTCGGCCCCGAGGGACTTGGCATCATGCGCGGAGCGCCCGCCGTCGGCGCCTCGCTCGTGGCGGCCCTGCTTTCCTGGCGGCCACTCGAATCGAACGTCGGCGTAAAGATGCTGTGGGCGGTCGCCGCGTTCGGTCTGGCGACGGTGGTGTTTGCCCTTTCGCGCAATTTCCCGCTGTCCCTCATCGCCCTCGGCTGCCTCGGCGCGGCGGACATGATCTCGGTCTTCGTCCGCAACTCGCTGGTCCAACTCAATACGCCCGACAACATGCGGGGGCGGGTCTCGTCGATTTCAGGCCTCGCGGTCTCTGCCTCGAACGAACTGGGCGAATTCGAATCCGGCCTCGTCGCCGGCCTGATCGGCGCAACCGGGGCGGTTGTGTTCGGTGGGGCGGGTGCGATAGTGATCACCGGCCTTTGGGCATGGATCTTTCCCGAGCTGCGCCTGGCGAAGACCTTTGCCCCGACATTTCTGCACGAGGATCATCAGCCGCAAGAAACTGGGAAGGAGCCCGCGACATGAAGGCCGACAGCGTTATCGCCACCATCGGCAACACCCCGCACATCCGACTCTCGCGGATGTTCCCCGATCACGAGGTGTGGGTGAAGAGCGAGCGGAGCAACCCCGGCGGCTCGATCAAGGACCGCATCGCGATGGCGATGGTCGAGGACGCCGAGCGTCGCGGCGACCTCAAGCCCGGCGGAACGATCATCGAGCCGACCAGCGGCAACACCGGTATCGGCCTGGCGATGGTCGCCGCCGTCAAGGGCTACAAGCTGGTTCTCGTCATGCCCGAGAGCATGAGCCTCGAGCGGCGCCGGCTGATGCTGGCCTACGGAGCGACCTTCGACCTGACGCCGAAGGAAGGCGGCATGAAAGCCGCGATCGCCCGGGCGCAGGAACTGGTCGACAAGACCGAGGGCGGCTGGATGCCGCAGCAGTTCGACAACCCGGCCAATGTCGCCATTCATGCGCACACAACCGCGCGGGAAATCCTCAACGACTTTGCGGACGCGCCGTTCGACTACCTGATCACCGGTGTCGGCACCGGCGGCCATCTCACCGGCTGCGCCGAGGTGCTCAAGAAGGCGTGGCCGAACCTCAAGGCATACGCAGTCGAGCCGACGCTGTCGCCCGTCATATCCGGTGGGCAGCCCGGACCGCACCCGATCCAGGGCATCGGCGGCGGATTCATCCCGACGAACCTGCACACCCAGTCGATCGACGGCGCCATTACCGTCGAGGCCGATGATGCCAAGGAAATGGCGCTGCGCTGTGCCCGCGAGGAAGGCCTGCTGGTCGGCATATCGAGCGGCGCGACCCTGGCGGCGATCCGGCAGAAGCTGGCCGACGTGGATGGCTCCGCCCGCATAATCGGCTTCAATTACGATACCGGCGAGCGGTATCTCTCGGTGCCGGACTTTTTGCCCACGGAGTGACGATTCGTTCCTCTTGCGCAGTTCGCCCTTGCCGGTGCATCTTGTTGACAATGTCAATCGCGGGAGGGGTCAATGAGTCGTCGTCTGGTTCTGGGGAGCCTTGGATTGGCCGCCATTTGCACGGCGGCGGTTCCTGCGGCCGCCCATCACTCGTTCGCGATGTTCGACAACACCCGGTCGGTCACTCTGCACGGTAAGGTCAACTACTATCAGTGGACCAATCCGCACGCCTACCTGCAGATCCAGGCCGACGACGGCAAAGGCGGCAGCAAGGCCTACACGCTGGAGATGACCAGCCCGAACATGCTGCATCGCGGTGGCTGGAGCTCGCGAACCGTGAAGCCGGGCGACGAAGTGACCGCCGTCATGTCGCCCTTGCGCGACGGCCAGCCCGGCGGTCTGCTGCTGGTGCTGACGCTGCCGAACGGCAAGGAAATGCTGCCCGGCGTGCCGAATGCACAGCGCTACAAGATCACCTCTTGAAGGAGCGGGCACGATGAGGTTCCTGTCCAAGGCCCTGCTGCTCGGCCCGTGCGTCGCAGCGTTCGCGGCTCCCGCTTCAGCGCATCCCGATTTCAGCGGCACGTGGGAACGCTATCCGCCGCCGGGCGAGAAGGCCGACCCCCGCTTTGCCCCGTCGGTCATTCCCGATCCCGACCTCAAGCCGCAATACCGCGCGGAGTGGGAAGAAGGCCAGAAAACGCTCAAGAAGCGGCTCGAGGAAGGCCAGCCCGCCGGCGACAACTATGTCCACTGCATCCCCGACGGCATGCCGGCGATGATGATGGGCATGTTTCCGATGGAGATCTTCCAGCGGCCAGAGCAGATCAACATCACGCAGGAAGCGTTCAACCAGACGCGGCGAATCTACATGAACCAGAAGCTGCCGAAGTGGGACGAGGTCGATCCGAGCTTCTACGGCGCCTCCGTCGGGCACTGGGAGGGTGACACGCTCGTGCTCGAGACCACCGGGATCAAGGACGACGTGCGTTTTCGATGGACCCCGCACTCGGACGCGATGAAGATCACCGAGCGCCTGCGCCTGCTCGCGCCGGACATCCTGCAGGACCAGATCACCGTTACCGACGACTATCTCGAGAAGCCGTGGACCTACTCGTACTCGTTCCGCAAAATGAAGGATTACAAGCTGCAGGAATACGTCTGCACGGACAATCGCGAATACGTCGATGCCCAGGGCAACCAGCGCATTCACCTTGAAGGGAATGGAGGCGATCACTAGGCGCATGGCTTCGCAACCAAAGCGGAGCGCCCATGACCCCCGAAACCATTCCTTACAATGACGGTGAGACCGCCCTTACCGGCCTGCTCTTCCGGCCTCCCGGCAAGCCTCGCGCCGCGATCCTCGTCTACCCGACGATCATGAACCAGGAAGGCGTGGTCTTCGAGAAGGCCGCGTCGCTCGCCGAGCACGGCTATCTCGCCTTCATGGCTGACTTCTACGGCAAGAACCCCGCCGACTTCGGTCAATCACGCGAGTTTGCTGCCGAAATCCGACCGCAGCCGCAGGATTTTCGCCGGCGCATCCGCCAGGCGATCGCTTCGCTGGTGTCGTTGCCCGAGGCGCGGGGCATGCCGCTCGGCGCGATCGGCTTCTGCATGGGCGGCGGCGCAGTGCTCGAGCTTGCGCGCGAGGGGGCTCCGCTCGATGTCGTCGCCAGCTTCCACGGCTTGCTGCAGACCGATTTGCCCGCCGAACCCGGCAAGGTCACGGCGCGCATTCTCGTGTGTCATGGCGACGCCGACCCGGCGGTGCCGCGCAGCCAGGTGACGGCCTTCTGGGAGGAGATGGATGCGGCGGGCGCCAACTGGCACTTCCACTCCTACAGCGCGGTCAAGCACGGCTTCACCAATCCGGCGCCGCCGCTCAATCCGGCCGTCGCCTACGATGCCAGCGCCGACCGGCAAAGCTGGGCGGCGATGTTCGCCCTGTTCGACGAGGTGTTCGAGCGCCCGAGCTAGCGACGCTCAGGCGAACATCGCCATGCCGCCGTTGACATGCAGCGTCTGCCCGGTGACGTAACCGGCTTCCTTGCTGGCGAGGTAAACCACCGCCGCGCCGATGTCCCCTCCCTCGCCCATCCGGCCCATCGGAATGCGGCCGTTGATCGCTTCCTTCTGCGCCTCGTTCAGGGCCTCGGTCATCGCGGTGCGGATGAAACCAGGCGCAATGCAGTTGGCGGTGATGCCGCGGCTGGCGACCTCCTGCGCGAAGCTCTTGGTCATGCCGACCAGCCCCGCCTTGGCGGCGGCATAGTTGACCTGCCCGGGATTGCCGGTCGCCCCGACGACGCTCGTGACGGTCACGATGCGCCCGAAACGCGCCTTCATCATCGGCTTCGAAGCGGCGCGCAGCAGGCGGAACGCGGCTTCGAGGTTGATGCGGATCACCGCGTCCCACTCCTCGTCCTTCATCCTCATCGCGAGGTTGTCGCGGGTGATGCCGGCGTTGTTCACGAGGATGTCGAGCTGTCCGAACGTGTCGAGCGCGGCGGGCACAAGCTCTTCGACCTGCGTCGTGTTCGACAAGTCGCACGTAATCTCGATGTGGTCCTGCTCCGACTGGGCGTTAAGTTCGTCACGGAAAGCCCTGAGCTTGCTCGAATTCGAACCCGACAAGGCCAGCCGGGCGCCCTGCTTCGCCAGGCACCGCGCGATCGATGAGCCGAGCCCGCCGCTGGCGCCGGTGACGAGGGCGGTCATTCCCGAAAGGTCGAACATGCTTACTGCCCTTTCTCACGAGCCGAAAATTCACGAATTCCGAGCCGCTGCGATGCCATGAATCCGAGCAGCACGCCCGTGTTCGCGGCTGTCATTTCATCGGTACCAACGCCTGCGCCGAGCAGGAATGCGCCGATCGCAAAGGTGTCTTGCAGAGAGGCGCCTTCCTTGCTCTTCGCGATTCCTCCATCACGGCTCGCTCAATCGCGGCCCACGAGTTGTCGCGGTCGTCCCCCTCATGCGATCTCCCTTGCCAAGGCTTCGATGTCGCCCATCGACGCCACGCTGGTCACGGTTACATCCTCGAGCGTACGCGAGACCATCGGGCCGAGAACCTTTCCCCCGAGCTCGACAAAATGATCGACGCCGGCGGCCTTCATCGCCAGCACGCTTTCGCGCCAGCGCACGCGGCCGGTGATCTGCTCGACGAGGAGGAGCCGCTCCGCCCTGGGATCGGTACACTCCTTGGCGGTAACATTGGGATAGAGCGGCAGGCGCAAGGGCGCTGGAGGGCAACGCTCGAGCGCCGCGTCCATTGCCTCAGCCGCCGGCGCCATCAGCGAGCAGTGGAACGGCGCCGAAACGGGCAGCATGACGCCGCGCCTGATGCCGAAATCCTTCGCCCGCGCCACGGCCCGCTCGATTGCGCCCGTGTGACCGGACAGCACGACCTGGCCTGGATCGTTGTCGTTGGCGACCTCGCACACCTCGCCCTCGGCGGCCGCCTCGGCAAGAGCGGTCGCCTTTTCGATGTCGGCTCCAAGCAGCGCGCACATCGCGCCCTCGCCGACCGGCACGGCCGCCTGCATCGCGAGGCCTCTCAGCCGCAACAGCCGGGAGGCGTCGGCGAGGCTGAAGGCGCCGACCGCGCACAGCGCGGTGTACTCGCCAAGGCTGTGGCCGGCGACGCAATCGCCCTTGTCGGCCAGCGAAATGCCGCCTTCCTTCTCGAGCACGCGGAGCGTGGCGATGGCGTTGGCCATGATCGCGGGCTGGGCGTTCTCGGTCAGGGTAAGCGCGTCCTCCGGCCCTTCGCGCATGATGGCCGAAAGCCCTTGCCCCAGCGCCTCGTCCACTTCCTCGAATACCTCGCGCGCCGCGGCGCTGGCCCCGGCCAGTTCGACACCCATGCCGACCTTCTGGCTGCCCTGCCCGGGGAAAATGAATGCTCGCATCACGCAACTCCCTTTGCCGCGGCGGTTAGGAGCGCGCGAAGTCCGCCGCAAGGCCGAACGGAACGATCTTGTTGTCCGCATCATGGCCGACATCGGCGCGGCCAAGATAGGGGATTCCGGATCTTTCGCACCAATCCCGCGCCATCTCCTCCGGTTCCGTGCCGAAAGGCCGGTCATTCTCGGGAATCGCGCTCAAACGCCCGAGCCGCAGACCGGCAATGCCGCGCAGGTGCTCGGTCACGTGAAACAACAGCCGGTCGATGGCGTAAAGATGCTCGGCCACCTCCTCGATGAGCACGACGTGGCCGGCGAGGTCGGGCAGGAAGCGGGTGCCGCACAGCATCGCGAGCGTGATCAGGTTGAACGCCACCGTCGGGCGGTGTGTCAGCGCGGGCTCGAGGCCGTCCGGCTCGCCGGAAAACCAACGCAGCGCCCGCCGAACCGCCTCTGTTCCGCCTTCGCGACGGATATCGACCGGCATCGGGCCGTGAACCGCGCGGGCAAAGCCGTGCTTGTGCGCGGCCGCGAGCAGGTAGCCGCAATCGGAATAACCGAACCATTGCTGATCCGATTTTCGCCGGCCCAGCGCCTCGACCGTCTGCGCCGCTATGCGGTTTGAGCCATATCCGCCCTTGGCGAACCACACGGCGTCGGCCGCCGAATTGGCGCAGGCCAGCAGGGCGCCGAGCCGCATGTCGTCTGGCCCTGCGAAGTGCCCGCTGTCGGCAAAGCATTGCGGATGAAAATCAAGCTGCAGCGCCGGAAACTCGCGCTTTGCCAATTGCTCGACCCGCGCCGCGTCCGCGCTGGTGATCGGCGTTCCCGGGGCGCAGACGGCGATGCGTTTCATCGCTGCGTTCTAGCTGTCTTGTGTTGCCCCCGACAACCGCATACCTGCCGGCCATGCCCGACACGGCCGACCTCGCCCGCCACCCCTGGTTCTTCTGCGGCATCGGCGGATCCGGCATGCTGCCGCTGGCGACGATCCTGAAGGGCCTCGGCGCGGACGTGGCCGGGTCCGATCGCAGCCGCGACCAGGGCCGCACGCCCGAGAAGTTCGCCTGGCTGGAGCGGCACGGCTTCTCGCTCTATCCGCAGGATGGCAGCGGCATCGTCTCGAACGACCAGACGCTGGTCGCCTCCGCGGCGATCGAGGAAACCGTTCCCGAAGTCGTCCGCGCAACCGAACTCGGCTGCCCGCGCATGACTCGCGCCGAACTGCTCGCGACGCTGTTCAACGCCGCCGGGTGCGGGATCGCCGTCGGCGGCACGAGCGGCAAGTCGACCGTCACCGGGATGCTCGGCTGGATCATGGAGCAGGCGGGCCGCGACCCGACGATCATGAACGGCGCGGTGATGAAGAACTTCGTCTCGAGGGATGCGCCGTTCGCCAGCGCAAAGGTCGGCCAGGGCGGCGTGTTCGTCTCGGAAGTCGATGAAAGCGACGGATCGATCGCGCTTTACCGACCGCGGGTGGCGGTGCTGCTCAACGTCAGCCTCGACCACAAGAGCATGGAAGAGCTGCGCGCGCTGTTCTCGCAGTTCGTCATGGTCGCCGGACGCGTGGCCGCCAATGCCGATGACGACGAAGCACGCCTGATCGCGGCGCACGCAAGCGATGTGATCACGTTCGGAATTCACGCGGCCGACGCGACCCTTGGCATCGTCGAGGGCACTGTCGACGAGACCGGAAACGGGATCGGGGCCCAACTGATCGACCGCCGCGACGCAACCACGCACGCGCTCGCCCTACAGATGCCGGGAAGGCACAACTTGTCGAACGCCCTTGCAGCCGTCGCCGGCGCGGCGGCGGCCGGTGTCGCGGTCGCCGACGCGGTGGGCGCGCTGAAAAGCTTCAAGGGTCTCGCTCGCCGCTTCGACGTCATCGGGTCGAGCCCGTCGGGCATCACCGTCATCGACGACTTCGGACACAACCCCGAGAAGTGCCGTGCGACGCTGCGGACATTGCGGTCGCATCCAGGGCGCGTCATCGCCTTCTTCCAGCCGCACGGCTATGGGCCCTTGCGCCAGATGGGCCACGAGCTGGCCCGCACGTTCGCCGACGAGCTCGGACCGGGCGACCTCACGCTGATGTGCGACCCGGTCTACTTCGGCGGCACGGTCGACCGCAGCGAAGGCAGCGAGCGCATCGTCGCCATGATCGAGGAGCACGGTGGGCACGCCGAGTATGTCGCCACCCGCGACGCTTGCGGCGAGCGCATCATCGCCCTTGCCCGACCCGGCGACAGGATCGTCGTGATGGGGGCGCGCGACGATACCTTGACGGCCTTTGCACGACAGGTTCTCGCGCAACTCTCGTAAGCCGAGCCCGCGACCTCACGCGGCGAGCGGCTGCAATTCCTCATCCGCGCCGTCAAGGCCCGCGAGCAAGCCGATCCGCACGGCATCGGTGCCCGAACGCGCGCGCAGCTTGCGCATCATGTTGCCGCGGTGGATCTCGACGGTACGAGGGCTGATGCCGAGGCGCTGGGCGATTTCCTTGTTGGAGTCGCCCACCATGAGCAGGGCAAGGACGTCGAGCTCGCGCGCGCTCAACCGGGCGACCCTTGCCTTGGCCGACAAGCGAGTGCGAGACTTCGCGGCCCTCAGCTCGCCCTCGCACCGCAGGCGCTCCAAGGCCGTCTCGAGCATGTCTCGGGCGAACGGCCAGGCGAGATAGTCGACCGCACCGTCACGCATCACGCCAACGATGCGCGCCGGCGCAGGCGCTTTGCAATAGAGCGCCACCGGCAGATTCGCCGAGGCGGGATCAAGGAGGCTTGCGAGGTTGCGGAACTCTTCGGCCCCGGCCTCGTCGCACAGCAACACGCAGCCGGTCGCCGGAGCGCTGGCGAGGAACTCCTCGAGGCCCTCGTAGATTTCGCCATGGACCTGCAACTCGCGAAGCTCGAACGCGATCTTGGCTCGGCGGTGAACATCGGGATCGACGACGTGGACGTGCAAGGGGCTGGTCATGGCGCGACTTCTCCGGGGGCGTTCTCGTCGTCGGCTCAATCCCCGCCGAAGACACTTCGTTCGAACAGGTGTTTAGCGGTCTCGTTGCCCCCCGCGCATCGGTAATTGTCCCGATGCAGCCTTACTTCACCTCGTAGAA
>Ga0207657_10000998_pt1 | contig 30073 bp, 25 predicted proteins | sample KBSC33metaG_FD_184316 | JGI IMG/M metagenome (GOLD analysis project Ga0207657, IMG submission 184316) | Corn rhizosphere microbial communities from Kellogg Biological Station, Michigan, USA - KBS C3-3 metaG (SPAdes) (version 2) | ecosystem: Host-associated > Plants > Roots > Rhizosphere > Soil ...
TGCCATACATTTTTTGCAATTAGGTATGCGCATATTTATTATGGTGCTCATGAAATAAAACCTGATATGCATGCAGGGATTAATTTTTCCAAACGAGAACAAACGCGATTATCTTGACTTTGCTTATTTTTTCATTTGTATTTAGGTATGACTTTTCAGGTATCGGATATTCAAGTTACTTCTAAACGGCCGCGCAGGCTGGCACTGATACATGGAATTTTATCATTCGGATTTAATGCTATTATTGCAGCACTTACTATTAATTTATTGCAGGGTTAACAAAATAATATTTGGGCATTTGATACATTCTCTTTGTACTCCGCAAGTCAAACCAATTAAGTTATAGTAAACCAACCCATCTCAACTGGTTTAGCTTTCTTACAATCACATTTATTGATTTAACGGCTAAAATAAGATTACCTTGCTCAATTATTGTTAGTTGAATTTTTTAAAAATTTTTATCGCTTCTCCCATTCTAATTCACACATCCTGCATCCTTTCTCCTAAAAATTTTTCGACCATTACCTTTTAAATAAAATGAATGAAATCTTAAATGATAAATTGAAACAATTATGAAAACTAAAATTGATCTAAATAAAGTGAAGCTCGTACCTGTTTTTATAAAGGATGAAAAATCTGATTATTACAAAGTGCATTATAAGGGCTTTTCCCAGGCTTTTGGTAAGGGTAAGACTGAACAGGAAGCTGAGTTGAACCTTCTGCAGATCCTTATCACTTTACTAAAAGAAAGGAAGGAAAAAATACGGGAACAGTCCCTTAACAACTACTATTCAGATTAAGCGGTAATGATGCGGTGCTGGCGATGTTTTAAGATGGACTGGTTAGATGCTGGATAGCAAACAGTGGTATTGTGATTTGTTGGTGATAGAGATGCAACAAGCGCAAATATTTTTACCACGATGGGATTAACTAAAAAACCAATGACGATAGAAGAGATTGCTTGCTCTGCGAAATATAAGGGTCCAAAGAAAGAGGCTAAAAAGAAATCAGGTAGGGGAATAACCGAATACTTATCCTTAAAATTAAGGCTGCAATATTGCAGCCTTTTCTGTGTAAATTAATCGCGTGGAAAAAACGTTTGAAATGCCCAAAGCGGATACAATAAAGAGTTATGAAAACTATATAAGCACAATAAAAAATTTCTCTTATAATGACTTAACTAATTTAAACAAATGTCTTTTACTATTAGAAGCTTATCATAAATCTGTTGATACCAATGTCGGTATAGAAATTTTATAATCAATGTCAGCAGGAATTTTCGGCAAAAAATGATAATAAGTTTGTTTGGAAGGCAGGCTGGGGTCACTTAATGTTATAATTCGATATTATGAAACTTTTCTTGAGTAAATCCGAATATCTTTTATTGCATTTTTTATGCCGCTTAACTGATAAATTAATATATCCTTTATACTTCCAAAAATCGCATTCCCTGAAAGCGCTTCGTTGTAAGCATCTATCACATCATCATCGGATAAAACACATTTATTAATCAGTGAATTTTCATCAATGTCTATAAAAGCGGATCTAATTTTCATCTCTTTATTATTTGGTACTCCTACATCCTCTTCGTGAAAACTACCTAAGCTTTTAATAATTAATTTTAGCTCGGAAATGTCTAATGCTCTTTCTTTTGCATACTGCTGAAAAGATTTTTTCAGCGCTTCATTTTTCACGTTTTCAGCAGCATTTGTATAGTTGTTTTGGCTGTACGATGAAGTTGCTATAAGATGATTTAATTTTTTTATGATCGCGTTATTTATGTTGTCCATATCCTTATTTATTATGTCTTCAATTTTACCTATCCTTTGTTTACGGAACACTGGTTGGTTTATACTATTTCCTTAATAATGTTTTTAGACAGTTATTCGTACCCGCTTTTTATAACAGTAGAAATGATTTTAAATCGTCCGTTTGGTTTTATTAAATGGGACGCGTGCGCAGGTATTATGATTGACTGTCCTGTTTCAAGTAAATGTGATATTGAATCAATTACTATTTCTGCATTTCCATCAATAATTTGCGCATATGTATCAAACGGGGAAATTTTCTCATTTAATCCCTCACCACTATCAAAAGACATTATACTAATATTTCCAGTCAATTTTTTTATAATTGTTTTACTTACCACAGAATGGGACAAATATTCTGTTATTTCTACCGTAATGTGTGCTTTTGATTTTTGAACTTCTATGTTATCCATAATATTTTTTTTAAAAACCAGAGATAAGGCTCACAAATAAGTTTACACAGCAGCTTCATACTTTACAGTTAATCATAAAAATTGAAAGTTCTCTTCCGCGTTTAGGTTTTAACGCGTTTAAATATTAGTAAGGAAGGAAAATATCTATCACAGAATGATGAGCTGCATTTACTTTACTGCAATAGACTATGCCTATTAATTACTGCAAAGGTAAGTTACACTGTGGGACGAAGTATTACACAATTGAAGGAATGAGTTACATGATTTACATATTATTTTTTCTTTTTAGAAATGAAATGGAGTGTAAGGTAATAGTGTTTAACTAGCTCTCCCTTCGGCAGCGAAACAGTATGTGCTTCTTTACCTTTTGTGGCAGACGGTTTATTTAATAAATTTTTTTTGCGAACTTATTGCTCTCAAAAAGTTGAGATTAAGTTTATTCGAAATATTTTTTTTGAATAAAGAAAAATCAGAAAGTTTACAAAGAAAAAAACTTGCTCCGAGGGAATAAGCAAGTTCTTGCTCCCCATAGTCGCTAAAGGCACTTAAAATAACTACAGGGATATTTTTAAAATCACTATGCTCCTTTAAGCGTTTAAGACATTCAAAACCGTTCATTCCCGGCATATTGATGTCCATAAAAATTAGATCAGGAAGTTTGTCAATCTCTGTCAGTTTATGAAGAGCATCTGCTCCATTTTTTTGCCTGATAAATGTTCAAAGAATTATTTATTTCTTTTGTGACTTCCCGAAAAAGTACCACATCGTCCTCATCATCTTCTACTAAAAGAATGGTTTTTGCTTTTATCATCTTGTTGTTTATTGGTAGCTGTCTCCCTGGCATTAATTTCCCTTTATAAAATTGACGAATTTGGTGTTTAGATTTTACACAATTTTTTTAAAAGTTGTAAAATTTAATTACGGGGAAAATATAACAACTGCACCTAATGATTTTTAACTTTACAATATAGTAAAGCAAAAAGACGATAAGCTCAAAAATTAATGAACTAATATGATGAAAAAATAGTTGTTAATGCTTCTTTTGCATAAGTGTCCAAGCAATCAGGAAAAATAAAGAAGAAAAGAAAATAAGTAATTATGTATTATCATGAAGTTACCTATGCTTTAAAAAAAAATAAAACAGATGAAGAGATATTATTGTTCATTTATGTAAAATCAGAAAATGACAGACCTTATTCATCGGAGCTTTTGGATAAGATAAGAGATGCTACCAATTTACCGGAATATGAAGAAATCGTCCTTCATGGCTGGAATGAAATAGATAAAGTAGAGTACGACAAGAAAAGGGAAAGAATTACCTCTAAAAGTTAATCTCTTGACTTATTCCTTTTCGCTGCAAATAAACAGATATACAGCGGTTCATTATTTCAGTTGAGCATACAATGCTTCCAATTCAAATCTTCGCGCAAGAATATCGTAACGAATGTTTTTTATAGTTGAACTATCGTGATGTGATTTAACACTGCTTACATATTTTTCCTGTTCGGTGGCTAAATATGCTTCAAGTTCTGCGATTTTTATGTTAACATTTTTTGTGGGCATTCTCTAAAGCTACAACAATTATAACCGTTATCAAATTATAATAAAACAATCGAGGGGGCCTTTCGTTGGAGATTGTTCCATAAAACTTTTTTCTTGCCTTACAACAAAATATTGCAGTCCTTTGTCCGCCAGAGACAACGCTGTATAAACAATCTTGTATTTTGTCAAACAGTTCGGTTAACCGGATAAATTTCTTACATGCTGGCAGTACGAAAACAATAATTCTGCGATGGATGGTGCTTATTGCAACGCAAAATAAATACGCAGATAAACGACATCATTTTTTTGACAGAAGTAACGCAATTCAAGAAATAAGTAAATCATTCACAGATTCTCAAGATTACTGCGTCTTTTTTGCTTAAGCTGTTTGAAGTATGTTGGAGTTAATCCGGTAATTTTTTTAAATTGATTAGACAAATGTGCAACACTGCTGTAATGCAACTTCCAGGCTATCTCAGTAAGACTAATCTCGTCATATACAAGTAATTCCTTTACGCGTTCTATTTTATGGGTAATCATAAAGTGTTCTATGGTAGTTCCTTCCACTTCCGAAAATAAATTAGAGAGATAGGTGTAATCGTAGTTTAATTTTTCACTTAGATAGGCGGAAAAATTATTTTTCAATTGTTCATCAGAGTAGTGGATCAATTCAATAATAACACTTTTTATTTTCTCGATCAGCATGCTTTTTTTGTCATCCATTAATTCAAGACCCCACTTTTGCATAGCTACTTTCATTTTATCACGTTGTTCAGTAGTGATATTTTCCATAATTTCCGCTTCGCCTAATTCCACTCTTGTATAGTGAAGTCGGAGTTTTGATAATTCATCTTTCACAATCATTTTACACCGGATGCACACCATATTTTTTATGTACAGCTTCACTTGTTAATATGTATAGCTTCACTCGTTACAGGTACACGAATTTACTTCAATTCATAAGCAATCTTACTTCCTGTGGCAAAATATGTGAATTATGTAAGATAAATGTATAATTGTGTAATTACAAAGAGATATTAAATCTTCAATTTTGATTGCTGGAAATATGAATAACCAAGGCGTAAATGAATATGGCTATACAACGAAAAACAAAAACCAGCACCACAATTTTAATACGAGTTCGAAATACACCTGAAGTCATCGCGTACCCGCAAAAGCATCAATTTTACAGGGATGCTTCATGTTTTAAAAGAGGAAAAAAATTGACACAATTGTTTACTCTTTGCCTCGTTATTCCTAACGGGGTTTTTTGTTTTAGTAAGTGTTGTATTGCATTAAATTTTTTGTATCTCTTTGCATTATGGTAATAAGCAAAAGACGATTTAAATAATCGGGCTATCCCATTTTTTTCAGGTGGGATATATGTGAAGCAATGGCTGAGGAGATTTTACAGTGCTCTATATAAGGTACTCCGGCCTTCATACAGGTTTGCCTTACTATGTTGCAAATAACGGGATAATGAATGTGTGATATTTTAGGAAACAAATGATGTTCTACCTGATAATTTAGTCCGCCTACAAACCAGGTGATAAATTTATTTTTTGTTGCAAAGTTGGCAGTGGTTTTTAGTTGATGCAAGGCCCATTCATCTTCCATTTTATTGATCGGTTGTATCGGAACAGGAAAAGAAGTATCATCAACGGTATGCGCCAACTGAAATACAATGCTCAATAAAAAGCCCGCGGCCGAAGCATAGATAAGAAAACCGGTGAGCCAGCCAGTAAGACCACAAAAATAAATAGGCAGGCCAATAAATAAAAAAGTATACAACACTTTAAAGCTCCAAAAATAAACATGGTCTTTCAGTCTCAATTTCGGCAAGGGCACGTTACCGATCTTGTGTGAAAAATATTTTTTATAGTCTGAAAAAAATACCCAAAACAAATACAACAGGCAATATAGTAACCAGAAATAAATATACTGGTAACGATGGACCTTATATCGTTTTTGGCTGCTGCACAACCGAAGAAAAGGACGCGCATTTATATCATCGTCTATACCATCAATGTTTGTATAAGCATGATGAATTACATTATGTTTTATGTTCCACATGAAGCTGCTTGCTCCTAAGAAATCTAAATTTAAAGCTGCCAATTTATTTAACCACGCATATTTACTAAAACTGCCATGAGCACCATCATGCATTACATTAAATCCAATTGATGCGGTTAAGGCTCCTAATAAAATACATTCGAAAATTGCCAACAAAGTATCCGGTGTAAAAAATATAAGATGGATATAGAGCACGATATAACTGATTAAAAGAATTCCCGCTTTAATGTATAATTTATAATTACCCAGTGGGGAAATTTTATTTTGCTGAAAATATAAGTTTACGTTTTTCTTTAAAACGGTATGAAATGATGAGGCAGAGGCCGTGAACTTTGGAGTAACCATAAAAAATTATTTTTTTGAGCGTACTGTTAACAGTGGCGCATTTATAATATATTTTGTTTGGCATATGCACATGATATGCCATCTGATCTTTAAGCGTCGCAACATATTCCCGGAAGTTTGTAGTGCAAATCTTATTATCCTTTCTATAACAAAGGAATAACGGTGTTTCTTCTAAAAATTTATGTGTTCCGGATATCTTATTCTCCTTTCAGATGTAAGTTGAATTGCTTCCTGCATCAATTGCTGATTTAAAAAAATACTGTTCATGAATATCGATTGTGTCTATCAAGTTTTTCATGCAACCCTTGCAGAAGTTTTATTTCTATTGATTGAGTTTCCAACAACTTCTTTAACTGTTCTTCCATCAACAGATTTATCTTCTGGTGAAGATTACGGATTTCAATTTCTGCTTTAAGATTAATGAGATAATCATTTTCGGCTCTTTTGCGGTCTATATTTTCTTTCCTGTTTTGGCTCATCATGATAATAGGAGCCTGGAGGGCAGCGATGCAGGAAAGAATTAAATTCATCAATATAAAAGGATAGGGATCGAATGATGATTTTTTTGCCACAATAACATTGAAGAAGATCCATGCGGCTAAAATAATTACGAATAAAATAATAAACTTCCAACTGCCGCCAAATAAAGCCACTTTATCAGAAAGCTTTTGTCCGGAAGATAAAATTTCTTTCACCGGGTGCTGAAGTTCATCAATAATTAATCTTTCTTCTTTAATGGCATCTTTAACTATCAGGTGGAGTTTTTTTAATTGCTCATCTTGCGCTTTGTTCAGATCATTTATACTATCTGTATCTATGCTATTGTTCATCGGTTAATTGCTTTTTTAGCTATTATTAGTTACTCTAAATAAAATTCCTTTTACCTCCGATAACTTTGCGTGTTATTTAATCAACTACTTGCTAGCTCCCTTTTAAATGCACACTAACATTTTGTTAGGTTTTAATTTGCTTTTATTTTCCAGCGAAAAGAAATGAAGACAAAACTGAAATGATTGCAATAACAAGAAGCACTTGAACAAGATCGCTTGCATAAAAGCCAAAATGACCGAACGCCAACGTTATAACAATTATAATTGCAAGAGGATAAAGTAATTTTTTCATACTCCTTAATTTAAGAGTAAGCTACAAAGGTCGGCGCATTAAGGTTGATAAATGTTATACAATTCCCTGAAAGAGTTATATCATTCTCACATTCCGACTTGTTTTTTCATAGATTCTCGAAAGATGCGCTTCTGCAAAAGCCGCTCTTGAAGCTATTGATAAATTAAAACCGTCTCTTGTGTTTCTCGATATTGAAATGCCTGCAATGAATGGCTTTGAACTGCTTGAACAATTTGATGAAATTCCTTTTGCAGTGATCTTTACAACAAGCTACGATCAATATGCGATAAAAGCGATTCGCTTTAGTGCGCTTGATTACTTGTTAAAGCCGATAGATCCGAAGGAACTTATTACTGCAGTGCATAAAATAGAAACGCAGAAACAATTGCCCGTTGCAGAACAATTTGAAATGTTATTAAACCAGGTGCATCATAAAACCAAAGCTTTCAAAAAAATTGCGGTTCCCACATCAGAAGGTTTTGAATTAATTTATGCTGATCAAATTCTGCGTTGCGAAGCTGACGATAATTATACGCATCTCTTTCTAAAAAATAAAAATAAGATCGTTGCCTGCCGTACTTTAAAAGAAGTGGAAGAGCAGCTCGAAGATTTTTCATACTTCGTAAGAATACATCACTCATATCTCGTAAACATCAATGAAGTGACAAAATATGTACGTGGCGAAGGCGGTTATGTAATTATGAGCGACGGCACTTCCGTCAATGTATCACGAAGCCGGAAAGAATCTCTGATGAAATGGTTTTGAATTTCCTTTTTGTTTTTTTACCAATCTATATTACTGCTAATAATTTTTGTTGTCCTAAGACTTCTTCGGGCGATATACTGCGTAGTGCGGTTCTTTACTGATACGCTTGAAAAATTGCAAAATGCATTCGCACAAAATGGAATTACTGCACCTGTACCTTCGCAGGTTCTTATTTCCACACCTGTATTATCACAGCCGAATGAATGTTTTTAAAAAAAGGCTGATAGTAAAAATTATCAGCCTTTCTTGTCCGGAGTTTTAAAAAATCAATTCAAAGTGCTATCTATTTCCTGTCCTCCTGCTAATTTCCACTTTCCTCCCTGTCTTATTAAAAGGATAACTACTTGCTGAACAACATCTACATTTTGCCGGTACACTTTGATCTTTAGTAGTTCTCTTGTTCTTAGAACTGCTACATCACGAACTACCTTAATATTTGTCTCTTCATTCATCCACGAGAGGTATTCAATTTGGCCAAGAGCAATTTTATTTATAAGATCTTTTTTATTGTTTGTGATGCCGCAGTAGTTTGTCCATAAAAAATTATCATCACATATTTCATCAAGTGAATCAAGATCACTTTTTATCATTGCATTTTTCCAGCAATCGTATATCTGATTTATTTTTTTTGTTTTCATTTTATAAATCATTTTTCCAAATATTTTTTTTACCATACATAGTTTACGCAATTATCCTTCAATTGTTTTATTGTTTTATCTCCACTCTTAAGCACTATTTGAAAAGTATTGCGACTGTACAAAGAAGTTTCGTCTATAGTGTTTAGTTCTACAAAAACCGAAGGGCTGTTGTCAAACAAGGTTTGAAGATCGATCTGGTTTTCGAGGAACATACAAAACAATGATGGAGTTGTAGCATAATACACTGTTCCTTCAGGGTCACTCGTCCCGGAAGAAAGAAATAAATTTCCTTCCTTATTTTCAAATAATATGAGATGAACAAGTGAATTGCTGATGATGGTTTTTACAGCAATAAGATTATCACGTTCCGCTACTACCATAACTCTGATTTTTGCTGCAAAATTATTTCGGAAAGCAAGGATTCTTTGCGTCAGATGACGCAAAATCATCAGCTCACTTTCTTGCGAATGCGTGTTAATGTTTCGCGGCTTATTCCAAGATAGGAGGCGAGATAGGTAAGTGGAATTCGTTGCAAATAATGAGGCTTCTGTTCCATAAGCATTCGATAACGTTCTTCGGGCGACATTAATTTAAAATTATTGGAATGCTCTGTTTCGTTGAAATACTGTATCTGGAAAAAACGAAATACAAATGAATAAAAAGATGTGTTACTTTCTAATACCGGATTAACTTCTGATTTAACTCCGTAATAAACGATGCTATCCTCCATGGCGACGATGTAAAATTTTGAAGGTGTCTCATACCTGAAGCTCTCAAAGTCGCAGGCGAATTCATCTTCGAAATAAAACTTAACGTTGATTTCTTTACCATCCTGAAGACTGAAACCGCGTACATATCCTTTGACAATAAAATAGAATTCTCTGCACACTTGCCCCTCTCTTAACAATGCTTCTCCTTTATGCATATGCTTTTCATGCATTACGACGATCAAACGGCGGAATTCATTATCCGGAATCGGTGCAAACGATTCTATCACCTTTCTGAAATTCGTGTTGTTTATATTCATAACATGATACTAAAAGCAGCAAAAACGAAGAGAGTAAATTAATAAAAATATGCTTTTAAAACAACGGTGGAGGTTGCATTTCTTTCGTTGGTTATAAAGTATCGGCGCGGCTTTGTTGGAGTTGTCTTCAACAAGAATCTGATATTACAGATAATAATGCAAAAAAAATTAAACAATGCTTATTTCTTTCGGGAAGGCAACTGATCTAATAACTGTAATTCTAAGGCAGACAATTCATCTTTATCAATTCCTATTTGAGTTCTGATGCTCTTTAAAATATTGTATTCCTTATTTTCCTGAAGGGCCAATTGATATACCATTTCCTGTTCTTCAATTTTTTCAAGAAGCATGTTTATAGTATCTATCAATTCCTCTTTCATAAAAATGTAACGACAAAGATGCAGGTATCCGAATCGATTAAACAATGATTATAATCAGTTTTAAAGCTGCTATAAAACAGAAATAAAGATTGTGCGGGAAGCTCTGTTCAAAATAAAACGTATCTTTTGCCAATGCGCGTGCGATTCAATAATATACTTCAACTCAACTACAATAAACTTATTGAGTTTTATATAGTCCAACGAAAAATCTTTACTTGCCGATCATAAAGTACAACCGAATTTATTAAAAAATGAAAAAGAGATTCTCTGTCGTAACTGTTATCAAAAGATCAGTAAATAATGTAACAGCTATATCGGCAAAACTCTCATATTATCTTTTACTTAAAGTAGGTTTTGGCATAAATCTTGGCTTGATAAATATCTTTTTTCCTGAACTATCAAATCATTTTTGAATCGTTGAAATATGAAGACATCATTATCCAAATTATTTCTTTTGGCTGTTTTTTTTGTTGCCTGTAACAAAAATGAGAATTCATCACTGCCTGCTATAGTTCAATCAACACAGAATGCAACAACTTCGCTTCCTCAACCGAAACATATCGTTATTGTGATTGAAGAAAATCATGGATACGAACAAATTATCGGATCTGCCAGCGCTCCTTATATTAATGCTCTTGCCAGGAATTCATATTCGGTGCTTTTTACAAAATCTTATGCCGTTACTCATCCAAGCCAAGCCAATTATCTCCATTTATTTTCGGGTTCAAGTCAGGGTGTAACAAACGATGCTGTCCCCATAAATGAACCATTTACTACTGCAAACCTTGCGAAACAATTAATAAAGGCCGGTAAATCTTTTGCAACTTTTTCACAGGGATTACCATATACAGGCTACAACGGCAAAACATGGGGGGCGTATGCGCGAAAACATAATCCTGTCACAAACTGGATGGGAAACGGCACTAACCAGGTCCCTGGAACTACTAATAAACCTTTTGCGGCATTCCCATCCGACTTTAATAAATTACCGACTGTAAGTTTTGTTATTCCCAATCTTAATAATGATATGCATGACGGATCAATCAACAGGGCAGACAACTGGCTGAAAGTTCATTTAGACGATTATATACAATGGGCAAAAAGGAATAACAGTTTATTCATACTAACTTTTGATGAAGACGACGACAAGCATAATAATCACATCGTTACAATTTTTTGCGGCCCAATGGTGCGATCGGGAAAAGATACTATTGAGATAAATCATCACACGGTTCTGCGAACCATAGAAGACATGTACGGATTACCTTATGCAGGCAATGCGGCCACTGTGAAACCAATCACTAATTGCTGGAAATAAGTATTCAGCTTCTGAATTTTTCAGGAAATTTTTAAGCCGGCGGAAGACTTTCGTTACACAAGCAAAATGTTCCTATTGTTTCGCAAATGCGTATCGAAGTAAAAGATAAGGCCGCCTTGAAGGCGGCCAATTTTAAAAGGGAGAGATGAGCTTTCTCAGTGCTACAATAAACCCGGCTATTCAACTGGTTTTCTATTTATTATTTTACACATTGTAATGAGCATGCAAAATTCTTCTTCAAAAATTTTATTGATTGCGTCATTTGACACAATCATATTTTAGTTGAAAGGTTTAACAAATTGTTGGAAATACAAACAGAATCAGAAGGAGCAAGTTTAATTTTGATTTAACCCTTGGAATAAGTTATGGTTTTTGAGAAAATGTTGTGTGAGTTTTTTATGTAGCCGGCTTTTGTTCGCTCTTCATCTGCGTTGCGTCGCACTCTTATACTGCAGATACCTTGTTTAATAAGGCTTCGGCAAACTCAGACTGAACGTTGAAGTAAAGTAATGATCAGAATTTATCATCCTTATGAATGCGTCACTGTAAAACAAGTGCTAATCATTTCTGCAACTTTACAAGCATCACGCCATGTGGCGGAACTTTTGTTGTAAAAGATGGTTGAGACAAACCAATATCTTTTTGCCTCCACAGATCTCTTATTTTATAATTACCACTAAGCCCGATACTTTTCCAATTCACTGTAATCGCTTGATATGTTTTAGCGAGATTAAAAATGCCGATCGCGTAACTGCCATCCTCAAGTTGTTTCATCCAAACCTGGTAATTAGGTTTCTTAATTTTTTGTTGTGCCTGCTTTCCGAGTACATCCTGGTCTATCGCAAGCACTTCATCATTCGTTAATAAATTCAAAGTAAAATCATCCATCTTACTGATATCACAGCCAATCAATAACGGAGCAGACAACAAACACCACAAACTTATGTGCGTATATTGCTCATCAGGTGTTAAACGCGTCGGATGTAAATTTTCTCCCCAACCAACCTGACCAACAATCAACATATCAGGATCATTCCAATGACCCGGCATTGCATAAGGATAAAGTTTGTTTTGATTAAAACCAATACTGTAAAGACTTTCCCACGTATCAGTTATATCGCCGGTTGTGCGCCAACTGTTACCATTTACTTGTGGTCCCCATTTCCAAACATCTTTCATTCCGTATTGACACAAGCTGTAATAGATGTCTTTATTTTGTGCCTGCAATGCATGTTGCATTACTCGATATGGTTTCATAAATGCTGCAACAGAAGTGTCGCCTTCTTTTTTATAAACCTCATTATAGCTGCACCAATCGTATTTTAAATAATCAATACCCCAGCTTGCATAACTTGTTGCATCCTGCATTTCGTGTTGATAAGAAGCAAGGTATCCACCGCATGTGCGTGTGCCCGGGGAAGAATAAATTCCAAACTTTAAACCATGCGCATGCAACCAGTCGCCAAGTGAACGCATATCCGGAAATTTTTCATTAGGAACAATGTTGCCGTTTGCGTCACGTTGCTCAGCTTCCCATCCGTCATCAATGTTTATATAATTCCATCCATGATCGATCAAACCTTTATCCATGAGAGCTTGCGCAGAACTTCTCACTCTTGCATCACTTACACTTGTGCCCCAGCAATTCCAGCTATTCCAGCCCATTGCAGGTGTGAGACCGATCAGGTCTCCTACTTTAATTGTAAATGCACGCTCATCTTTTCCTTTGCTGTTTGACACGATAAATTTCATTTCATACTCACCTGCTGCAGATAAAGTTCCTGAGATCACTCCTGTGCTTTCATCAAAATACAAACCCTGAGGCAGATTTTCAATTTCATACTTTAAAGGTTTTTCGCCTGTTGCAGCGATCTTGTAAATGAATGGTGAGCCTGGTCTTACTCCAACGATCTTTGCTCCATTGATTCTTGGCGTTAAAGGTGCAGGAGGAGTAAGTATGTAAGAAGTAATTTGTGAAAGTGTTTTGGCTTTACCTGTATTTTTTTCTGTGAATGAAACTTTTATTTCCGTTCTGTTATTTGCAGGAACAGAAATATTTTTTGAAAAAGTTTGTAATGCATCAATTGTTACAGATTCTTTTATTGATTTAGTTACAGTATTTGTTGCACCATCTTTCAAAGAAACACTAAGTGTACCGTTAAGTTTTAACTGCAAACTGTTTGAAACGTTTATAGCATATTGCTCTTTATTATTTTCATCTTTAATTATTGAGAGTGTGACTCCATCAATAACATCCATCATATTTATAAAAGGAGTCGCATCAAAAATTCCTCCGCCACCGCCACCATCATACACTCTTACTGCAAGAACATTTTCTTTATTCCAGTGTAACAATTTGCTGTTTGTTGCAACATGATACTCTCTTACTACATCATATTTGCCTTGATATCCGCCATTGTCAGAAGGAAAAGAACCGGTTTGATTTATCTTTTCTCCATTCAAAAAAGTTTCATCAACATCATCAACCTTCGCAAGAAAAACACGTAGTGAATCTTTCCAGTATGATTTTGTTTTTAATGAAGAAGGCAATTTAAAATGAAAACGGTACCACGCGTAACCGTCATAGTCATAGCCTTGTTCTTCCCACATCATATTTGTTTTGATCGTTTTCCATGCTGCATCATTAAACGATGCATCCTTCCATTGAATATTATCACCTGTTTTAAATTTAGCAGTACCAAGAATAATTTTTTCCTGTGCATAAGCAGAGATGGAGGCAAGCAGTAAAATTTGGAGAAATGTTTTTTTCATTGTTGAAACAAAATGTTATGGCGTAAAACTACAGTAATAGATGAATGAATGATAAAATTATCTGATTGTACATTTGCAGCATGGAACATGTAACAAAATTATCAATCAACATTAATAAGATAGCAACATTAAGAAACAGTCGGGGAGGAAATAATCCTGATGTTTTAAAAGCGGCAATAGATGTTCAACGTTTTGGCGCCGATGGTGTAACAGTTCATCCACGACCTGATGAAAGACATATTCGCTACAGCGATGTTCGTGTAATAAAAAATATTATCACCACAGAATTCAATATTGAGGGCAATTGCCGCGAGCAAAAATTTATTGATTTAGTTCTTGAAGTAAAACCGAACCAGGTAACGCTTGTCCCCGATGCATTAAATCAGATAACAAGCGATCACGGATGGAATACAATTGAAAATAAAAGTTATTTGCAGGAGATGATCAAAATTTTTAAGAGCGGAGGTATTCGTGTTTCCATATTTGTTGATCCGGTAATTGAAATGGTTGAGGGTGCTGCACAAACGGGCACAAACAGAATTGAACTTTACACTGAAGCTTATGCAAAACATTTTCACGAGAACAAAGAAAAAGCAATTGCATCTTACATTGCCGCAGCACAAAAAGCAAAAGATTTAGGTTTGGGTTTGAACGCAGGACATGATCTTGATTTGAACAATCTCAAATATTTTAAACAAAATATTCCGTGGGTTGATGAAGTATCTATCGGTCATGCATTGATAAGCGATGCTTTGTATCTGGGTTTGGAAAATACGGTTCAGATGTATAAACGACAGTTGCTGTGATTATTGATAAAATGTGTTCGATGCAAACATCAATCCCAAAGAGAAATACCATGCAAAATAAATTTGAGTAGCTCTCACCTTGCTGCAATATTTTTAATTTTTACCGCTTCGTAAACAATTAGCTTTTCACAAGAAGTTAAAGTGGTCAACATTTATTGTAAAGTAAATACAGTAAATTCACATAGGATATCAGTGTCAGGTTATAACCCAATTCGTGCCAACTATTCTTTTTGTTCATTCTGTTTGCCCTATAGCATTACCAAACGTTGAACGGACTTGCGACGCTCGAAGGTGTCCTTTAGGCAACAAAAGTTTCATGCATGCAAAGGTGCCGGGAACAAAAAAATGATAACACCACAAAATTTAAACCGTGAAACTAAAAAGAAAGCAAAACGATTTCGCTAATGACAAAAGGTTATCACATTCAGCAATTGTTGTTTCAAACCGGTAAAACGGCATTTTATATTGCAGTTGACGAGAACAACAATACTGTTTTTTTGCAGGAACCGAATGGTGAATTCCCTTCGTTGGATGAGCTTGTTGGTTTAAAAAATGATTTTGAAATTACACATACATTACATGCTGAAGGTGTATTGAAAAGTTTGGCGCTTGAAAAATCTCAATCTGGTGTTGCTCTTGTAAAAGAATATTTTGATGGTATTCCTTTAAGCAGATTTATTCAAACAAAAAATATAACTGTTGAAGATTTTTTGAAAATTGCGATTTCACTTGCAGAAATTTTGCATCAGGTACATTCGAATTCTATTATCCACAAAGACATTAATCCCGATAATTTTCTCATCAATTCAAACACATTCCAGATAAAACTTTGGAATTTTCATTCTGCTTCATCACTAACAAAAGAACAACCGGAACTCAATAACAGCGGCACTTTGCAGGGTTCATTACTTTATATATCGCCTGAACAAACAGGAAGAATGAACCGCAGTGTGGATCATCGTTCTGATCTTTATTCTCTTGGTATTACACTTTACAGGTTATTGTGCGCAAGACTTCCATTCAATTATAAAAATGTGATGGAACTTGTGCACGCACATCTTGCCAAACATCCTGATGAGCCTTGCACTATTGATAAAAATATTCCAAAGATTTTGTCTGATATGCTGATGAAGCTGATCGAAAAGAATGCGGAAGATCGTTATCAAAGTGCGAAGGGTCTAAAACATGATCTGGAAAAATGTTTACAGGAATATTTGCTAAACGGAAGCATTAAATCTTTTATTCTCGCTGTAAATGATTTTTCACCCATATTCCGGATCTCCGAAAAACTTTATGGAAGAGATAAAGAAGTTGCACAATTAATCGACACATTTGAAGCAACTAGAAAAGGTATAATTGATCTTGTTTTGGTTGCAGGTTACTCAGGCATTGGTAAAACAAGACTCATCAACGAAATTCACAAACCCATCGCAAAACAAAACGGATATTTTATTTCCGGAAAATTTGATCGGTATAATCGCAATAATCCTTATAGCGCAATTACCGGTGCATTCTCTTCGCTGATAAAACAATTTCTTTCTGAGAGCGTGGAGAATTTTAATTACCGGAAACAAAAAATATTTGCTGCTCTCGGTGAAAACGCACAAGTACTTATTGATGTAATTCCTGAACTCGAACTACTTATTGGAAAACAACCATCCGTGCTTAAGCTTGGTTTAAATGAAACACAAAATCGCTTTTTTGATTTGTTTGAGAAGTTTCTGAAAAGCTTTGTATCAGAAGAACATCCGCTTGTAATATTTATTGATGATTTGCAATGGGCAGATTCCGGTTCGCTTGAATTATTATACGTGTTGCTGAAGAGCAAAGAAATAAACCATGCTTTAATTATCGGGGCATACCGGAACAACGAAGTTTCAATTTCTCATCCATTGATGTTAATGCTGAACCGTTTAACATCAGAAGATAAAAAAATAAAAACACTTACACTTGCTGAACTTGAGAAAGATGACGTAAACCAACTTATTGCCGATTCATTTCATCAATATCAAAAAGATACGACAGAGCTCACAGAACTTGTAATGAATAAAACAAGAGGCAATCCTTTCTTTATTAATCGTTTTATTCAAAAACTTGTGCAAGAGCGATTGATCTGTTTTGAAACTGCACAAGGAAAATGGAAATGGGATGCAGATAAGATCAACACTATGAACATCACCGACAACGTTGTTGATCTGCTTATTTCAAAAATTCAAACGCTGCAACCCGCGACACAACATGTGTTGCGACTTGCTTCGTGCATAGGTAATCGTTTTGATCTTGAAATATTATCTATCATTTCAGAAAGAGAAAAAAGCGATGTTGCAAAATCGATTTGGGAAGCTATAAAAGAAGATTTGATTCATCCATTAGGGCAATGGTCACTGCATTCTGATGATCGCCTTTGGGAGGAACTCGATATAAAATTAAACAACAATCAAACTAAGATATTTCAATTTCAGCACGATCGTATTCAGCAGGCATCTTATTCACTCATTCCCGATGAAGAAAAAAAGAAAACGCATTTGCAAATTGGTCGGTTGCTGTTAAAAAAATTATCGTCGTCAGAAACACATGATGATGTTTTCAATATTGTAGTACATTTTAATTTAGCAGCGGATCTTATTGAAGAAAAAGAAGAGCGCATAAAAATTGCAGAACTGAATCTTGAAGCCGGTCAGCGTGCAAAAAATTCAAATGCATATCAACCTGCTGCAAATTATCTTGAAGCCGGAATGCATTTGATTGAAAACACCGGTAATACAATTCTGCTCAACGAATTTTTAGTTGAGCGTTCAGAAAGTGAATATTTGTGTGGTCATTATGATGCTTCAGAAAAATTGTTTGATGCAGCGGTTGAACATGCAAAAACAAATCTTGAAAAAGCGGAGGTGCTTGCAAAAAAAATGCAATTGTATGAAAATACGGCGCGCCAGCCTGAAGCTATAAAAATTGCTCTGGAAGGTTTAAAATTATTAGGTATTCGTTTGCCTGAAAAGCCCGGCCCGGTAAGAATTTTTCGTGAACTGCTGAAAGCAAAATTTTATTTGCGCAGAAAGTCTATCGATGATCTGAAAAATAACAACGATTTAAAATCGCATGAGCTGATACTGGCAATGAAGATCCTTACCAATCTTTGGGGACCCGCTTATCTTAACAATCAAAATTTATTGGCGCTTGGCATTTTGAAAATGGTTACCATTTCCGTTCGATACGGCAATTGTCCTGAATCTGCACTCGCATATGCATTTTATGGTTTTGTTTTAAGCGCTCAATTAAAAGATTATAGCAATGGTTTTGAATTTGGCAAACTTGGTATGTGGCTAAATGAAAAGTTTGAAGATAAAATGTTGCGTGCAAAAGTGTATGTAATATTTGCAGGCTGCATTGCACATTGGAAGCTCGATTTTGCCGCACTTGCCGAGCCATTAAGAAAAGCACATGAAGTGGGCATTGAAACAAACGATCTGATTTATGCCGGTTACGCTGTAAACTTTCTTAGCAAAATACATTACATGGAGGGCGATGCGCTTGATTCTGTTTATGAGAAATGTAAAAGCTATGTCCATTTTGGAAGACAAACACATCATATAACTACGATGCATCATCTGCTCACGCAAACAAGGATTGTTTGTAAACTGATGAACAAAGAAATTGAAGAAGAAGTTTTCATGAATTCAGCCGATGAAGAAATGCATAAACAGCAAACGACAGAATATGGAGAAAAAGAAGGCGTTTTGCTTCCTATAACTTTTCATAATTATTTTCAAACGGAATGGTATTTCAGAATGGAAGATTATGAGCGGGCTCTTCAATATTATCATGAAACAAAAAAAACCATTTCGGTTTTACTCGGATTTCCGGAGAATGTTGTTCTTGAATTTTTTCATTCGCTTACACTTCTTTCACTTGCAAAATCAAACCGTACTTATACGGGCAAAAAAATTTTACACATTATCCGGTCAAATCAAAAGCGATTACGGAAAGCATCAAAAACATCACCAAAAAATTTTCTTGCAAAATATATTTTGGTAGAAGCAGAAATAGAAGCATTCAACAATAAATTTGAAAGCGCTGCGATTTCATTTCGTCGTGCAAAAGAAGCTGCAATTATGAGTAACATTATACAAGACGTTGCTCTGATAAATGAATGCGCTGCAAAGTTTTACAAATCACATGGTTTTACTGAAGTTAGTAATTCATTGTTGCGCGAAGCAATACGCAATTACCAGGAATGGGGCGCTATTGCTAAAGTGAACCGGTTACAACAAAAACTACGGCAAGAAGGAATAACAAGCAACAATCAGGCTGTTTCTCAAAATACCAACACTGATGCTTTTTCTTTGACTGCTACTTCCACAACGCTCGATCTGCAAAGCATTTTTGAAGCATCAACGGCAATTTCAGGCGAAGTTGTTTTCGACAAACTTTTGAAAAAATTAATGAAGATAGTTTTAGAAAATGCAGGTGCACAAACAGGTTATCTTGTTCTTGTTAAGAACGGAAATCTTGTTGTAGCAGCAGAAGGGAATATGGAAAATGAAACGGTAAACGTTTTAAATGAAATTGCTTTCGAAAGTTTCAGCAACATTCCTCAATCCATTATTCGTTTTGTATTTCATACTTCTGACACATTGATCATTAATGATCCGTCAAATGATTTACGCTTTTCAAAGGATAATTATCTTATTCAGCAAAAACCAAAATCCATTTTATGTCTGCCAATCATTCAATCGGGAAATTGCATTGCCATCATTTATCTTGAAAATAATTTAGCAGCAAATGCATTTACGCCTGCACGATGCGAAGTGTTGAAATTGCTCTCAGGACAAATCGCAGTGTCAATGGAGAATGCTGTGCTTTATAACAAACAAACAGAATTGAGCAATGCATATCAACGTTTTGTTCCGCACGATTTTATAAGCGCATTAGGTCATCAAAATATTTTGCAGGTAAAGTTGGGCGACAGCATCGATCAGCAAATGACGGCAATGTTTTGTGATATTCGTTCTTACACTTCACTTGCCGAAGGCTTAAGCGCACAAGAGAATTTTGATCTCATCAATTCGTATCTCACTTTGATTGGGCCTGTTATAAAACGCAATCATGGTTTCATTAATCATTATCTCGGAGATGGATTTATAGCGCTCTTCAAAAATAATCCTGAAGATTCTTTGCACGCTGCAATTGAAATGATCAGCGAGTTAAAAAAATTAAATGCGCAAAGAGAACAGGTAGGTCAAAAGTTAATTAATATTGGCATTGGCTTGCATACAGGCAAAGTGATGATGGGTATTATCGGCGATCTTGAACGGCATGATGCAAATGTAATATCCGACGCTGTTAATGTTTCTTCACGCATGGAAGGTCTTACAAAAACTTTTGGCGCAAGCATTCTCATCAGCGAAGAAACTTACAGAGGTATTCACGATAAAGCTGCTTTTCAATTTCGTTATCTTGGTCGTGTCATCGTAAAAGGCAAGCAACATGTGATGGGCATTTACGAAGTATTTAATGCAGATGAATCTTTGCTTAATGAAAAAAAACAAAGAACGTTACACATATTTAATATCGGCCTCGATGATTATTTCAGCAAACGTTTTGCAGAAGCAGCTGTGTCTATGAAGAAAGTGCTCATTGAAAACCCTGAAGACAAAACAGCAAAACGTTATTTACAAAATGCTGCAAAATTTTTGGTGGAAGGCGTGGAGGATAATTGGACCGGTGTTGAGTATATGAATGAAAAATAGAAGTGATTATTCTTTGTTCAGGCTGCATATCTTTATTCATCTTATGTTGTGTCACTCACTTGTACGTTCCGAACTCTAATCAACAAAAACGATTTATCAATGTGGATTTGTACGTCGAATTAAAACATAATAATTTTATAATAGACAGTGTTATTCCCGCAACCGGCTCGATTTATGTTTAATGATCTGATTAAACTTTGTATTCAAACTTCAGTCAGAAGAAAAAATTACTATGATGAAAAAAATATTGTATCTCATTATTTGCTTATTACTTGTGGGTGGCGTTGCAAATGCGCAAAAGAAAGATTCTACAAAAAACAAAAAAAGTGAAAAAGTTGCAAAAGAGCTTAATTTAAACCAGGACCAGAAAAAACAGATGGACAGTATTCATACAGAAACACGCAAACAAAAAGAAACTATTACAAACGATAAATCGCTTACTGAAGATCAAAAGCAGCAGAAAATAAAAGATCTCAACAAACAGGAAAAATCTAAAATGAAAACTGTGCTTACTCCTGAGCAGCAGGAAAAGGCAAAACAAATGCGGGAAAGCAGGAGGAAAAGTAAGGATAGCAGCAGTGCTCAATAATGAAAATCGATCTGAATATTTCGCAAGCCGTTCGTTTGAACGGCTTTTTTAATTTGCATTTTTACAATTGACAAAAGTATTTTTATGATATGAACAAAATTGAAAAAATACAAGAGATGTTAAAAGCATCACCAGGTGATAATTTTCTTATGCATGCATTGGCGCTTGAATATATTAAAGAAGGAAATGATGTTGCAGCAAGAAATTTATTTGAGCAAATTTTAAATGAAGATGAAAGTTATGTCGGTTCATATTATCATCTTGGAAAATTATTAGAGCGCAACGGCGAAACACAGCTTGCTATTGAATGGTACGAAAAAGGAATGAAGGCTGCGAAGCAGGCAAGAGATAATCATGCATACAATGAATTGCAAAGTGCTTACGAAGATTTGGTATATTAAATGTTTTTGTACATTAGCATCATGCGGAAGTAGCTCACCCGGTAGAGCGAAAGCTTCCCAAGCTTTAGGTAGCGGGTTCGAGTCCCGTCTTCCGCTCGTAGCCATCTCTTGATGGCTTTTGTTTATAAAAGAGGCTGTCATAAATACCGGCGACACTATTGCAATAGTGCTGGCAACAAAAAAATTCTTGTCAGTACCCATTTGTTAATTTTCGTTAAACCTCCTTAATCGTTATCTTTAAAAAAAATATAAAATTGAACATTTACGTTTCCAAACCTAAACATTTATCTTTTATCATGAAAAGAATCAGTGCCGCTTTATGCGTAATTACAGTTTTATTCCTCGCTTCATGTAAAAAAAGTATTGATGACGGATCAACCACACCGCCGCCTCCTGTTGATTCAACAGCAAACCCAACACCCGAAGATCTTGTAAAAGATACAGTCTTGCTTATCGCAAGAGACGTTTATTTATGGAACACTCAAATTCCCTCTGACTTCGATGCAAGATCTTATGCAGATCCTATCGCGGAAATGGACGCGATTCGCCAATATAGCATAGAGCCCGGATTTGCCAACCCTGTAGATCGTTACAGTTTTGCGATAAAGCAAACTGATTGGGATAATTTGAGTAACGGCATCGAACAAGATTTCGGCATGAGTGTTTTCTTTAACACAGGCACAGACCTTCGTGTAAAATATGCGGAGCAAGCATCGCCGGCAGGACTTGCAGGAATTGAAAGAGGATGGCAAATAATAAAGATAAACGGCAACTCACAGATAAACACTTCGGAGGCATCCGTTAATATGATCGTGAATGCTGTTTTTTACAGTTCAAACACAAGCTTCACTTTTAAGAAGCCGGATGGCAGCACCGTTGATATCTCATTAACTGCAGCAACTTATCAAAGTCATCCCATTTTTGCAGATTCAGTTTACGCGGCGAATGGTAAAAAAGTCGGATACTTAGCACTTAATTCTTTCTTAGGTGATACCACTGAAATTTATAGTGAGTTCGGCAGCATATTCAACAACTTTCAGTCGCAAAATGTAAACGAAGTTATTGTTGATCTTCGGTACAATGGCGGCGGTTACGTAAGCATGGCAGAGAAGTTGGCAAATTATCTTGTGCCAACAGCGGGCAACAACCAGGTGATGTATAAACAAACATTCAACGCCAACTATTCATCATACAATGAAACAACAGTGTATCATAAGCTTGGTTCTTTGAATGTTGATAAAATATTTTTTATAGTGTCTGATAATACAGCATCCGCAAGTGAGCTATTGATAAACTCTCTAAAGCCGTTTGTAAGTGAAACACTGGTAGGACCTTCAGACACTACTTATGGCAAACCTGTTGGCTTCTTCCCGATTCCGGCGGGAGAATGGTATGCATTTCCAATTTCATTCAGAACAGTTAACAAAGATGGCAACGGTAATTACTTTGGTGGTTTTAAGGTTGATCATCCCACTGACGATGGACTTGACAGGAATTGGGGAGATGTGGATGAGAACTGCTTGAAATCTATCCTCACTTATATTAAAACAGGTACGTTTGGTTTCGCGCATACCGGTTCTACAAATATTTCAAACGGAACTATAAACACAACATTCAATACCGCAGCCAACAAAACTTTAGAAACAAGAACGTTTAAAGGTGCTGTTGGTAAAACAAAATTTGTACGTTAAAACATTTATCGTTCTTAATAAAAAAGCTTCTGCAATCAGGAGCTTTTTTTATTGCGTTTCATACAACTTTTTTTCTTTGGAGCTGAAGCAACAACAGTGTCTTTCTTTGTGGTTAAACTATCAGTTATTTTCTTTTTTGAATTAATAATGTACACATCTGCTTTTGCAGCCTGTGCTTTTTGTGTGTCCGTCATTTTGCTTTTATCGTTTTGAGCCATAGTGATCGTTGCACAAAGTATAAATGATACTGCAAGAAAAATACTTTTAGTTCTCATGTTTTTATTTTTTGAGTAAAGAATTTTTATGTGCCGTGCTAAGGTGCTTGTTGCATCGTCTGTTGCGTCGCACTCTTATACTGTGATATCTTTATTCAACAATTTAACTCAACCATTTATTTTTCTAACGTATCAATAGTAACAACGTAACTCCCGGTGTTATTTTTAACAACCATTTAAAGAGTTTGTTCTAAGTAGTGCATCTTCTTTGCTCTCAATTCCCTCTATGATGCGCTTTACTATCATAACTCAAACCTGAAGTTGTTTCGGGTTAATAATTAAACAACAAATGTTATCTTCAACCCGCCTACCGGCAGGCAAGCAATAAATAAAAATCAAATTTCAGTGCAGGTGTAACGGAATGCTAAATTCTGCTATGGCTAACTGAAAAAAACTAAAACATCATTAGTATTAGTCACTGATACAGATACTCATAACGCTAACGAACTATGAAACGTTTAAAAACTATATTATTATTAATCTGCTGTTCCTTATCCTCTCATCTGTTTTCGCAAAGAACCGATATCCTGTTAACTGCCTATAGAAAAAATGACGGCACGTATATTCAACCTGAATACCGGAAGTCAACCAATAATTCAATGCTTTTAAATTACACCAGTCACGGAAGTTACAACCCTTATACCGGAGTACCCGATTGGACGGATGCATCTCAAAAAGTTTGGAGCGATTATCGCAACAATTTGCCGCCTTTTTATAGAATGCAATACCCGCCGCTGTACAATAGTTTGTTGAGAAAAGATTCCATCAATTATTTTAATCTTATCAAGCCTTTCGAAAATTCGTACAAACTTTTTTTTACAGGATTATTTCAATACAATGCAAATGATATTGAAGGAGCTTATGCAACCTTTAACGATCTTAATAACTTAAAACATAATGACACTTTTATAAGCAAGGAATGTGCATTTTGGCTTGATGTTACTTCGCGGTATATTGCTGCTACCACAGAATTTACAAACCTTTATTCAGCCATAGAAAAATATGAGAATAACCGGAATTATTCTGCTGCTTTAAATAAAATAGATTCAGTAAAAAATCCTTTGAATTTTTATAACAAATATCTTTTAAAATACAATTTTGAACTCAGGCAGTATCATTATCCGCAAGCCATAGCAGTTCTTGATTCATTGAAAAAATATTCTCCCGATGCTGACAGAAAAGACCTTGTTGTTGGGAATTACAAGAACCTGGTAGAACTTTTAAACTTCAGGCAAAATTATCTGAATGTAACAGCTAATGGATATTATTATTATCCTGTAAGCAGTTTATACGACAATATTGTCTATTTCTTTCAATCCCAAAAAATGCCCATAGATACTTTGCAAAAAGCCGGCTTTGCTTTACAAATGGAAAAGTGTACAAATACTGACAGTGTTTTTACAAGAAACCTTGCTGATACCGCAGCAGATAATACTGCTAAAATTTATGAAGTGTTGAATTTTAACAGCCGCATTTATGATCCCGCTTTGATGGACTCGATGCTTATACTCACGCTTACATTCAGAGAAAAAAATACCTATGATTTTTATCAAAATTATCTTTCAGCCAATTTTCCGGAAACGCATTCTCTTGAAAGAACACTCACTTATAAATTTGAAAACTGCGAAGGCCGGGAGTACATGATATACAGATACATGGTAGCGGGTCTTCTTTATGATCATCTTAGTTCAACTTACAAGCTTTACATTTATTGCATTGGCAAAAAGGGAAAATTGCAAAACCTTGCTCCTTTTTTTAAATAGCTATAAAAAGGGCTTATATTTTGCATAGTGTTGTTTCCGTTTTAAGGCGTCAATCTAAAATATTCAATTATGAGAGTAATAATCAGGGAAAGAGAATATGAATATCTGTCTGATTTTCCGAACGGATGGAAATTTGGTGAAGGTGATTATTTGAAGTTTCCGGTAGAGATTGGTTCGAATAAATGTTTTATCAGGCGGTTTGAAAAATCGCCTGAAAGTATTTCCGGATGGCAACTGTTACACAATTTGAAAGGAAAAAATTTCGCGGGTCTTGCCGGGATATATGATATCGCAGAAACCAACGAGCATGGCAAAAATATTTTTTATGTTTTTCAGGAATTTATAGAAGGCGAAACTTTAGATAGGCTCATTACAAGAAAAGCCGCTGTTAATCTCGAAAATCTCACAAATGATTTGTTTGATGCTCTTCAATCATTAAATCAAAACAATTATTGGTTTGCAGATTTTTGTGAGAAAAATATTTTTTGCAATAACAGCGGACGATTTTTATTAATAGATCTTGACGGTGCACAACCCGTTTCAAAAACGCCTGATAATAAAATGCGGGGAAGCAAAGATTACTGGAGTACTGTTTTTGACTTTTACACAAATGTTTTGAGACACACACAAGTACAGCCATCTGATTTCAATGGTAACTCTTTTAATTATCTGCAAGTCATTTTTTTAATACTTCGTCTCAAAATATTTTATTCGGTTAGAGAAATAGAATATGATTCAGGTGACTTTCTTTATCATCTTCCTTTTTATTTAAGCAATACTTCCCCTTTATATAAAAGAGTGTTTAATAAAGTAGTTAAAAACGGGCAGCTTCCGCTTGATCTGCGTGATATCAATGAGATAAAATATTTAATAAAGACAGAGATAATCTCTGTGACCAATCCAAATATTATTATCGGCAAAAAAATTCCTCCGCTCCCAAATCCTGTTATCAATGAGATCACTGAAAGCAATTATTCAAAAGAAAAAGATAACGAGGAAAAATCAGAGGAATTAAACAAAGATGATGAAGTATATCAAGCGCCAATACCGGAAATTTCTCATATTCCAACTCCGGTTATCAGTGAATTCACAGTAAGTAATTATGTTGAAAGAAATGGCAACGAATATATAATTGAAAGTGGAAGAGCTTTTAAATTAAAATGGAATGTACAAAATGTAACAAACGTAGAACTGTACAAAAACGGTGAGCCTTATACAAAGCTTAATACAGATGAAGAAAATATCGACCTGACAGAAAAAACAAATGACGCTAAATCCAAAACGATTGAATATAAGTTGATCGCTTCAAACAATAATGAATCTGTAACTAAATCTTTAGTCATAAGGCTTGTTTATCGTAATCCTGTTATTAATGAATTTACTGTAGCAGATTATTTTAATAAGGAGGGTAATGATTTTTTAGTTGAAACCGGAAAACCGTTTAAGCTAAGATGGCAGGTACAAAATGCAGTGAAGATTGAACTTTTCAAAAACGGAAAACCATTTCAAAAGTTTGACAATGATGAAGAAAATATAACGCTGGAAGCAGAAATACAAGATGATCAATCAAAGAGGATCGAATATACGTTGACTGCTTCAAACGATAGCGAATCCGTAACTAAATCTTTAGTCATAAGGCTTGTCTATCGTAATCCTGTTATTAATGAATTTACTGTAGCAGATTATTTTAATAAGGAGAATAATGATTTTTTAGTTGAAACCGGAAAACCGTTTAAGCTAAAATGGCAAGTACAAAATGCAGTGAATATTGAACTTTTTAAAAACGGAAAACCAGTTCAAAAGTTTGACAATGATGAAAAAAATATAACGCTGAAAGAAGAAATACAAGAGGCTCAATCAAAGAGGATCGAATATACATTGACTGCCTCAAGCGATAATGAATCCGTTACTAAGTCTTTGGCCATAAGGTTTGTTTATCCTGATCCTGTCATTAATGAATTTACTGTAGTTGATTATTTTAATAAGGAGAATAATGATTTTATAGTTGAAACAGGAAAACCCTTTAAGCTAAGATGGGATGTACAAAATGCATTGAATATTGTGCTTTTTAAAAATGAAAAGCCATATCAAAAGTTTGATAAGGATGAAAAAAATATAGCTATAACAATAAAAGAAGATGTACAGGATGGGAAACCGGAGATAATAAAATATACATTAGCTGTCTCAAACGATAATGAATCCATTTCAAGTAAATCTTTAACTATAAGATTTGTTCATCTCGTTCCCGCGATTAATGATTTTACAATAAGCCATTATTTTGAAAGAGAGGGTAAAGAGTTTGTAGTAGAAAACAAAAAGTCTTTCATATTGCAATGGAATGTACAAAATGCGGCAAACATAGAACTGTATAAAGACGGAAACCTTTACAAAAAACTTAACAGCACTGAAAAAAATATACAGCTAACAGAAGAGATACATGATGGCAAATCAAAAAGAATAGAATATACCTTGGTAGCATCAAAAGAGAACGAATCGCCTGCGCAAAAATCCCTGATCATAAAAGTTATTTACCCGGAGCCGGTAATTAATCAGTTCAAAGCAAATAAGCATGTGGTAAGCGAAGGCAAAGCTTTTAAACTTATATGGAACGTAAAAAATGTATCTGTTCTTAAACTCTTGAGAAATGGACAACTTTATGAAACCATCAGTCCTGCGGAAGAAAGCAAGGAACTCACAGAAAAAGCTTATGACGGTAAAAAAGAAATAGAATATTCACTGCTGGTATCAAACGGGTTTGTAGAAAAACGAAGCGAACCTGTGATCATTACATTGAAACCTGCATCACCTCCGGTTGTAAAAAAATTAATTCCCGCTTTATTAGGAGTGTTGTTATTGGCACTCATTCTTTTCTTTCTTCTTCGACCACATCCTGCAGAGGTTTATCCCTTTACTCAGCAGCAGATCGCAGAGAACAATACGATTACTATTTCAGGCAAACATCTTCCGACAAACAAAGGTTCTGTGCAGGTAAATTTCAATAACACAGCAGGTGTTATTACACAACAAACAGCAGAAAGTTTGAATGTCCGGGTGCCAAAGCTTTCATCAGAGAATGCATATGTAACTATTCATGTAAATATTGACGGTAAACCTTTCACTGCCGCTGATCATGTTTTATATACAGCCGGAAGTTTACCCGCTCCTGCTCTTACTCCTGTATCACTTCCATCAACGTTTAGTGAAATATGGCATAACGAGGCAAATAACGAATTTGTAAATATTGATTTATCAAAGAATGTTATTTATTATTCCGACAATAGAAATAGTTATGGCACATATAAGATCATAAAGATTGATAGCTCCCAGGGAACATATAAGATTACCGGCAAGGCGGAAAATGAAAGCAAGTTGTTTTTAATAAGATACATTTCTCCACGAGCTTTGGCATTATCAGTAGATGAGAATCTGCAACAGAATGATCGTAACCGATTTCAAAAAATGTTTTTGTATTATGAAAATGATCCTTCAGCAATTTATCTTCCTGTAATAAACTCTGCGGAACGCGATTTGGATGAATCACAAAAGAACAAACTCAGAACGATTATTAAAAACGCCGGAGACACTGCAACCGTATTTCTTTCCAATAAGTACACTCCGCCTCCTGCTAACAATGATATAAGCAGGTATTTGGGAACCACCAAAAAAGAATACACTATCGTTACACAAGATGCTTTTGATGACAACCCGTTCCGTAGAAATTATTTTACATTTTCAAGCAGTAATAATACTAACACTACAAAAGATAATGTTGCTAAAACTACAGAAGATAATGTTGTTAAAACTACAGAAGATAATGTTGCTAAAAGTGACAATAGTAAGACTACATCAGAACCTCCAAAGACATCAGGCCAAGAGATTGATATGGGCTACTTAAAATTTGATAATGATAATGAGCTTGATAACGCAGGTGTACAACTCGTTAAACAAATAGCACAGGAACTTAAAACAAATCCATCTTTGAAAATAAAATTTTATGTCAACTGGAATAATGAGGATGAAGAAGAAATCGTAAATAAGAATATTTCAGCTTTGAAAAACTTTTATTTAAAAGATGAAGGCATATCACTTTTAAGTAATCAATTAGCGTCCTATGCGACTAATTTAAAACACCCAAACGAAGACGTAAACAAAATTTATATAAGGGCAACTGATTTTTCCGGGAAACCTTAAACAGTAATTGCGGTTTTATATTGCTCTGTATAAAATACTTCATTGCGACCTGACTTTTGTAATATAAAGTAAGTACCCGTTTAATTTTCATTATTTCTTTTATCTTACAACCCGATTTGATTAACGGAAAAACCTGCGAAGTTTCCAAAATCCCCGCAGGTTTACAACGATTAACCCACTATGAGTATTTACGCAATTAAACAGTATCACAGGGAACTTGAAGATCTTAAACATTACGGCGGCACATCAAAAGAAACAGCAATTCGCTTTGCCTTTCAAAAATTGCTGGATGAATACGGCAAGCCTTTCAACCTTCGCCTTGTGCCGGAAGTTTCCATAAAACTTAAAACAGGGAAAATTGTAACGCCCGACGGAACATTAAAAGATCAGCTTCGTCTTGATC
>Ga0207657_10001002_pt1 | contig 30045 bp, 28 predicted proteins | sample KBSC33metaG_FD_184316 | JGI IMG/M metagenome (GOLD analysis project Ga0207657, IMG submission 184316) | Corn rhizosphere microbial communities from Kellogg Biological Station, Michigan, USA - KBS C3-3 metaG (SPAdes) (version 2) | ecosystem: Host-associated > Plants > Roots > Rhizosphere > Soil ...
ATGATCGGCGCGAGGCTGCCGGCGAAGATGGCCGTGAGCTGGTAGGCGATCGACACGCCCGAGTAGCGGATGCGCGTCGGGAACAGCTCGGTGATGAATGCCGCCTGGGGCGCGTACATCGACGCGTGGAGGACCAGACCGATGACGATCGCGAGGATGATCAAAGCATCGTTGCCGCTCGCCAGCATCGGGAAGAATAGGAAGCCGAAAATGCCGAGCCCGAACGCGCCGAAGGCATAGACCGAGCGGCGGCCGATCCGGTCGGACAGGCTGGCGAGCAGCGGGATGGCGACGAACTGGACCGCGGCGCCGATCAGCAAGGCGTCGAGCGCGAGGCTGCGGCTCTCGGCGGCAACGTCGACCAGGAAGGTCAGCGAAAAGACGGTCAGGATGTAATAACCGATATTCTCACCGACCCTTAAGCCCGCGCCGAGCAGCACCGCGCGCGGGCGCTCGCGGAAGACGTCCATCGCCGGCAGCTTGGGTGGGACCTCGGCTTCGTTAAGCGCCTGCTCGAACATCGGCGTCTCGGCGACACGGTTGCGGATGTACCAGCCGACGATGACCAGCAGCCCGGAGAGGAGGAACGGGATTCGCCAGCCCCAGGCGACGAAGTCCGCTTCGCTCTGCATGCTCGCCATCAGCGCGAGGATCCCGGCCGAGAGCAGGCTGCCGAGCGGGACTCCGGCCTGCGGCCAGCTGGCCCAGAAGCCGCGCCGCCTGGCATCGCCATATTCAGCCGCGAGCAGGACCGCTCCGCCCCATTCGCCACCGACCGCGAATCCCTGGAAGACGCGCAGCACGATGAGGCCGATCGGCGCCCAGATGCCGATACTGTCATAGGCGGGCATCAGCCCGATCAGCACGGTCGCGAGGCCCATCAGCACCAGGCTCCACATCAGCAATTTCTTGCGGCCGATGCGGTCGCCGTAATGGCCGAACACGATCCCGCCGAGCGGCCGCGCAACGAAGCCAACCGCGTAGGTCGCGAACGCGAGGATAGTCCCGACGAGCGGATCGAACGAGGGGAAGAACAGCTTGTTGAAGACCAGCGCCGCGGCGGCGCCATAAAGGAAGAAATCGTACCACTCGATCGTGGTCCCGATCAGGCTCGCCATGATCACGCGCGTCAGTGGGGTACGTTGCCTGTCTTCCGCCATTGAAGTCTCCCGCTGCGTCATTGCGAGCGTAGCGAAGCAATCCAGCGAGGCAAACTGGATTGCCGCGCCGCTTGCGCGACTCGCAATGACGGCTGTGCCGCTCTGGACCCCGGATTTCGCACGGGTACAAGGAAGCCATGCGCGTACTGGCTCTTCCCACTCTCCTTTTCCTTCTCACCGCTGCTTCGCCGCCCGAGCTTGCTCGATGGAAGGCGGAAGCTTCGCGCGTGACCATCGCCCGCGATGACTGGGGGATCGCCCACGTCCACGGCAAAACCGACGCCGACGCGGTGTTCGGGATGATCTATGCCCAGGCCGAGGACGACTTCCCGCGGATCGAGGCCAATTATCTGACCGCGCTCGGCCGCATAGCCGAGGCCGAGGGCGAGAAAGCGATCTGGCAGGATTTGCGCGCGCGGCTCTACGTCAGCGAGCCCGAGCTCAAGGCCTGGTATGCCAAGAGCCCGCCCGAGATGCAGCGGCTGATGAATGCCTGGGCTGACGGCCTCAATTATTTCCTGGCGACCCATCCCCAGGTGAAGCCGCGCGTGCTCACTCGCTTCGAACCATGGATGGCGCTGAGCTTCACCGAAGGCAGCATCGGCGGCGACATCGAGCGGATCGACCTGAACGCGCTGCAGGCGTTTTATTCGAACCGTCACCCCGGACTTGATCCGGGGCCTGCCTCATCTTCGGCAACGGTAGAAAGCAGGCGGGTCCCGGCTCAAGGCCGGGATGACAACGAACCCCAGGGCTCGAACGGCATCGCCATCGCGCCCAAGCTGACCGGCAACCGCAACGCGCTGCTGCTGATCAACCCGCACACCAGTTTCTATTTCCGCTCCGAGCTGCAGATGTCGAGCGACGAGGGGCTCGACGCCTATGGCGCCGCGACCTGGGGGCAGTTCTTCATCTACCAGGGCTTCAACCCGCACGTCGGCTGGATGCACACGTCGAGCGGCGTCGATAATGTCGACGAGTTCGCTTACCGCATGGGCCGGCGCGGCAACGGCTATTGCTACTGGTACGGCACCACCTGCCGACCGCTTGCCGCGCGGCCGGTCACGATCCGCTATCGCACCGCCGACGGGAAACTCGCCTCGCGCAGCTTCACCGCGTGGATGACTCACCGCGGGCCGATCGTCCGCCAGGACAACGGCCGCTGGGTCGCCTTCGCGATGATGGATCGCCCGGTCGAGGCGCTGCAGCAAAGCTATTTGCGGACCAAGGCGGCCGATCTCGCCTCGTACATGAAGATCTCGGACCTCAAGGCGAACAGCTCCAACAACACGGTCTATGCCGACGATCACGGCAATATCGCCGTGCTGGCGCCGCAGTTCATGCCGCGCCGCGATAATCGCTTCGATTATACGAAGGCGGTCGACGGCAGCGATCCGCGCACCGACTGGCGCGGGATGCACGCGGTTTCGGAACTGCCCAACACGATCAATCCGCCGACGGGCTGGGCCTTCAACAGCAACGACTGGCTCTATTCGGCCGCGGGTCCGGACTCACCCAAGCCCGGCAACTTCCCACGCTATCTCGACATGGCGGGCGAGAGCTATCGCACGATCCACGCCACGCGGCTGTTGACCCAACCGGGCCCGTGGAGCCTCGACCGGCTGCAGGCCGCCGCTTACGACAGCGCGCAGCCCTCGTTCGAGCTGTTGGTGCCGATGCTGGTCTCGGCGTGGCAGGCGCTTCCGGCGAGCGACCCGCGCCGCGCCCGCTTCGCGGCGCCGATCGCGGCGATGGCGAGCTGGGACAAGCGCTGGGCAATCGGCTCAATCCCCAACACGCTCGCGCAATTCTGGGGCGACGAGCTCGCCAAGACGGCGACCTCGCGCAAGTGGGCCGACCACGACAACATGTTCCGCCACATGGAGCGGCTGAGCGCGGCGGAGAAGCTCGACACGTTCGAGCGCGGCTTCGATCGGCTGCAGCGCGATTTCGGTCGCTGGCAGGTGCCGTGGGGCGAGGTCAACCGCTTCCAGCGCATCGACCCTGCCATCGACGCGCGGTTCGATGATAAGGCGCCGAGCATCCCGGTCGGCTTCACGTCGAACAAATGGGGCTCGCTCGCCTCGTTCGGCGCGTCGCAAAAACCCGGAACGAAAAAATGGTACGGAACCAACGGCAACAGCTTCGTCGCCGTGGTCGAGTTCGGGCGAACTGGCCCGCGCGCCCGCGCCATCACGGCCGGCGGCGAGAGCGGTCACCCGGATTCGCCGCACTTCAACGACGAGGCGCTGCGCTATGCGGCGGGCGACCTGCGGCCGGTCTATTTCACGCGCGAAGAGCTCAAGGGCCACACCGAGCGGGTCTATCAGCCGGGTGAATAAGCGGGCGCTCCCGCGGGTTCTTTGGGAGGCTCGACCAGTCTTCCGAGCGGCCGACGAACGGCGAGCAGCAGCACCGCGCCGGCGAAGCCGATCGCCGCGTCGAGAATCCAGAAGGCGGCATTGCTCATCTGCTGGTAGAAGCTGCCGACCCAGCCCATCAGCACGACGCCGACGAATAGCGACAGGAAGGCGCCGCCCATCATCGTCGAATTCACTTTCGCCGGCGCGGCCTGCGAGATGATCGTCAGCGTGATCGGCCAGTACCACATGAATGCGATGCCCATGCCGAAATAGCCGGCGAGCGCCCACAGCACGGAGATCTTGCCGTCCGCGCCGGCGCTGAGGCAGCCGGCGGTGAAGAGCAATGCCGAAAGCGCCGTGATCGCGCTGCCGATCGCCATTTTCGTGATTCCGCTCGGCTCAAGTCCGCGTCGCGATTGCCAGCGCCACAAGGCGATCAGCGGCGCGGCGATGACGATGCTGGCGAACGGGTCGACCGAGGTGAACCAGCTCGCGGGCACGCTGCCGAGCGCGGTTGCGAGGTCGACCCTTTGGTCGACCCAGATGATGCCGATGTTCCAGATCATCGGGTAGGCAATGTTCGGCAGGATGGTCAGCGCGATGAGGCCGATCAGCGCCCACGTCCGGCGCTTCTCCTCGCGCGTCAGCGCCGGGAGCGCCGCTGTCTCGCGCGACACGGGGCGGCTCGCCGGCAGCGAGCGCGATCCCAATAGATAGATCGCCAGCGCGAGCAGCATCAGCGCCGCGGCGATTCCGAAACCGGCATGGAATCCGCGGGTCTCCGCCATCGCGCCTGTCGCGAGCGGACCGAGGACTGCACCAATGTTGATCGCCGTCGAGAAGATGACGAAGCCGCGCGCGCGCATCGACTCCGCGTCTTTCGGGTACAAGGTCCCGACCTGGGCCGAGATATTGCCCTTGAGCGCGCCCGACCCGAGCACGAGCAGCAGCAGCGCGAGAAGAAAGCTCTGGTCGAACGTCATCGCCAGGTGGCCGCCGGCCATCAGCAGCGCGCCTATGATCACCGTTGCCTTCTTGCCGAGCCAGCGATCGGCGACCCAGCCGCCAAGCAGCGGCGTGAAATAGACGAGCCCGCCGTACCAGCCGTAGATCAGCGAGGCGAACGCCTGGTCCGACATCGGCCCGCGGAACTCGAACAGGCTTCGCAGGGCGGCAAGGCCGATCACATGCTCGGCATGGCCGGGCAGCAGCAGCTGCTTGACCATGTACAGCGCCAGCAGCGCCGTCATGCCGTAATAGGAAAAGCGCTCCGCGAGCTCGGTCGCGGCGAGCACCGCGAGGCCAATCGGGTGCTTCTGCTGCTCCGCTTGCGCCGCCATTCCGCCCACCTCCCGGTCGGCGGAGGCTAGCCGATCAGCTCACGCCTGCAAACTTGATGGCTGACTAGTGTTTGGAAAGATCGAGCATCGGCTTTCCGGGCTCGAACTTGGCGCCCCCGTTTCCGCCCCCTGTCGTAACCGGCGGCGGCGCGCCACTATCGGCGGTCAGCTGCGCCTTCGGCTCTTCGAAGTTTCCGGGAGCGTTGACCGGGCATCCGGCGGCCTTGAGCTGTCCCTCGAGGGCATTCAGCTTGAGCGCGGTACGAGCGACACCGCCGAAACCGGCCTGCTGGTCCGCCGACGGCGCGCTGGCCTCGAAATCCGCCAGGATCTTCTGACAGGTTGCGGAATCGGCACTTTGCGTCACGTGCATCTGGTCGAGCTCTTGGTCGAGCACCATCCCGAACAGGCTCCGCGTCAGGCTGGTCGAGCGGAACGCGGGCGCGACATAATCATCGGGCGCGTCGCCGCGTTCGACCTCGGCAGTGACCTTCGTGTGCTGGCCGCCGTCGGTCGCCGCGAGATGGGCGATCAGCCGCACCGCGACCTTATCGCCGCTCATGATCGTCCAGATCATGTCGTCGCCTTGCTCGGTGAGCTGAAAGGTCGGAGCCACTCCGCCGGACCGCGAGGGGTCGCTTGCCGGTGCTCCCGGGGCGTTGCGGATGTCGAGATCCTCGAGCGCGCTTCGCACCTCGGCCGGCGTGGCGCTGACGTTGCGCGAATAGGACGGGCCAAAGGCGCTGTGGAGATAAAGGCCAACGGCCGCGACCGCGGCGGCGCCGCCGAACGCTCTTACAAACATGAACAGGTCCCCCGTCCCGATTACGCCGAGCGACGGGGGGATGGCCGCGGTGTTCTGAAAATTCCGTAAAGCCGCTGGTGCCGGTGGACCTATAGCCCTGCAAATCGGTCGGTCGCGCGCACCAGCGCGTCGAGGTTGCCCGGCTCGTTGAACAGGTGTCCCGCGTCGGGGATGATGTTGAGCTCGACCTCGGGCCACGCCTGCTTGAGCAGCCACGCGGCGACCGGCGGGGTGCAGGTGTCGTGGCGCCCCTGGACGATCACGCCCGGAATCCCGCGCAGCTTCTTCGCGCCCTCGAGCAGCTGGCCTTCCTCGAGCCAGCCGTGGTTCGCCATGTAGTGGTTCTCGATCCGCGCGACCGCGACCGCCACCTCGGGACTGGTGAAATGGTCGATGGTCTCGGGGCTCGGGAGGAGCGTGACGATGTCGCCTTCCCACTTGCTCCACGCTTGCGCGGCGGCCAGCTGTTCGGCCTTGTCGCTGCCGGTCAGCCGCTTGCGATAGGCGTCGACGAGGTCGCCGCGCTCGGCTTCCGGGATGAGCCCGATGAACTCGGCGAACTTGTCGGGATAGACCTGGCTCGCGCCGCCTTCCTTGTACATCCAGTCGATCTCGAACTGGTCGAACAGGAAGATTCCGCGCAGCACCAGCTCGGTGACGCGCTCGGGATATTTCTCGGCATAAGCGAGCGCGAGGGTCGAGCCCCAGCTGCCGCCGAACACTTGCCACTTGTCGACCTTGGCGACTTCGGTCCGAAGCTTCTCGATATCCTCGACCAGGTCCCAGGTCGTGTTGTTCTCGAGGCTGGCGTAAGGCGTCGAGCGGCCGCAGCCGCGCTGATCGAACACCAAAATCTTGTACTTGTCCGGATTGAACTGGCGGCGATGATCGGGGCTGGAGCCGCCGCCGGGGCCGCCGTGAAGGAAGACCACCGGCTTGCCATCGGGATTGCCGCTCAGCTCCCAATAGAGCCGGTGCCCGTCGCCGACGTCGAGCATGCCGCTCTCGTACGGCTCGATCGGCGGATAAAGCGTGCGGCGCTGGTGCGGGTTGATGTCACGCAAGGCGGTTCTCCTGTTCGAGAGTCTCAAACGTTCGGGGAGCGCAATGGCCCCGCGGGGCCACCGGCACAAGAGCGAGTCAGATTGCTTCGGCGACGATCCGCCGCAGCGTCCATCGCAGATGCGGACGGCCGTCCCTGACTTCGAACCCGATCTCGCGGGCCATAGCGTCGGCGGTCTCTTCGACACCGAGCTCCGCCATTCCGAAGAGATTGCGGCAGAAATCTCCGGCCTCGTCGAGACTGTCGAACCGCCACGGCACGTCCATGCGCCGGTCGTCGACAACAGAAAATCCTGCGTCCTCGAGCATGCTTGCGCTACGCTCGTCGAGGAAGCGGCCATCGTGCCCGAGTGGGCAGTTCGCGGCGACGAAGCCGTTGAGGAAGCGCGCCGGTGGCGTGTCCACGCCGACGTCGGCAAGCACGAGTCGGCCGTCAGCCCGCAGCAGGCGCCGCATCTCGGAGAAGACCTTGGGAAGGCTGGGCTCGTGATGCAGTCCGGCGAGGCTGACGATGTAGTCAACCGATCGGTCGGCAAGCGGCACTTTGATAATTTCCGCCGACAGCCGTTGCAGCGGCCTCGGCCATTCGACGAAGAAAGCGGTCGCGGGGTCGACCGCGAGATAATCCATTCCGTCCCATAGATGTTCGGCGAGATAGCCGCCGCCCGACGGCATGTCGCAGACGAGGCCCGCGGGCGCATCCCGGATCGGCTCGAGCACGGCGTGGAACTCGGCGTCGCGGGCATTCGGCGACAGCCTCATCGCGCGGTGATATTCCGCTGCCCGGTTGGCGAAAATTTGCGCGTAGGTGTCGAACATCCGCTCCGCGCCTCAGCCGAAGCTGTCTTCCTGGACAAAGCCCTGGCGGATCGGCGGCGTCACCCCCACCAGCTGGTGCATCGCCCGTTGCGCGGGCTTCAACATGTCCCTGGCATAAGCGAAGCGCGGATCGTCGGCGAACGGGAAGAAATTCATCGTCGCGTTGGCCTCGAACAGCAGAAGCTCGCCGCTAGGCGCAACCGCGAAATCGATTCCGAAGAAATCCAGCGGCATGCGTTCGCGCACTTGTCGAAGCGTCTCCTGCGCGTTGGCCGGCAAGCCCGCGAACGGCGCCGCCAGCGCACGTTCCTCTTCCTCGATCAGGGCGGGGCGCGAGGCCATGAAGCGCATGCGGTCGCTGGCGTGCACGTTCCAATGGTCGGACACCAGCACGTGACGGAAGATCGGCTGCTCGCCGATGAAGATCACGCGGTACTTCCGGTAAAGGCCGTCCGCGCTCGCGAAATCGACGAACTCGGTGAGGATGTGATCGCCGGTCAGGGCCAGCGCGTTCGCAGCCTCTTCGGCCGTGCCGAACATGCCGATGAACTCGCCGGTGTGGGTGCCGGCGCGGCGGAGCAACGCCGGAAACTCGAGCGTCGAGCGCGAGATGAACCGGCCGGCGATTTCCGGCGTGGCTGCGCGGAAGCGCAGCGTCTTGGGTACGATCAATCCCGGGATGCCGGTAAGCAGGCGCGCCACCTGGTCGCGAGTCGATCGGAGCACCGCCTCGGGCCGGTTGACGATGCGGCCGCCGAACCCACGCAACAGCCTGGCGATGTTGCCGAGTACCTTCGGGTTCTGATCGGGATCGGTGACGAGGTTCACCGCAGTCCGGAAGGTGAGGAGGTTGGGCCGGCCCGGTGCCTGTTTGAAGAAATTCCTGGTGACGTGCATCAGGTGGTAGGGCGTGCCGCGGTCGATCAGCTGGTTCAGATCGCTCGAGCCAGTCACTGGAATGGGGTCCGGCCCGAAGACCAGCCGCGTGTCGCTGTCGGAGCCGACGAGATACAATAATGCCGGTGGTCCCTGTGTGGCCGTCCCCGCGAACATGGCGCCCCCAACGCTTGCCGCCCCGTGGTGTGAACGAGGAACGGCTGCGCGATCAAGCGATAATCAGAAACTGAATTCCTCGTAGATGTGGGACACGTCGCCGTCCCACTCGGCAGCATATTTGTGCAGCAGCCGGTCAGCAGGCGTGATGCCCGTCGCGACGACGTCGCGCAGCGGGTCGAGGAATCCACCCTCGTTATCGCCGGCGCTGTTGAGCTTCGCACGGTTGGTCAGCCCGACGGCGGCAATGTCGAGCACACGACCCGCGAAGTCGCGCATCGATTGCCCGTCGGGCGTGACTGCTTCGAGCGCCAACCTGGGGACGTCGCGGCGCAGCTTTTCGCGTTCCTCGATACTCCAGTGCCTGACCAGTTCCCACGCCGCGTCGAGCGCCTGGTCGTCGTAGAGCAGGCCGACCCACAGTGCCGGAAGGCCGCAGATGCGGCTCCAGCGGCCGCCGTCGGCGCCGCGCATCTCGAGAAAGCTCTTCAGCCGCACTTCCGGAAAGGCGGTTGAGAGATGGTCGGTCCAGTCGCTGATCGTGGGCTTCTCGCCCGGCAGCTGCGGCAGCTTGCCTTCGAGGAAGTCGCGGAAGCTCTCGCCGGCGACATCGATATACTTGCCGTCGCGGTAGGCGAAGTACATCGGCACATCGAGCGCATAGTCGCAGTAGCGTTCGTAGCCGAACCCCTCGTCGAACACGAACGGCAGCATGCCGGTGCGGTCGGGATCGGTGTCTTCCCAGATGTGGCTGCGGAAGCTCTTGTAGCCGTTGGGCTTGCCCTCGGTGAACGGCGAGTTGGCGAACAGTGCAGTGGCGACCGGCTGGAGAGCCAGGCCAACGCGGAACTTCTTCACCATGTCGGCTTCGGAGCTGTAATCGAGGTTCACCTGGATGGTGCAGGTGCGCAGCATCATGTCGAGCCCGTGCCCGCCGACCTTGGGCATGTAGTTGAGCATGATCGCATAGCGGCCCTTGGGCATGATCGGCAGCTCGCCGCGGGTCTTGTCGGGCCACATGCCGATGCCCAGGAAGCCCAGCCCCAGCCGCTCGCCGACGCTCTTGCACTGGTCGAGGTGCCGGGCCGCCTCGGCGCAGGTCTGGTGCAAATTTTCGAGCGGCGCGCCCGACAGCTCGAACTGGCCCGCCGGCTCGAGGCTGATGGTGCCCTGGTGCGGTCCGGTCAGGGCGATGACCTTGCCCTGCTCCTCGACCGGCTTCCAGCCATATTCGGTGAGGCCCATCAGCAGGTCGCGGATGCCGCCGGGTTCGTCCCACGACGGCGCGCGGTGATCGGCAATGCGATAGACGAATTTCTCGTGCTCGGTGCCGATCCGCCATTGCTCGCGCGGCTTCTCGCCGCCGGCGAACACCGACAGCAGATCGTCGCGGCTCTCGACAAGCGGGCTCGCGCTATCGTCGGTCTTCGTGGTCATCGGTCGCGGCGATTAACGGCGCGCGGCCAAGCGCGCCAGAAAATATGCCTTATGTCTGTCATGGTCGAGCTTATGGCGCCCAGTCGCCGACGATTGCCATGAAACAGGAGAGCGCGGCCAAGGCGGCCGTCTCGGCGCGGAGGATTCGAGGCCCGAGCGAGATCGCCGATGCACCGCTGCCCAGCAGGAAATCGCGTTCTTCGGGCGCGAATCCTCCCTCGGGGCCGATGAGGATGACCGCCGGGCCTTCCCCGAACGCGCTCGCGGCCGGCTCCCCACCGCTCTCGTCGGCGAAATAGAAGTGCCGGGTGGAATCGATCTCTTCGACGAAGCGCCGCAAATGGACGGGTTCGGCGATCTGCGGCAGCCGCGTTCGCCCGCATTGCTCGGCCGCCTCAATGGAAATGGCTTCGAGGCGCTCCAGCCGCACACGCTCTGCCACCGTTCGCTGGGTGATGACGGGGACCAGACGGGCGGCGCCGAGCTCGGTCGCCTTCTCGACCAGCCAGTCCGTGCCGGCGCGTTTCACCGGTGCGAAGGCGAGCCAGACATCGGGAATGGACTCCGGCTCGCGGGTGCGCTGCTCGACCGCCAGCCTCATCCTCTTTTTCGTTGCCTCGGCGATGCGCGCCAGCCACTCGCCGGACGATCCGTCGAACAGCAGCACTTCGGCTCCCGCGCCGAGCCGCATCACGTTACCGAGATAATTGGCCTGGTTCGCGTCCAGTTCGACCAGTGCGCCTTCGATCAGCGGTGCGCGCACGAACAGGCGCGGCAGACTCTTCGGCGGCCAGGCTGGCGTTGCGGGCATCGCACGCGCTTAGCTCCGCCAACGCCTCTTCGTCGAGCGACGGGAACCCAAGTGGCGCCCGTCGCTCCCCGGTAGGTCAATGCGGCAGGCGGGGTCCGCGGTTCGGATTGCAATTCTCGCCCGGGAAGGTGCCCGACGTGAACTTGTCGGGATCGCTCGGATCGAAGATCCCGTACTGGGCCATGAAGAAGCCGTAGGACTGCGCGATTCCGCCCGGATCGACCCCCGGGATGCCGTCCGGAGTGTCGTTCAGTCCGGAGAAGGAGCAAATCGAGACGCCGTTGCTGATCCGCGTGCCCGGCGGCGAGGGCTGGTTGCCGGTCGGCGGCGGCCCGGTGATTTCGCCCGCCAAAGCAACCGTCGAGCCGGCGAGCGCAGCGGCTCCCAAGGCGAGTGCAACAATGCGAGAACGCTTGATCATGACAGTGCCCCCTTTTCGCTAGATGGAACTGGCGACTCACGCGCAGCCGGCATTTAACACAAAGTTAACCATTGTTTTAGCGCGAGGTTAGAGCCGATTGCGAACGGCAGGGCGCTCTGGTGCGGCGGCTGGCACCTGACGGGCGAAGGCGGCGCTGGCGGGCGCCGCCCTCGAACCTCATTCAGCCGTGAAGCCCACCGCCGCGGTTCGGATTGCAGCCGAACCCCGGGAAGGTGAAGCTGTCGCGCTGGCTCGGATTGCTCGGGTCGTAGAGGCCGAACTGCGACATGAAATAGCCGTAGGATTGGACTTGCCCGCCGGGATCGAATTCCGGCCCCGGGTTGGGCACGCCGTCGGGCGTGTCGTTCAGCCCGGAATAGGAGCAGAAGGAATTGCCGTTGCTGATCGTGCCCGGCGTGTTCTCGTAATTGCCGGTCGGCGGCGGACCGGTGATCTCGCCCGCGGTGACCGGGGTGGAGAGTGCGAACAGCGAAACAAGGCTGAAAAGCAGCCGAACATGGCGTCGCATCAGTTGGATCTCCTCTTTATCCGTCATTCGCGCCGCGCGGCCCCAATACCATTCGCCCAGGCAGAGCGCGCGTGAACTCCTGTCTTTGGTCGATTCTTGATATCGGTCAGGTTCGCGCGCTCGGGGGTCGAGGCACTGCTCGAACCAGTTCCGGTGCCTCGCTCGACAGATGACGCTCCGCTTGGCATCGGGGCGGTGATGGCCACCGACATCGTCCCGGACAGCGAACGGCGCGGCTTTATCGGCGCGCTGCCGCCGCGGCTGCGGCCGTTCGCGAGCCTGATGCGGCTCGATCGGCCGATCGGAACCTGGCTGCTCTACTGGCCCTGCGCGTGGAGCGTCGCGCTGGCGGGAGTGGCCGGCCGCTGGGACCTGCTGCTGTGGCTCGGCCTTGGAGCCTTCGCGATGCGGAGCGCCGGCTGTGTCTACAATGACATCGTCGACCGCGATCTCGATCTGCAGGTCGAGCGGACGCGCCTCCGGCCGCTCGCAAGCCGCCGGGTATCGCTCAGATCGGCGTGGCTGCTGATCGCACTTCTGAGCGTGATCGGCCTGGCCGTGCTGCTGCAGCTCAAATTGGTGGCCGCGCTGATCGCGCTCGCCAGTCTTGCGCCTGTCGCCGCTTATCCCTTCATGAAGCGCATCACCTGGTGGCCGCAGGCGTGGCTCGGGATCGTCTTTTCGTGGGGTGCGCTGGTCGGCTGGCCGGCCGTGACCGGCAGCTTCGCTGTGCCGCCGCTGTTGCTTTGGCTCGGCAGCATCGCGTGGGTGATCGGCTATGACACGCTCTATGCGATCCAGGACAAGGAAGATGACGCGCTGGTAGGCGTGCGGTCGTCGGCGCGCCGCCTCGGGGACAAGGCGCCAGTCGGCGTCGCCGTTTTTTATGGTCTCGCCGTCTTGCTGTGGAGCGCGGCGATCTCGTCCGTGAGGCCGGACTGGATGGCGCTCGCGACGCTCGCTCCGGCGGCGCTGCATCTCGCCAACCAGGCAATTAGAGCGGATCCCGACGACGGCGATCTCGCGCTCAAGCTATTCCGCTCCAACCGAAGCTGCGGCCTGCTTGTCTTTCTCGCCATGCTGGTCGTCGGCCTTTCGAGCCGCTAGGCGCGGGCCCATGCAATCGCCCGAACAGGCCCGCCGGATCGCCGAATCGGTCGTCGAACGGGGAATCGCCGCAGGTGCGACAGCCGCCGACGCGATTTACGCCGGCGAGCGCTCGTCGGGAGTTCAGGTGCGCCTCGGCGAACTCGAAAATGTGAGCCGCTCCGAGGCCGAGGAGATCGGCCTGAGGCTGTTCGTGGGTCAGCGATCGGCGACCGTCGCTTCGTCCGACTTGTCGAACGAGGCTTTGCGCGTGCTAGTTGAACGCTGCCTCGCAATGGCGAGGGAGGCACCCGAAGACCCCTACGCCGGCCTGGCGCCCGGCGCGCTGCTCGAGCGCGGCAAGCTTCCCGCGCTCGATCTCAGCGACGAGGCCGAACCAAGCCCGCCCGAACTTCGGGCGCGGGCTCTCGAGGCGGAGCAGGCGGCGCTCGCGGTTGCCGGCGTGACCAACTCGAGCGGGGCCGGCGCATCCGCGTCGGGCTCGACCATCGCGCTTGCCACGTCGGGCGGGTTCTCGGGGGCGTATGCAAGCAGTGGCCACGGCTATTCGGCTTTGATGATTGCCGGCAACGGCGCGTCGATGCAGCGAGACCATGCGTGGCACAGCGCGCGTCATCTCGAGGATCTCGACAGCGCCGCCGAAATCGGCAGGCGCGCCGGCGAGCGGGCCGTCGCGCGATTGAATCCCGGTCGTCCGCGTCCCGGCACCTATCCGGTCATCTTCGACCCGCGCGTGTCCTCCGGGCTGCTCGGTCACTTCGCGGGCGCGATCAACGGCGCCTCCGTCGCGCGCAAGACGAGTTTCCTCCGCGATAGCCTCGGCACCTCGGTGTTCGGTCCTGGAGTAACGATCATCGACGATCCGCTGCGCCCGCGTGGATTGCGCTCGCGCCCGTTCGACGGCGAAGGCGTGCGCGTTTCACGCCAGGAACTGGTGGCCAACGGAACCTTGCAGAACTGGATGGCGGAGAGCGCGTCGGCGCGGCAGCTCGGCATCGAACCGACCGGCCATGCCGCGCGCGGGGTCGGCGGCGCGCCCGGCGCGAGCGCCAGCAATTTCTACATGGCTCCGGGAGCGCGCAGCCGCGAAGAGCTGTTGCGCGCGCATCCCGAGGCGCTGCTGGTGATCGAACTGATCGGCCAGGGCGTGAACGGTGTCACCGGCGACTATAGCCGCGGTGCCGTCGGCTTCATGGTGCGCGGCGGCGAGATTGCCGAAGCAGTGTCGGAGATCACGATCGCCTCGAACCTCAAGGACATGTTCGCGACGCTCGAACCCGCATCCGACCTGGAGTTCAGCCGCGGCGTCGATGCCCCGACCATTCTCATTCCCGAAATGACGGTGGCGGCCGCTTAGTTCCTCCCCATCAACGATGGGGAGGGGAACGATGCGCAGCATGATGGAGGGGTAACTGGCGCTGTGTCCTTCACCCCTCCACCATGCAGTCTTCGCTGCATGGTTCCCCTCCCCACGAGCTCCACTCGCAGGGAGGAATTACGCGTTCTCGGTGATTCTCGGGACGCCGAGCCGGGGGATCTCGATCTTGGGGCAGCGGTCCATGACGACCTTGAGCCCGGCAGCCTCTGCGTTAGCGGCCGCTTCCTCATTGATGACGCCGATCTGCATCCACACCGCCTTGGCGCCGACGAAGATCGCCTGGTCGACCGCTTCAGCGGCCATTTCCGGGCGGCGGAAGATGTCGACGATGTCGATCGGGACGCCGATCTGCGCCAGCTCGCGCCAGACGAACTCGCCTAGCACATGCTCGCCGGTGATCTGCGGATTGACCGGGATGACGCGGTAGCCCCAGTCCTGCAGGAACTTCATTACGCCATACGAAGGTCGGCTCGGCCGGTCGGACGCGCCGACGACCGCAATGGTCCGCGCATTGGCGAGCAGCTCGGCGATATCCTCGTCCCGGGTTAGCGGCATGATGCCACAACGGCTCAGTCGACCGGTGTTTCCAGGATTTCGAGCAACCTTGCGGCGAGGGTGGAGAATGACTGCGCTTCAGGGCCGCCCATCGCGGCCGGCGGCATACCCGCGTCCGAGGCCTCGCGGATTGCCGGCGACAGCGGCAGACGCCCGAGGAACGGCACGCCCATCTCAGCCGCCGCCGCCTCAGCACCGCCGATGCCGAATGGATGCGAATCCTGCCCGCAGTGCGGACAGGTGTAGGTCGCCATATTCTCGACAATGCCGAGGATCGGCACGCTGGTCTTGTTGAACAGATCCACCGCGCGCCGCGCGTCGATCAGCGATAGGTCCTGCGGCGTCGAGACGATCACGGCGCCCGCCGGACGGGACTTCTGTACCAGCGACAGCTGAACGTCTCCCGTGCCGGGGGGCAGATCGACAACCAGATATTCAGCATCGCCCCACTCGGCCTCGATCAGATTGTTGAGCGCACCGGTCGCCATCGGGCCGCGCCAGGCGAGGGCGTGGCCGGGCGAGACCAGCTGGCCGAGCGACAGGAACCGCAGGCCGTGCGCTTCGACCGGCACGAGCTTCTGGTTTTCGGCCGTGGCCCTGGCGTGGCTTCCGAGCAAGGTCGGCTGCGATGGACCGTAGACGTCGGCATCGATCAGGCCGACCTTCTTGCCCATCCGCGCGAGAGCGATTGCGAGATTGGCCGAGACGGTGGATTTGCCGACGCCCCCCTTGCCGCTGCCGATTGCGATCAGGGTCCGCGCTGGCTGCGAGGCGGTCATCGCGATCCGCGCTTCGGTGATGCCTGGCGTCGCCAGCGCGGCAGCGCGCAATTGCTCCTCGACGGCTCGACTTTCAGGAGCGCTGAGGCCGGTCGCGTCGACGATCAGCGTCGCCACGCTTCCGGCAAGCTTGCGCGAGCGGATGCGCTCCTCGTGGGGAAGAGCGCTCAACGGATCATGGGCCATGGACCGCCCATAGGAAGCCGCGTCGCGCTTGGCACTGTTTTTCATGGGGAGTGCCTCTATATTCGGCGGCGATGAAGACGATCATGGGGTGGGGCAGCCGCGCGCGCGGCCTGTTCACCGACAAAAAAGGGCCTTGGGGCCAAAGTGGCGGCGACGCCGGTGAAGGGGGCGAACCGCCTGCCGACGAGGGTAGCCATGGCAGCGGTCCGTGGGGCGAGCCGCCGCGGCGCGGCCGCCGGCCGACGTTCCGCGGAACCAACGTGTCGGCGCTGGACGAGCTCGTCCGGCGCAGCCGCGCGCGCTTCGGCGGGGGCGGCGGAGGCCTGCCGGGGCGCCCCGACGGCTCGCTAATCCTGTGGATCGTGCTGGGCTTCATTGCCGTCTGGCTGATCTTCACCAGCACGCACTCGATTTCCCCGGGGCAGCGGGGGGTCGTGACCCGGCTCGGGCGCTATAGCTATACGCTCGGGCCCGGCCTTGGCTGGACCCTGCCGTCGCCGATCGAGCGGGTGAAGAAGGTCGACGTTGAAACCATTCGCAGCGTCGATCTGGGGTCGTCGGGAAGCGACGACCTGATGCTGACCGGCGACCAGAATCTCATCGATCTTGCTTATTCGGTGCGGTGGAACATCCGCACGCCCGAACTCTATCTGTTTCAGCTCGCGCAGCCCGACGACACTATCAAGGAAGTTGCTGAAAGCGCTATGCGCGCGGTTGTCAGCCAGGTGACTCTCAACGACGCGATGGGCGACCGCCGGGCGGAGATCGAGACCAAGGCCGCCGAGAACATGCAGAAAATTCTCGATTCTTACCGGTCGGGCATCCAGGTGCAGGGCATTGCGATCAAGCAGGCCGATCCGCCGGATGCGGTCAACGACGCGTTCAAGCAGGTCACCGCCGCCCAGCAGGACGCGCAGACCTATATCAACAACGCCAATGCCTATTCGCTGCAGCTGCGCCAGAAAGCGCAGGGCGAGGCGACGGCGTTCGAAAAGGTTTTCGAGCAATACAAGCTCGCGCCGGAGGTCACGCGGCGGCGCATGTATTACGAGACGATGGAGCAGGTTCTTTCGAAGGTGGACAAGACGATCGTCGAGGCGCCCGGGGTCACTCCTTATCTGCCGCTGCCCGAAGTGAAAAAACAGCAGCAGCAGCAGCAGCAGAGTCAGCAGGGAGAGCAGCAATGATCGCGCTCATCCGCAATCGCCCGTTGCTGAGCGGCGTCGTCGCGTTTCTCGTCCTGTTGCTGCTGCTCGCCAGCTTCCCGATCATCCCCGAGACCAAGCAGGCGGTTGTCGTTCGCTTCGGCAAGCCGGTGCGCGTCTACAACCAGTTCAAGGCGGGGCGCCCGATTGGTTCGGCCGGCGCGGGAATCAACTGGCGGATCCCATTCTTCGAGCAGCTGGTTTGGATCGATAAGCGCGTCCAGGACGTCGACATGCAGCGCCAGCAAGTGCTGTCGACCGACCAGCGACGGCTCCAGGTCGACGCGTTCGCGCGCTATCGCATCGTCGATCCGACCTTGATGTACATCCGGGCGGGCAACGAGCAGCAGCTGACCGAACAGCTGCGGCCAATCCTCGGCTCGGAAGTGCGCAATGAGCTCGGCCGGATCGAGTTCGCCGCGCTCCTGACGCCTGAGCGGCAGGGTATCATGGAAGACGTGCGCGATTCGCTCAACCGGATCGCCAGCCAGTATGGCGTGCAGGTCCTCGACGTCCGCATCAAGCGTACCGACCTTCCGGACGGAGCGCCGCTCGCTTCGGCGTTCGACCGCATGCGCACCGCACGTGAGCAGGAGGCCCGCTCGATCCGCGCGCAGGGCGCCAAGCAGGCGCAGATCATCCGCGCCGAGGCCGATGCCGAAGCCGCCAAGACCTATGCCGCGAGCTTCGGCAAGGACCCGGATTTCTACGACTTCTACCGCGCCATGCAGAGCTATCAGACGACGTTCATCGGTGACGGCCAGGAGAAGGTCGCGCCGACCAACATCATTCTGTCGCCGCAGAACGACTATCTGAAGGAATTCACTGGACGCGCGCGCTGACAAAGTTTCGTGGAACCCGCAGGCGTTCAAACGGCGTTAAGGGCACGGCGACATTAGCGCCTTGCGCCCCACCTGAATTGATGGAGTATCGATGAGGTCGAAGGAGTCCGGAAAAGTGCGCTACGCCTACGGGGTCGCAATGGCCCTGCTTCTCGGGGGAACCGCATTCTCCCTCACCACCGGGCAGGCCGGCGCACAGGTCGCGCAAAATGCTCCGGGGACGGCGTCGCTGGCGCCGCGCCCTGGCGCTCCGATGTCCTTTGCGGACCTCGTCGCGAAACTGCAGCCGGCGGTGGTCAACATTTCGACCAAGCAGCGCGTGCCGGTCAAAAACCAGACCGATCCGTTCGAGCAGTTTTTCCGTCAGTTCGGTAGCCCGGTCGGGCCCGATCAGGGCGACAACAGCGGCAGCGGCGGCAATAGCGGCAACAGCGGACAGCAGCCGCGCACTCGGGAGGCGGGCTCGCTCGGCTCGGGCTTCATCATCTCGCCCGATGGCTACATCGTCACCAACAATCACTTGATCCAGGGCGTGACCGGCACCGGGACGGTCGACACCGTGACGGTCACCACGACCGATGGCAAGGAATATCCGGCGCGCATCGTCGGCCGCGACGAAACCTCCGACCTCGCGGTGCTCAAGATCGACGGCCGCAGCCTGCCGTACGTGCGTTGGGGCGACAGCACCAAGGCGCGGGTCGGCGACTGGGTACTCGCGATCGGCGATCCCTATGGTGTCGGAAGCACCGTCACCGCAGGGATCATCTCGGCGCTTCATCGCGGGATTACCGGCGTCGGCGCCTACGATCGCTACATCCAGACAGACGCCGCGATCAACATGGGCAATAGCGGCGGCCCGATGTTCGACCTCGACGGCAACGTGATCGGCATCAATTCGGCCCTGATCTCGCCGACCGGGGCCTCGGTCGGCATCGGCCTCGCGATCCCGGCCGAGCTGGCCAAGCCGGTCGTCGACGCGCTGATGAAGGGCCAGCGTCCACAGCGCGGCTACCTCGGCGTCAGCCTGCAGCCCGTCGACGAAGATCTCGCCCCGGCGCTCGGCATTGCCAAGAACACGGGCGAATTGGTGCGTTCGGTCGTCCCCGGAACGCCGGGCGCCCGCGCCGGCCTCGCCCAGGGCGATGTCATCGTGAAGGTCAACGGCAAGCCGGTCACGGCAGACCAGACGGTCTCCTTCCTCGTTGCCAACACGCCCGTCGGCGCCCGCATCCCGCTCGAGATCATCCGCTCCGGCAAGCACGCCACGGTCTATGTGACCGTTGCCGAACGGCCGACCGAGGAGCAGCTCTCAAAGCTGTCGGGCGGCGACAGCGGCTCTCAGGGCACCACCGGCAGCGCGACTCAGGCGCCACAGCGCGCGCTAGGGCTGTCGCTGGCACCGCTCACGCCCGAGCTCGGGCGCGCGGCCAACCTGCCGGCGACCGCGCGCGGAGTGATCATCACCGCGATCGATCCCAATGCCAACGCCGCTGAGCAAGGGCTGCAGCGCGGCGACCTCATCGTCTCGGTCAACAATCAGCCGGTGGCGACGCCGGCGCAGGTGATCGCCGCAGTCGATGCTGCCCGCAAGGCCGGCCGGACCAGCGTGCTGCTGCTGATCCAGCGCGGATCGGCTCCGGCGGCGTTCGTCGGCGTTAACATCACCGGCAAATAGCCGCTCGACTTCCGCAGCTCACTCTCCTGTGAGCTGCGGGCGGCCTTCGACACGTCGGTCCGCCGACCAAGTCGCTGTTGTCGCTCGGCCGCAGCGAGGTTAGGTTTCGCCTCCACTATCGTGGGGGTACCGAACATGTCCGACAACAAGCCAGAGGTCGACGTCACCCGGGAATGGCGCGCGACGCACGATCAACTGTCCGCCGCCAAGCGGCTTCGCCTGTTCGCCATTGTCGCATGGGTTATCGCGATCGCCGGCGAGATTGCCGGAATTGTCCTCTTCTACCAGCACAAGTTCGATCACGGGAATCTCGGGCTGCTGATCGGCATTTTGGTCGGGATCGCGATCTTCGCGATCGCCGGCAGCCTGATGTGGAAAGCCGCCAACAGGCACGACCCGGCGCGCGAGTCCGACAGGGTCAAGTTCTTCGTTCAGAACCAGCTCGGCGCGATCATGACCGTGATCGCCTTCCTGCCGCTCATCGTCCTGATCCTCACCAGCAAGGACATGGACCCGAAGAACAAGAAGATCGCCGGCGGCGTCGGTGTCGTGCTTGCGATTGTCGCGGCGCTGATCGGGGTCAGCTACAACCCGCCGTCGGTCGAGCAGTATACCAAGGACATGAACACCTGCGCGGCGCAGATCAAAGCCGGACAGCCAACGACGGCTTGCTCGCCCGAAGTTGCCGCCCAGGCGCAGGATATCGCCAGGGACTCGCAGACGGTGGCCGATGCGACGAAGGACGCGGCGAACCCCGCCGGCCGTGATGTCGTCTACTGGATCGCTCCGGAAAATGGCGCTCAGAAGTCCGCGACGCCGCACGTCTTCCACATTTGCGAAGGCGTCAGCCCGTTGCGCGGTAAGGCGGTCAATCACGGGTCGGTGACCCAGGCCTATTCCGAAAACGCCACCCGCATCACCAAGCAGATCGCAATGGAGCAGAAGCAGTGCGGCTTCGCCGCTGCGAAATAGCTCGGGGCATTTGAACGGTGGGTTGGTATCTTCGGAAGAGCGCCAAGTTTGGACCGCTCCGCATAAACTTGTCGAAATCCGGCTTGGGCGGTTCGGTCGGCGTAAAAGGCTTGCGCGTCGGCACTGGCCCGCGAGGGCGATACCTGCACGCGGGCCGCAAGGGGCTGTACTACAGAGCCAGCCTCGACGATCCGGCCGCCAGCTCTCAACGGCTACACAAGCCGGAGGAAGCGGCATCGGAAACGACCGTTGATGGCGGCAGCCTGTTTGCAGACCCGGGGGTGGCCTCCGGCAAGAATCAGCTCGGCGTGCGATTGATTCGCGGGCTGTTCGGCGTGCTGCGCGGTCGCTGAAGGCTTCACTCTTGACCTCGCCAGCGCTTGCGCTGAACCGTTACGGAGGGATTCGCTTTATCCGCGTTCGGCCCTAAGAATGCCGCCGGGGAGAGAGGGAGACGCGTGGTCGATCGTAATTGCGAGACGATTGCACAGCTCGAGCGCGAGTGGCGGGATGCGCTGTGCAGCAAGGACATGGAGCGGCTGCACGCGCTCGTTCACAAGGACTTCGTGCTGATCGGCACCCGCTCGACTGGGCCGTTCATGATGACCCGCGATGATTGGCTGGACGCCATCCAACGGCGCGAGGTCGAGGCCATCGATGTCGAGGTCCAGGACGCGACCGTTCTCGACGATGTGATGCTCGGAACGGTGCACGCCCGCTGGCGCCTCAAATATCTCGGCCGCGTGATCGAAGATTGCGTGGTCCTTACCGATGTGTGGGTGAAGGAGGACGGCCGCTGGCAGGCGATCCGCCGGCACTCGACGCCCGCTCCGCCGGGCACCTGCAGCGATTTCAAGGGAGATTAGGATGGCGACGAGGGCGGGTGGGCGCACGAGCCTCAGGGCCGGCGAGAACATCAAGGAGCTGACGCTCCGTGGAATCATCCTCGGCGCGGTGCTGACGGTGATCCTGACCGCTGCCAACGTCTATGCCGGCCTCAAAATTGGCCTGACGGTCGCGACGTCGATCCCCGCCGCGGTGATCTCGATGGCGGTGCTCAAGGCGTTCCGCGATTCGACCATCCAGGAAAACAACATCGTCCAGACGATCGCGTCGGCGGCGGGAACCTTGTCGGCGATCGTGTTCGTGCTTCCTGGACTGGTGATGATCGGCTGGTGGACCGGCTTTCCCTACTGGCTGTCCGTCGCGGTGATTGGCATCGGCGGCATTCTCGGCGTGATGTATTCCGTTCCGCTCCGGCGCGCGCTCGTGACGGGCACCGACCTGCCGTACCCGGAAGGAGTGGCCGCGGCGGAAGTCCTCAAGGTCGGCTCCGGAATCGGAGGAGCCGAAGAGAATCGCCGCGGCCTGATGCTGATCGTGTGGAGCTCGATTGCCTCGGCGGTTTTCTACGCCCTCGCTCAGACTCGCCTTCTCGCCTCGGAAGCAACCAAGGCATTCGGCGTCGGTTCGGGCGCGACCGCGGTCTCCGGCAGCCTCTCCATGCTGCTGATCGGCGTCGGTCACCTCGTCGGCCTCACAGTCGGAATCGCGATGTTCGTCGGCCTGATCATTAGCTGGGGCTTCCTGGTTCCGCATTACACCTCGCTGGCCGCGATCCCCGCCGGCACCGGCCTTGGCGATTTCGTCGGCGGCGTGTTCGTGAACAAGGTGCGGTTCATCGGCGCCGGCACCATCGGCATCGCGGCCATCTGGACCCTGCTCAAGATTCTCGGCCCCATCGTCTCGGGCATTCGGGGGGCGATCGCCGCCAATGCGGAGCGCAAGGCCGGCCGCGGCGGAGCCCTGCCGATTACCGAGCGCGACCTGCCGATCGGCATCGTCGCCGGCACGATCGTGGTTTCGATGATCCCCATCGGGCTGCTGCTCTATGCCTTCGCCGGCACGGGTCCGATTGCCGCCAGTCCCACCGCGACGATCATCTCCAGCATCCTCTACATTCTGATTGCCGGAGTCGTGATCGCGGCCGTGTGCGGCTACATGGCCGGCCTGATCGGCGCTTCGAACAGCCCCATCTCGGGCGTCGGCATCCTGGCAGTCGTCGGCATTTCGCTGATCCTCGTCATGCTCTTCCCCCATGCGACCGGCGATGCATCGAAGTCGCTCGTTGCGTTTGCACTGTTCGTCACCGCCGTTGTGTTCGGCGTCGCCACCATCTCGAACAACAACCTTCAGGACCTCAAGACCGGCCAGCTCGTCGACGCGACTCCGTGGCGCCAGCAAGTCGCATTGGTCCTCGGCGTCGTCTTCGGCGCGCTCGTCATTCCGCCGGTGCTCGATCTGCTCAACGCTGCGTTCGGTTTCCAGGGCGCGCCGGGAGCGGGCGCCAACGCGCTTGCGGCGCCGCAAGCCTCGATCATTTCGGCGATCTCGCAAGGCATGCTCAGCGGGAACTTCGACTGGTGGCTTATCGAGATCGGCGCCGGCATCGGCGTGATCGTGATCATCATCGATGAGGTGCTTCGGAAGACGAAGCGCGGAGCGCTCCCGCCGCTCGCCGTCGGCATGGGCATATACCTCCCGATGGCGCTGACGCTGCTGATCCCGATCGGCGCGCTGCTCGGCTGGCTTTACGACAAATGGGCCGCGCGGACCTCGAACCCCGAATTCTCGCAGCGAATGGGCGTGCTGCTCGCCACCGGCCTGATCGTCGGCGAAAGCATCATGGGTGTTGTCTATGCCGGAATCGTCGCCGGAACCCGCAGCGACGCGCCGCTGGCGCTCGTCGCGGAGAACGCGTGGGCCGTCCCCGCCGGGATCATCATCTTCGCGGTCGTGGTGCTGGGCTTCTATGCCTGGACCCGGCGCGAGGCGACGGAGGCGCTAGCGGCCTAGCACCGCCTTGCGCAGCGCCGCGGGCGCCAGCGGCTTCGCGCCGGCTTCGGCCTTGCGCACGAGTTCGACGATGGCGTTATTGACCGGCGCGGCGCGCTGCAGCCGCTCGGCGAGATGGACCAGCTCGCCGTTGATGTAATCGACTTCCGTCTTGCGGCCCGCCGCGAGATCGTCGGCCATCGACGAGCGCGCCTTGGCATCGATGTGCCAGCGCTTCAGGAAGACATTGTTGAACAGCCAGTCGGGCGAATTGACGATCCGCGGGAGAACCTCGGGCGCAATCGGCCCGACGCTCGCCGGTTCGATGTCCGCCCGCTTCAACAGGTCTAGTCCTTCGAGCATCGACGCCGCGAACACGCGCCGGTAATCGCGCCGCTTGAGCTCGTCCTGCAGCGTCCGTCCCGACAGCGCGTTCACCGCGTTGTTGAGGTTGATCAGCAGTTTTCCCCAGGCGAGCCCGAGCATGTCGTCGCTGAGCTTCAGCGCCGCCGCACCGGTGCCGACGGCCTCCGAAAGCGTGCGCGCGCCCTCCCGCTGCGCGCAGTAGAGATTGCCCGCCACGCCTTTGTGGAATTTGCCGCTGCCGAGATAGGCGACGTTGAACGGCACCATGCCGCGCGCGATCTCGAACCGGCCGCGCAGCCCCTGTTCGAGCACGTCGACGTTGCTGACGCCATTCTGGAAGCTGATCACCAGCGCGCCGGGCGTCCCGTGTTCGGCGATCTCGGCCGCGGCGGCCGCGGTGTCGCCGCTCTTGACGGTCAGCGCGATCACCTGTGCGTCGGCAAGGCCTTCGGGGCCGCAGCGAAAGTCGACCTCGCCGGGCGCGAGCTTCACTTGCCAGCCGCTATAGTCGCTCAGCGTCAGCCCATGCTCGTCGACATCCTTGGAGAGCTTGCGCCGGCCGATGAAGGTGACCGGGACGCCGGCCGCCGCCCAGGCGCCGCCGATGAAGCAGCCGACCGACCCGGCGCCCAACACCGCGACCCTTGGACCCCCCGCCATATGCTATCCCCTGCCGCGATACGGCTGCACGCCCTGGTCCGGCAGCCACAGCCCCTCGGGCGGCGCGCCCGATTGCCAGAAGACGTCGATCGGCATGCCGCCGCGTGGATACCAATAGCCGCCGATCCGCAGCCATTTGGGCTTCATCTCGTCCGCCAGCCGCTGGCCGATTCCGACCGTCACGTCCTCGTGAAAGCCGCAATGGTTGCGATAGGAGCCAAGAAACAGCTTCAGGCTTTTGCTTTCGACGATCGTCTCGCCAGGCGCATAGTCGATCACCAAATGCGCGAAGTCGGGCTGGCCGGTGACCGGGCACAAAGAGGTGAACTCCGGCGCGGCGAAACGCACGAGATACAGCGTCCCCGGCCGCGGGTTCGGAACATAGTCGAGCTGGGCCTCCTCGGGTGATGCGGGAAGCTGGCTGGCCTGACCGAGGTGGCGCGTCTCCATCCGCCGATGACTAGCAGTTGACTGTTGTCATTGCGAGGAGCGTAGCGACGCGGCAATCCAGCGTTGCTGCTGGATTGCTTCGCTAGGCTGGCAATGACGGAGATGATTATGGACTTGCTCGTCTCGACCGACTGGCTGGCGCAGCACCTCGGCGAACCCGGCCTGGTCGTGGTCGATGCCAGCTGGCACATGCCGGCGAGCGGCCGCAGCGGCGGCGACGAATTTCAGCAGGCGCATATTTTGGGCGCGCGCTTCCTCGACATCGACGAGGTCAGCGATGCGAGCAATCCCGCGCCGCACATGCTACCGAGCGCGCGCGATTTCGCGACTGCGATGGAGAAGCTCGGTATCGGCAGCGACGACCGGATCGTTGTCTATGACAATTCGCCGTTGCGGACCGCCGCCCGCGGCTGGTTCATGCTTCGCCACTTCGGCGCCGACAAGGTCGCGATCCTCGATGGGGGATTCCAGAAATGGACCATCGAAGGTCGCCCGACGGAGAGCGGCGAAGCCGAACCGCGCACCGCCCGCTTCCAGCCGCGCGAGCGGGGTGAGGTCGTCACCAAGCAGCAGTTGCTCGCCGGTTTCGGGCTTCCGTGGCTCGACGCGCGTGGCAAGCCGCGCTTCGAGGGCAGCGAAGCCGATCCGCGGCCGGGCGTTGCCGCGGGCCACGCGCCGGGCGCTCGCAACCTGCCGTTCGGTGCCGTCTATCGCGAGGACGGAAGGTTCAGGAGCACCGAGGAACTTGAGCGCCTGTTCGCCGATGCCGGCGTCGACCCTTCACGCCCGTTCGTCGCCAGTTGCGGATCGGGCGTGACGGCGAACAGCCTGATCTTCGCCGCGCATCTGCTCGGCAATGATCAGGCGAGACTTTACGACGGTAGCTGGAGCGAATGGGGCGCCGACCCGGCTACCCCCAAAGTGACTGGTCCCGCTTAGGCGAGGACGATTCCCGCGACCTCGCGCAGCTCGCGGCGAATTTGATCGGCCAGAGCCTGGCTCGCAGCGGGGTGCGGATCGCGGCCATTTTGGCGTTCACCAAGCAGAGCCTCGACCCCGGCCGTTGCGCTGCCGACCAGCCGTGCCGAGCGGCGGTCGAACCAGCGCTGCCGCGCATCGCTCGCGCTGTCCCAGGAGGCGGCGACGCCAAGGTCGAGATCGTCCTCGGGACCCGCGCCGAATCCGCCATCGACCAAGCGCATCGCGTGGCGCACGCTCGCCAGCCGCGCCACCGCCTCGGCATACGGCTGAGGGGAGGTTTCGGGCTGCTGGGGCATCAAATGAAGCATCGGTCCGGGGTAAGCCGACACGGTTAGAAAAATATGAATCCGGGACCGTCACTCCCGCGAATGGAGGAATCCCTCTTTCTTCGTTCAAGTGCGGGAGACGGACCCCGGATCAAATCGGGGCTGAGATCTAAGCCCCGCTTTTCTCGTCGATGTCGCGAAGGATCCAGCCGCGCTGAGGGATGGTTTCGATGAACTCGGCTCCGCCGCTCGCATTCCGAAGCTTCTTGCGGAGCTTGGAGATGAACACGTCGATGATCTTGGGCTGCGGCTGATCGTCGGCGCGGCGATAGAGATGCTTTAGCAGCATCGCCCGCGTGACGACATTGTTGCGCGCGAAAGCGAGCAGCTCGAGCACTCGATATTCCATCTCGGTGATGCCGATCGGATGACCGTCGATACGGATCAGCCGCTGGACCTGGTCGACGGAGAGGCGCCCGCCGCACAGGCTCTCGGGCATTTCGCTGCCGGTTGCCTTGAGGCTCGCGAGCAGCCGCGAGGCGGCTTCCTCGCTGTCCTCGGGCGAGACAGTGCGCGGGCTGCCGATGATCGCCTGCTGGACGTCGGCGAGCAGCTTGTGCGCCTCTTCGACGAGCTTGGTGCCTTCCTCGAAGCGGCGGCGCGAGCGGTCGAGCATCGATTCGATTTCGACCAGTCGGGCGGGGAGGGTGATTTCGGCCATTCGTGCTTCTTCGCTTCCTGGTCTGTTACTGGCCCGGCTGCGCCGACGCGACGTTGGTCTGGGTGTTCGCGGCGGTCAGGATCTTCACGGTTTCCGGCCCCTTGTCGACGATCCGCGTGTCAGGGTCCCACACCTGGCTGCGAATGCCAAGCTGGGCGCTGTTGCGGCCGGCTTCGTCGAGCAAGCTGGTTTCGCCCGGACTGCGCGGGGCGGGGCCACCGAACAAGGTGTCGATCGCCTGCTGCTGCGCTTCACCCGGCGAAAGCCCCGCGGTCCCCGCCACCGGCGGCGCAAGATTGAAGTCGGGCGGAATGATCAACGGCGCGTTGCGGGCGACGGCAAATTCGTCGGGCGTCGCGGCATGGCTCTTGAAGAGCGAGCAGCCGGCCGTGGTCGTGGCCGCGGCCAGCACCAGGACGGTCAAGGCTTTACGCATGTTCGATAGTCTCCTCGGGGTCGCTGCCCTTTGCCTGATCCTTACGGCTCAGGAACGCGCGCAGCAACAGGATCACGACGGCGATGCTAATCGCGGCATCGCCGACATTGAAGATTAAAAACGGCCGCCACTCGCCGAAGTGGAGGTCGGCGAAATCGACGACATAGCCGTGGCGGGTGCGGTCGAGGATATTGCCGAGCGCTCCGCCGAGCACCATGCCGAGTGCAAGCTGGTCGACGCGGTTCTTCTCGCGCGTGATCCAGAAGGCGACGCCGATCGCGATCGCGCTGGTCAGCGCGACCAGCATCCAGCGCCCGACCTCGGTGGTGGCATTGAGCAGCCCGAGCGAAATGCCGTTGTTTTCGGTGTAGGTCAGCTGGAAGTTCGGGATGAGGTAATAGACCGCGCCGATGTGATCGACGCCGAGTGGCCCCGTCACCCACCATTTGGTCAGCTGGTCAGCCACGAAAACCAGGATGGCGATCAGGAAACCCATCGCGCGGCGGTTCAGCGCCTCAGCCATTCACCACCTCGTTGCAACGGGCGCAGAGATCGCCATCCTGTTCCACCTCGGGCAAGTGCCGCCAGCAGCGGCCGCACTTGTGATTGTCGGTCTTCGCCACCCGCCAATCTCCCTCGTGCACTGTCGAAGTAATGAACAGCTCCGCGAGGAATGCCGGGTCACCGGCGCTAGGCACCCACACTTCGGCCTCGAGGCTCGAGCCGAGGATCTTGTCGCGGCGCAGCGGCTCGATCCGCTCGGTCACCTGCGTGCGGAGCGCGCGCAGCTCGGCCCAGCGCGCGGCGTCGGCCTCGACCTCGGGCACCTCGGGCCATTCGAGCAGGTGCACCGACCCGGCGTTGGGGAAACGCGTGTCCCACACTTCCTCGGTGGTGAACACCAGCACCGGCGCAAGCCAGCGCACCAGCGCGTGGAAGAGGGTGTCGAGCACCGTCCGGTAGGCGCGCCGACGGAGGCTCGTCGGCGCGTCGCAATAGAGGCTGTCCTTGCGGATATCGAAGTAGAAGGCCGACAGATCGTTGTTGGCGAAGTCGCTCAGCAGCCGGACGTAGCTGGTGAAGTCGAACAGCTCGGGATGGTCCTCCGACCAATGCTCGTCCTTGTTGAAGTCGACGATCCGCTTGAGCTTGGCGTCGAGCTCCGCGGTCAGATGGAGCATGTAGCGGTCGAGCTCGGGATAGGCAGACAGGTCATCAAGCCGCTCCTCGTCGCTGAACCCGTCGAGCGCGCCGAGCAGGTAACGGAAGGTGTTGCGGAGCTTGCGATACTGGTCGGCGACGCCGGCCAGGATCTCCTTGCCGATGCGGTGGTCCTCGGTGAAGTCGACCGACAGCGCCCACAGCCGCAGGATGTCCGCCCCATATTCCTTCATCAGGTCGATGGGGTTGATGGTGTTGCCGAGGCTCTTGGACATTTTCATGCCCTTGGCATCCATCGTGAAGCCGTGGGTCAGCACCGCATTGTACGGCGCGCGGCCGCGCGTGCCGCAGCTTTCGAGCAGGCTCGACTGGAACCAGCCGCGGTGCTGGTCCGAGCCTTCGAGATAGAGGTCGGCGGGCCAGCGTTCGTCCGGCCACTTGCCGCTTTCGAGCACGAAGACGTGGGTGCAGCCGCTGTCGAACCACACATCGAGGATGTCGCCGACCATCTCGTAATCGTCGGGGCTGCGGTTGTCCCCGAGGAAGCGCGCCGCGTTGCTCTCGTCCCATGCGTCGACGCCCTCGCTGCCGATCGCATCGACGATCCGCGCGTTGACAAGATCGTCGAGCAGCACCTCGCCGGTCGCTTTCTCGACGAACAGGGCGATCGGCACGCCCCACGCGCGCTGCCGGCTGATCACCCAATCGGGCCGCTGTTCGACCATCGAGCCCAACCGGTTGCGGCCTTTCTCGGGAACGAAGCGGGTCTCGGCGATCGATTGCATCGCGATGTCGCGCAGAGTCCGTTCGCGCCGTGGCGTCAGCGGCTGCTCGAGCAGCGCGCCACCTTCGCTTTCCCACCGTCCCTCGTGGAACCAGCGGCAGCTCTTGAGGTCGAGCGGCTTGTCCATGGCGATGAACCACTGCGGCGTGCAGCGGTAGATGACCTTGGCCTTGGAGCGCCAGCTATGCGGATAGGAGTGGCGGAAGTCCGCGCTCGCGGCGAGCAAAGCGCCGGCGTCGCGCAGGTCGGAGCAGATCGGCCCCTCCGGTGAGTTGAACTTGGCGTTGATGACGGACCCTTGTCCGCCGAGCCACGGCCAGTCGGCGCGGTAGAAGCCGCCCGCATCGACCGCGAAGACGGGATCGATGCCGTGGGCGCGGCACAGCTCGAAATCGTCCTCGCCATGATCCGGAGCCATGTGGACGAGGCCGGTGCCCTGGTCGGTGGTGACGAAGTCGCCGGCGAGAAACGGCCGCGGCCTGGCGAAGAACCCGCCGAGCTTGTGCATCGGGTGGCGGGCGATTGTGCCGGCTAGGTCGGAACCCTTCAAATGCGCGACAGGCTGGAGATGGACCAGCCCCGTCCGCTCCTTGAACGCGCCGACCAGCGGTTCGGCGACCAGCACATGGAAGCTTTCCCCGGATAGCAGCACATACTGGACCTCCGGCCCGTACGCGATCGCCTGGTTGACGGGGATCGTCCACGGAGTCGTCGTCCAGATGACGGCGCGCGCGCCGACCAGTTCCGGGATCGGGCTCTCGACGATCTCGAACGCGACGTCGATCTCGGTCGAGGTGATGTCCTCATATTCGATCTCGGCCTCGGCCAGCGCGGTCTTCTCGACCGGCGACCACATCACCGGCTTGGCGCCGCGGTAGAGTTGCCC
>Ga0207657_10001004_pt1 | contig 30014 bp, 23 predicted proteins | sample KBSC33metaG_FD_184316 | JGI IMG/M metagenome (GOLD analysis project Ga0207657, IMG submission 184316) | Corn rhizosphere microbial communities from Kellogg Biological Station, Michigan, USA - KBS C3-3 metaG (SPAdes) (version 2) | ecosystem: Host-associated > Plants > Roots > Rhizosphere > Soil ...
CGCGGCCGAGATCAGCTTCCCCAATGGGCGCCAGCTGTCGCTCGGCAACCCGACGACCGAAGCGGTCGAGGCGGCCCAGAAGCGCGCCCAGGCGCAGTAGTCACGTTCCTCCGCTCCCCCCCCCCTCAGGAGGAACAAGCGACCCGCGGACCGCAAGGTCCGCGGGTCTTCTTTTGGCGGCGCGGGGGCATCCGGTTTCTGCCGTTGCAACGCCGCCGATAACGGTAAATAACTCGCCGGGCCGGGCGAAAGCCCGTAGGCCCAAGAGACCTGATGGGGAGTTTGCCGCGATGAAGATGCCTGCCGCCGTTTGCGGGCTGCTGCTGGTCACCGCCTGCAAGTCTTCGGCGCCGGCCGAATCGGTCCAGCAGCTGATGAAGAACAAGGTCGATCCGGCCTCGAAGGTCTATTTCGAGGCGGTCCAGTACGTCAGCGACGAAACCGGCCAGCACGACATCCAGCCGCGGACCGACGCCGACTGGGAGAAAGTCCGCAAGGCCGCGGCCGACCTGCAGGACTACGGCAAGCTGCTGCAGACCGACACCTACACCAAGGGGCGCAATCCCGACTGGACCAAGTTCAGCCAGGCGATGGTCGATGCCGGCAAGCTGGCCGAGCAGGCCGCCCAGGACAGGAACGTCGACAAGGTGTTCGAGATGAGCGGCACGGTCTACAGCGTGTGCAGCGCGTGCCACATGGCCTATCCGCTCCCCGTGCCGGCGGCGAGCGGCGCGCCCTCGCCCAGCCAGGGCAGCTGATGGGGCGAGCGATGAATTGGCTCAACGGCGCCGCGCCGAGGCTGCCTGATCGCGATGACCTGCTGAGACTGGCGGCGTTCACCGCGCTGGCGATGCTGTTGCTGATCTCGGCGCAAGTCTTCGCCCACGACATGTCGCAGGCCAACAAGAGCTACGTCGAGAGCATCAGCGGCCCGGCGCCGGTGCCGTTCTTCTACCTCGGCGCCAAGCACATGGTGACGGGGATCGACCACCTGTTGTTCCTCACCGGGGTCATCTTCTTCCTCTACCGCCTGCGCGACATCATCATCTACGTGTCGCTGTTTACGCTCGGGCATTCCACCACGCTTATCCTCGGCGTGCTGCTCGGCACCGGGCTCAACTCCGACCTCGTCGATGCGATCATCGGCTTCTCGATCGTCTACAAGGCGTTCGAGAACATGGGCGGTTTCCAGCGGCTCGGCTTCTCGATCAACACCAAGCTCGCGGTGCTTCTCTTCGGCCTGTTCCACGGCATGGGCCTCGCGACCAAGCTGCAGGACCTCAACACCTCGGCGAACGGTCTCTTGGTCAACCTCATCTCCTTCAACGTCGGCGTCGAGGCGGGCCAGGTGATCGCGCTGGCGATCGTGGTCGTGCTGCTGAACTTCTGGCGCGCCACGCCGAGCTTTGCGCGCGGCGCCTTCGCGGCCAACCTGCTGTTGCTCGGCGCCGGCGTTGCGCTGATGATCTACCACCTCGCCGGATACTTCGCGTCATGACCAAGCCGCCGCCGATGGACCCGCCGGTCGCCCTGCCGTCAGGCCGGCAGATCGCCGTCGGCTCGGCGGTGGCGATCGTCGTCGCCGCGACAGCGATGGTGTTCTTCATCCTGCCGGCGGAGCTCGGCATCGACCTCACCGGCTTCGGCGAGAGGACCGGCCTCACGGGCCTCGCCCAAAGCGGAGCCGGCACGAACATCTACCTTGAGCGCGGGCTCAGGCGGAAGAACGTGCTGTTCCCGCTCGATGCGTCGGCCAAGCCCGACGAAGCCACGTTGCGCGCGACGCTGGCGGCCAAGGGCGTTGCCGTTCCCCAGGACGCGAAATTCGTGTCCGACCACTGGGAATACGAGCTGCTGCCGTACGACAACATCGAGATGAAGTACAAGCTCGCGCAAGGCCAGCCGATGATCTTCAGGTGGCATGCGCCGAGGGGCATGCATTTCGACATGCACTCGGTCCCCGACGAGGGCGGCAACCCCGCAACCGAAAGCTTCGCCATCGGCGACGCACAGTCCCAGACCGCCGTCTATGTCGCGCCGTTCACCGGCATCCACGGCTGGTTCTGGCAAAACCAGACGCTCGAGAACCAGACCGTCACCATCGACGCGACGGGCACGTTTGCCGGCGCGGTCATCTTCGACCAGGCCGGCGAGCATGCTCGCGAACTGTCCCCGCCGACGGCCAGACCGGGCGCGTAGCCCGGCTGCGGACCTCCAATTGCCCGTTGCGTTGCGGCACGCTTTGCGGCCAAGTTGACGCGAACGGCGCGAGGGGAGAATGATGCAAGCGAAGCGGTCGTCCGCGGGCTACCAGGTGCTGCTCGTCGGCTTGCTGTGCCTCAACTTCGGCATCCTGTTCTTCGATCGCAACGCCCTCAATTTCCTGATGCCGTACGTCCAGCCGGAGCTCCATCTGAGCTATACGCAGGTCGGGCTACTCGGGTCGGGCCTGTCGTTCACCTGGGCGCTGGCGGCGGCGTTCGTCGGCTGGCTGTCGGACAAGATCGCCCGGCGAAAGGTCATCATCGTCATCTCCGGACTGGTGTTCTCGGCCTGCTCGGTAGTGTCGGGCTTCGCCTCGTCTTTCCTGATGCTGTTCGGCGCCCGCCTGCTGATGGGCCTTTCCGAAGGCGGGGTGATGCCGATCAGCCATGCCATGGTCGCAGCGGAAGTGAGCCCGAGGTGGCGCGCGCTGGCGATGGGCGTGACGCAGAACGTCGGCTCGAGCCTGCTCGGCTCGACCGTCGCGCCGCTGGTGCTGGTGCCGGTGGCGCTCGCCTGGGGCTGGCGCCACGCGTTCTTCCTCGCCGCGGCCCCCGGGCTGATGTCGGCGCTGCTCATCATGCTGTTCGTCGTCGAGCGGGACATCCCCAGGGCCCCGCCCCGCGGTGCCGGCGAGCGCCAGCCGCTGCTCGAGACGCTCACCGAGCGCAACGTCATCGCCTGTGCCGTGATGTCGGTGGCGCTGGTCGCCTACCTCGTGATCACCTGGGCGTTCATGCCGCTGGTGCTGGTGCAGTACCGTCACATCGCGGACGAGACCGCGGCGAACCTGATGGCGGTGCTTGGCGTGTCCTCCTTCCTCGCCAGCTTCGCCGTCACCACGGCGTCGGACTTCATCGGCCGCAAGCCGGTGATGGTGGTTATGCCGCTCGTCGGGGTGAGCCTGCCGCTCGCGGCGCTCTATTTCGACGGATCGGCCTTCGCGCTGGGGGCGATCTTCTTCGTCGGCTGGCTGTTCAACGGCATCTTCCCCATGTTCATGGCGACGGTGCCGACCGAATCCGTCAGCCCGCGCCAGGTCGCGACGGCGATGGGCATCGTGATGGGCCTCGGCGAGGTCCTCGGGGGAGTCTTCGGGCCTTCCCTCGCCGGCGGCCTGTCGGACGTCTATGGCCTGGCGGCGCCGTGCTGGACGCTGGTCGTGCTGGCCGTGCTGGGCTTCGTCGCCGCCCTGTTCCTGCGCGAGACGGCGCCGCGCATCGTCGGCGATTTGCGCCGAGCTTGAAGGAGTTCCTGCATGACACGCCCACCCGTCGAAGACGAGCTTGCCATCCGCGAGCTCTATGCGCGCTACTCGTGGGCGCTCGATACCGGCGACACCGACGGCTACGTCGCCCTGTTCGCCCCGGACGCTGAGGCGACCGAGGAGACCGCCTCGGGCGAACTCGAGGTGAGGAAGGGCCGCGACGAGATCCGCAAGCTGGTGCTCAAGTTCCACCAGCGGCCGGACTTTCCCGGCCACCAGCACCAGATGGACCAGCTGGTGTTCGAGCCCGACCCCAAGGGCCGCCCCGATCACTGGCAAGTCAGGAGCTACGCCTGGGCGACCATCAACCGCCCGCCCGCCAAGCCCTACCTCCACTGGTGCGGCCACATCCGCGACGTCGTCGGCAAGGTCGACGGCCAGTGGCTGATCGCCGAGAAGGACATCATGGGCTGGACCGGCGACGTGCTGGCGCGGTTCGCCAAAACCTAGCGGCCTGTCACCTTAGGGCATGTCTTCCGGCGCGCCGAATCCGCCGATCAGCGTGCCCGCCGGTGGCGCCGCTGGCCTGGCGTCGATCGGTGCGCACAACCCGGCCCTGGCGGCCGTGCTGTCGACCTTGTCCATGTCGCCGGGGCTGTAGGGCGCAAGGTGCATCAGCTCGCCCCACTGATGGGCGTGGCTGATCAGGAACAGGATGCGCCAGTTGTCGTATTTCGCCTCCGCCAGCAGCTTGCGAAAATCGTGGATCGTGTCGGGCGTCAGGTGCTCTTCGCCCTGCAGCGCGCGCAGAGCGGACCAGGCGTTTTCTTCCTGCGCCTGGTATTGCAGCAGCTGGTCGGTCGAGAAGTAGTAGTTGTCGAACAGGCGCTGCTCGTCGCCGCTGAACAGGCTCGCCCGCCCGCCGCTGGCATTGGCCTGCCAGCGCAGCTCGGTCAGCTTGATGTGCGGCACCAGGCCGAGACGCCGGGGTACCGGATAGGGCTTGCCCTGTTCCGAAAGGTCGAGGATCGCACCGATCTCCTGCAGCCGCTTGCCAATGCAGGGTTCGGCCTGCGCACGCACGTTGACCCAGTAGAGGTTCTCGCTGACCTCGGCGCGAACGGCGTCTCGCGCCTCGTCGGCGAACCGGTGCTCGCGATAGCGCTCGGCCGCCTGGTCGAGCGCGAGGGCCACGAGGATGCCGATGACGATGATGCCGATCTCGGTGAAGAACTCGCGCCATGTTTTCACCGGATGAGCGTGATGGACCTCCACGGCCGCCTCCTCCCCGGGCGCAGCCGCGGGGCCGGCGGCGTCGCCTGCCGCCGGGCCCGGTTGGCCCTCTAAGCTTTCGCCTGCTTGCGTCACCTGCCCCCACGCCCGCGTGGCCATGCTGTTATCATAGGTTCGGGCCGCTCCAAACAGGCTGCTCGGATGAGCGCGGAAAGGCTGGCGCTCGGCGGGCCCGTGTGCGATTTGGGGGCGGAACCTCAATCGCCGCCCGAGGTTCGTTTCGTGCCTCGGAGCGCACGATGTCCGCGGGGAGCGCATCCATGCCGCCAGCCGTTCCAATCTCGAGCCGCGTCTTATCGATGTCGCTGTGCGTGCCTGTCGCGCTGGCCGCGCTTGGCAGCGCAGTGCCGGCGAGCGGACGGCCACTGGCCGGACTGGCGCTGATCGATGGGCTGCGCCACGGCGGTTACGTGCTGGTCATGCGCCATGCCCATGCACCCGAGGCGCCGCCTTCTCCCGGCGACGCCGACCCCGCCAACCGCCGGCGTGAGCGCCAGCTCGATCCGGTGGGCCAGTCCGCCGCCCTCGACATGGGCTCGGCCTTGCGCAAGCTCCGCCTGCCGATCGGTGCGGTCTGGTCGAGCCCGACCTACCGGGCCCGGCAGACGGCGCGGCTGGCCGGCCTGCCCAGTCCGAAGATTGCCGTCGAGCTGGGCGATAGCGGCCGCAGCATGCAGGCGGCAACGAGCGCGCAGGCCCGCTGGCTGCGAGGCCTGGCGAACCGGCCGCCGCGTGCCGGAACCGACACCGTGGTCGTTACCCAGTATCCGAATATCAGGGCCGCCTTCGGCAACGCCGCCGCCGACATGAAGGACGGCGAAGCGCTCGTTCTCCACCCGGCGAAAGGCACGCCGCGCGTGGTCGGACGGATTGCCATGGATGAGTGGCCGCAACTCGCCGCGAAGCGTCGGCCCGTCACGCGCTAGCGCCCCCCGAGCGTGCGGTCGCGGACCGCGAGCGAACGGCGCCCGGGCTACTCCCAGAAGGCCACGCTGCGGCACTCGATGCTCTCGCGGATATGGGCATCCTTGAAACTGGTGTCGCGGAACGCGGTGTGCGGGCAGCGCCAGGTGCGGCTGTGGTCGCTGTCGTGGAACTTGAACAGCAGCGCGTCGTCGGCACCCATGTTGGAAAAGTACCACCAGCGCATGGCGGGGTTGTGGCTGAAGATGGTCGCGGCGATCATCTGGTCCTCGCCCTCGACCGGCGCGGTCAGCGCCTCGCCGGTGGGAAACTCGTCGACGATGAACAGGGTGTTCGACTTCTCCTCGCCGCCGAAGCTGGTGCGCCCGTCGCAGATCGCCAGCGGCACGTCCTGCGGAGGGGGCGAGAAGGTTCGCCAGTAGCTCGATATGAGAAAGCGCTTGAAGCCGGGGCCGCCGGGGAAGTGCTTGTCGTAGGTCGCCTGCGCCATGCGCCGGGCGGTCGGCGTGTTGACATCGACGTGCGCCTCGCCGGCCGGGGGCTGGATGCCGCCGGAGTGGGTGTAGCCTTGCGTCTTTTCCGCCGCGCGCTCGGAGAGGTCGGCGCTGGTGCGGATCATCCACCCGCGGGCGACCACCTTGTCGGCGCCGGTCAGGGCCTGGACGTGGCGCTCGACCTCGCGCTCGTAGAGCGCGTCGACCTCGGCCTTGTCGTGGAAATCGGTCACCGCGGTCGGCTGGGTGGCGACGGTGAAGCCGTGTTCTTCGAGCGTGAAGTGGTCGCGGATCGGCATGCCGTCGCGGATGATTACCTCGTGGTCGGAATAGGTGCCGGTGTTGATTTCCGCGCCTTGCGAGACATAGCGGCGGGTGAGAAAGTCGCCCGGATCGACGAACCTGATCAGCGCGCGGACCTCGCGCGCGGTATCTTCGATATGCGGGGCGGCAACGCTCGCCATCGGTCTCTCTCCGGGATTTTATCGTTCGTTACGATTGTGCCATGACGGACTGGCGCGGTGCAAGCACTCCGGTTATCTCCGGACAAAGGCAACGAGGGAGAGGGAAAGCATGACGGCACTGCCGCCGACGATCGACGACACGCCCATCTGGGACGCCTGGCTGTCGCAGTTCCGCCTGCCGATCCTCAACGCCAACCTCGAGGTCGGCACGTTCGAGGCCCTGAGCGAAGGGGCGTATACCACCGAGGAACTGGCGGCGAAGCTCGGCGTCGACGCGCGGGCGCTGGCGATGCATCTTGCGGCGCTGTGCGCCGACGGGTTCGTCGAGAAGCGGCTCGGGAAATGGCGGGCAACGCACCTCGCGCGGACCTGGCTGCACCCGCAGGCGACGGGCAACTGGCAGCACTTCCTAAGCAGCATCGACCGCAACGAGCACTTGCGCGGCCGGCTTTTGGAATCGCTCAGGACCGGCAAGCGCCCGAGCACCGGCGTCGACGAGCGCCCGGTCGGCTGGGAGCAGGGCACGATGGCGCCCGAGGTCGCCGAGAACATCTGCCGCTTCATGCACGCCCACAGCCAGGCTCCCGCCCTCGGCGCGGCACGGCAGCCCGTGTTCGACGAACTGAAATGCCTGATGGATGTCGGCTGCGGCTCGGGCGTCTACGGTATCGAGATCGCCCGCGCCCACTCCGGCCTCAAGGTCATCCTGATGGACCTCAAGGAAGTCGCGCACGAGGCCGACAAGTACGTCGGGCGCTACGGCGTCGGCGCACAGGTTTCCACCGCCGGGGTCAACATGTTCACCGAGGCATGGCCCGAAGGCCCCGACGGACACTTTTTCTCGAACGTGTTCCACGACTGGTCCGACGAGACCTGCCGCGACCTCGCCCGCCGCAGCTTCGAGGCGCTCCCCTCCGGCGGGCGGATCTTCCTCAACGAGATCCTGATGGACGACGAGTACACCGGCCCCTACGAGGCCGCCGCGTTCAGCCTGCTGATGCTGATTGGCACGCTCGGCAAGCAGTACTCCCTCGCCGAATTCCGCGGCATTCTCGAGAGCGCCGGCTTCACGGATGTCCAGGCGCAGCGGACAGGCGGCGGGTATTATTCGCTGGTGAGCGCGCGCAAGCCCTAGGGCCCACCCGGCGAGTGCTTGATGCCCATTTGCGTTGCGCACAAGTTATGCGCATGCCTTCTGCACCTATCAAACCCGCTTCCCGCCGCCCGAGCCACGTGTCGCTGAGCTTCGAGCACCTGGCGGAAGCGCGTGAGCTGGGCGTCAACGCTCGCTCGCCGGGCAGGATCGCGAGATCCTGGGGCGCGCTCGATGTCCTGCCGACCGGGGTCTGAAGTCTATGCCGTCACCACGGTGCCTGACCCCGGGGGCCCCACGGCAACTTCGCTCGTAAGAACAAACTAGGAACATTCTTCTTGCCCCGACTCCGGCTGCGGGTGCATCGCCCGCGTCATGGTGAAGCGACGCAACGATCCGCGGTTCAAGAAGGACGACCTCGAATATCCGATCAGGGTCAAGTTCGTGGTGCCGCAAGGCGGCATGAGCACGCTCGCGACCGACCGGCGGCTCGACGAATGGCTGTCGGACAACCTGGGGCCGAAGATGTGGTCGTGGGGACCGGCGCACTCGAGCGGCTGCCGCCAGGCCGCCGCCTACTACTTCCGCCTTATGGAAGACGCCCAGCGCTTCATCGCCGCTTTCCCCAGGCTGGAGCTCGCCGACGGCGTTTCCGTCCCGATCGACACCACGCCGAGGGAGCGCGGGCCGTATCCGCGGCGTGGGATCGGGGATGGTTGGAACGGCGCGTAGCGCTCGACTGCGGCATGGCCGCTGAAAGGCCCTGTCCTCCATTCCCCGGGCGCCGGGTCGACAGCCTCGATGTGACCGCAATCGCGCGGGCGTTCAGCCATCCTCTCCCATGCGCAACGCCGCGATGAAGGCTTCCTGCGGAATGCTGACGTTGCCGTATTCCCGCATCCTGGCCTTGCCCTTCTTCTGTTTCTCGAGCAGCTTCTTCTTGCGCGTGATATCCCCGCCGTAGCACTTGGCGGTCACGTCCTTCCTCAGCGCGCTGATCGTCTCGCGGGCGATCACCTTGCCGCCGATCGCGGCCTGGATCGGGATCTTGAACAGGTGGCGCGGGATGAGGTCTTTCAGGCGCTCGCACATGCCGCGGCCGCGTTCCTCGGCCACCGCGCGGTGGACGATCATGGAGAGCGCGTCGACCGGCTCGTTGTTGACGAGGATGCTCATCTTGACGAGGTCACCTGGCCTGAGGCCGATCTGCTCGTAATCGAAGCTGGCATAGCCGCGGCTGATGCTCTTCAGGCGATCGTAGAAATCGAACACCACCTCGTTCAGCGGCAGCTCGTAGGTCACTTGCGCGCGGCCGCCGACGTAGGTGAGGTCGCGCTGGATGCCGCGGCGGTCCTGGCACAGCTTGAGGATCGAACCGAGATATTCGTCCGGGGTGTAGATCGTCGCCTTGATCCACGGCTCCTCGATCGTCTCGATGCGGCTGGGATCGGGGTAGTCGGCCGGGTTGTGAAGCAGGATCTCGCTCGTCTCTTCGGTGCGGCTGGCCCTGAGGACGATGCGGTAGACGACGCTCGGCGCGGTGGTGATGAGGTCGAGGTCGTATTCCCGGGAGAGGCGTTCCTGGATGATCTCGAGGTGGAGCAGGCCAAGAAAGCCGCAGCGGAAGCCGAACCCGAGCGCGGCGCTGGTCTCCATCTCGTAGGAGAAGCTGGCGTCGTTGAGGCGCAGCTTGGCGATCGATTCGCGCAGCTTCTCGAAATCGGCGGCGTCGACCGGGAACAGGCCGCAGAACACCACCGGCTGGACTTCCTTGTAGCCGGGGAGCGCGTCGGTGGCGCCGCCTTTCACGGTGGTGATGGTGTCGCCGACGCGGGCCTGCTCGACTTCCTTGATCTGCGCCGTGATGAAGCCGATCTCGCCGGGGCCGAGCTCGTTGAGCTCGATGCGCTTGGGGGTGAAGGCCCCGACGCGGTCGACGAGGTGCTCGGTGCCGCCTTGCATGAAGCGGATTTGCAGGCCCTTCCTGAGGATGCCATCGAGGACGCGGACGAGGATGACGACGCCGAGGTAGGGGTCGTACCAGGAGTCGACCAGGAGGGCGCGCAGCGGCCCGGCGCGGTCGCCCTTGGGCGGCGGGATCTTGTGGACGACGGCTTCGAGCACGTCCTCGATGCCGAGGCCGGACTTGGCGCTGGTGAGCACGGCTTCCGAAGCGTCGATGCCGATGATGTCCTCGATCTCGTGGCGGACCTTCTCCGGCTCGGCGGCGGGAAGGTCGATCTTGTTGATGACGGGGACGATCTCGTGGTCGTGCTCGATCGACTGGTAGACGTTGGCGAGCGTCTGGGCCTCGACGCCTTGCGCGGCGTCGACCACCAGCAGCGCGCCCTCGCAGGCCGCGAGCGAGCGGGAAACCTCGTAGGCGAAGTCGACGTGGCCGGGGGTGTCCATGAGGTTGAGCTCGTACACCTCGCCGTCGCGCGCGGTGTAGTTGAGGCGCACGGTCTGAGCCTTGATGGTGATGCCTCGCTCGCGCTCAATGTCCATGTTATCAAGGACCTGCTCGCTCATCTCGCGCGCGGAGAGGCCTCCGGTCGCCTGGATCAGCCGGTCGGCGAGCGTCGACTTGCCATGGTCGATATGGGCGATGATGCTGAAATTGCGGATATGCTGAAGGTCGGCCATCGCGCCGCCCTTAGCGGCGCCGTCCGCGCGTGTCAGCAGCCGCGCTCAACGAGCCGAAGGCGATGGCGCAACAAAGCGGGGGCTAGGCCGCCCTGCTCGCCCCCATCTGCACGTCCACCTGCATGAACCGCGGCCGCGACTTGCTGCCGGCCCGCCTGTCCTGCAGCTGGGTGTATTGCCCCGCCGGCAGCGCTGCCAGCGGCATTCCCGCCGCGGCCAGCACGTAGGGCGAAAGGCGGTGGCGCGTGCACAGGCCGTCCGCCCCGTCGCTGATCAGCGGCGTCTCGAACTCGACGCCCTGCGTCGCGTCCTGCGAGCGGCGCACGGTGCACACCGCCAGCTGCCCTTCCCCGAGGTCGAGCACGAGGTCGGTGCCGATCGGCACGTCGAGCATCCCTTCGATCATCGCGCCCGTCTTCGACAGGTTGCGCATCACCGCCTCGTAGCGATGATCCTCGTGGATCACGCCGATCCGGCGGAACATCGTGCGCCGCTTGGAGCGCTGCTTGGCGGGCCCGGAGGGCTGATAGACGAAGTCGCCGGCGGCGAGCTTCTCCATCACCTTCTCCTGCGACACCGCGCGCGAATAGATGAAGCCCTGCACCGTTCGCGCGCCGCGCATGCGGACCAGCTCCAGCTCGTCCATCGCTTCGACGCCCTCGGCCGTCGTGTCCATGTCCAGCGCTTCAGCCAGACTGACGATGGCGGCAATGATCGCGGAGTTTGAATTGTCGCTCTGCGTGCACCCGCGCACGAAACACTGGTCGATCTTGATCTTGTCGAACGGCGCCTTGCGCAGATAGCCGAGCGACGAATAGCCGGTGCCGAAATCGTCCAGCGACAGCTTGACGCCGATCTTCTTCAGGCGGGCGAACATCTTGTCCACCGCCGAGGCGTCGCCCATGAAGACGCTCTCGGTGATCTCCAGCTCCAGCCGGTTGGCCTTGAGGCCGGACGAGGCGAGCGCGGTGGTGACGACCGTCGGCAAGCTCTCGGAATTGAACTGGTGGGCCGAAACGTTGACCGCCACGCGAAGCTCGCCAGGCCATTCGGCGGCATCGGCACATGCCTGCTTGAGCGCCCATTCGCCGAGCGAATTGATGAGATTCGTGTCTTCGGCGATGGGAATGAACACGCTCGGGCTGATCGAGCCGCGCTCGGGATGTTCCCAGCGCATGAGCGCCTCGAACGAGACGACCTTGTTGCTTTCCGCGCTGACGATCGGTTGATAGTGCATCTGCAGCTCGCCCCGGGCGAGCGCGTCACGCAGGTCCTCCTCGATCTCGCGCCGCTTCTGCGCGCTGTCCTTGAGGTCGTTCGAATAGAAGCGGTACTGGCCCCGCCCGCCCCCTTTCGCCGCATAAAGCGCAAGGTCGGCGCTCTTGATCAGGTCCGACGGCTCGATGCCGTCGTAAGGCGCGATCGCCATGCCTACCGAAGTGCCGATGATCGCGCGACTCCCGTCGAGCGAATAGGGCTGCGAAATCATCTGGATGATCCGCTGCGCGAGCTCACCCAGTTCCCCGCGATCGTCGACGTCGGGAAGGATCACCTGGAATTCGTCGCCGCCGAGACGGCCGATCTCGCCTCGCCCGCCGACGATCTTTTCGAGCCGCTGGGCCACCTGCTTCAGCAGCTCGTCTCCGGCGGGATGGCCGAGCGTATCGTTGACCTGCTTGAAGCGGTCGAGGTCGAGCATCATCAGCGCGCAGCTTCGCTTGGCCGCCTTGTAGGCGGTCAGCGTCGCCGTCAGCCGCTTGGACATGCGGTTCCTGTTCGCGAGCCCGGTGAGTGAATCGAATTGCGCCGCACGCGAGGTATCGCGGTTGCGCTCGTAATCGGCGGTGATGTCCTTGACGCCTCCGCGATAGCCGAGGAACGTGCCGTTCCCGTCCTGATAGGGCTTGCCGCTGATGGACCACCACCGAGGATCTCCCTCGGCGGCAATGCGCACGGTGAGATTGGCAAATTTCGTGCGGGCGCTCAGCAGGAACGGCAGCGGTCGTTCGGCTCCTTCTTCGCTGCTGTCCTGCTCGAGCGTGAAGAGCGAGGCGAGTGGCCGGCCGATAAGCTGTTCGTGGCTCATGTCGAAGGACCCTGCCGCGGTCGGCGACAGATAGACCAGGCGATTCTGCTCGTCCGTCGCCCAGAACCAGGCGATTCCGGCGGACTCGAAGTCATCGAGCAACTGGAGGCGGCGCTGGTCGTCCTCCATGCCGATCGGCTGCAGCGGCGACGCGGCGGCTTCGTCACCGGAGGCGGACTTGCCTCCGAGGCCCCGCAGAATGCCGCGCATCGCCATCTTCCCGGGAACTCCCTGAATTCCAATAGCAAAATCGATTGAAACTACGGGAAACCTAGCATAGCCGGCTTAACAAGCCGCTAAGTACGAATGGTTGCGATGAGCTTACCCGGCCTTTCGCGACATCCGCCTCGCAGGCGACGCCTTCTCGTCGCCGGCTTCCGCCGCTCCCGGCGAATGGCGTGTCAGCGGCGCCGCAAACTCGAGGCCCATGCGATCGCGCACGCACCAGCGGGAGGTCGCGCTGACCTTGTGATGGTCGGAAAAGTGCACCTCGAATGTCGTCCCGACGGGCATGCCTGGCAGTCCCTCGACGAGCGCACCGGTGGTCGAGAGGTTGCGAACGATGGCCTTGTAGGTCTTACCCTGATGTTCCACGCCCACCTTGCGCAGCATCGTCCGGCGCGGCGAGCGTGACGAGCGCGGCCCCTGCGCCACCACGGCAAGGCCGCTCGCCACGCGTTCGGTCGCGGCGGCTGCATCGAGCGGCCGCTCGTAGATATAGCCCTGGACATGGCTGCAGCCGTGCAGGCGCACGAGCTCCAGTTCGTCGAGCGTCTCGACGCCTTCTGCGGTGGTGTCCATCCCGAGGGCCTGCGCCAGGCTGGTGATCGAGGCGATGATCGCGCCGTTGCGGCTGTTCGGCCTGGTTGCCCCGCGAACGAAGCTCTGGTCGATCTTGATCTTGTCGAACGGCGCCTTCTTCAGATAGCCGAGCGAGGAATAACCGGTGCCGAAGTCGTCGAGCGCCAGGCGGACGCCGATGCGTTTCAGCGCGGCGAACATGGCATCGGTCCCCTCGTCGTCGTTGAGGAACACGCTTTCGGTAATCTCCAGCTCAAGTCGCGACGGGTGGATGCCTGCTTGCGCAAGGGCGTTGGTGACGATCGCCGGCAGTTCCTTGTTGGCGAACTGCAGCGGCGACACGTTGACCGCGCAACGGACGTCGTCGGGCCAATTCGCGAGATCATTGCAGGCCGTGCGCAGCGCCCATTCGCCTATCTGCGCTATCAGCCCGCTGTCTTCCGCAATGCCGACGAACTTGTCCGGAGCGATCCAGCCGCGCTTGGGATGCTGCCAACGCAGCAGGGCCTCGAACCCGGCGATGCGTTCGCTCGCGGTCGCGACATAGGGTTGGTAGAACAGCTGCAGCTCGCCTTGCGCGATCGCGTTGCGCAGCTCCCTTTCGATCTCGGCCCGCGCTTCGGCTTCCGCGTGAAGATCCTGGGCATAGAAATGAAACCGGCCCCGGCCGGCGTCCTTCGCGGCGTAGAGCGCCAAGTCGACGTTGCGGACCAGTTCCTCGCTGGCCGTCCCGTCATCCGGCGCCAGGGCAATGCCCACCGAGGCGCCCACGACGATGCTGTGCCCCTCGATCGAATAGGGATGCGACAGGGCATGAATGATATCCTTGGCGACCTGGGCAACGCGTTTGCGGTCGACGCGGTTCGGAATGATCACCTGGAACTCGTCACCGCCGAGACGTCCGACACGGCCGGACTTGCCGACCGTGCGCTCGAGCCGTTGCGCAACCTGGCGCAACAAGGCGTCCCCTACCGGGTGCCCGCGGGTATCGTTGACATGCTTGAAGCGGTCGAGGTCGAGCAGCAAGACGGCGCAGCAGCGGTTCTTCTTTTGCGGCGCTGCAAGAATCTTCTCGAGCGTCTGCGACATCTGGAAACGATTGGCGAGACCGGTGAGCGAATCGTAGTTCGCCAGCCGCGAGGCGTGTTCGGCGCTGCGGCGTCTCTCCGTAAGGTCGGTTCCCGATCCCCGGAAACCGACGAAATTGTCGAACTGATCGTAGATGGGCCGACCGCTGATCGACCACCAGCGATCCTCACCCTCGATAGCCGCCTTCACGGCAAGCTCCTGGAACGCCGAGCGCGCGCTGAGGTGAAACAGGAGCGTGCGCTCGCCGTCCTGGCCCTCGTCGAGGTCAAACAGCGCGGCAAGGGGCTTGGCGATCAGCGAGTCCTGTGACTGACCGAGGAGATGGGCGACCGGCGCCGAGATGTAGGTCAGTTGCGAGCGCCGGTCGGTCTCCCAGAACCAGCCCTGCCCCGTTTCCTCGTAGTCGGCGAGAATGTCGCGCGCGCGGGTCTGCGCCCGTTCGCGTGCCTGGCGCAGCTCTTCATCCTTGCGATCCAGCTTCCACTGTTCGCGCGTCGCGATCACCACGCAAACGGCGCCCGCCCAGAACAAGGCCAGGCCGGTCGGCAACGGCAACAATGTCAGAGCGGGAAGCCACAACGCGACCTGCCCGCCGATGACGAGGCCCGCCTGCCGGCGCAAATGCGCGCCGGCAATGGCACCGAGGAAGACCAGCATTTCGACCGCCCGGACGATACCCAGCTCGCCCGAGCCTGCCCAATCGACTGCGGCCATTCCGAACAGCACGAGCGGCACGAACACGGTGAGAGCCAGCAGCATGCTGCGAGAGGCGTCCCCACCGGGTCGCGACTCAAGGTGTCGCGCTCCGGGAACCAGGGCAACGAGGCAAAAAGACAGAAGAAAGCAGATGCCTGCCCCGAGCGGCGGGACATCGCCTGTCAGCCAAACGTTGAACAGCACGGCGGCCGGGATGGCGGCAATGAGGAAGCGGCAACTTCGCGGAAGCATGCTCGATTGTTCGAGCAGGCGTCCTTCCGGAGGGCTGAGGCGATCCTCTGCGGGGTCCCGCCGGGCAAGCTGCCGCCGATCCGGCACGCGACCTGCGCCGATGGGCAGCGGCGCGTCGGACGCGGGCTGGCGGCTGTCGCCCGCATCGGTGTGCGGGCGGGTAACGGTTCTAGCCTCGGCCATCCCCCAAAGATGACGGATCGGCTTTGAACGAGGGTTAAGCGCTAAGGTTTTAATCTCCTTTCTCGGATGGCCTCTTGCGACGGTAAGCACGTTAATTAAGCAGGTCTTCCGGGAGACATGCCGCATGCGCCATATCGCCGTCGTCGGGTCCGGGCCCGCAGGCTATTACACCGCCGAAGCCGCCCAGAAGGAATTCGGCGATGACGTGCGGGTCGACATCTTCGATCTGCTGCCGGTGCCCTACGGCCTGATCCGCACCGGGGTTGCGCCCGATCACCAGTCGATCAAGGCCGTGTCGCGAAGGTACGAGAAGACGGCGCTCAGCGACAACGTCCGCTTCGTCGGCAACGTCGCCGTGGGAAGGGACGTGACGATCCCTGAATTGCGTGAGCTCTACGATGCGGTCGTGCTGGCGACCGGGGCGCCGAAAGATCGCGACCTCGGCCTGCCGGGGGACGATCTGGCCAACGTGTTCGGCAGCGCCGCGTTTGTCGGCTGGTACAACGGGCACCCGCAGTTCACGACGCTGAACCCCGATCTGTCCGGCCGGACGGCAGTGGTGATCGGCATGGGCAACGTCGCGCTCGATGTCGCCCGCATCCTGGCCAAGACGCCGCATGAATTCGAGGGCAGCGATATCGTCGCCCATGCGCTCGAGGCGCTCGGCAGGTCGACGATCGAACGGATCGTGATCCTCGGCCGGCGCGGCCCTCACCAGATCATGATGACGCCCAAGGAGCTCGGCGAGCTGGGAGAGCTGGAGCGCGCCGCCCCGCACGTCGATGCGCGCGACCTGCCCGCGGAAGCGGAAGACGCGATCCTCGAGCCGGGCCTGCGCAAGTCTGTGACGCTTCTGCGTGGCTTCGCGGCCGTGCCCGAGGACATCCGGGCGGAGAAGCCCGTCGCCATCGAATTCGACTTCTTCGCCCAGCCCCTGGCTCTGATCGGCGCGGACCGGGTCGAGGCGATCGAGGTCGAGCGCACCGAAGTCGTCGCCGGGCGCGCCCGAGGCACGGGCGAGACCTACCGCATCCCCGCCGACCTGGTGGTCAGCTGCATCGGCTACCGCACCACGCCGATTCCCGACGTCCCGTTCGACGAGCGCGCCGGGCGCTTCGCCAACGACGAGGGCCGCATCCTGCCCGGTCTCTATTGCGTCGGCTGGGCGCGGCGCGGTCCTTCGGGAACGATCGGGACCAACAAGCCGGACGGTTTCTCGGTCGTCGAGAAGATCCACGAGGATATCGACAGCGCCGCGCTTGGCCCGCCCACCAAGCAGGGCCGCACCGGCTTCGACGAACTGGCGCGGGCGCGAGGCCTCGACGTCGTTACCTTCCGCGACTGGAAGAAGATCGAGGAGGCGGAAGAGAGGGCCGCCCGCGAGGGCGCGCCGCGGGAGAAGTTCGTCGACATCGAAGCGATGATCAGGGCCCGGGGCGCGCCTGCGCTAAAGCAACCTTAACCACGCGCGGCTATCGGGCTTGCGAGGGGGCGCGATGGCCGAACGCAACCGTTTCGTGACGCTCGATGCCCTGCGCGGCGTCGCAGCCATCGGGGTGATGCTCTACCACTCGATGCCGAGCAGTCCGCTGCCTGTTCCCGGCGGCTTCCTCGCCGTCGACCTGTTCTTCGTGCTGAGTGGCTTCGTCATCGCGCTGACCTACGAGGAAAGGCTGCGCCAGGGCATGGGGCCGCGAGAGTTCCTCACCTTGCGCGCGATCAGGTTGTGGCCGATGCTGCTGGCCGGCGCGCTGCTCGGCATCGGCCTCGAAGGCGGCCATGCCGGCATGCTGTTCCTGCTGCCCAATCCCTACTCGGACACGCTCTATCCGAGCAATCCCCCGTTGTGGTCGCTGCTGCTCGAAGCGATGGCTTACGTGGGTTTCGCCGCGTTCGCCTACCGCGTGAGCGACAGGGGGCTCGTCGCATGGGCGGGCGTGAGTGGGGCGGCTCTGGCCGGATTTTGCGCCTATTCCAGCGGACAACTTCACGAGTTCGGCGGATTCTGGAGCACGTTTCCGGAAGGGTTGGCGCGCGTGAGCTTCTCGTTCACCGCGGGCATGCTGATCTACCGGCGACGCAAGAAGGACGAGTTGCGGCGCGGCGCCGACCGGCGGGCCTGGCTGCTCCTCGCCGTGCTGCTCGCGGTCATGCTGGTCATGCCCGGGTCCGCCGGAAGCGGCGGCCTGTTGGCGATCCTTGCGATCTTCCCCGCGCTGGTGTGGTTCGCGTCGAAGTGGGACCTGCCATCCGGGCGAGCCGGCTCGCTCCTCGGCGAACTATCGTACCCGCTCTATTGCATCCACATGCCGATCCTCGCGCTGGCCGCGGCGAGCGGTATCGCGCGCCCGCTGACATGGGCCGCGCTGATCGGCGCAAGCCTGCTGCTCGATCGATGGTGGGATCGGCCGGCGCGGCGCTGGCTGGCGATGCTGTGGAAGCGCTCGGCGCCTCAGACGCGCATCGGCATCAGCACGTAGAGCGCGGGACTCTTGTCGTCCTGGCGGATCAGCGTCGGCGCACCGGGGTCGGCGAGATGCAACTCGACCGTGTCGCCATCGATCTGGGCGAGGATGTCCTTGAGGTAATTGGCGTTGAAGCCGATCTCGAGCGGGTCGGAGCGGTAATCGGCCGGCACTTCCTCGGCCGCCGTGCCGTTGTCGGGGCTGGTGACCGACAGCGTGACCTTCTCGCCATCGAGCGCCATCTTCACCGCGCGGGTGCGCTCGGTGGCGATCGTGGCGACACGGTCGACGCCTTCGTAGAAACTCTTCGGATCGAGTTTCAAAAGCTTGTCGTTAGCGGTTGGAATGACGCGCGAATAATCGGGGAACGTGCCGTCGATCAGCTTGCTGGTCAGGATCACTCCACCCTCGCCGCCGAGCGTGAAGCGGATCTTGCTCGCCGACAGGTCGACCTCGACGTTGCCGTCGAGCGCTTCGTCCAGCAGCTTTCGCAGTTCACCGACGGCCTTGCGCGGCACGATGACGTCCGGCATTCCCTCGGCACCCTCCGGACGCGGCAAGGTGAAACGAGCCAGGCGATGCCCGTCGGTCGCCGCGGCCTTGAGCGTCGGCTTGTCCTCCTCCGACACGTGCAGGAAGATGCCGTTGAGGTAGTACCGCGTTTCCTCGGTGGAGATGGCGAATCGCGTGCGGTCGATCAGCTCGGCGAGGGTCTTGGCCGGAATCTCGAAGCTGGTCGGCAGGTCGCCTTCGACGATCACCGGGAAATCGTCGCGCGGCAGGGTCGGCAGCTGGAAGCGGCTGCGCCCGGCCTTCACCGTCATGCGGTTGTCGGCCGTCTCGAGGCTGACCTGGCTGCCGTCGGGGAGCTTGCGCGCGATGTCGAACAGGAGGTGGGCCGAAACGGTGATGGCGCCGGGCGCGTCGACCGACACCGCATCGAGGCTTTCCACGACTTGCAGGTCGAGATCCGTCGCCATCACCTTGACGAGACCATCCGCCGACGCCTCGATCAGCACGTTCGAGAGGATCGGGATGGTATTGCGCCGCTCGACGACCGACTGCACGTGGGACAGGCAGCGAAGCAGCTTGGCGCGTTCGATAGTGGCCTTCATCGGTCCTTCTCGTTCCCCCTTGCGCGCCGCCCGAGTAGCGGGATGGGCCGGAGTCGCCCGCAAGCGCCGGAAAATGTCCCCGTTACCCTTAGCGCAGGGCGCGCAACCGGCAAGGCTGGATAGCGCCGTGCTGGGGATAAATTCGCGAGGTTTCGCCCCGGAACGGTTCCGGGGCCCGCGCGCTTAGCGCAAGGGACCCCATGCCGTTGTCGCCGCGATCCAGCGCCTTCTTGAAACTCGCCCCGCGCGTGGGCGCGCTGCACACCGCCGGCGACGCCGGCTTCGATGCCGCGCGAGACCGCGCGATCTGGAACAAGCGGCTCGTCGACGCGCGCACGCCGGACGCGATCGTGTCGGTGAGGTCGGCCGACGAAGCGGCGGAAGCGGTGCGATTTGCCGCCGCGAGCGGGCTGACCGTGTCCCCGCGTGGCGGCGGACACAACTACCAAGCCTCGCCCTTGCGCCAGGGCGGAATCCTGCTCGATCTCGGCGGCCTCGACGGTGTCGATCTCGACCCCGCCAGCCGAACCGCCCGGGTCGGCGTTGGCATCATCGGCAGCGTCCTCAGCGAGAAGCTCGCCGCGCATCGACTGGCGTTCCCGGTCGGTCATTGCGTCGATGTCGCCCTGAGCGGCTACCTGATCGCCGGCGGCTTCGGCTGGAATGCCGGCGAATGGGGCGCCGCCTGCGGCAATGTCTCGGCGATCGAGTTGGTCACCGCGGCGGGCGAAATGGTCGTCGCGAGCGCCCGCGAGCACGAGGACTTGTTCTTCGCGGCTCGCGGCGCCGGTCCCGGCTTTTTCGCGGCCGTCACGGCCTTTCACCTCAAGCTGCACCCGCTGCCGCGAACGGCTTACGCCTGGCGCGCCGCGTTTGCGGCGGCGAGCGCGCCGGCCTTGGCCGACTGGCTGACCGCCGCCGTCGCCGCGTCCCCGCCGCAAACCGAGGTCGGCTGCTTCCTGTTCGCCCATTGGGACACCGGTGAGCATGCCATCGTGCTGCGCGTCTCCGCCTGCGGCGAGAGCGAGGAGGACGCGCGCCAGATGGTCGGCGCGTTCCCGTCGCCGCCGAATGACGCCCGCTTGATCGGCGAGGTGAAGGAAGGGCCGCTGCCTTTCACCGAGCTGTTCAAGCTCTCGCCAATGCCGGCCGGAAAGCGCGTCGCGGCGGATCACGTCTGGAGCGACGCAGCGATAGGCGACTTGCTCATGGCGGTACACGAACTGCCGGCGCCGAGCCCGGATTCGACCATCGACATCGTCGCCTTCGGCGGCCACACGCCCGTCGCCATGCCGCGCGACGCGGCGTTGACGGTGAGCGCCGGCACGGGCGTCGGCATCTATGGCCTGTGGGACGATCCCGCGGACGACGAGGCCAATCGCGCGTGGGTCCGGCGAGTCGACGAGGCCCTCGCCCCGTACCGCATCGGTCGCTACGTCGGCGAGGCCGACCTGACGCTCGCCTCCAGCCGCCGCGCCCAGTGCTTCACGAAAGATGCGCTTGAGCGGCTCGAGGCCATTCGCCGGCTCCGTGACCCTGACGGCCTGTTCCCGCCCTGGCCGTGAGTCTCACGCGCGCAGGAACTGCTCCGGCGCGAGCGTCATCATCGCTTCGGCGCCCGCCTCGATCCTGCGAGTGAGCGCGGCACACTCGGGCAACCACCTTTCGGCATAGAAGCGCGCCGTCACGAGCTTGGCGGCGTAGAACGCGTCCCCGGTCTTGCCCGAGGCGACTTGCGCCATGCGCAGCCACATCCAGCCGAGCGTCAGCGTGCCGATGAGGTGCATGAAAGCATAAGAACCCGCGCCGATGACGTCTGGATCGCGCTGGCCGTGGTCGATCAGGAACCGAGCCGCCTCACGCGCCTCGTGAACCGCCTCGCGAAGCGGCAGGGCAATGAAACGCGTGTCCGCACAGGCGCTGTCGCAAGCGCCCTCCACCAGGGCGAGGAAGCGCTCGGCGACCTGCCCCTCGTCGCGCGCCAGCTTGCGCGCGGCGAGGTCGAGCGCCTGCACGCCGTTGGCGCCTTCGTAGATCATCGGCACGCGGGCATCGCGGACGATCTGCTCCATGCCGTGCTCGGCGATGTAGCCATGGCCACCGAAGCATTGCTGCATCGCCACCGCTGTCTCAAAGCCCTTGTCCGTGCCGAAACCCTTGATCACCGGCGTCAGGAACCCAACGAGGGCGTCGATGGCGGCGCGTTCCTGGTCCGTCGGCGCAGCGTGCGAGATGTCGAGCTGCAGCGCCGTCCACAGCACCAGGGCCCGCATGCCCTCGGTGAACGCCCGCGCGTCCATCAGCATCCGGCGCACGTCCGGCTGGGCGATCAATGGATCGGCCGGGGCCGAACTCGTCGCGGCCCTGCCCTGCTTGCGGTCGAGAACGTAGGCGGCGGCATTCTGGTAGGCGAGCTCGGCCTGGGCCAGGCCCTGGTTTCCGCAACTGAGGCGGGCCGCGTTCATCATGATGAACATCGCCGCCAGCCCGGTGTTCGGCTCGCCGACCAGCCACCCTTTCGCGCCATCGAAGTTCATCACGCACGTCGCGCTGCCGCGGATCCCCATCTTGTGCTCGATCGAGCCGCACGACACGGCATTGCGCGCGCCGCCAGGCAGGACTTTCGGTACCAGCAGCAGCGAGATCCCGCGTGAACCCGCGGGCGCGTCGGGAAGCTTCGCCAGCACGAGGTGGACGATGTTCTCGGTCAGATCCTGCTCGCCGCCGGAGCAGAAGATCTTCTCGCCGGTGACGCGATAGCTGCCATCCTCGCACGGCTCGGCCCGGGTGCGGATGAGCCCGAGATCGGTGCCCGCCTGGGACTCGGTCAGAGCCATCGTCCCGAGCCACTCGCCCGAAACGAGCTTGGGAAGATAGTGCGCCTTCAATTCCTCGCTGCCCTTGGCGAGCAGCGCGGAAACAGCGCCGTGAGTCAGCCCGGGGTACATGTTGAACGCATGGCAGGCGGAATCGAGGTATTCCTCGACCACCGTCGCCAGAACGTGGGGCAGGCCCTGGCCGCCGTATTCTGCCGGCAGCGCAAGGGTTCCCCAGCCCGCTTCGACATAGGCCTTGTACGCTTCGCGAAAGCCGCTGGGCGTGCTCACCGAGCCGTCGGGGTGACGCGTGCAGCCCTCCTCGTCACTCGCCCTGTTGAGGGGAGCGATCACTTGCGCCGCAAAGCGGCCGGCCTCCTCGACGATCGCGTCGAGCAGGTCCGCGTCGACCGGCCACTCGGCATGGTCGCCGATCTTCAGCAGGTCAGTCAGTACGAAGCGCGTGTCGCGCGCCGGCGGGCGGTAGGTCGGCATTTTTTGTCAGTCTATCGGCAGGAGTTCGTCAGCCCCGAGCTCACGGTAGAAGCAGCTGCCGGCGCCGGTATGGCAGGCGGGGCCTTCCGGCAAGGCCTTCAGCACGAGCGCGTCCTGATCGCAATCGACCAGAATCTGCTGCACCCGCAGCACGTGTCCCGACGTCTCGCCCTTCATCCACAAGCGCCCGCGACTTCGCGAATGGAAATGAGCGAGGCCCGTCTCGCGAGTCTTGTCGAGCGCCTCGCGATCCATGAAGGCAACCATCAGCACCTCGCCGGTGCCGCCGTGCTGGACGACAGCCGAGAGCAGCCCCGCCGAGTCGAACTTCGGCAGGAATTCGCTGCCCCGCTCACGGGCGTCGCGCTCACTATCGGTGCCGGAAATGGCTTTTTCCTTTCAGACTCTTGCGCGACCGCCGGGGGGCGGGCCGATTTGTTGCACGATAACCACAGATGCGTGGCAAAATCCATCGGACCCAGCGAAGGTGGCTTTTTTCGAAAACCTTTCAGTGAAATGAATATGTGCGCGGTTTTGACGGACCGCCAGTCCAGACCGGACGCGCATCGGCGCCAAGGTATGGGGGGTCTCGGTACCGAAACGACAAGAGACGGGCCGAAACATGAGGGTTTGGACCGGTCGGCATCCACTGGGGGCGATGCCTTGGTCCAGCGATTTTCGTCACGCGAACGCCCGGGGCAACCCCCCGGGCGTTTTGCTTGAAAGGCATGGATCGAGCGCCTCGCCGAGGACGCGCGCAAGGCAGGCGACGCTCGCTTTTCGGGCCCCGCCCCGCTTGAACGCCGAAACACCGGCGTTGGCGTCGCGCCGCGACGCCGCGGACCAGGATGACCCGGGATCGCTGCCGCCCGCCCGATGCCGGGCGGGCAAGCGCTTGCGCATCCGTCGCGGCGGCGCCAGGGACCCACGCATGGCCGCCCCGCCCCGCATCTTCGATCCCGCCAGGCGGCGCGCGGCGCGCCGGCGGGCGCTGGCGAGGCAGGCGAACGCGGGGGCCGCGCGATTCGTCCTCGAAGACATGATCGAGGATGTCGCCGAGCGGCTTTCGTTCGTCCGCCAGCCGCCGGGCGAAGCGCTGGTGATCGGCGACCGCACCGGCGTGCTGGTCCGGGGCCTCGTCGCGCAGGGCCACGATGTCATCTCGCGCGACGTCGACGCGCTGGACGAGGAGCTGCCGTACCCGGTCGCCGGGTTCGACCTCGTCGTCAGCCTCGGCACGCTCGACACGGTCAACGACCTTCCCGGGTCATTGATCCACGTCCGCGAGGCGTTGGCGCCGGGCGGGCGGGCGATTGCCTCGTTCGTCGGCGCCGGGAGCGTTCCGCACCTGCGCTCGGCGATGCTCGCGGCCGACGCAGACAGGCCCGCCGCGCGGCTTCATCCGATGGTCGACATTCGCGCCGCTGCCGCGTTGCTCCAGCGGGCCGGGTGGACCGAACCGGTGGCCGATGGCCGAACGTTGCGCGTGGCCTACCGCTCGTTCGACCGCCTGGTGGCCGACTTGCGCGACCAGGGTCTCGGTAACGTCCTCGCCTCTCCGGCGCCGCCGCTCGGCAAGTCCGCGCTGGAGCGGGCGCGGGCCGCGTTCCTCGCCGCCGCCGGACCCGATGGGCGAGTGATCGAGACCTTCGAAATTCTCACCCTCAGCGGCCGCAAGTCACTGCGCGGATCGTAGCGCCGCCTGGGCCGCGGCGAGCCGGGCGATCGGCACGCGGAAGGGCGAGGCGCTGACGTAGTCGAGGCCTGTTCTTTCGCAGAAGGCGATGCTCTGGGGGTCGCCGCCGTGCTCGCCGCAAATGCCGAGCTTGAGGTCGGGCCGGCTTGCCCTGCCCCGCTGTGCCGCCAGCGCGATCAGCTGGCCGACGCCCTCGACGTCGAGGCTGACGAACGGATCGCGGGCATAGATGCCCTTCTCGACGTAAGTCCGCAGGAACCCGCCGGCGTCGTCGCGGCTGACGCCGAGCGTCGTCTGCGTGAGGTCGTTGGTGCCGAACGAGAAGAACCGCGCTACCTCCGCGATCTCGCCGGCGAGGAGCGCCGCGCGCGGCAGCTCGATCATCGTGCCGACGAGATAATCGACCCTGGCGCCGCGCTCGGCGAACACCTCGGCGGCGGTGTCGTCGACGAGCTTCTTGAGGATCGCCAGCTCGCGCGGCGTCGCGACCAGCGGGATCATGACTTCCGGCACGACCGGCTCGCCGCCCCTCGCCGTCACCTCGCAGGCGGCCTCGAAGATCGCCCGCGCCTGCATCTCGTAGATCTCGGGGTAGGTGATGCCGAGACGGCAGCCGCGGTGACCGAGCATCGGGTTGGCCTCGTGCAGCTCGGCGGCGCGGCGCCTGAGGTGGGCGGCGGAAACCCCGCTCGTTTCGGCGAGCTCGGCGAACTCGGCGTCGCCCGTGGGGAGGAACTCGTGCAGCGGCGGGTCGAGCAGGCGGATGGTGCATGCCAGGCCGGCCATCGTCTCGAAGATCTGCACGAAATCGCCGCGCTGCTCTCCCAGCAGCTTGGCGAGCGCGCGGCGGCGGCCGGCCTCGTCGTCGGCGAGGATCATCTCGCGCACCGCGGCGATGCGCTTGCCGTCGAAGAACATGTGCTCGGTGCGGCACAGGCCGATGCCCTCGGCGCCGAACTTGCGCGCGGTGGCGCAGTCGTGCGGCGTCTCGGCATTGGTCCGCACGCGCATCCGGCGATGCCTGTCGGCCCACTCCATCAGCGTGCCGAAATCGCCGGCGAGCTCGGGCTCGACGGTCGCCACCTCGCCCCTCATCACCTCGCCGGTCGCGCCGTCGATGGTGATCGTGTCGCCTTCTGCGAGCTGCGCCTCGCCGATGCGGGCGGTGCGCGAGGCAAGGTCGATCGACACCTGCGAGGCGCCGGAGACGCACGGCCGGCCCATCCCGCGCGCGACCACCGCCGCGTGGCTGGTCATCCCGCCGCGGGCGGTGAGAATGCCCTTGGCGGCGTTCATGCCGTGGATGTCCTCCGGGCTGGTCTCGACGCGCACGAGGATGACCTTCTCCCCGCGCCCCGCCCAGCCTTCCGCGGTGTCGGCGTCGAGCACGATCCGTCCCGAGGCCGCGCCGGGGCTTGCCGGCAGGCCCTTGGCCAGCACCTCGCGCCTGGCAGCGGGATCGAGCGTCGGATGCAGCAGCTGGTCGAGCGCCATCGGATCGACCCTCAGGATCGCCGTCTTCTCGTCGATCAACCCCTCGCCGACCATGTCGACGGCCATCTTGAGCGCCGCCTTCGCGGTGCGCTTGCCGGTGCGGGTCTGCAGCATCCACAGTTTGCCGCGCTCGACCGTGAACTCGATGTCCTGCATGTCCTTGTAGTGCGCCTCGAGCAGCTCGAACACGCGCGCGAGCTCGGCGTAAGCCCCGGGCATCGCCTCTTCCATCGACGGCGCACGCGCCCCGGCCCGCTCGCGCGCGACCCTCGTCAGGTACTGCGGCGTGCGGATGCCGGCGACGACGTCCTCGCCCTGGGCATTGACCAGCCACTCGCCGTAATAGGCCTTCTCGCCGGTCGAGGGGTCGCGGGTGAAGGCGACGCCGGTGGCGCTGGTCTCGCCCATGTTGCCGAACACCATCGCCTGGACGTTGACCGCGGTGCCCCAGTCGCCGGGGATGTCGTTCAGGCGGCGATAGACCTTGGCGCGATCGGAATCCCAGCTGTCGAACACCGCCCCGATGGCGCCCCACAACTGTTCGTTGACGTCCTGCGGGAACGGCTTGTCGTATTCGCGGACGACGATCGCCTCGTATGCGCCGACCAGTTCCTTCCAGTCGGCGGCGGTCATCTCGGTGTCGGCGTGGTAGCCGCGGTCTTCCTTGGCGACCTCGAGCGCTTCCTCGAACAATCCGTGGTCGAGGCCGAGGACCACGTCGGAATACATCTGGATGAAGCGGCGGTAGCTGTCCCACGCGAACCGCTCGTCGCCCGAGGCGGCGGCAAGGCCCTTCACCGTCTCGTCGTTGAGCCCGAGGTTGAGCACCGTGTCCATCATCCCAGGCATCGAGACGCGAGCGCCCGAGCGGACCGACACCAGCAGCGGGTCGGCCGCGTCGCCGAACCGCTTGCCGACGGCTCTCTCGATATGGTTCAGCGCGCCAGCGACCTCACGCCGCAAGTCGTCCGAGAAGTCCGCACCCTCCTTGAGGTAGCGCACGCATTCCTCGGTCGTGATGGTGAAGCCCGGCGGCACCGGCAGGCCGATGCTCGCCATCTCGGCAAGGTTGGCCCCCTTGCCCCCGGTGACGGTCCTGTCCCTCGCCCTCGGATCGTCGCTGCCGGCGCCGCCGCCGAAAGGGTAGACTGTCTGCATGGGCTTTCGGCTCCTTGGGAATGTCACGAATTTCGCATGCGTGATTCTCGCGAAAATCACATCAGGCTTTTGTTGTTTTTCACGGGCGAGCGATGCAAGTCTTGCCGGAAGCGGGAGCGCCTCACCCCTCGATCTTCGAAAAGTCCGCCACCTGGTGCACCGCGTCGCGGAAGCGCGCGAGCAGGTCGAGCCGGGCGCTGCGCTTCGCCGCATCGTCGTCATTCACAGTCACCGTGTCAAAGAACCGGTCGATCGGGGCGCGCAAGGTGGCGAGCGCGGCCATCGCAGCCTCGAAGTCCTCGGCTTCGACGGCGGCGCGGGCTTTCGGCTCGGCGGAATCGAGCGCCTCGGTCAGCTCCCGTTCCGCCGGCTCGGGCGAATAGGACAGCTTCTTCTTCTCGGCCAGCCGTGCCTCGACCACCGGCTTGAGTTCGGGATCGTCGACCAGCGCCAACGGGTCCTCCTCGCCGGTGCGTGGGATGTCGCCCTCCGCGCCCTGCCAGTTCTCCTTCCTGAGGATGTTGGCCGCGCGCTTGTAGGCGACCAGCAGGTTGGCGCCGTCGTCGGTCCTGATGAAGTTTTGCAAGGCGTTCACCCGGGAAAGAAGGCGCACGAGGTCGTCTTCGTTCCCGAGCGCGAACACCGCATCGATCAGGTCGTGGCGAACGCCGGCTTCGCGCTGCTGGACCTTGAGGCGATCGGCGAAGAAGTCCACGGTGCGCTGGATGGCGGCATCGACCTTGGCGAGTGGCTCATCGGGACTCCGATAAAGGGCTTCAAAGGCAGCATACACGTCCGTGCCCGGCTGCGGGAGCGCGCGAGCGATGACTTGGCGAAGGTTTGCTCTCACAGCGTTTTCAACCAGCAGCCTGATGATCGAAATAGCGGTGCGACGCAGCGCGAACGGGTCCTTTGACCCGGTCGGGGTTTCGTCGAACGCGAAAAAGTGCGCCAGCGTATCCAGCTTGTCCGCCAGGCTCACCGCCACCGTCACCGGCGCGGTGGGGACTTCGTCGCCCTGGCCGACGGGCTTGTAGTGGTCGCGGATGGCGTCGGCGACTTGCGCCGGCAGGTCCTCGGCGCGGGCGTAGTAGCCGCCCATCAGGCCCTGCAGCTCGGGGAACTCGCCGACCATCTCGGTGACGAGGTCGGCCTTGGCGAGACGCGCGGCCTGTTCGGCGAGAGCGGCAAGCCGCGCGCGATCCCCTCCGTCGCGAGACGATGAGGAAGCTGTGACTATCCCCTCCTCCACCAGCCACCTGGCCAGCCCGGCGACGCGCTCGACCTTGTCGGCGAGGGTGCCGAGCTTGTCGTGGAAGGTGATCCGCTCGAGTTTCTTCGCATGCTCCGACAGCGGCGCCTTGCGGTCCTGCTCCCAGAAGAAGCGCGCGTCGGAAAGGCGCGCGGCGAGGACCTTGCGGTTGCCGTCGACGATCGCCGCGCCGCCGTCCGTCGCCTCGATGTTGGCGGTGCACACGAAGGCATTGGCAAGCGTGCGCGCGCTCTCGCACACGAAATACTTCTGGTTCACCCGCGCGGTGAGCTGGATGACCTCGGGGGGCACGTCGAGGTACGCCTCGTCGAAGCGGCCGAGCAGCGGCACCGGCCATTCGGTGAGGCCGGCGTTCTCGACCACCAGGCCCTCGTCCTCGACCAGCGCGAGGCCGGCATCGGCGGCGGCCCTGGCCGCGCCGTCGCGGATCAGGTCCTGTCGCTCGGCATGGTCGACGACGACATGGCAGGCGCGCAGCTTTTCCTGGTAGTCGGCGACCGAGCCGATGGTGATCGGGCCCGGGCAGTGGAAGCGGTGGCCGAGCGTCATGTAGCCGCTGGCGACGTCGCCGACGGTGCATTCGACGAGGTCTTCACCGAAGATGGCAACTATGCCGGACAAGGGCCTGACCCAACGAAGGCTTTCGGTGCTGAGCGAGGCGGCTCCCCAGCGCATGGACTTGGGCCACGGGAAAGCGACGACGATGGCGGGAACGGCTTCGGCGAGGACGTCCTTCACCGAGCGGCCCGGCTTGTCGACAACGGCGAACCACACCCCGTCGCGGTCTTCGAGCTGGTCCTGCGTGAGGCCGGTCTTGCGCAGGAAGCCATCGAGCGCCTGCGCCGGTGCGCTGGTGCGCGGTCCCTTGGTTTCTTCCCGAACCGCCTCGGTCTGCTCAGGCAAGCCGCGCGCGATCAGCGCCAGGCGTCGCGGGGTGGACCACACGGTCACCTCGCCTACGGCGACGCCCGCCACCTGCATCTCGGCGCGGAACAGCTTCTCGAGATCCGCCCGCGCGCCGGCCTGCATCCGCGCGGGGATTTCCTCGGAGCGCAGTTCGAGGAGCAAGTCGGTCACGCCGACCACCCCGGGTAGTCTGCGGCCCAGCGCTGCGCTTCCTTGGCCATGTAGGCCTCGCAGCTTCCGCGAGCGAGGTCACGCACGCGGCCCATGTAGCTGGCGCGTTCCTGCACGCTGATCACGCCGCGGGCCTGCAGGAGGTTGAACACATGGCTCGCCTCGACCGCCTGCTCGTAGGCGGCGATCGGCACGCCGGCGCCAAGCGCGTTGCGGCACTCGGCCTCGGCCTTGGCGAACAGGTCGAACAGGGCATCGGTGTCGGCGACTTCGAAGTTCCACTTCGACATCTGCTTCTCGTTCTCGAGAAAGACATCGCCGTACGTCACCCCCCGCCCGTTGAAGTCGAGGTCGTACACGTTGTCGACGTTCTGGATGTACATCGCCAGCCGCTCGAGGCCGTAGGTCAGCTCGCCCGCCACGGGCTTGCAGTCGAAGCCGCCCATCTGCTGGAAATAGGTGTACTGGGTGATCTCCATCCCGTCGCACCACACTTCCCAGCCCAGGCCCCAGGCGCCGAGCGTCGGGCTTTCCCAATCATCCTCGACGAAACGCAGGTCGTGCTTCAGCGGGTCGATGCCGATGACCTCGAGGCTCTTGAGGTAAAGGTCCTGCAGGTCGGGCGGGCTCGGCTTCAATATCACCTGGTACTGGTAATAGTGCTGCAGCCGGTTGGGGTTCTCGCCGTAGCGGCCGTCGGTCGGGCGGCGGCTCGGCTGGACGAACGCGGCGTTCCACGGCTCCGGGCCGAGGGCGCGAAGGGTGGTCGCGGTGTGAAACGTGCCCGCGCCCATGCGCATGTCGTAGGGCTGCAGGATCAGGCAGCCCTGCGCGCTCCAGTATTCATGGAGCGCGAGGATCATGTCCTGGAAGCTCTTGGCGGCCGGAGCGGTCATGGCGCGGCGCTTTGCAGCACGGCCCCGAGAGCGTCAATG
>Ga0207657_10001007_pt1 | contig 29974 bp, 29 predicted proteins | sample KBSC33metaG_FD_184316 | JGI IMG/M metagenome (GOLD analysis project Ga0207657, IMG submission 184316) | Corn rhizosphere microbial communities from Kellogg Biological Station, Michigan, USA - KBS C3-3 metaG (SPAdes) (version 2) | ecosystem: Host-associated > Plants > Roots > Rhizosphere > Soil ...
CCGGCGGCTCGCAGGCGTGCCGACTCGACGACGCCCGAGCAGAGCGCGAGGATGTCGACGTCCGACACGTCGAGGTGGACGGCGCCGCGGTCGAGCTGCGCGCTGACGAGGAGCTGGTCGACGATCTGGACGAGATGCTCGGACTCCTGCTCGATCATGTGCAGCAGCCGATCCTGCTGGCCGCGCTCGAGTGTGTCGCGATGGGCGATGAGGGTGCGCGCCCCGCCGTAGACCGAGGTCAAGGGAGTGCGCAGCTCGTGCGAGGCGGTGGCGACGAAGTCGGCGCGCGTCCGCTCGAGCACGTAGCCGGCCGTCGCGTCTCGGACGGTGAGCACGGTGCCGCCGTCGAAGTCGCTGATCGACGGCGAGAGCCAGCGCTCCTCGTCGGCGATCCGCACCGGCACGAAGCGGTCCTGCCGCCGGGCAGCGTCGGTGAGACGCTCGTACTCCGGCACGACCGCCGCCGCGCTCCGGCCGACGGTGTCCTGTGCCGTGACGCCGAAGAGCGGCTCGCTCGCCGCGTTCCAGAACCGGATCACGCCGTCGTCGTCGACGAGAAACACCGCGTCGGACACGTGCGCGAGTGCATGCGCTGCATTTGCACCCTGCTCCGCCCGCCGGCGCGCATCCTCTTCGGAGGCATACAGCCGGCGGAGCTGCTCCGGCAGCTTCACGAGCAAGCCGATGGCGACTGCCAGCGCGAGCGCGCCCGCGATGCCGAGCGATGCGAGCGTGCGCTCCAGTGTGGCGCGTTGCTGGTGCCGTGTCCGCTGGACGATGCGATTCGTGTCGTTCTGCAAGAGCGCCGCGGTTCGCCGGAAGCGGTCGCTGAGCGCGGCACCGGCGGGAACCTCGCGGATTGCGCGTTCGCGTCCGACCTTCCCGTCGGCGACGAAGACGATCAGGCGGTCATAGAAGCCGTGCAGCGCGATCACGTCCTTGCGGACCTCGGCGAGACGCCCGGCCAGCTCGGGATGGTCTTTCGTCAGCCTCGTGATCTGCTGGAGGTCCGCGACGACGCCTTTACGTCCTTCCCGGTACGGGGCGAGACTCTTCCTGTCCGATGTGATGATGTAGCCCCGGACGCCGGTCTCCTCGCGCTCCATCTGGAACAGGACGTCGCGCGATGCCGTCCGCAACGGCAGTGCAAGGCCGATGTAGTGATCCTCCGCGGAGCGGTAGAGGTTGTAGCTCGCGAGCAGCCCGATGAGGAGAATCGAGAGCAGCAGCGCGAGCAGGACGAAGAGCGAGAGCCGTACACGCTGCTTGACCGCGAACGCGCCGACCGATGACATGCCGCGGGTGCGCGTGTCCGCGCGTTCGGAGCGGCTCGCGGCCACGCTCAACTTCCGACTCCGCAGCCGGAGACGATCTTGAAGTTCGTGAGCGGCCGGAGCTCTGCGCCGTTCGGCAGCGCGCCGCGAGTGGTCGTGACGGGGTTCCAGAAGCCGACGCCTGCGACGTCGACCGTCACGCCGATCAGTTGCCAGGGGACGGTGACCGTCGGGCAGTGCGAGGTCAGTTCACGCCGGGCGGCGATCATTCCCGTGCGGTCGCGTGCACGCGGCCCGAGGCAGTGCGGGTTCGGGAGGTACGCGTTCATGTACTGCCCGCTGTCGATGCTGTAGAGCGAGAGGACGATCTCGCCGTTCGAGGCGATGCGGTAGCGGTCGATGACGGTCCGCAGACGCCACACCTGTCGCTGGAACGCCGTCGTGCGGGCGGCCCGGATCTGCGCGGGCGTCTTCAGCGCTGCGATCTTTGCGATCGTCGTCAGCTGCCCGTGGAGGTTGACCGCGTTGCGGTCGTCGTCGCTCAGCGTCATCAGACGCCAGAGCGTTCCGCCGCAGTTCGTTCCCGGGCTGCGCGTTTCCGCGTGCGAGGCGCCCGCGCCCGCGGCGACCAACGCGCACATCGCGAGGAATGCGAGTGCGGCGACGGGTCGGCGTGTGAGCTGAGTTCGCATGGCGCTCGCGTTGATCGAACCGCCCGCAGCGCCGCCCAGCCTACCTGCTATGCGTGAATGCTCAAGTCCGGGGCGGGCGCGCCGAGCTGGCGGGCGAGTGCGAGCGTGTTCCACACATGCCAGAGGTCGGTGAGACGTCCGTCCGCGTCGTAGTGGAAGAAGTGCATGTGCGCCACCTCGACCTGTGCGCCGTTCACGGGGAGGCCGGCCATCGGCCCGATGCGCAGGGGCCCGTTATGGGTGCCGGACATCGTCGACCGGCAGGCGACCGTCTCACCTTCGCAAACGAGCTCGTGAGCGTCGAAGCGGAGGTCGGGGAAGGCGGTGCGCAGGGTCGAGATCACGGTCTTGAGGTGCGCCGCGAAGTCGGTCCCGTCGGGCTCCTGGTGGTCGACGGCGTTCGGTGCGACTGCGTCGTCGACGTAGTCGAGGTCACCCTGGTTGAACATGCGCTCGAAGCCTTCGAGTGTCCGTGCCTTCAGTTCCTCGCCCGTCATCGCGATCTCTCCTTGGAATAGCGTTCTAGTTTCTAGAACGGTATACTAATATCGTGCAGCCTGCCAGGACGAGGAAGCAGGTCGCGGCCGAGGAGACGCAGCGGGTGATCGTCGAGGCCGCGGCGCGCCTGTTTCTCGCGCACGGCTACCAGGCGACCTCGGTCGGCCGGATCGCGGCCGATGCCGGCGTCGCCGTCCAGACGATCTACAACGCGGTCGGCTCGAAGCGCGAGCTGCTCTCGCGGGTTCTCGACGTCGCCGCGGCCGGCGAGCGGGCTCCGTCGCCCGTGCCGCAATTCATGCGCGAGCAGGCCGAAGCCGAGCCCGACCCGCGCCTCGTCCTCGCGCAGCTCGTCGAGTTCTGGCGGGGCGCGCTGCCGCGCACGGCCGCCGTGTTCCGGGTGATCCGCGAAGCCGCCGCCGCCGACCCCGAGATCGCGACTCTCGAGCGCGGCCGGAGCGCCCAGCGGCTCCGCAACTACCGCCAGGCGGCTCAGGTCCTCGCCGACCGAGGTGCCCTGCGGTCAGGGGTGACGATCGACGCCGCTGCCGCGACGATCTTCGCGATCGGCCATCCCGAGAGCTATCGCGCGCTCGTCCTCGACGGCGAGTGGGACGACGACGCCTGGGCCGCGTGGGTGCAGGCGACGCTCGAGTCAGCGCTCCTGTAGCGGCCGGCTCAGCCGTTGCGCGTGAGCTGCCGGAGATCGCCGAGGAGCTCCCGCAGCTGCTGCATCCGCGACTGCCCGAGCTCGGCGGCCCATTCCTCCTCGACCGCGGCGATGATCCTGAGCGCAGCGCGCACCTGTTCCCAGCCGCGATCGGTGAGCGAGATGAGCGCGGCGCGCCGGTCGCTCGGGTCGGGACGCCGTTCGAGGTAGCCGCACCGCTCGAGGTGGTCGATGAGGTACCCCATCGACTGCTTCGTGATCTGGGCACGCTCGGCGAGGTCGGTCAGGCGCGACCCGGCGGCCTCGATGTGCTGGAAGACGGCGGTGTGCGCCGGGCGAAGGTCGTCGAACCCTGCCTCGGCAAGGCCGACGCTGACGCGCCGGACGACCTCCTGGAACGGGTCGCGGAGCAGGATCCCGAGATTCGGCTGCTCGTGCCCGGACGAGCCCGGGAGTGCGTGGTCGCCGTTACTTGACATTCTTCCTCATCTTGTCAGGATGCCTGATAATCAGTCAATCTGACTACATGGTGCACATGGCGCAGGACGACTGGCCTGCAGCCTGACAGGAGGGGGAGAGGAACATGAGACGAGGTACCTGGGCGGCGGCTGTTGCGGGCGTCGTTGCGGCAGTGATCGTTCCCACGGCCGCGCAAGCGGATCCGAGCTTCTACGCCGGCCCGATGTTCGGGATCGACCCGGCGCCGGGCGGGCAGCTGCTCGTCGCCGATGCCGGGCGAGGCGTCGTGGATGCCGACACGGGCGCGCTCGTCGCGGCGCTTCCGGGCGTCACCGACATCGCACCCATCGGCAGGGGCGACATGCTCGCACTGACGAGCACGTTCGCCCCGGGCGCGCACGGCGCGCTGTACCGCGTGTCGAAGGGGTCGGCGCGCAAGCTCGCCGATCTGGAGCAGTACGAGCTGCAGAACGATCCCGCCGGCGACGGGACCGCGGAAGGCTCGGACCCGTACGACCTCGCGCGCCTGGCGGGCGGCAAGACGCTGATCGCCGATGCGGCCGGGAACGACCTTCTCGTCGCCAACGACACGGGGACGATCGACTGGGTCGCGACGTTCCCGGAGCAGAACGGCGAGCAGTCCGTTCCGACGTCGGTCGTCATCGGCCCCGACGGCGCGACCTACGTCGGCGAGCTGACGGGCTTTCCGGCGACTCCGGGACTCTCGCGCGTCTGGCGTGTCGCTCCCGGCACGCTCCACGCCCACTGCGGTACGAGCCCGGCGTGCTCCGTCGTCGTGAGCGGGCTCACGTCCGTCATCGACCTCACCTTCGGTCCGGACGGCAAGCTGTACGTCGCGCAGCTCGACGACGCAAGCTGGCGTGCGCTCGAGGAAGGTGGGGGCTTCGGCGGTTCGGTTCATGCGTGCGACGTCGCGACGGGCTCGTGCCAGACCGTGGTGTCGCACGTCCCGATCCTCACGTCGATCGCCTTCCGCGGCTCGACGCTCTGGGGCGCGATCTGGGCGCTCGTGCCGGGGCGGGCCGACGTCGTTCCGTTGGCGCCGTAGGGGAGGCGAAGGCGCTGGGAGCCGGGCGGGGGGGCCCGGCTTTCAGCGCTCGAGCGTCAAAGCGAAGCGGTGCAGCGGGGCGCGCCGCGGAGCGGCGCCGGCGACATGGGCCGGGCAGGGATCGAACCTGCGACCTTGGGATTAAAAGTCCCCTGCTCTACCAACTGAGCTACCGGCCCGAGAGGATCAACGCTTTTCGAGTGTACGTTCCCATGCCTCGAGCAGCTGCTCGACGTTCCGCCGCTGCGCGTCGCTGAACTCGAACCGGTCGACGAGCCGCCGCGCCTCCGCAGGGTCGTCGTGCTCGACCGCTGCCTCGAGATGCTCCCGCAGCGGCGTCGGCTGCGCCAGCTGCCGCCGCAGCCAGCGCAGGAGGCTCACCTGTGCCGCTTCCACGGCTCAACTGTAGGCGGTCGGCTCGTCCCGGTCGCTGAGCTGGGCCGACAGCTTCTGCAGGAAGAACCCTGCGAGCAGCAGAACTGCGCCGACTGCGAGGAACGACAGCGCGCGCGTCACCGAGCTCAGCTGCGACAGGTCGTAGAGGAAGAGCTTCACGAGGCTGACGCCGAGCAGCACGAAGCCGGCGAGTCGGAGCGCACGCCGGCCGCGCGTGAGGCCGACGTAGAGGAACACGAGCCCGAGCGCGCCCCAGAGTGCGCTGACGCCGGTGTGACCGCGCTGGAAGTCGGTGTGCAGGCTTGCGGTCGACACCCGCACGAACACCTCGAGGATCCCGAGCGATACTGCGTAGACGAGCAGCCCGCCGCTGAGCCAGAGCGAGATCTCCCACCACTCCTCGCCGAGCTTCCGGATCCCCCAGGCGAACGTGAGGATCGCGCCCGTCAGCAGCAGGATCCCGACGACACCGTGTGCCGGATGCGACCGCGCCACCACGAGGTGCGATGGCGGCGCGTGGAGGAAGGCGGACCCTGCGGTGAGCACGAGGTAGCCGAGCGCAGCCGCGAAGAACCGGTCTTCGCGCACGTAGACCGCGAGCACCGCGATCGCCGCTGCTCCGGCCGCCCAGGTGAGCGTCAGCCACGTATCGCCGAGCAGCAAGCCGGCCGCGACGGCCGCGAGCGCGAGCGCGGGCGCCCACAGCAGCGTGCAGAGGTCGCGCAGCCTGCCTTGCGTGAAGATCGACGCTGCGAACGCGGCGAGCACGAGCGCGATCGCAAGCAGTCCGAAGCCTGCCTGCCGCCGCGTGTCGACCGGATGCAGTGCGGCGATTGCGAACGCGACGGCGCCGGCAACCGACAGGTAGGTCTCCAGGCTGGGCGTCGTCCGTTCGTGGTCGAGCACCTCGCGGAGGTAGCCCGCGAGCAGCAGCGCCGCGGCGATCGCGACAAAGGAGAGCGAGAAGCCGATCCCGACGAGCTGCGAGCCGTCGTACGTCGCGACCTTGAGTGCTGTGACACCGAGCCAGGCAAAGGCGATCACCCGCGCAGTTGCGGAGCCGCGCCGCGTCGCGAGAACACTCGCGACGAGCCCGGCGACCGACCAGAGCGCAGTGACCGCAACGTGCCCGCGATGGAACGAGGCCGTGACGCTGCCGCTGCTCCACGCGTCTTCGAACAGCTCGACGATGACGAGTGACACGGCGTCGACGGCGAAGAGGGCTGCGACACACGAGCTGGTGATGCGCAGATCGCGCTGGTGCTCGCGAAGCGACGCCACGACAGGAGCAAGGAAGCTGAGAACGCCGCGCTCACTCGTCTCGTTCCAGTCGGCTCCCGACGTGTACACCACGAGCAGCGCTGCGACGGTTGCCGCCGCGAGCGCGCCCACGCCGGACGCCGGATGGCGCGCGATGTCGAAGAGCGTGTCGGGCGGCGCGTCGAAGACGAGTGCATGCCCTGCCGCGAGCACGAGGTAGCCGAGTGCGGCGAGTTGCAGCCGCGCCTCGCGCACCTGGCGTGCCGCGAACGCGAGCACGACGGCCTCGGCAGCGAAGGTGTAGGCGAGGTTCGCGCCCGAGAGGATGTTGGCGACACCCACAGCGGCCGCGGCGAGCGCGATCGTCCCGAGGAGCGTCCCGAGCTCGCGCTGCGCGCGGAGCCAGAGCGCGACTGCGATCGAGCCGAACGCAGCGGCGGCGACGAGCAGCGCGCCGCCCGCGGACGTTCCGCCCGCGGGGCCGAAGAGCTGCGCGGCGGCGAGCCAGGTCACGCCGATGCTTGCGAGCACGAACATCGTCGGGAGCGGCTGGAGCGCATCGTCCCGGTGCGCGAGCTGATCGGCGATCCCGGTCGCGAGATAGAGGAGCGCGAACACGATCGCGAGCGCGATCGCTCCGCCGTCGAGGCGTCCCGCGTCGACGATGAGCGCGACGATCTGCGGTGCGCTCGCGACTGCCGCGCCGACGAGCAGCCACTGCCAGCGCATGCGCACGCCGACCGCTGCCGCGGCGACGGTCATGATCGCGGCGAACCCCGTTCCGGTGGCCGTGAGCCCGCCCTCGGCTGCCAGGAGCGCGGGAGCGGCAATCGCTCCGATCAGGCCAAGTGCAGCGATGAGCTCCGCCCGCCACGACACCGCGACTCCGACGGCTGACGCCGCGATTGCCGCGGCGAGAAGGAGCGCGAGGAAGTTCGGGACGATGTCGTAGAGCGCGGTTGCGGCCGCGAGCGTTGCGTACCCGCCCGCGATGCCGGCGCCGACTGCGGCGAGCGACGAGTACGTCTCCTCGAACCGGCGCCGGAGCCAGAGCCCGGAGCCGAAGACGATCGCCGACGCAACGGCGCCGCAGAGGACGCGCGCGTCGGGGCCGATCCAGCCGCGGCCGACGGCGAGAACGAAGAAGAAGATGACGCCGAGGAGGGTCACGATGCCGCCCGCCCACGCGAGCACCTGCGCCCCTGCGAGGTCGGAGAGATCCCAGGTGCGCGGCGGCGGCGCGGCGCCGTAGCCACCTGCGCCGTCGGGCTTCGCCGGCCGCGACGGGAACGGGCTCCGCGGGCCGAGCGACGGCGTCGCCGCGGCAGGCTTCGCTGCGGCCGCGGCCGGGACGGGCGCAGCCGGCACCGGGCGCGCCGGGAAGGGATCGCGCGCGGTCGCGGGCGGCGGCGTGACACGTAGCGGCTGTGCCGGTGCGGGAAGCGCTTCGCCGTCGGACCGCAGCGCGGTGCGAATCTCGTCCACCTCGTCCTGAAGGGCCAGCATCCTGAGCTCGACCGAGTTCAAGCGCGCGATCAGGTCGTCGGTGTCCACGTCTACCTCCGTCGAACGAAGTGCATGGAGAGCACATATCGCATTCGTGCTATGCCGAGACTATAGCGAGTTTGCTATGTCTGTCAAGCTCGGCGCAGCCGCGATAATCGCCCTATGGCACGGTTCCGCTTGATCGACATGGCCGGCGGCGAGATCGGGATCGTCGAGGACGAGCGCGTCGCCATCGGCGACGGCGAGTGGGTCTCGATGCCGGACGGTACGAGCGTGGAGGTCGTCGAGGTCTACGACGACGAGCACGGCCGCGAAGGGGACGTTGCCGCGACGCTCGTCGTCGACGACGGCAGCGTCCCCGAGGAGTTCAAGTAAGCGGCGGCTTCTACGTGGTCCCGGCGGAGATGTCCTCCCTCCAGGCGCCGCTCTCGGTGCCGCGACTTTCGATCAACTCTTTGAAGCGCGACAGATCACCTTCGACCCGGCGCCGATCGAAACCCGCCGCGGAGCCGAGGGCTTCGACGAACCCCTCCGCCTGGTAGCCGAGCGACAGCCGGACGAGGGTCCGGTTCTCGCCCAGGGACTCGAACGTGACGGTGCCACGCGTCTTCTTGCCGTCCTCGCTCATCCAGCTGATCTGCTGGTCCGGGTGCTGCTCGAGGATCTTCGCGTCCCACTCGGCGCGACGGCCGCCGACCGACGCAACCCAGTGCAGGCGTGTGTCGTCCAGCTGGCGCACTTCCTCGACGCCTTGCATGAACTGCGGAAACTCCTCGAACTGCGTCCACTGGTTGTACGCAGTCGACAGCGGTACCTCGACTTCGATCGACGACTCGATCAGACGGGGGGTCGCACTCTCCCCGACGGTCGGTATCGACGTGCCGCGCTTGCGCAATGCCAGCGCGACGCCGCCACCGAGGGCCGCGAGTAGAGCCGTGTTGCGCAGGCCGTGGCGCTTCCCGCGCCTCGCCTGCAGCCTGTCCCAGGCTACGTGCAGCTCGCGCGTTACCTTCTGCACCTCGGCGCGCAGGTCCGCGTCATCCGCAAGGCGGGTGGCGAGGCTGAGCAGCCCCATCTGCTTGGCTGCGCGTCGTTTCGCGCGCGAACCGTGCTTCGCGGCGCCGACGAGTTGCTTACGGAACTTCTTGTCCTGGGCGAGCCGTGCCGCGAGCGCGCTCGCCGCTACCGCCTGTTCCTTCACTGCGGCCGTTTTGCTACGTCCGAGCATCGAGATCCTCTCCTCGTTTCTCTTTCGACTTTCCCGAACACCCGAGGTCAAACCAACGAGTCGGCAACGGCCCGCCCCATGCCAGATCGGCCCGCCTTTACAGGCGGCCGCGACCGACGAAGCCGAGCAAAACCAGTACCAGCACAACGATCAGGATGATCCAGAGAATGCTCATCACGCCTCCTTTGTGCGTTTGCGTTTCTCTACAACGCGGTTCCGGCGTGAAAAGATGCGGCTACCGATCGGCTGCAAGGACGGCTGCGACCGCGCGCAAGGCGATCCGCGTCTCGTGAAGCGTCGGCTCGCGCGTGGTCAGGCGCTGCAACAGCAGTCCCGGCCACAGCAGGAGACGGGCGAGCCGCCCGGCCGAGCGCTGCGCGGCGAGCCAGATCTCCATTGTGACCATGAGCGAGACGAGTGGCAGCAAAACGGGTGTGAGCGCCGCGGTCGGCAGAACCCAGATGTGCTCGAGCGAGAGCGACACCGCGATCATCAACGCCGCAAAGTTCGTGCCGCAGCGCGGCGAGAACCGACTCGGTCGGGCTTCGCCGCGCCAGCTCGCGACGAGCGAGCGGACCTCCGCCGCCGCGATCGCGCGGTGCTCGGCGCCGTGCAGCTTGAGCGTACGGCCCCGGAACATCCAGACGAGCATCGCCGCAGTCACGAGCACGAGAGCGATGCTCCTGTAGCTTGCCGGCACGGCGAGGAGCGGCAGCGGCGCCCCGATCGCAGCGAGCAGCAAGAGCCGCTCGCGGGGCCGCGCAGCCGCGTTGCGCCCGAAGATGGGGACGAGTGCGGCCCAGAGCTTGACGAGCCCCCGAAGGAAGGGCAGCCGGGCGAGTCCTGACTGCACCTGGGGCATCGAACGGAGCGCGACCGGCCCGCCGTCTGCAGGGCTGAAACACCACACGCGGTCGGAGACGATGGCGACTCCGTTAGGCCGTGCCATCCCGCCGAGCCTCGGCAACGACGCCGAGGCATCCGCAGCGGCGAGCACGTCCAGCACGGCCGAATCGTCCACAAGAGGATCGTCGGCAGGCGGACGTGAGCGCACAAGGGCCGGATGACCTATTTGACGCGGCGGTGGAGCCTGAATCGAGCGGGTTTCCTATGGGCGGTGACGGGCTCGAACCGCCGACCCTCTGCGTGTAAAGCAGATGCTCTACCAGCTGAGCTAACCGCCCTGGCGCAGGACACGGTAAACGAAAGCGCTCGGCGTGCGGGGCTCCGCGAGTGTCGCGAGCGTTACACAGCGTCCGTCAGGAGCGCGAACGACACGCGCACGGCACCCGCTTAGCGTCATCGGCATGCAGTCCAGTCCATTCCCAACACGCTTGGAGGATGTCATGCCGCACCGCTTCTTCACCACGTTCTTCGCCACAGCGCTCGTCGCACTCGCGGCGATCGCACCGATCGCCAACGCCGGCACGCACGCAGTCGCGTGCCAGGAGAGCCCCGCGCACTGGATCAGCGTGACCGACGAGCAGGGCGTTCCGTCGCTCGAGCTGGTCAGCGCGACCACCTGCACCGCGGCCGTGGACACGAGCGATCCCTGCGCATCGCAGCGCTCGCCGTATCCCGGCTGGGTTCAGGTCGTCGACGAGATCGGCGTCCCGACGCTCTACAAGAGCGGCTTCGAGCCGGCGACGTCGACGCCGTGCACCGAGACGAGTGCTGCGCAGGCGACGGCCGCCCGCGCCGCGGCGACCGCGAGCTCGAAGGTCGACACGCTGCCGCCGCTGAAGTCGCCGTACGCCGGCTGGATCGTCGTCTTCGACGAGCAGGGAGTGCCGAACCTCGAGGCGATCTCCGCATACCGCTAGCCCGCCACCAGGGTTGGGAACGCGAGAGCCCGCGTCCTGCGGGCTCTCTGCGTTGCGGATGCCCCCGCGGTGACGGAGGATCGACCCGTGAAGTGGCAGCTGCTCGAGGGCGTTCCCGAGGAGAGCGTGCAACGGCTGCTCCAGATCGCCCGCAGGCGACGCTTCCGTCGTGGCGAGGTCGTGTTCCATCGCGGCGACCCGGCCGACTCGCTTCACCTCGTAGCGAAGGGCCGCTTCGCGATTCGCGTGATGACACCGCTCGGCGACCAGGCGACGCTCGCCCTGCGCGGCCCGGGAGAGAGCTTCGGTGAGATGGCGCTCGTCGGCGCAAGGGCGAGCCGCGCCGCGACCGTCGAAGCACTCGAGCCCGCGGAGACGTTCTGCGTCTACGAAACGGAGTTCGCACTTCTTCGGCACGAGCATCCGGCGGTGAACGAGCTCCTGATCAGCCTGCTCGCCGCCGAGGTGCGCAGCATGAACGAGCGTCTGCTCGAAGCGCTCTATCTCCCGGTGGAGCGCCGCGTGCTGCGGCGGCTCGGCGAGCTGGCCCAGCTCTACCGCGGCGCTGCTGACGGGCCTGTCGAGATCCCGCTGACGCAGGAGGAGGTGGCCGGGCTTGCCGGCACGTCCCGCGCATCGGTGAACGCCGTGCTCGGCGATGCCCAGACCCGTGGCCTCGTCACGCTCCGGCGCGGCACGATCACGATCGTCGACGCGCCCGGGCTTGCGGCGCGCGCGGGGCTGGTACGCCGGCCGGGATAGCCCTAGGCTGTCGGTATGCCGTTCTGCCCGACCTGCGGGCAGGGAAATCCCGAAGTCGCCCGCTACTGCTTCGCGTGTGCGACGCCGCTTGCGGCGCCGCCGCCGCAGCGCGACGAGCGGAAGGTCGTCACGGTCGTCTTCGCCGACCTCGTCGGCTTCACCTCGCACGCGGACGGGATGGATCCCGAAGACGTCCAGGCGCTCCTTGCTCCGTACCACGCGCGGCTCCGCGCCGAGCTCGAGCGGTTCGGCGGGACAGTCGAGAAGTTCATCGGCGACGCGGTGATGGCGCTCTTCGGCGCGCCGGTCGCGCGCGAGGGCGACCCGGAGCGCGCCGTACGTGCTGCGCTCTCGATTCGCGATTGGGTGCGAAGCGAGCACGAGCTTCAGGTGCGAATCGCCGTGAATACGGGCGAGGCCCTCGTGAGCATCGCTGCCGATTCGTCCGCGGGCGAGACGATGGCCGCCGGCGACGTGCTCAACACGGCCTCGCGTCTCCAGAGCGCCGCTCCAGAGAACGGCGTCATCGTCGGCGAGCAGACCTACTGGGCGACCCGGTCGGTGATCGCCTACCGCGAAGCCGAGCCGGTCGTCGCGAAAGGGAAGGCGCGCCCGATACCCGTGTGGGAGGTGGTCGGCGCGCGCACAGACCTTCGCGGCGCCCGGTTGCACCGAACGCCCTTCGTCGGCCGGACACGCGAGCTGGAGTCGCTCGAGTCGGCGCTCGCCGACGTTCGGGGCTCCGGTTCGGCGCGGCGCGCGACGCTCATCGCCGGCCCCGGGCAGGGGAAGTCGAGGCTCGTGCACGAGTTCCAGGCCGGCGCGACCGAGACGGGCTGGCTCGACGGTCGCTGCGTGCCGTATGGCAGCGGCGTGACCTTCTGGGCGCTCGGCGAGATCGTCAAGGCGCACGCGGGGATCCTGGAGGCGGAGCCGGCGACCACGGCCGCGGAGAAGCTCGCGGCTGCGGTGCGCGACGTGCTGCGCGACGATCCCGAGGCGGCGTGGGTCGAGGCCCACCTCCGCACGCTCGTCGGCCTCGCGAGCGAGAACGGCTCGTGGCACGACCGGCGCTCGGAGGCGTTCTTCGCGTGGCGGCGGTTCCTCGAGGCGCTGGCCGGCGCGCGTCCGCTCGTGCTCGTGTTCGAGGACCTCCACTGGGCCGACGACGACCTGCTCGACTTCGTCGACCACGTTCTCGAGTGGGCGAGCGACGCGCCGTTGCTCATCCTCTGCACGGCCCGCCCCGAGTTGCTCGAGCGCCGACCCGGCTGGGGTGCGAGCCGGCAGAGCAGCGTGCTGCTTCGCCTCGGGGCGCTTCGCGACGAGGACGTCGCGCAGATCGTGTCGGCGCTGCTCGGCAGCTCGATCCTGCTGCCCGAGACGCAGGCGGTCCTGCTCGAGCGGGCCGATGGGAATCCGCTCTACGCGGAGCAGTACACGCGCCTCTTCCTCGAGCGCGGAGAAGTCGCCGAGCTGCAACCCGTCACGCTGCAAGGGCTGATCGCGGCGAGACTCGATGCGCTCGCGCTCGCCGACAAGGAGCTGTTGCAGGCTGCAGCGGTGATCGGCAAGGTCTTCTGGACGGGCAGTGTCGCGGCCGTCGTCGGCCGGGACTCCTGGTCGGTCGACGAGCGTCTGCGGGTGCTCGAGCACCGGGAGCTCGTGCGGCACTCGAGGATCTCGACGCTCACCGGTGACAGCGAGTGGGCATTCGGGCACGTCCTCGTCAGGGACGTCGCGTACGGTCAGATCCCGCGGGCGCACCGCGCCGAGATGCACCGGAGCTCCGGCGAGTGGATCGAGTCGCTCGGGCGGCCGGACGATCACGCGGAGATGGTCGCGCACCACTACCTCTCGGCCTTGGAGCTCGGTGCCGTCACGCCTGCGCTTGCCGAGCGTGCACGCGTCGCGCTCCGCGCAGCCGGCGAGCGCGCGTTCGCTCTGAACGCCTTCGCTGCGGCGGCGCGTCACTTCGGCAAGGCGCTCGAGCTCTGGCCCGCGGACGATCCCGAGCGGCCGCTGCTCGAGCTGAAGCAAGGCCGCGCGCTGTACCGCGGTGAGGGCACGGGCGCGGAAGCGTTCGCCTCCGCACGCGACGGGCTGCTCGCGGCGGGGAACGAGGCGGCAGCCGCAGAGGCGGAGATCATGCTTGCCGAGCTCGCCTCGTATGTCGGTGACCACGACAGCGCGTCAGGTCATCTCGAGCGCGCGGTCGAGCTGATCGAGCCGGAGCCGGGGTCGTGGGCCAAGGCGTTCGTGCTCAGCCGGGCGGCGCGCCTCGAGTTGCTGCGCGCGAAGCTCAACGAGGCGATCGCGCTCGGCAGGGAGGCGCTCGAGATCGCAACTGGCCTGGAGCTCGACGAGATCCGCGTGCACGCGCTCAACACAATCGGCACCGCCCGCGTGGAACGGAACGAGCTCGAAGGGCTCGAGGATGTCGAGCGCAGCCTGACACTCGCCCGCGGCATCAACTCGCCGGAGAGCGCACGCGGCTATCTCAACCTTTCGGTGCTCACAGCGATGTCGGGCGACCTCGCGCGGAGCTTTGCCGTTCAGACGGAGGGGCTCCGCGAGGCCGAGCGTCTCGGAGTCGACGGCTGGCACCGCTTCCTGCGCGGCCACAGCGCGCAATACGCGTACTGGAATGGCCGCTGGGACGACGCGCTCGCGTGCGCGGAGGAGTTCCTCGCCGAGACCGAGGCCGGGTCGCCGCATTACGAGGAGAATCAGAATCGCAACGTGCGTGCGCTCGTACGCCTTGCGTGCGGCGACGTCGCGGGGGCGCTCGACGACACCGCGAGGTCGGTCCTGCGCGCCCGAGACGTGAAGGACGCGCAGAACCTCTGTCCGACGCTCGCGGTTCGTGCGTTCGTTCTGCTCTCGACGGGTGAGCCGGCCGCCGCGCGCGAGCTGGCGCGGGAGGTGGTCGACGGTTGGGAGGGCGTCGAGGACGTCGTCTTCACGTGGGGCGGCGTCGGCGCCGTCGCCGCGATCGCGGCACTCGGCGACGATCGTCCACTCTCGGCACTCGCGACGGAGCGGTCGAGTGCCGGCCCTTGGCTGGCAGCCGCCATTGCCTACGTCGAGGGCGACTACGAGCAGGCGGCAAGGATCTATTCGAGCATGGGCTCGCTTCCCGACGCCGCGTATGCGTGCCTGCACGCTGCCGCGCGGTCGGCTGCTGAAGGAGACGCGGTGGCTGCAGCGGAGCAGCGCAAGGAGGCGCTGTCCTTCTACGACTCCGTGGGTGCGACACGGTATCTGCGTGAAGCAGAGACGCTCTTGCCCGTAGGGCGTCGATAGGAGATCATCGAGGTTTCTGCGTCCACGTGAGGAGATGCGATGCCGGTTGGCTTCTTGACCATGAGCACTGCGACGGCGCCGGAACTGCTTGCCCTGCACGACGACCCGCAAGGCCTGTCGGACTACGTGGAGGGGGTCATCGCGCGCGTGGAGGGAGTGTCGCTGCTCGGGCTCTTCTTCGATATCGGCGCCGAGAAGGCATACGCGCTCGTGGAGGGTCTCGACGACTACCTCGACGTGAAGGCGGTGAGCCGCATCCTCGGCGCGGAGGGCTTCCTCAAGATGGTGCGAGCCGCGCAAGCCGCCGAGGCGATCGAGCGCGAGCGCGACTACCGCGGCTCTTCAAGCTGAGCGACTACCCGAGCGAGAGCGAGCGCAAGGACGTCCTGCAGCGGTTGCGGGCGATCTGCCTTGCGCTGCCGGCGACGAGTGAGCGCCCGAGCCACGGCGCACCGAGCTTCTTCATCCGCGGCAAGACGTGCTTCCTGATGCTGCTCGACGACCATCACGAGGACGGCATCTTCGGCATCTGGTGCGCGGCGCCGCCGGGGAACCAGGAGCTCCTGATCGCGGCGGATCCCGCGCGGTTCTTCCGCCCGCCGTACGTCGGTCACCGCGGCTGGCTCGGCGTGCGCTTCAACGAGGGCGTCGACTGGGACGAGCTCGTGGGGATCGTCGAGGACGCATTCGCAACGGTTGCGCCGAAGCGGCTGCTCGAGTCGCGCTCCGACGACTGACGACTCGAACGCGGCTCTGTGCCGAATGTGTGCCGATCCGAAAAGGACACTTTCGGCTGCGCTGCGCCGACGGTACGAAGGGGGAGCCCTCGTCCCCTTTCACCGATTGGAGCACCCGGATGCACCGGATCAATCTCGTCGCCTTGCTTCTCGCCGCCGCCGTCGTTCTCGCGGCCCCATCCGCGCTCGCCGCGACGTCGACCGTCGTGGTCAGCCAGGTCTATGCGGGCGGCGGCAACGCCGGCGCGACGTATCAGAACGACTTCGTCGAGCTCTTCAACCGCAGCAGCGCCGCCGTCGACCTGACGGGCTGGACCGTGCAATACGCGTCGGCGACCTCGACGAGCTGGTCGGCGACACCGCTCAGCGGCTCGATTCAGCCGGGCCGTCACTACCTCGTCCAGCTCGCTTCGACTGCGGCCGTCGGCGCGACGCTGCCGGCGCCCGAGGCGACCGGAACGTCGAACCTCGCCGCATCCGGCGGCAAGGTCGCGCTCGTCCGCGACACGACCGCGCTCGCGTGCGGCGCCACGGCCGGAAGCTGCGCAGGCGCCGCGTTCCTCGAGGATCTCGTCGGGTACGGCTCGGCCGCCGACTACGAAGGATCCGCGGCGGCGCCCGCGCTCACGAGCACGACGGCCGCCGTCCGGCAGGGTGGAGGCTGCACCGACACCGACGTGAACGCCGCCGACTTCGCGTCGGCCGCACCGGCACCACACAACGGCTCGTCCGCAGCGGCTTCCTGCTCGGGCACGTCGACGACCAGCACCGCGGCCGGCGCCGGCGTCGACGTGGAGCTGGCGCCGTTCCTCTCGGTCGCGCTGGAGCGCTCGAGCATCAGCTTCGGCCAGGTGTTCGCCGGACAGACGCCGCCCACGGTGTCCGAGCGCGTGACGGTCGTGAGCAACAACAGCGCGGGTTACGTGCTGACCGTCCATCGCACGGCGTTCGCGCCCGCAGACCTGCCACTCGGCATCGCACCGTCGGCGACCGCCGCACTCGCGCCGGTCCCCGTCGCTCCGGCGGCCGACTACGTGCTCGCAAGCGCTTCGACCGCGACGACCGCGTCGGGCGACGTCTGGCCCGCGAGTGTCGGCTTCACGAGTGCGCTCCCGGTACTGCCGCCGGGCCGCTACACGTCGACGATCACGTTTACGGTGATCGGCCGGTGATCGTCGCACCGCCGCCGCCTGCGGCGCTGACGGCGTCGCCTGCACGGATCGAGCTCGTCGGGGCAGGCGTCCGCACGATTCGCGTCACGAATCCCGGTCGCGCCGGCGTCGTTGTCGACGCCGGGCCGGCCGGCTTCGGGCTCGACCTGCGCGGGCGTCCGCGTGTCGTCGTGCGGCGCGACCCGGCAGTGCGCGTGTCGGTGTCGCCCGGTCGCGTCGCGCTCGGGCCGCGTGACTCAGCGTCGCTCGAGGTGACCTCGACGGTCGGTGCGCGCGCGCGGCCGGGCGATCACGAGCTGCTCGTATTGCTTGCGACGCGCCGGCTTGCCGGCGCCGGCGTGTCGATTCGCATGCAGGTCGGAATCGTGGTCGTCGTTCGCGTTCCCGGCGCCGTCGTGCGGCGGCTCGGCGTGCGAAGCGTGCACGTGCGAGGACCGCGGCGGCTCGACGTGATGCTGCGTAACAGCGGCAACGTCGTCGAGCAAATCGGCCGCTCGACGCTTCGCATCGTGCTGCGCCGGCACGGCCGCGTGCTCGCGACGCTGCGGCCGACTCCGCGCGAGCTGCTCCCCGGCGCGCGCGGCATCGTCGAGGCTCGCTACCCGAGCGCTGTACGCGGCCGCGTCGACGCAGCCGTCGAGCTCGGCGGGCGCGCATCCGTGTTCCGGTTGCGGTTGCCCTAGCTAGAACTAGTGGCCGAAGAAGAAGCCGTACGCGGAATCGACGAGCTTCGGCCGCGGCGGCTGCTCGCAGGCGACCGGGGCGAGCTTCCGCTCCACCTTGCCGACCGCACCCGGGCTTCGGCGCGCGTGCACGCTGCACGACGACGGCGAGCGATCCTCGGCGGTCTTGAGAACGACGACCGGAAGGGTCTTCAGCGTCGACGGGACGCTTGCGAGTGGCGGCCCGAACTCGGCGGCCGCCGCAGGCGCGAGGGCAAGCGCAAGCACTGCGGCAGCGACGAGGAACCGCATGCCCGAAGGATACTCCTCAGTTGCTCGTGAACAGCGGAAACGCGAGTCGGTTGCCGGTGACGCGATCCACAGCGATCGACGGTGCCTGGGCCGCCGGCGTGGTCAGCGACTCGACGGTGTAGACCGCGACGATGTCGAGGGGCGAGTCGGTCATCGTCTCGATCACCACCCAGCCCTTGATGAAGGTCGGCGCCGGCGGGCCCTGTGGCCCCCCGACGCCTCGAAGCAGCACCTCGCGGATGTCGCGGCAGTCGATCTCGAGCCCGAAGTCCGGTCCGAGCTCGCGCGTGATCGGCCGGCCTGGTGGCATCGGCCGCTCGACCGCCTCCTCGGGGTGAGCGCCGTCAAAGAGGAGGACGGCCTTCTTGCGGAACAGGACCGGACGAGGGCTCGGGTTGTGGACGTTGATCGCCGTCGCGTACCGGCCGCCCTCGACCGGCTGTTCGACCTTTCCCGTCGAGGGCTTGAGCTCGCCACAGAGGAACTTGGCGCTGTAGACCCAGCGGTACACGAGCGGCCAGTGCAGCTGTGCGGCGGTCGGCATGGTCAACCCACCTTCTCGTGCTCGTGGATGTCACGGCAAAGATCCGGACAGAGGTCACGCCGGAGAACGGTGAACGTGTTGTGGTACTGGTTCCAGTGCGTCCACTCCGGCGTGTTGCACCCGTTCGTCGTGCGCTTCCAGCCGTGCAGATAGATCTCGTACGCACAGCAGACCGGGAAGTCGCAGCCGCGGAGCGTCACCTTGTAGTTGCCTCCGTACCAGTGCGGCCTCGGCGCACCCTGTGCGAGCGCGTCGATGTAGGACGGCCCGACCTGCACGAGGGGGCCCGCCGGATCGGCCTCGAAGATGCCGCGGGACACGCCCGAGGTCGGGTCCGGGCACGGAGCGCCTAGGACCGCGCCGCCGATGTAGAACCGCTGCGAGGCCCCGTAGTCGGCCCACATCTGGTACCCACCGAGGTGGCCGTCCTGCGTGGTTGCCGGGACGGTGACCGAGAAGTGGACGGTCAGCGTGTCCGTCGGCTGAAGGTCGACGATGTCGCACACCGAGACGGGCTGCTCGTTCCACAGTCCCTCGTTCTTGACGAGGCTGCGGATGTACGCGTCCGGCTCGTCGACGCAGATGTGGCTCGTCGTCCCGCCGCAGGTGTGGTCGACAGCGGGGTGGTTGGGGCTGAGCTGGTTGTCGATGCGCAGGTACACGGTCTCCCACGTCGGCAGGCCGCAGGTGTCGATCACCTCTTCCGTGCCGGCTACGAGGTTGTCCCCGGCGTCGGCCGCGTAGCCGACGAACCGGAGCTCGAAGAGCCCGTCGCCGAGCGACGGCGACGCATCCGTGGCGAAGTAGAAGAGCGTGTCCCAGTCGTCCCAGAAGACGTCGCCGCCGAAGCGCGGCAGACCGGGGTTGAGCTCCTCGTAGTGGTGTCGCGTCGGGATGACGACGACGTTGCCGCCGCCGTAGACCTTCGACTGCGGCACGAACGGGATGTACGGCGAGAATCCGGGCGCGCCCTGCCAGTACCGCCGTGAGTAGCCGGCGAACTGCGGTGTCGGAAGATCGGTCCAGGCGCCTCCGTCCTTCGAGTACTGGACGCGGAAGTAGTCGATCGCCGTGCCGATGTCACCTCGCATCTGCAGCGACCCGTAGAGCGGGCCATCGGCCTGACCCGGCACGTTGACGTACCCGCGCAGATCGGGTGGGCCGGCGAACGAGTTGTCGGCGATGTGGTCGATCGGCACGCACGCGACCCACGTGAGCTTCATGCAGTCCGGGCACTCCGGATCGCGGCACACCGGGAGGCAGCACGCCTTGTCGTTCGCGAGCAGCGTGACGCTGAAGTTCGTGGGGATGTTCCACCGAGCCTGAGCCGGCCCCTCGGAGTGGATCACCTGCTCCCTGTCGTGACAGAACTGCCGCACGCGGAAGATCACGTCGGGCTCGCAATCCTCCGAGTCCCACCACGGCCAGACGCGCAGGGTCGACAGCCGCTCGGACTCGGGCAGCAGGCTCCTGAAGGTCTCCGCCGAGGTCGACATCGCCTCGACGGCCGGCGCCGTAGCGCCCGCCGACAGGGCGGGCCGCGGGGTGAGCGACGCCGCGAGCTCCTGCAGCACCCCCGGATCCGGGTCCGGCGGTGGCGGCTTCAGGATCACGTTCCGCTCGAGCAGCAGCTCGCGGATGTGGCGGAGGATGTCCTGGTCGATCAGCCAGCCGTTCCACCACGGGAACCGTCTGCAGCACCAGATGAACGTCGCCTCGAACGTGCCGTCGAAATGCGTCGTCACGGTCGTGATCAGATCCTCGCGATACCACCAGAGGAAGCGGTCGACGTCGTAGATGTCGACCTCCGCGCCCGGGACCGGGTCGTCGCACCAGGTCCATCTCCGGGTGATGGGGTCATATCTCCAGTTGCGGCAGACGACGCGGCCGCGGATTCGATACACGCGGCAGCACCACAGCCAGCACCGGTAGATGTGCGGCAGCACGGCGATCTCGCCGACGTCAACTCTGAGCTTCGCGGCTTCCGTTCTTGCGCGCTCGGTGTCGGCCTCGTCGAATGACGCTACCGCTGCTTCTGCCTCAGCCTTCTTCGCACGTGTCGCGCGCGCCGGCTTGGCGAACTCGTACGTCGTCGCTGCGACGTCGAGATTGAGGAGCTCACGATCTTCGATGTTGGGGCCGACGATCAGACGCAGCCCACAGGGGATGATCGACCCGGGATTGAAGAAGGGGTCGAACTCGAGCTCGAACGGCACGCGGCTCTTCAGGTCCTTGGCCTTCACGACGGTCGAGCCGAGAATCGTGTCGCCGTTGACGGCCGCGACGCGCAGCTCGAGGTCGGCGTTGAACTCGTCTTTCGGGATCTCCGTCAGGTCGATCGTGCCGTGAGCGATGGCCACGTCTGTCCTCCTTGCTCTCGCGCCGAGATCCGGCCGCGTCAAAGGGTTGGACGAGGCTTATCGCGGTCGCGTCACGCGCCCGTCACGCGTCCGTCACCGCTCGCCGCTAGCGGACCGGGCGGAAGTGGCCGCTGCGAAGCAGGACGGTTGCGTCGGCGGGATGCACGGCCTGAATCGGCTCGCCGGGTGTGAAGACGTACGTCTGTCCGGTCGAGACACCGCGTACGCGCAGGCTCTCGCCACGCACGTTCTGAAGCCTGAGCTCGCCGCGCGGCGTGGTCGGACCTGCTCGGGATGTGCGGGCCGACGATGCTTGCAGTGTCGACCTGAGTGCGGCTCGCGCCTGTCCACAGCACCCCACGTCGCGCACGGTCACACGCCGGCGTCACCGGAGCGTCACCGGAGCGTCACCGCGGTTGACGCGTGCGAGAACCCGTCCTAGCATCAAAGGCAACAGGCGTCGCTGACGGAACGCAATCGGCGTCGCCGGCAAGCAGAGGAGCAAATCTGTGAAGGCCGTCCCTTCGGACGCGCCTGCGGCCGCAACGGTGGTGTCTGTTCAGGCATCACCTCAGCCGATGCGCACGCGGCTGACGTTGCTGGGCGGGTTCGAGCTTGCTGCAGACGGCGTGCCGGTGGTCGTGCCGATGAGTGCGCAACGGGTGATCGCGTTCATCGCATTGCACGACCACCCGCTGCAGCGTGCATACGTTGCCGGTTCGCTGTGGCTCGACAGCCCGGAGGCACGTGCGCACGCGAATCTGCGCTCGGCACTTTGGCGCCTCGGGCGGCACGGGTGCACGCTCGTGGACACGCGCGACCAGCAGCTCCGCATCGACGCCGGCGTCGCGGTCGACGTTCGCGACGTCGAAACGAGCATCCGGGGAATGCTCGCCGGCGGCGACGTGGCGCTCAGCGCGTCGCTGCTCGGCGCCGATCTCTTGCCCGACTGGTACGAAGACTGGGTGGAGCTGGAGCGCGAGCGCTTTCGGCAGCTCCGGCTGCACGCACTCGAAGTGCTGTGCGAACGGCTGACGGAAACAGGGCGTCTGGGCGAGGCGCTCGACGCGGGTCTTGCAGCGGTCGCGGGCGAGCCGCTTCGCGAGAGCGCGCACCGCGCACTCGTGCGCGTGCACCTGGCGGAGGGAAACACTGCCGAGGCGCTGCGACAGTACCGGTTGTTCCGGCGCATGTTGCGCGCGCAGCTGGGACTCGAGCCGTCGGCGCAGATCGAGCAGCTGCTCCGCCCGATTGCGCGCTCGCCGGCGGGCGGCCTCGCCGAGGCCAGCGTATGACGTCCCCGGACGTCGGTCCCGGGATGCGGTTCGCACTCGCGTCGCTCGCGACCTGGCGCGTGACGCATCTGCTTGCCGAAGAGGACGGCCCGGCGAACCTCGTAGTGCGGCTGCGCGAGCGGGCAGGAGACGGCGGGCTCGGCGAGTTGATGGACTGCTTCTACTGCCTCAGCATCTGGGTTGCGGCGCCGCTCGGGCTTGCGCTGACGCGCCGTCCGCGTGACGCGGCGTTCTACGCGCTCGCGCTCTCCGGAGCCGCGTGTCTCCTCGAGCAGGCCACCCGCGAACGCGCGGTCCCTGACGTTCTCGTCGAGCCGCTGAAGCCGGCGCCCGGCCGCATCGGCGACCGCAGTCGCGGAATGCCCCCAACGGGATTCGAACCCGTGCGACGGCCTTGAAAGGGCCGCGACCTGGACCGCTAGTCGATGGGGGCGGCGCGGTTCAGGCTACAGATACATGACCCAGCGAGCGGTCGCGCCGCATGCGCAATCCTTGTGCGCGGCGGTGCAGGCGCGGCAGTGCCAGTGCTCCCACCAGATCCACTTGAGGTGGTTCACCTCGAGGACGAAGAGGGCGACGATCCACAGGAGAATCTGGGTGCGCGACACGGTGTTCAACGTATCGGCGCCCCCGTACTACCGGCAATGGGCCGGTCGGCCCAACGTTGCCGGCCTCCGGTCCTAGGATCGAGCGGGTGCGGGGCGGAGCAGTCCCGATGGAACCGCCCCGCCCCGGTTGCTGCGACTTAGAGCGCGCCGCCGCGCCGGCCGACGCCGCCTGCGAAGAGGCTGATCAGCCAGATGAGCGCGAGCACGGCTGCGACGATGAACAGCCACTTGATGACGAACCCCGCGCTGAACGCGATGATCGCCAGAATCGCCAAAACTACGAGAAGAAGCATGGTCGAGTCCTCCTTTAGTCGCCCTCAGCGGGTCGATTACGGAGGTGAAACGACCGAACGCCGCGGTCGGTTACGGGCGGGTTCCTTCAGCGTTTTCTACGCCTGCAGCGGCGTCAGAACGAGCACCGCGTCGCCCTGCTGCGTCTGTGAGATTCCGAACTTGTAGATCCGCGGCTGCGTGACCGCGTCGATGCGCTCCGCCTCGGTCGACGTGATCTTCGCCGGCAGCGGCACCTTCGGCCCGAGCGTCCGAAGCAGCGGCATCTTCAGCTGCCGCTCGACGTCGGTCTTCTGCAGGTAGACGACGTAGGCAGGCGCCGTCCCAGCCGGAGGCGGCATGAACGCGACGATCTGCTTCACGTTCTTCACGTACTTGAACGTGTAGAGCGCGAGCTCGAGGATCTCGCGGCGCACGAGTGTCGCGCGCGCGACCGACGGCTTCCCGGTAGCGATCGAACAGGACTGACCGAGCCCGCACAGCGAGAACGTGAGCGTGTTCTCGTTCGTGAGCTGCTTCACGCGGTCGGGGAGGATCTTCCCCTTCGGTCCGCGCTCGGCGAGCAGGGGGATCGGAATCGTCTGGCCGTTCGACGACACCGCCGGGCCCTTCGGGATCACGTCGACGAGCTGGTTGCCGTCGGGAAGGCGATAGTTCGGCGAGACGTGCTCCGCGATCTGCTTCGCCGCACCGAGACCGCCGCCCGTCGGCTTCCACGCCGACCATGCAGGCCCCGGGTTGATTGCGCGGCCTGCGTAGACGACGACGCCGACGACCGCCGCCGCCAGTGCGAGACCGAGGACTGCGTAGATCGCCCTGAAGCGGTGCCGGTGCGGCTGCGCCGATGCCGCCGCCGGCGAGGGGGGCCGCACGACGAGCGGGGCCTCGGCCTTCGCGGGCTCGGCACTCTCGCCGCTCGTCAGATCCGTGGCCATGTCTCCTCCGCAAGCAGGTCGACCTCGGGGACGGTGACCGGCAGGCTCTTCAGCAACTGCACGACCTCGTTGCCGTACATCTCGCGCCTCTCGACGAGGGTGTCCGCGATCGTCTCGATCGCAGGCTTGTTGCTCAGCATCAAATGGTACGCGCGGATGTACGCCTGACCGATGATCTGCGCCGCCATCGCGCGCTTGTCCCGGTCGTTCAGGACGCCCGCGATCGGATCGGCCGTGAACGGGCCGCCGCCGCCGGTGCGGTTCATGATCTGCACGCCGATCTTCTCGAAGCGCTTCATGATCCGCTCGCGCGTCTCCTCTTCGGTCTCGTCCTTCACCTTCTTCGTGATCGTGATCGGCTCGGGTGCCATCGCCGACGCGCCGACCATGTAGGCCGCGAGTGCGGTCGTCGACTGCACGTCGCCGCCGACGCCGTTGGAGTTCTCGCCGTAGAAGACGTGCTCGGCCGCCATCGCCCCGAGGAGCATCGTCAGCGATGCGATGTCCTCGCTGCGCCAGCGGCTGAACCGCTCCTCCTGCTGGATCCCGTAGAAGTGACCGAGCGAGCCGCCGCGCATCTTCACCGAGAGCCGCGTCGACTCGATGTTCTTCTGGTAGACGTGCGACGCGAGCGCATGGCCCGCCTCGTGAACTGCGGTCGCGCGCAACTCGTCCGGCACCGACTCCACCCCGATCGCCGTGCCCGACTCGATCGTCGTCATCGCCTCGACGAGGTCGCTGCGCGAGAAGACGACGCGCCCGTCGTGCTGCGCGTACGTCAGCGCCATCGAGCAGACCTGGTCGATCATCGCCGGCGAATAGCCGTTCGTCATGCGCGCGAGCTCGTCGCGCGCCTCGGGCGTGTCGAGCTCCGGCGCGTGCGCGACCTTGCCGAGGTAGAGATCGAAGACGTCGACGCGGTCGTCCTTCGTCGGCGTGCGGAACCAGACGTGCCGGCCCATGCGCCCCGGGCGCGTGAGCGCCGGATCGAGCCGCTCGATCGGGACGTTCGTCGCGCCGATGAAGTAGATCTGCGCGCCGAGCGGCCGCGGCGGCGGCAGCCGGAGGCTCACCTTGCCGATGCGGCGCGGGACGATGTAGACGGCGTCGAGGAACGAGTTGATCCTGTTGGTGCCGAACCGGCGCATGAACGGCGGGTTGTCGATGCCGTCCATCACGACGAGCAGCTGGTTCAGGGCGAGCTGGCCCTGGCCGCCCATCATCCCCGGGAAGATGCCCTGGTTCGCGAGGTTGCCGATCTTCTGCATCCACGGTGCGTAGGGCGACCGGGACTCGGGTGCACGATGCTCGAACATCCGCTCGCGCCACGCGCGCGTCTCGATCACGACGTCGCCGCTCGCCGAGACGGCGCCGTTCGGGCCGAAGAAGAGGAGATCCTCGGACGTCGTCTTGCTCTGGCCGAGCGCTGCGCGCCGCATGCCGACGGCGTCGATCTCGTCGATGAAGACGATGCACTGGCCGCCCCACTTGCGTGCGAGCTTCTTCGCCTTGCGCGCGAGGAAGCGCACGATGAGCGCATCGATGCCGATGAAGGTCTGCGCGAATCCGGAGCCGGGGATCGACACGAACGGCGAGTTGAAGCCGGTTGCGATCGCCTTCGCGAGCATCGTCTTGCCGGTTCCCGGCGCGCCGAGGAAGAGCAGGCCGCGCTCGCGCTTGCCGCCCGCGCGCTCGAAGGCCTCGCCGGACTGCCAGAGGGTGACGACCCGCCGCACCTCCTCCTTCGCCTCTGCCTGACCGCGGACGTCGCCGAGATTCACGCCCCACTCGGCGTCACCAGGCTCGTAGCCGCGGATCTGCGAGATGCCCATCAGCATCATCGGGCCCATGAAGATGAGGAAGTTGGCGAGGAAGAGGAAGAGCACGAACACCATCTGCAGCCAGAAGCCGCGGTTCGTGAACAGGTGGCCGATGCTCTGGAGGATGTGCCAGCCGGTCAGCCACCAGGTGTCGTGCGTCGAGTCGAGGAAGTACTGCTTGAGGAAGACGAGCGTGATGATCGCCGCGAGGAAGATCGCGACGCGGTAGTAGAAGCGCCATGTCCAGGCGCGCCTGCGGTTGACGACGTCCTCCTCGCGGAGACGCGCGTCCTCGGTGCCGAAGAGGCTCGGCCACGGGATGAGACGCCGGATCAGGAGGTCGACGAGACCGCGGAACCCGATGACGACGAGGAGCGTGCAGAGGATCGCTTTGCCAGGCCCGAACCCCTCCTCCTTGTGGAAGAAGAAGTACGCGGCGGGGCTTGTCAGGAGCGCGACGAAGGTCGCGACGCGGGCCAGGCGGCGCAGTTGGGCAGCGAGCGCAACGGACTCTTCGCTCGACCGCAGCATGCTGCCGGTTGTCGTCACCTCGGCGGTGGCCATGGCCTCTCAGTGTAGTCGGGGTCGGGCGTAATCTCTGTACTCCGGGATGAGCGATTTAGATTTCTCTCACGAAGATCGCGAGCGGTCGCGCCGCTATCACCGTCCGCTCTACTTCGCCGGAGCGGCGCGAGTCCTTCTCGCGGTTGCCGTCTATTCGCTCCTCGCGTGGAGCTGGATCGGCGACCGGCTCTGGGACGCGGTCGACGGGCTCGGCTGGGCAGGAGCGTCAGCGGCGTGGGCCGCGCTCGTGCTCGTCGTCGCCGCGGTTGTCCGGTTACCGCTCGACGTCTGGCGCGGGCTCGTCTTCGAGCGGCGCTGGGGGTTCTCGAAGCAGACCGCCGCGGCGTGGGCGGCTGACCAGGCGAAGGGCCTCGCGATCACGGTCGCGCTCGGCACCGGTGTGTGGGTCGCGGCGGTCGCGCTCGGCCGTGCGCTGCCGGGCTGGTGGGCGGTGCCGGCGGCCGCGGCGCTCGCACTCCTCACGCTCCTCCTCGCCTTCGTCGCGCCTGTCGTGCTCGAGCCGCTCTTCAATCGCTTCGAGCCACTTGCGGACGAGCAGCTCGCAGCGGAGCTCCGCCGGCTCGCCGTCGATGCCGGCGTTCCGATCCGTGACGTGCTCGTGGCCGACGCGAGCAAGCGCACCACGAAGGCAAACGCGTATGTCTCCGGGCTCGGCGCGACGCGGCGTGTCGTGCTCTGGGACACCTTGCTCCAGTCGATGGGCGTACGCGAGGTGAAGCTCGTGATCGCACACGAGCTCGGTCATCGTCGCGAGCGTCACGCGGCGAAGTTCACGCTGCTCTTCATCGCCGGCGGCGCGGTCGGCGTCGTCGTCCTCTGGGCCGTGCTCGGAGCGTTGTCGCCGCGCGACCTCCCGGTGGCGCTTCTGCTCTTCACGGGGCTTTCGCTCCTCGGGATGCCGGTCGTGACCGCGGTCTCGCGTCGGTGGGAGCGCGTCGCCGACCGCTGGTCGCTCACGCTCACGAACGACCTCGAGGCGTTCGAGCGCACGCACGTCGGCCTCGCCCGCGAGAACCTCAGCGATCTCGCACCGCCGCGGCTCGCGTACGTGCTCCTCTTCACGCATCCGACGACCCCCGAACGGCTCGCGTTCGGCCGCGCCCTGGCGGGGGCCGCGTGATGCACGCGCATTCGCACGACCACTCGCGCGTCAAAGATCGCCGGCTGCTCACGATCGCGCTCGTTCTGATCGTCGGCCTGATGGCGGGCGAGATCGCCGCCGGGCTCGTCGCGGGGTCGCTCGCGCTGCTCGCCGACGCCGGGCACATGCTCACCGACGCAGCCGCGCTCGCCGCGGCGCTCATCGCCTCGCGGCTCGCCTCGCGCCCGGCGCGCGGGTCATGGACGTTCGGTCTCGGGCGCGCCGAGATCCTCGCCGCGCAGGCCAACGGGATCGCGCTGCTGCTCGTCGGTGTCTGGATCGTCTACGGCGCGGTGCGCCGGCTTGTCTCGCCGGCCGACGTGCACGGCGGCATCGTGCTCGTCGTCGCCCTCGTCGGCGTCGCCGTGAACCTCGTGGCGACGCTCGTGCTGTCGCGCGCCGACCGCGAAAGCCTGAACGTTCGCGGCGCGTTCCTGCACGTCGCCACCGACCTCGCGGCGTTCGCCGGAACCGCGGTCGCGGGCGCGCTCGTCCTCGCGACCGGTTGGGACCGCTTCGACCCGATCGCGGGCCTCGCCGTCGCGGCGCTCTGCCTGCGCTCGAGCTGGACGCTGCTGCGCGAATCGGGGCGCATCTTCCTCGAGGGCTCGCCGCCCGGCATCGACCCCGACGAGGTCGCAGGCGCGCTCGCCTCCGATCCCGACGTCGTCGAGGTGCACGACCTCCACGTGTGGACGGTCACGAGCGGCTTCCCGGCGCTCGCGGCGCACGTGCTCGTCTCGCCGGAGACCGATTGCCACGGCGCGCGCCGCAGGCTCCAGCGGCTGCTGCACGACCGGTATCAACTCCACCACGTGACGCTCCAGGTCGACCATGTCGCGCAACGAAGCCAGGCGGTCGAGATAGCATCGCGCCGTGGCGACACTTGACCTCACCGGCAAGACGGCGATCGTCACCGGCGCATCCTCCGGAATCGGACAGGCGACCGCGCGTGCGCTGAAGGACGCCGGCGTCCGCGTCGCCGGCGGCGCACGGCGCGTCGACCGGCTCGAGACCGACGTCAAGCTCGAGCTCGACGTCACCGACCCGGAGAGCAGCGAGCGCTTCGTCGCCGCCGCTGTGGAGCAGCTCGGAGGGCTCGACATCCTCTTCAACAACGCGGGCCTCGCGCTCGGCCGTGCGCCGTTCACCGAGTCGACCGAGGAGGACGAGGACGCGGTTTTCAACACGAACGTCAACGGGCTCGTGCGCATGACCCGGCTCTGCCTGCCGCACATTCGCGACGGCGGCCACATCGTCAACATGGGCTCGGTCGCCGGCCGCCAGGCGTACGAGAACGGCGCAACCTACGTGACGTCGAAGTTCGCCGTGCGCGGCTTCACGTACGCGCTGCGCGAGGACCTGCTCGGCCGCCCTGTCCGCATCACGACCGTCGACGCCGGTCTCGTCGAGACCGAGTTCTCGATCATCCGCTTCAAGGGAGACACCGAGAAGGCGAATGCCGTCTACAAGGGCGTCGACCCGCTCGTCGCCGACGACATCTCCGACTGCGTCATGTGGGCTCTGACCCGGCCGTGGCACGTCAACATCGACGAGATCGTCGTCAAGGCGCGAAACCAGTCGTCAGGCGCGCGGGTCTTCCGCGAGCAATGACACCGGCCGCACCGTGGCGCGTCGTGATCGTGACGCGGATCCTGCCGGTCGTGCTCGGGTTCTACGGCGCGCTGCGTGAAGCAGGCCACGAGCCCGTCGCGCTTCTGACCGTCCGCGACAACGACGGCCGCTACGGCGGCTTCGAGCTCGGCGGGATGCTCGGCGAGGTGCCGGGCGAGCTCGAAGTCGTCATGCCCGCGCGCCGGTCGTCGATCGCGCCGCTGCTCCGTGCACTCGAGCCTGACCTCGTCGTGTGCACCGGCTTCCCGTGGAAGATCCCCGCCGATGCGCTCGGCGTGCCGCCGCTCGGCTGGCTCAACGGCCACCCGTCGCTCTTGCCGCGCCACCGCGGGCCGGTTCCGGTCGCCTGGTCGATCCGCAACGGCGAGCCCGAGATCGGCATCACGTTCCATCGCATGGACACCGAGCTCGACACCGGCGCGATCCTCGCGCAGCGGACGATGACGGTCGGCGACTACTGCGAGCCGGAGGAGTTCTACGGCCGGATGGGGCCGCTGCACATCGAGGCGTTCGGCGAGGCGCTCGCGAAGCTCGCGTCCGGCGACGAGGGCACACCGCAGGCGGCGGGCGGCGAATACGAGTCCTTCTTCGCCGACGAAGACGCAGATCTCGACCTCTCGCGCACCGCCGAGGAGGCGAACCGCATGGTCTGGGCGTGGCGCTACACGATCCCCGCCGGGACGCGCCACGGCGCGCTGCTCGAGCTCGACGGCGAGACAGTGCGCGTGCTCGTCTCGTCGCTCGTCGAAGTCGAGGGCGCACGACGTGTCGAGTGCGCAGACGCGCCGCTCTGGCTCGTGAAGACTCAGCCCGTCGCGGCGACCGGTGCGGACTCGACGGGCTCCGCCACGTAGGTGAAGCTGCGCACCGAGGGCACGCGGACGACGACGAGCGTGCTCGCGACGAGCCAGCAGGCGCCGAAGATCAAGTACGC
>Ga0207657_10001008_pt1 | contig 29968 bp, 27 predicted proteins | sample KBSC33metaG_FD_184316 | JGI IMG/M metagenome (GOLD analysis project Ga0207657, IMG submission 184316) | Corn rhizosphere microbial communities from Kellogg Biological Station, Michigan, USA - KBS C3-3 metaG (SPAdes) (version 2) | ecosystem: Host-associated > Plants > Roots > Rhizosphere > Soil ...
GCCGCGATCTGTCGGTCGAACGCCTTTTCGTCCGGCTCGCCCGCTTGCGGTGGGACCCATGCGGGAATGCCGGCCAGTGTCGCGACGAGCACCAGGCGGGCGCGACCTTGCGGCGTTTGCGCGGCTTTGCGCGCCGCTGCTGCCACGCGGGCGGCGTTGGCGCGGTCGTCGGCAATCCCGGTCAGCTCGATCCCCGCTTGCGGTGCGACGAGCGTGCGAAAGGCGAACGCCCCGTCCAGCCCCATGTTCATCATCGCGAGCGATCCGCCCATGGAGCTGCACAGGGCAATCGCGCCGTCGAGCACCGGATGCTCGCGCTCCGCCAGCGCCGTCGTCACCAGACCTCCCATCGAAAAGCCGTAGCCGATGACCCGCCGCGGCTTGCCATACCGGCGTGCGAAGGCTGCGACTGCCTCCTCCTGCGCTGGCACCGCCTCGGCCACTGACCAGCCGCCAGCCCCGTAGTTCGAGGCCGCCAAGGCATAACCGGCTGAGAGCAGCGCCTCGCGATAACGCGCCGGTGCCGGATCGGGCGTGCCCGCTTCGGCGGCATATCCGCGCGAATGAAGCAGCAGTACCCCGTTCCAGCTGGCCGGCACGATTGCAGCCCAGCGCGCGCCCGATGCGAGCGTCGATTCTTCCGTTTGCGGCCGGCCAGTGCCCGTGACTGCGGGGCCGGCGGCGGGCAGGGCCAGGACGGCGGCCAGCGCCAGGAGCACACGGGACCTCACTTGAGGGTTTCCTGCAGCTTGCGCAGCAATCGATTGAGCTGCTTGCGCTCGGTCGCCGATAGGCCCTGAGCGATGCGCTTTTCCTGAAATTCGCTGAACTCGCGCGAAGCGGCAAGGCGCTCGCGTCCGGCGTCGGTCAGGCGCAATTCCCTCTTGCGGCCATCGCTTTCGCTGGCGACGCGGTCGATCAGCCCGGCCGCGCCGAGGTGGCGCAGGAGCACGGTGACCTTCGGCCGGTCGAGCACCAGGATTTCGGCGAGCGCGTGGGGGCTGATACCGGGATTGAGGTTCATCAGCTCGAGTGCGGATATCGACCCGCTCGGCAAGCTGTCGCGACGCGAACTCGGGCGGTAGTCGCGCAATGCCCGCCGAATGGCCCGCTGCGCGATGTGGACGCGGAAGCCCACGTGCTCGCCCAGCATCCCTTCATCGAACGGGGCCTCGCCTTGGCTTTCAGGGGCGTCTCTTTTCATGTCCCACCCTCTCCTGCGGCGAGCTTCTGGAGGATTGCATCGATCGCGGCAACCGGCTACCAAACTAGTTATCAAAGATAATCATCGGCGCAATGCTCGATGTGGGGAGGGCGGTTCATGGCAAGCGACCGGAAGCCGGGCGCCGACAAGATCGTGCTGGGGCTGGCGCTGGCGTTGTTCTTGGGCCGGGCGGCTTTCGCGGAAGTTGAAGCCGCACAGGAACCCGGCGCCAACGGCCCTGTCGCGGGTCACGTGCCCGAGCAGGCCCAGCAGGCTGCCAGCACACCGGCGAGCGGGACCAGCTCGGACAATGCGCCGGCGCGGTGGTGGGCACCGGGCGAGGGCCGCAAGTTTCCCGAGTCGATTGCCTATGACGACCCCTCGGGCAGCGTGGGGCTGCTCAACGCCGCAGGCGCCTTCGACACCAGAGGACACCCGTTCTTCGAGCCGCTTGGACGCAACGGCCGCGCTTGCGTGACATGCCACCAGCCGGCCGACGGCATGGGCTTGTCGCTCCGCTCGATCCAGCAGCGGTGGAAGGAAACCGGCGGCAAGGACCCGTTGTTCGCGGCGATCGACGGTTCTAACTGCCCCAGCCTGCCGCAGGCAGACCCGGCGTCGCACTCGCTGTTGCTCAAGCGCGGCCTGATCCGCGTGTTCCTGCCTTGGCCGCCGAAGGATCGCAACGGCAACCCGATCAAGCCCGAGTTCGACATCGAGGTGATCCGCGATCCGGGGCATTGCAACACCGACCCGAAATACGGTCTCAAGAGCACCAACCCGATGGTTTCGGTCTACCGCCGACCTCGGGTGGTGGCGAACATGCAATACGTGCTGCACCGCAACTTCGGCATCGGCGCGTTCGTGGGCAAGACTGGCGAGCCGGCAGCGCGCGATCCCGAGAACGGCCAGCCGGTTAACATGAACATGATGGCCGACGCGCGCGACCCGACGCTGAAGACGCAGGCTGTCGAAGCGGCGATAACCCACCTGCAATTCGACGGGCTGCTTAACCCGCAGCAGCTGGCGCAAATCCAGGCCTTCGAAAACCAGATCTACTCGGCCCAGGTCCGTTCAAACGGCGCCGGCAGCCTCGTCGAACCGGACGGACCGACCGGGTTCGGGCCCTGGAACCTCGCCAAAGGCGAGAAGGGCGTCCTCGGCAACAACACCACCAAGTGGGTCATCCCGGTCGGCGATGCGTGGCAAAAGCAGAAGCCGGGCGAGAGCGACGCCGAATTTGCGATGCGCCAGTCAATCCTGCGCGGGCAGCGGATTTTTCACTTCCGCACCTTCTGGATCAAGGATTCGATGTATCTCAACAACGTCGGCCTCGGTAACCCGGTCAAGCGGACGTGCGCTACCTGCCACGGCATGCACATGACCGGAATGGATACGGCCAACGGCTGGATGGACATCGGCACCACCAATGCGCCGTGGGCCAGGGAAGCGCCGCGCAATCCGTGGCAGACCGAACAGGAACTGATGCCGCTGTTCAAGATCACCTGCCACAAGGACGTGGCGCCGCATCCCTATCTCGGGCGGGTGATCTACACGCAGGACCCAGGCCGCGCGCTGATCTCGGGCAAGTGCAACGACGTCGGCGCGATCGTCATGCAGCAGTTCCGCGGCCTCGCGGCCCGCGCGCCGTACTTCTCGAACGGCTCCGCGGCCAACATCCGCGAGCTGATCGACTACTACGATCGCCGCTACAACATCCAATATAGTGAGCAGGAAAAGGAAGACCTCGAGCACTTCCTCGAGAGCCTGTGAGGAGAGCGTCATGACGAGATATCGCATCCTCATCGTGGCACTTGGCGGCGCGGCCTTCAGCGCCCAGGCGGTCCAGACGCCGGGGCCCCTGCCGTTCGTCGCCTGCCCGATCGTGCAGGACACTCCGAGCGTGCCCTGCTGGATCGTCGAGACCGGCGGCGAGACGTACTATCTCGGCATCCAGTCCGACGTCTCCGCGCCCTTCAATCCGCCTGCACTGGGCCACAAGGTCCTGGTCGAAGGTTCAGTTAAGAAGGACGCTCCGCGGATCTGCGGCGGGCTCGTGGTCGACCCAGTGACGGTTTCGATCATGCCCGAGCTGTCGCCCGAGTGCGACGAGCTGCGACAGGTGGACCCGCGCTACAACTTGCCGTTCGATCCGCCGCGGCCGCCGGGGCCGAGCACCGGCAAGCTGGCCTACAGCTACGCTCCGCCGCCAGCGCCGCCTTCGCCGCCATACAAACCGATGGAGTTCACCGTCCCCTACGAGTTCGAAGGGATGGTCAACTTCAAGACGCCGCGCGTCCTCGCCCCGGTGCTGAAGTACGCGCAACTGGTCAATGCGCAGCGCATAGAGATCGAGGGTTATCGCGGAGCGACAAGGCTAGCCAACGGCACGATCCTGCGCGAGCACGAGGGCATCGGCCACGCCCGCGCCGAAGAAATCGCCAACATGCTGCGCGGCGCCGGCGTCGACAAGGCGCAGTATGTCGTCACTGGCGACGAGACGGCGACAGTCGGTGGTCCCGACGAGCGCCACACGACGATCCGCGTGGTGCCTTAAAAGCCTTTCAGCTCGATCTTCGTCTCGGGATTGACGCACAACCGGCAGTCGGCGCCGAGGAAACTGCGCGCCGCGCCCTTGTCATGGCGCAGTTGCCATTCAAGCCAATCGACCACTATGCCGGCGGCGGCCCCGCCCATCGGCCGGTTGTAGGTGCCGCCATGACCGAACGGCAGGTTGACGAACGCCACAGGCACCTGGCCGATACGTTTCACGTCGTCGCTGCCGTTGGCATAGGCGATGTCGGTCGGCCCACCGAGCAGGTACATCACCGGGGTGTGGAAGGTCTTCAGGATATCCTTCGAGGCGCGCATGCCGCCGATCGACTCCCTCGCATCGTTGAAGACCCCGCTGTTCTGGACGACGACGGTCGAGATGCGCGGATCGGCCGCGAGCATGATCGCCTGCAGCCCGCCGCAGCTGAAGCCGCCGACCGCCACTGCCTGCTTATCGATCAGGTTGGCATACTTGCTGCCCAGCCGGGAATTCTCGGCCAGCGCGAAATCGATGCCCTCGCGCACCTGAACCTCGCTCGTGGCCGGCGGCGGCAACCGCTGGCCGGCGGCGGGCGGGCGCGGCGCTTCCTTCGGCACCTTGGCGTTGGGGCCGCTGCGCCACTTGCCCGGCGCGATCACGAGGTAGCCGTAGGAAGCGATCTCGGCGAGCTGCTGGCGCTGGCTGGCGCCGTCGTCGGCGCACCCGCCGTTGCCCCACGCGAACACCCCGAGCTTGCCGCCTTTGAACGGCGTGAGGTCGGCGGGCCGATAGACCACATGATCGGGGATACCGGGATCGAGCTCCATCACCGCAGGAAAAGGCCCGTCGCCCGGCGTGTCGGGCACCTTGTCGGCTTCGGCCATCGCACGCGCAAAGTCCGCCTGCGAGGGCGCCGTCGCCGGCTGAGCCCGAAGGGCGGACGCCGCCAGTGCCGCGGTCATTGCCATCAGGCCGATCGTCTTTGCTCTCCTCATCGTGCCTCTCCGCTTCAAATGGCGCCCTCGCTGCGCAGCCAGTCAAGTATCTCGTCGCGGTGCTGATCGAGCCGGGGCGGTGGCTCGTCGGTGCCGGGGGCGCCCGGTTCCATTGTGAATCCAGCGTTCGGGATGGCGAGCGTGCCAGCTTGCGGAATGTCCGGAATTTGCGCGTGCAGCAGGCTGGTCTCGCTCGCCAGTTCGACGGCTTCGTTGACCGTCCTGACCATGCCGCACGGAATGCCCTGTTCGTTCAGCATGCGCTCCCATTCGCGCGCCTCGCGCGTCGCGAACGTGCGCGCGAGCACGTCGTGCATCGCCTCGAAATTCGTTCGCCGCGCGCCCGGGGTCGAGAACCGCTCGTCCGCGAGCCAGTCGTCACGGCCGACCGCCGCGGCGAGCGCGCGGAACTGGTTTTCCTGGACCACGCCGAGCGAAATCTGCCGGCCGTCCCGGCAAACGAACAGCGAAGCCGTCGGCAAGCCGCTGTAGCCGGTATTGCCCATCCTCTTCATCGCGTGGCCCGTCAGCAGATAGGGCGTGATCGCCGAAGTCATGAATGCCAGTGTGGCATCGAACATTGAAACGTCGATGTAGGCGCCCGCGCCGGATTCGTGACGTTGCGCCAGCGCGGCGAGGATCGCCATGGCCGCCGTCTGCCCGGCCAGGGTATCGACGATCGGAAAGCCAACCCGCACCGGCGGCTCTCCTTCTCCGCCGCTGAGCATCATCATCCCCGTGGTCGCCTGGACGATATTGTCGATCGCCGGCCAGTCGCGCTGCGGACTGCTCTGGCCATAGCCCGAAACCGAGCAGAAGATCAGGCGCGGGTTCGCTTGCCGCACCGTCTCGTAACCGAACCCCAGCCGCTCGATCACGCCGGGGCGGAAGTTCTCGATCAGCACGTCCGAGCGCTCGACAATCGCGCGCGCGATTGCCGCGTCGGCCGGATCCTTGAGATCGAGCGCAATCGACTTCTTGCCGACGTTCGCCGCAATGAACGAGGGGCTCATGCCGGCGTATGCCGGGTCGGGGCTGTAGTCGCGGAACTGGTCGCCGGACTTCGGCTCTATCTTGATCACTTCCGCGCCCATCAGGCGCAGCAGGTGCGAGGCGAAGGGCCCGGCCATGACGTGGCTGAAGTCGGCCACTCGAATGCGGGAAAGAGGCTGGCTCAAGATGGCGCTCCGCATGAAATCTTGTCGCGTCCGTGGACCGCCGTGCGCGCTGCCTTGAAGGCGGCGATGCCGTCGATGCCGAAGGCCCCGAGCGCTCGCGCGTTGCTTCCCGCGTCCTTCAGATACAGCGCATCGAACTGCGCCTGTTGGTCCGGCGTCGCCGAGGTGAAGACGACTTTTGCGCTCCTGGCGGCGCCCAGCCCGGCGCGCGCTCCGGCTTCGATCTCATCGGTCAACGCCGCCTCCCAAACCGGCGTCGCCGCCTCGAGAATGCGTTGCTGCTCGGGCGAGAGTCGGCGCCACGCCTGATCGCCGATGGCCCGCGATGGGTAGGCTCCGCGCGGGATCGACAGCGTGTAAAAGTATTTGCCGACTTCATCGAAATGCAACACCCGGAAGGTGTCGACCGGCGCGACGACGCCGTCGATCACGTCGCGAGCCATCGCCGAGTAGACGTCGCCCATCGGCATGTTGATTGGGTCTGCGCCAAGGCTGCGCAACACGGCGAGCAGCTCCGTCGGTGCGCGAATGCGCATGCCCTTGAGATCGGCCAGCGATTTAATCTGCTTCTTCCTTGTGAGTATTCCCGGCAGCAATCCCCCTTGCACCGCCAGCACATGCAGGCCCTCGAGCTCGCGGCCGATCTCGGGGACGGACCCTTCGAGGCAGCGATACAGCGCGACCTGGCTGCCGATCGAATCCGCCCCGCTGTAGAACCCCGTCTGAATCCGCAGCAGGTGCGTGCCGCCGCGCGAATAGATTGGCGTGATCAGGCCCACGTCGGCGACCCCGTGGCGCAATTCCTCGAGCGACATGTCCGACGAAAGCAGCGCCCCGGCCCAGACCGGGCGAATGCGCAAGGTGCCGCCCGAGGCTCTCTCGACATAGTTGATCCAGCGCTGGTCGGCTCGGCTGAACGGGTGGCTCGCCGGATAGGGCGTCGCATAGGTCAGCTCGGTGACGCCAGGGGGGACCGCCTGAGAGCAGCCCGCCAGCGCCAGCAGCACGAGCAGGGCGAGCACCCTCATGCAAGGCCTCGCCGGCGCAGGAAGTCGGCAACGAGGCCGACCATGCTTTCATGATCCCAGTTGCCCGCATCGACCATGTCGGCATCGATCGTCAGCACCGGCACGCCGGCGGCCTCGAGCGACAACGCGGTCAGCTTGGTGCCCGATTGCGACATGCGGTTGTCGGGCGGCAGCAGGATCACCGCGGCATCGATCCCCGAGCGTTGCGCCTCGCTGACCATCCAGCCGTTCATCCACGGCGGCAGGTGCAGCACTTCGTTGATCGAGCAGATGCGGCTGGCGAGGGCGTCCATCGGCCGCCCCTGCAGCTCGCGGATGTATTGCGGGCCCGCGAACGGCAGGTACATCGACCACACGAACACCGCTCCCAAGCTCTCCTCCAGCGCCTGGTAGAACCCAGGGTCGTGCCACAGCCCGGCGCCGATCCACATCAGCCGCACCCGCTCGTTGGCGGAGGCGCCGAGGCCGCTTTCGATCAGGTCGAGCACCTCGTCGCGGAACCTGCGGGCGTGCGCGACCGCCCACTCGGAACCGCGGTGCCATTGCGGGATCATCGTGTTGGGCATCTGCTCGGCGATCGACACGGGGCAAGGCCGCGCGCTGCCGATCGCCTGCGCCGCCTCCCACAGGTAGCTTTCCTGCTCGTTGATGCGCTCCATCACGAAGGTCAGCTTGTCGAGCTCGAACGTGCGGCCCGTCTTGCGCTCCAGCAGCGCGATCAGCTCGCCGCACTCCTCGACCATCAGCGCGATCCGATCGCGCTGGTACACGTCGTCCCATTGGCGGTTGGAACGGGTGTACCAGTCTTTCTCTTTGTGCTCCCAGGCAGGCGCCTCCATCGCAAAGAAGTCGGTGCCCAGTGCCTCGGCCCATTGCGCGAACACGTGCTGGATGCAGTCGCAGGTCAGCCGGGCGACCAGCGCCGTCGGCCGTGGCAGGCCGCCCCACGGCGCGCTCGCCGGGTCGTTGGCGAGCGTGCACGCGAGCCCGAGCGAGCAGTACTTGCAGCTGTTTGACGGGTAGCCCGCCTCAGCGAGCGCTTCGAAATAGCGGCCCGAAAGCTGCTTCGCGGAGATGTACGCCGACCACCACTGGTTGGCGATCACCGGGATGTCCATCGCGTGGAAGATCTCGTGCGGGGTATCCGCCTGGGCGACAACGAACGGCTCGCCTTCGTCCACCACCCTGCGCTTGAGCTCGAGCCCGAAGGCCTTCTGGAACGCCGTCGCCTCGGTGGTCGAGGCGAGCATCTTGCGGCTGCGGGTTCCGGCGCGGGCGCTCACTTGAAAACTCCTTCGGATTCCAGCCGCTCGACCTCGGCCTTGCCTAACCCGCAGATATCCCGTGCCACCTCGTGGGTGTGCTCGCCCATTCGCGGCGCGCGATAGGGCCGCGGCTCATCGCGCGAGAAGCGGATCGGCGTCGCCATATGGCCGAACGGGCCGAGAACCGGGTGATCGAGCTCGACGAGTGCGCCGCGCGCTGCAAGCTGCGGATCGTCATCGATCATGTCACCGCAATCCTGCACCGCGCCCGCGGCGATCCCGATCGCCTGCAGGGCCGCGACGATTTCGCCCTCTTCGCGTGCGGCGGTCCAGGCGGCGACGTCGGGCCCGGTCAATTGCTCGAGCCGCTCGCGCTCGGCGTCGTCGAACAGCGTGATCGCCACCCAGCGATCCTCGCCGGCAGCGGGGAAGACATCCTGCATCGCCACCGCCGGATCGGCATTTCCGCTGCGCCGGGGTCGCTCGCCGGCCTGCGCCTGAGCAAGATAGGGCCGCATCTGCTGCACGCAGATCTCGAACATCGAAGCATCGACGTGGCACCCCTGTCCGGTCAGCCGGCGATGCTGCAGCGCGGCGCCGACACACGCGGCCATGACGAACGGCACAATCACATCGCCATAGGGCACCGCGCCGGGGATCACCGGACCGCTGTCGGGGTAGCCGGTCAGAAATGTGCGCCCGGACAGCGCGCCGCCGGTGCCGTCGATGCCCCATTCCTGCGCCAGTGGCCCGCTCTGGCCGTAAACGCTGCCCGAGACCATCACGATTCCCGGATTGATCGCCTTCAGGTCGGCATATCCGAGGCCGATCCGGGCCATGGTTCCAGGCGAGAAGTTCTCGACCACGACGTCGGCCCACTCGATCAGCGGGCGCAGCAACTTCCACGCATCGGGGTTCTTGAGGTCGAGCGTCACGCTTCGTTTCGACGTGTTGAGGTGCGCAAACCAGGGCTTGTCGTCGAGCTCGCCGTGACGCGAGACGGAAACCTGCACGTCCAGCCGCGACAGGTCGGGCCGCGTGCGGCTCTCGATCTTGACCACGTCGGCGCCGAGGTCGCCAAGGGTCTTGGTGGTGATCGAGCCGACCAGCGCCCACGCGAAATCGAGCACGCGAACGCCAGAGAGCGGGCCGGGCCGGGCCGCGGCATGTTCGGCGGGAATTGCCGATGGCGGCCCTGCCTCGATGGCCGCAAACCGCTCGGGCAGGCCGTCGGGCGTATCGAAGAATCCCCGCGCCGCGAGGTGCGGATGGGCAAGCACATCGGCCGGTTCGTTGACCACGCAGGCGTTGATTGCGCGCCGCAGGCCCTCGGTGGCGATTTCCTGCTTGTTGCGCGTGGCGAAGAAGCGGCCGATCGCGTCTTCCCACACCGCCCGCGTCTCTGCCGGCAGTGCCGAACGGTCGTAAGCCAGCCAGTCGGTCCCGCGCAGGGGATTGTCGGCCCCGATCTCGTCCATCCAGTCCGACAGCGCCTGGTTCGCGGGCGCTCCCAGCCGCCCGGTCATCAGCGTGTGAAAGCACCAGCCGTCGAGGAGCGGCCAGATCGCCCGGATCGTCGCTTTGCCGTAAGCCAGCTTGGCGCCGGCCCGGTGCAGCCGGCGCTTGTCGAATTGCCAGACGAGCACCCCATTGGTGTTGCGGCTGAAGGCGACCTGCTGGATCGATACGTCGACATGCTGGCCCAGGCCGTGGCGGCCGCGCGCATAATGCGCGGCCATGGCCCCCGCCGCGGCGACCACGTCGGCGTGGAAGGTGCAGGCATCGCCGGCTTCCTTGACGGGCGGACGGCCCGGCTCGCCGGTGACGCGCAACGCGCCGCCCATCGCTGAGGCGACCAGTTCGCTGCCGCGCCACGTCGATCTCGGGCCGCCCGATCCGAAGGGCGTCACCGAAACGCGAATGGCGGCATCGTCGGCGTTTGCCGCATCGCTTGCGGCCTGGCCGACATCGTCGATGACGAATGACGCGCCGGCGATCGGGCCGCCGATTTCGGCGCCGAGCGAGGTGAGGAACCGCGCCAGCGGCCGTTCCTGCATGTTGCCCAGAACGGCAACGCGATAGCCGGCGAGCGGCTTCACGGCTCGATCCCTTGCAGGAACGCGCCGATCTCCTCGCTCGCCCTGTCGCGGGCGAGCCAGTCGCGCCGGGTCAGCACCAGCGCGGGCACTCCGGCGCGAGCGAGCGCGGCGCGCTGCGCCGGCAGGTGCCACGCCAGCGCGTCGTCTTCCTCGATCTGCCACAGCACCACCGCGCGGGCGGATGCATCCATGACTTCGCGTTCCAGCGCGGCCCCGGCGTCCACGAACGCCCGCGGCCCTCGCGCCAGCGCATGGAGCTGGCGACCGATACTGGCGAAGGGATCGTCGGCGTCGCCCACGGTCGGCCCGAGTTCGCTCCATGCATCGGCAAGCGTCGACCCGCGGGCAGCAAAGCCAGCCGCCGTGATGGCATCATGCAAGCGCCGGTCGGGCGGCGGCGATCCGGCGAGGAGGCACACCCGTCCGGCGGGGCTTCGCGCCAGTCGCACCCGGTCGCGGTCGCATAGAGCTATGCTCCGCGCGAGATCGTCAGGTACCACGCCCAGGCGAGCGGCGAGCGCGCGCACGGCATCGACCGTGCGCCTGGCGCTGCTCGCCCGCGGAATTTTGGCGATGTCGAGAATCAGCGGTTCCGGCCCGGCGAGGAGGCCGCGCCGCTGCAGCTCGCAGACGTAGTAATAGAGCCGCTGGGCGCTGTCGTCGGCGCGGCTGAACAGCACCTGTTCCAGTTCGTCGTAACGCCCGTCGGCCCAGTTCTGGAGGATGCAGCGCGACCAGGGGGCAAACTTGCTTTCGAGCCACTCATCGGCGCGTGGCGTCGGCGCGTCGGGATCGAACGGCAGCACGCCCGCGTGACGGCCGGTCGCGCGCAGCAAATCCTGCGGAAGGTTGGGCCCGACGTGCGCCAGCGTTCCGCTCATGACAGCGCTCCCGGCAGCCACAGCGCCATCGAAGGGACGAGGATCAGCAGCAGCAAGTGCGCGAAATCGCTCGCGAGGAACGGCGCGACGCCCCTGAAGACCCGCCCGATCGAGACATCCTTGGCCACGTTCTGGATCACGTAGAGGTTCATTCCCAGCGGCGGATGCACGAAGCCCATTTCCATCGCCCGAGTGACGAAAATCCCGAACCACAGCGCGGTCATGCCGTTGGCCTGCGCGATCGGCAGCAGGATCGGCGTGGTCAGCAGCATGAGCGCCAGCCCGTCGAGCACCGATCCGAGCGCCAGCAGCAGCAGCGCAATGGCGATCAGCGTCCCGACGGGCCCCATGTGCATCCCCTCGACCTCGGCGCTTGCCTCGGATGCCAGCCCGGTCACGCCGATGAACACGGAAAAGATCAGCGCGCCGATCAGGATCAGGAAGATCATCCCGCTCGTCTTCAGTGTCCCTTCAAAAGCCTCCTCGAGCACCGACCAGGTCAAGGCGCGCCGCAGCGCGCAGATCAACAGCGCGCCGGCGGCGCCGATCGCCGCGGCCTCGGGCGCGCTGATCCAGCCCAGCGCGATCCCGCCGATCACCAGCAGCACCAGCAGGATGATATCCCAAATCCGGCCGAGCGACTCCCAGCGCAGAGCCCACGGCACGCGTTCGGTCGGCGGCGCGATGGCCGGTTTCCAGCGGACGAGGACGAACACCACGACGAAATACAGCAGCGCCTGGGTGATCCCGGGAATGATCGCCGCGGTGAACAGTTGCCCGATCGACGTTTCGGCAATCACGCCGTAGACGATCAACGCGCCTGACGGGGGGATCATCTGCCCGAGCGTGCCGCCGGCGGCGACCGTTCCGGTGGCGAGACTGTCCGAATAGCCGCGGCTGCGCATTTCCGGCAAGGCGACAGAGCCGATCGTCGCTGCGGTCGCCAGACTCGAGCCGTTGATTGCACCGAACCCGGCGCAGCCGGCGATGGCCGCATAGGCGAGGCCGCCGGGGCGATGGCCGACGAAGCGCGACGCGGCCACGAAAAGGTCGGTGCTCGCCCCCGCGGCAAGCAGCAACTGCGCCATCAGAAGGAACAGCGGCAGCGTGCCGAGCTCATAGCGGGTGAGAGTGTCGATCGTGACGATCCCCGCCTTGATCAGCGCGCCTTCGGCTCCGAGCACCAGCACCAGGCCCCCGATGCCGACGAGGCCAAGGGCGATGCCAATGCGCACGCCGCCGACGATCAGCAGCAGCAGCACGAAAAGGCCGATCAGGCCCGTTCCCGGCGTGGCGAACATCAGCCTTCCTCCGCCCGTCCGAGGGCGGCGAGCGAAAGCACGGCACAGGCGAGCAGGCCGGCGTTGGCGATGAGCCGCAGCCACCGCCAGGGAATGCCGAGCAGTTCGCTGCGCTCGCTCGCGTGCCACAAGTCGGCCGCGACCCAGATGGACCCTGCAGCCAACGCGCTGAACAGGATCGTCGCGGCAATGGCGCCGAGCAGCCGGCTCGCCGAGCGGCGCGACCCCGTCAGCCGGCGGGTGAGGATCTTGACTCGCGCGTGCTCGTCGGATGCCGTCGCCAGCGCCAGCGCGGCTGTGCCGGACACCAGCACGGCCGCCTGGACGATTTCGATCGAGCCTATCAGCGGCAGGCCGAAGTTGCGGCCAAGCACCGCGAGGGTGTCGGTGCCCGTGGCGACCAGCATGGCCGCGCCACCGGCCCAGATGATCCATCGTTTGCCCACCATCAGGCCGCTTTCAGCACGCGCCCGCTGGCGTCAATGACGATCGGCGGAAGGCCGCCATCGGCCGTGATTTGCGCAATGTACCGGCGCACCCGCTCGGCGCGTGCGCCGCTCGCCAGCACGGGCCGTCCCGGCGGCTCGACGAACACCGGGATGATCGAGGCCGCAGGGGACGCACCGCGGACGAATTCGAGCTTGCCGAGCATCGCCAGCCTGGCATCGGGATGGAACGGCGCAAGCTCGTATCCTGGCTCCGGCTCGAAGCCGAACAGCGCCTTGCGCCGCTCGGCCCACGCGGCGCGGGCGGGATGGTCTTGTCCCGGCGAAAGCGCGCGGGTGACGACGCAGCCGTTTCCGAGGCCATGGAAGATCGGCTGCCCGCGATGGAACTCGATGCCCTTGGCGATGTGGGCATGGTGGGCGATCACGGCGTCGGCACCGGCGTCGATTGCCGCATGCGCCAGCGGCCGCTCGTAAGGCTCAATCACCGCAGGGGTGTGGACCCGCCCCTTGTGCATGGCGACGATGACGATGTCTGCAACCGCGCGCGCGCCGACCACGTCACTGGCGAGGATCTCGAACGCCCGCGGATCGATTTCGGCAACGATCGATTGCGGCGCCATCGGCTCGCCGTCCACCGTCTTGAGCGGCAGGTAAGCGCATCCAGCCCGATCGGCCGTTGCCCACCCGAACGCCGGGCCGACACAGTTGTAGCTGAGCAGGGCCACCTGAAGCCCGCCGGCTTCGCGAACGGCCGGGCGCCGCGCCGCGGGCAAGTTCGGACCCGCTCCGCCGTGGCCGATGCCTTGTGCGTCGAGGGCCGCGATCGTGTCGGCGATCCCTTGAGCTCCACAATCGGCGATGTGGTTGCCCGCGAGGCTGACCAAGCCGATCCCGGCGCGGGCGATGGCGGCGATGTTGGCCGGCGGCGCGCCGGGTGCGGGCACGTCATGGGGTTGCTCGTTGCGGCTGTCGGTATGAGGCACCTCGAGGTGGCCGATGGCGAGGTCGGCCGCCTGCAACGCCGGCGCGATCCCCGACAACCAATGACCGGCGTCTGGCTCGTCGAGTACCAGATCGCCGGTCACCACTACTTCACAACCCTGTTTCACTCGCAAACAGTCCGGCCGCGTCAGAACTTCGTACGCAGGCTGAGCGCGAACTCGCGGCCGATCGGGTTGGTGACGGTGGCATCGTAACCACCCCCGCCGTTGCCGCCCGGTACCGAATTGACATAGGGCGGGTTGGTATCGAACAGGTTGCGCACCTCCACTCCCAGTTTGACGCTTTCGAGGCCGACGTTGAGCACCTTCGCCAGGTCCCAGTCGGCGGTCAGGTCGACCAGGGTGTACGAGTGAACGTGCTGGACCGGCAAGACGATGTCGTTGATGTAACCGTTGATATAGGTCACTTCGCTGCGGACCGTGAACGGGCCGTGCTCCCACGTCACCGACCCGCGCGCCTTGAAGGTCAGCGGATTGTAGATCCTGTTCTTGAGGCTCTTGTAATCGCCGCCCGGGGTGAAGGCGACCTTGTAGCTGGTAATCAGGGTACCGCTGGCGGCGAAGGCCAGCGTATCGAGGTTGCCGAGGTACGCGCGATAGCTGACGTTGAAGTCGATGCCCTGCATCTTCGACCGGCCGAGGTTCAGGCTGCGGCCGTCGACGAACACGCACGATGCCGGATCGGGCAAGTCGATGCACGCCGTGCTGGTACCGGGGAACGGGCGGACGACGACCGGTGGCGAGCCGCCGACCCCGTGGTCGCGCACGTCGATGATCCGGTCGTACGCCTCTTGGCCGAACAGGATCACGTCCGTGCCGGCATATTCGTCAGCGTAAGTCAGCACCGCCAGGTTCGACAGCAGGGTGGAGATCGTGTTCTTGTAGGCGATGTCGAAGTAGGTCAGGTTGATGACCAGGTTCTTCATCGGCTGGATATCCGCGCCCACGGTCCAAGTGGTGGCGGTTTCGGGCTTCAGGTCCGGATTGGGGCCGGACCCGAGAGTGAAGCCGCTGACCGTGCCCGAACCGTTCGGGTTCTGATAGGCCTGCACGTAAAGGTTGGTGCTGTTGCCGAAGATCTCCGGGAAGGTCGGGGCGCGGAACGACGTGCCGTAGCTGCCCCTTAGCTTGAATCCGTCGAACGGACGCCAGTTGAGCCCGAACTTGGGATTCGTCGTGTCGCCGACGTCACTGTAATCGTCGTAGCGGACGGCGGCGGTGAAGGTCAGGTCGCGCAAGCCGGCCCGTCCGTTATCGGGACCGAACAGGGGCACGTAGAGTTCAGCATAGACCGAATTGACCTTGCGATTGTTGGCCACCTCGGTTGGCGTGCCTGTATTGCGGACTTGCGTGAAGTCCTGCCCTTCGTAGCCGATCGCCAGTTTGGTCTCGCCGCCCGGCAGCATGAAAAGCGGGCCGTTCGCTCCCGCCTGGTAGGTGGTCAGCTTGGCATCGGTGGGAAAGGTCGCATCGGCATTGAAGATGGTCGCCAGGGTGGCCGCGCTCGTTCGGCCCAGTCCATAAGGATCGAACGCCGTCGCCGGGTCGCTGCTGGCGAGGGCGGCGGCGAGCGCGGTGCGATCGATACCGGCGGTCGAATCCGCCCGATCCTTCGCCTTGCCGTAACCGACCCGCCCTTCGAACTTCCAGTCCCACGGCAATTTGACTCGGATGCCGGGGGTCACCTGCCAGTTGCGCTGCAGCCCCGAATACTTGTCCGGGGGAAAATCGTTCTGGAAGCTGTAGGCGATCTGGTACCCGCCCGAGCCGGGCACATAGAAACCCGGAGCCACGAAGAACGCGTTCGTTTCAGGCACCGAGAGGGTCTGCGCCAGCGCGCCGGGTATGCGCACGAAGTTGCGCTGGTTGTAGTAGCCGTCGAAGGTAAGCTCGACGCGTGGGACCACCGCGAAAGTCGCGGTACCGTTGACGGAATCGTACTTCTGCTGAGGAAAAAGGTCCTGCCCCGCGAGGACGTCGCAGCGGTTCCGGGTGCCGGCCTCGAGCGAGTTGGCGTTGGATGCGCTGTATTGTGCCGGCAGCGCGTATGTCTGGCCGCCGTAGATCAGGGTGCCGGGCGCGCATTGCGTCGTCCTGTAATCGGGGCCGCCGAAAGGACGCTGGTCGGAGGCATAGAACGAGCGGTCGGCGCCGTTGAGGTTCGAACGGAAGACGTGCTCATAGGCGACCATCACCTGGCCGCGGTCGAATACCTTGCCGATCGCCGCGCCAGCGTTCCATTCCCAGAAGTCGCCGTCGCCGGTCGAGCCGATCCGACCGAACGCTTCGACCCCGTCGAGATTGCGCCGCGGGATCAGGTTCACGACGCCGGCGACCGCGTCCGAGCCGTAGATCGCCGATGCGCCGTCGGCGATCACTTCCACGCGGTCGACTCCGAGCGTCGGCAGCACCGAGGGGCTGATCGCGCGCCCGTTGCTGGTCATGCGATGGCCGTCGGTGATGATGAGCGTCGAAAACGGCCCCAGCCCGCGCAGGTTGATGGAGTTAGACCATGTCGCGTTGCCGTTGCCGCCCGATTGCGCGCGCGATGTGTCGGAAAAGCCGAGATCGAAAACCTGCGGAATCTCCTGGATCATCCGATCGAGGGTCACCTGGCCGGATGCCTCGATCTGATCGCGTCCGAGCGTGGTGACGATCGCGCCAACCGGCGCGACCCCCGCGATTCGGCTTCCGGTGACGACGATCGTGTTCGCGTCGCCAGCGGCAGGAGTTGCCGCCGCATCCTTGGTCGCCGGCGGCTGTGCCGGTGCATCGTCCTGTGCGTGAGCGGCACCGGCCGCAACCATGGCCGTGAAAGACGCCGCAGCAAGCAGCGATCGAACCACTGCCCTGTTTCCGAACCTCCTCATCGACATGCTCCCTTTGGTTCTTCTCGGTTGCCGACCCTGGCTTGCGAAAATGGGCTCCTCACGGCGCGACGGGCAGATCCACACGCGATCCGTCCCCACCACCCAACCGCACCGAAATGTGCGGCGGCGGATCGAGGCGGATGTCCTTGAGATTGCGCTGGCGCGGATCGGCGCCGGCGATGACGAGGCGCAGGCGATCGCCTTGCGCGATCACTTGCGAGATCGGCGTCATGGCTATCGACAGCGGCACGAACTCGCCTGGCGACGGCGGGGCGACGTCAGCCTTGAGCCCCGAATGCCACGGCAGGCCGAGAGTTTCGTAGGGCGCCTCGGCAAGCGCATGATGCGAGAGCTTGAGGCGACCGAAGGAAATCACCTCGGCGGTTCCGTCGGCCTTGATCCGATCGAGGTAGACGAACACGTCGGCCGCCGGATTGTCGGCAGCCGCCGTGAGCTGTGCGACGGGATAGCCGATCAGCTTGAGTGGTTGCGTGAGTGGGCCGCTCACATAGCTGAGGCCGTGCTCGGCCATCGGCTTGGGCCAGAAGGCGAAGTAGTCCGCCGGCGGAAGGTCGTAATCGACGGTAAAGGTATCGCGTCCCGTGTCCGGCGAGGTTTGCAAGCCGAGAGCGCCGGCCGCGCGGCCTTTGGCCTCGCCGGCAAGGAACCACGGGGTCGCGCGCGACTGCACGCCCGGAAGCTGGTCCGAGGTGACGAAAGCGCCCGACCCGTTCAGGCCGTCGACCCAGTAGGTCGCCCGAGGGAGCTTGCCGTAATCCGGGTCCTGGCCCTTCAGGTAATGATCGAAGAACCCGACGATCTCACCAGGCAGATCGAATCCTGGAGGCGGCACGCAGTGGCTGCCGGGCCCGGCGAGAAACCGGCTGCCGAGATTGGCCGCGGCGAGGATCATCTGGCTCGTCGGCTCGTCGCGCCAGTTGCCCCAGACATAAGTGGCGATTCCCGACCGGCGCAGGGTGTCGAGGTAGGTGTACGGGCCGACTTCCTCCCAGAAGCGGGTGCCGGTGTACTTGGACATACTGTCGCGAAAGGGCATGTCGTACCACAGCGGGCCCATCGGCGTGTTGGCGGCGTGCTCGGCGACCGCTGCCTTGAGCATGTTACCTTCGTGGTCCTCGTCCATCGGCACGGTCGCAAGGTCGATCGACGGATCTTCGTCGGGGCGAGTGTTGAACTGGGCGGTGATCCCGCCGTTTTGTACGAAGGCGTACTTGTCGAAGTCGCTGGCGCCGATGAACGCGGCCTTCAGCGCCGGCGGCGCGGTGGTCGCGACCTGCAATGCCGCGCCGCCCAGGTAGGAACAGCCGACCATTCCCACCTTCCCGTCGGAATAGGGCTGGTGAGCCAGCCACTGCACGAGGTCATACCCGTCACGCGCCTCGGCCCGGTCCTGGAAGCCGCGCCGGTGGCCGAAGGAGGCACCTTTGCCGCGAACGTCCGCGACCGCGACGACGTAGCCCGCGCGCAGCAGCGAGCGCAGCCCGAGATTGTCGCCCAGCGCCGTCTCGACCACGTGCCCCTTCTCGTCGCGATAGCGTGCGCGATAGGGGGTGAAAACGAAGATCACCGGGCGCTTGCCGGCCGCGACCTTGCCGTCCGTCGCCGGCTCGTAGACGCTCACCGCCAGCTTGGTGCCATCGCGCACGGCGACATAGTGGGAATGCGAGACAACGCCAGGAAACGGGTCGGCGCCGGCATCTGTGCCAGCGACCAGCAGCGCCGCTGCGACTGCTGTCCAGATCGCTTTTCGCATGTTGCCGCACTCCCCGTCCCGGTTCAATCAAGCGCGAGGCCGGATGCGTTTCAACGAGAATCGCGCTGACAAAATTATTGACAATTTTGTTACCGACGGTAGCGCGGATAAATGGAGATGAGTGAACTCCTGCCGCGCAAGGCGCCCACGGGCATCGAGATCGCCGACTGGATTCGCAGCCAGATCCGGGGCCAGCGTCTTGTTCCCGGGCAGCGACTCGTCGAAGTCGACATCATCCGCCAGACCGGCGGGAGCCGGTTCAAGGTCCGCGAAGCATTCCAGCGGCTGGCGGCCGAGGGGCTCGTCGAAATCGAGGAATTCCGCGGAGCCTCGGTTCGCAACGCGACCATGGACGAGGTTCGCCAGCTGTACACCGCGCGCGGCGCGCTCGAGGGGCTATGCGCCGCCGATTTTACCCGCAAGGCGACTGCCGGGCAAAAGGCTGAGGTGGCTCGCCTGGCCCGAGAAATGGAAGATTGCGTCGCCAGCGCCCGCCCGGAGCAATTCTCGCAATTGAACTCGCGCTGGCACAACCTGTTGATGGAGGGCGGCGGCAACCAGGTAATCCAGGACATCGTCCATCGCCTGAACACCCCGATCCATCATCTGGTGTTCGAGGCCTTCTATCGCGGAGAGCGCCTGCGCGCCGCGGTGCAGGACCATCAGGAGATTCTCGAAGCGGTGATGTCGGGCGATGCCGAAGCGGCTGAGGCGGCGATGCGCCGCCATGTCACCAACGGCTTGCGCTATCTCAGCGAGCTCGATCGCAACGTGCACTTCTCGGAGGTCTGACAATCCGCAAGCATCCGGCGCGACGAAGGCGCCGATGGCGTCCCCGCCAGCAACAATTATCCAACCCAGAATGAACCGGCAGGAGGAAGAATTATGGCTACACGCACGTTTGAGCGCCGCAATCCGATGACGGGTGAAGTGGCTTCCTCTGCGCCGGCGATGAGCGCGGCGGATGTTCCGGCGATCGCGGCGCGGGCGCAGCAGGGTTTCGCGGCTTGGTCAAAGCTCGGGCCGAACGCCCGACGCGCGGTGCTGATGAAGGCCGCCGACGCTCTGATGGACCGCAAGGACGCGTTCGTCGCCGCCATGATGGGCGAAATCGGCGCGACGGCGGGTTGGGCTATGTTCAACCTCGCGCTCGCCAGCGGGATGGTCCGCGAAGCCGCGTCGCTGACGACGCAGGTCGGTGGAGAAGTCATCCCTTCCGATCACGAGGGCACGATCGCGATGGCCTTGCGCGAACCGGTCGGCGTGATCCTGGGCATCGCCCCGTGGAACGCGCCGATCATTCTCGGCGTGCGAGCCATCGCGGTGCCGCTCGCCTGCGGCAACAGCGTGATCCTCAAGGCCAGCGAAAGCTGCCCCCTCACGCACCAGCTGATCATCGAGGCATTCGCCGAAGCGGGCTTTCCCGAAGGGGCGGTGAACGTTGTGACCAACGATCCGGCCGATGCCGCCGATGTGGTCGGCGCGCTGATCGACGCGCCTGAGGTACGGCGGATCAACTTCACCGGCTCAACCGCCGTCGGCAGGATCATCGCCAGGCGCGCCGCGGAGCACCTCAAACCGGTATTGCTCGAACTCGGCGGAAAGGCTCCCATGATCGTGCTCGAGGACGCGGACTTGGGCGAAGCGGTCAAGGCGGCGGCGTTCGGCGCCTACATGAACCAGGGACAGATCTGCATGTCGACCGAACGGATCATCGTCGTCGACCCGGTCGCCGACGAATTCGCCCGCCTGTTCGCTGAAAAGGTGAAGGGGATGCCCGTCGGCGACCCGGCCGCGGGCAACACTCCGCTGGGTGCCGTCGTCGACCGCAAGACCGTCGACAAGTGCTATGCGCTGATCGAGGACGCGGTCGGCAAGGGCGCCGAGTTGCTCACCGGCGGCGAAACCACGCAGAACGTGCTGATGCCGGCGCACCTGGTTGACAAGGTAACGCCTGACATGAAGCTGTTCCGCGACGAGAGCTTCGGACCCGTGGTCGGCATCAGCCGCGCACGTGACGAGGCACATGCGATCGAGCTGGCGAACGACACGGAGTACGGCCTCTCGGCAGCGGTCTTTACGCGAGACACGGCGCGCGGAATTCGGGTCGCGCGGCAAATCCAGTCCGGCATCTGTCACGTCAACGCTTCGACCGTTTCGGACGAACCGCAGATGCCGTTCGGCGGCGTCAAGGCTTCGGGCTATGGCCGCTTCGGCGGCAAGGCCGGGATCGATGCCTTCACCGAGTTGCGCTGGATCACGTTCGAGACCGAGCCCGGTCACTATCCGATCTGAGGAGCCGGCGAAGACGGGGCAAGTCCGCGTCGTCGGCGCGGGGCCGGCCAGGTCGCTCCTCGGCCACCGTCGGCCCGGGGGGCGGATATCTGCAGGGTCCAGGGTCTGTGTCGCGGCTCGCGCGGTCTGCGAAACCGGGCATTCGCCCGTAGATGCCCGCAGGTCCGCGAAAATGAGCGCGTGAGACGCTTTGCGCTCGCGACTTCCTGGCGCGCCCCTCTCGGCTCGAGGAACCCGTCGTCCGAAGACTCAACTCGATCGCGACGGGGCGGGTTGCGCCGCGCTTTCGCTTACTTGTTTTCCCTGATGATCTTTTCGACCAGCGCCTTCTGGTCGGGGTACCAGTAATCGAGGTGGCAGCCCTCGCACACGCCATCGAGGCTGTCGATGATCGGGCCGGCCTTGGCTGCATCCTTGGCATTGGCCGCGGCAACGAGGTCTCGCATGGTGGCTGCAAGGTTGGCCGCATGGTCGCGCAGCCCTTGCGGGTTCTTGTCGATCTCCGCCTGCACCTCGGCGGCGCTGTGGCCGCCAGGGACGCCGGCGTCGGCGATCGTCTCGCCGGGCCGGATGACGACGATCTTGTCCATCTGGGAGATCTGCTGCGCGCCTTCCTGCACGGCGGTCGCGTCCTCGGCGAGCTGCTTCCACATCTCGTCGGTCATCTTCGAAGGGTCGAGCCCACCCTTGTCGCCGACCGCCGGGTTGGTCACATCCCACACCTCGTCGGCGTGCTTGTCGATCTGGTCCTTCATCACGTCATGGAAAGTCGGCCCGGCCTGCGCCTGCTGCGGCTGCTCGTTTCCCTTCGAACAGGCGGCGAGGAGGGCGATGGCCGGCAGGGCCAGGAACAAGGTCTTCTTCATTGCAGTCGGCATCCCCTTGGATCGGCCGACGCGAGAGCTTTCCGGCCGCTGTTGCTGTGTGTCATTGCGCCGCATCGGGCGAGCCGGCAGGTTAATTACGGTAACCCGGGCGTAACGCCAAGTTACATCAGGGCGGCGCCAGCGTGACGACCTCGCGCGCCAGGCGCTCGACCTCGGAGGCCGTGTGGCTGACCAGCAGCGTCGGCAGCCTCAGTTCGTCGCGGATGCGTTCAAGCAGGCGAAGGATTTCCTCGACCCTTCCCGGGTCGAGCGAGGTGAGCGGCTCGTCGAGCAGCAGGAACCTCGGCGCCGAGAGCAGGGCCCGGCCGATCGCCACCCGCTTCGCCTCGCCGCCCGACAGCGTGGCCGGAAAGCGCCGGGCGAGATGGGCGATGCCGAGGAAGTCGAACGCCTCGGCCTGGGTCATCCAGTGCGCCTCGTGCCGTTGCCCGTAAGCGAGGTTCGCGGCGACCGTGCGGTGAGGGAACAGGCGCAGGTCCTGGAAGACGTAGCCGGCGCGGCGCCGCTCGGGCGGCAGGTCGATGCCGGCCGCGCTGTCGAACAGTGTCGTGCCGCCGATGCTGATGGCGCCCGAGAGCGGCCGGTCGAGGCCGGCAATGCAATTGAGCAGGGTGGTCTTGCCGATGCCCGACGGGCCGGTGACGGCGACCAGGTTGGCCTCGCTGCGGATCGTGCACTGCCGGGTGCTCTCGCCGGCGCGATAGGTGAGCGCGATGTCAAAGGACATGGGCGCGCCTGCCGTGCGAGCGCCGCACGAGCCACTCCGAGGCGACGAGGGCCGCGACCGAAAGCAGCACCGAGATGATCGCGAGCCGGGCGACCGAGGTTTCCGCCCCCGGCAGCTGCAGCTCGGTGTAGATCGCCAGCGGCAGCGTGCGCGTCTCGCCGGGAATGTTCGAGGCGAAGGTGATCGTCGCGCCGAATTCGCCGAGCGAGCGGGCGAAGCCGAGCATTGCGCCGGCCATCACTCCCGGCAGGCTGAGCGGCAGGGTGATGCTGGCGAACGCGCGCCAGGGCGTCGCGCCCAGTGTCCGCGCCGCCCCGACCAGCCGTCGGTCGACCGCCTCGATGGAAAGGCGCATGGCGCGCACCATCAGCGGCAGAGCCATCACCGCCGCGGCAAGGGCGGCGCCCGTCCAGCGGAACACGAAAACAAGACCGGTCGTCTGTTCGAGCCAGTGGCCGAGCACGCCGGTGCGGCCGAACAGCAGCAGCAGCACCCACCCGGTCACGACCGGCGGCAGGACCAGCGGCAAGTGCACGGCGGCATCGAGCAGGATCCGCCCAGCAAAGCGCCGCCTCGCGAGGAGCCAGGCGAGCGCGTAGGCCAGCGGCAAGGTCAGCACGACAGCCACGAGGCTGACCTTGAGCGACAGCGCGACGATTGCCCATTCGGCCGCGGTCGGCAAGGCCGTCATTGGGCGATCCCGAAGCCGTGGCGGCGGAAGATCGCCTGTCCAGCGGGCGAGCCGAGGAACGCCTCGAACGATTTGGCCTGGGGGTTCTTCGATGCGGCGAGGATGGCGACGGGATAACGGATCGGCGGATGACTATCGTGCGGGAGTGTCGCCACCACGCGCACCTTCGGCGAAGCCGCGGCATCGGTCGCATAGACAATTCCGAGGGGAGCCTCTCCGGTTTCGACGAGCTTCAGCGCGGCCCGCACGTTCTCGGCCGCGGCCACTTTGCCGGAAAGCAAGTTCCAGGCTTTCACATGCTCGAGCGCTGCCTTGCCGTACCTGCCCGCAGGCACCGCGTCCGGGTCTGCCATGGCGAGCTTGCCGTCGCCGAGAGCGGCCACCAGGCTCGCCGGATCCGAAAGGACGATCGAAGTCCTGCTTGCCTTGGGAGCGACGAGCACGAGGCTGTTCGTCAGCATGTCCCGGCGCGTGCCTTGGCGCAGCGCGCCGGACTTCTCCAGCCTGTCCATCCAGGCCTCGTCGGCGGAGAAGAACAGGTCCGCCGGCGCGCCGCTCTGGACCTGCCGGGCAAGCGCCGAGGAAGCCGCGAACGACACGATTGGGTGCGGATGATCCTGCCTCGCCCAGGCATCCGCTTGGGCTGTCAGCGCTTCCTGCAGGCTCGCCGCGGCGAGGACCACCAAGGGTCGATGCGCCTCCTGCAATTGCGACCCGCAGGCTGCGAGACAAACGAGGGCGAACAGCGCTAGTGTGCGCGCAAGCAAGTGGCGGAGCATGGGTTGGCTATATAGCTTCAAATATAGCTGGTCCAGCGCGGACGAGGGAGGCCGGATGGCAAGACTGAAGCTCAAGCTGCAGCTCTTTTGCGGCGACGAGATCGCCATGGGTCCGGGCAAGGCCGCGCTGCTGCAGGCGATCGCGCGCACCGGCTCGATCTCGGCCGCCGGGCGCGAACTCTCGATGAGCTACCGGCGCGCGTGGCTCTTGGTCGACACCATGAACCGTTGTTTCGCCGAGCCGCTGGTAGAAGCCCATTCCGGCGCCGGCGCGCACGTCACAGCGGCAGGCGAGAAGGCGCTCGCCGACTACCTCGCGCTGGCCGACAAGGCCGAGCATGCGGTGGCCGGCGCCGCGTACGAGCGGCTCGAAAAGGCCATCCGCAAGCATCCCTCCTAGGGGGCGATCAGCACCTTGCACTGGTGGGTGCGGTGCTTGAGGCCTTCGAACACCTCCGGCACGTCGGCGAGCGGGATCGTCTCGGTCACCAGCAGGCGCGGCTCGATCGCGCCCTCGGCGAGGGCATCGAGCGAGGCCCTGTATTCGGGCACGGTGAAGAACGCGCTGGTGACGAGCCGCACCTCCTTCGACAGCATGGCGAAGCTGTTGAACGTGTCCGGCCTCGTGCACAGGCCGAGCAGCAGGATCGTGCCGCGCGGACCGAGCTGATCGACCGCTTGCGCGATCAGGCCAGGCACGCCCACGCACTCGAACACGATGTCGGCCTTGCCGCCGAGCGCTCGCTCGGCGCTGCCGACCGGGTCCGCCGGATCGACCAAGAACAGGTCCGCGCCCATCTCGAGCGCGCGGTCCTTCTGGTAATCCGCGATGTCCTGGATCGCGACTTTCGCGGCGCCCATTCGCTTGGCCCAGAACGCGGTCGCCAGCCCGATCGGGCCGGCGCCGAGCACCAGCACCTTGTCGCCTTTCTTGAGGCCCGACAGGTTCACGCCGTGGAGCGCCACGGCGAGCGGCTCGATGATCGCGCCGTCCGCCAGGGAAAGATCAGCCGGCAGCTTGACGCACTGGTTCGGCCGCGTGAGCGCATATTCGGCATAGCCGCCACCCTGCAACCCGAACGCCTCGCACCACTGCACCTCGCCCTTGCGGCAGTGCTCGCACCGGCCGCAGCTCCTGAGCGGGATGACCGAGACGAGATCGCCCGGCCTCAGGCCTTCCGCGTCCTTCCCGAGCGCCACCACCTCGCCGGCGAACTCGTGGCCGAGCACGTCGCCGTGCTTGCAGCCGTACATCGCGTCCTCGGTCATGTGCAGATCGCTGCCACAGATCCCGCAGCGGCCGACCTTGACGACGACCTCGCCCTCACCCGGCGTCGGATCAGGCAGGCTTGCGAAGGCGAGCGGCTTGTGAAGTTCCTGGAAGGTGACGGCTTTCATGATTTCGCGCAGTTTACTCGGTCCAGCGGGGCTGTTCCCCCTTGGCCACTTCGCTCGAGTTTACCAGCAGGAATCCGTCGAGCACGTCGATCGCGGCGGGAAATGCCTTGCGAACGCGAGCCTCAAGGTCTTTCGAATCGCTCGATGCCGCGACAAGGCCGGGCCATGCGGCGATGTACCTGCGGCTGAAGGCGATCCCGCTCGCATCGTTCGGCAGGCCGGGCTTGGCGTGGCCTGCGACGACAAGCTCGGGCTTCAGCGCCTCGAATTGGGCGAGCGACTTGTCCCAGGCGGCGATGTCCTGGGGGCCATGCTCGCCGAACCACAGGTACATCTGGTTGTAGACCAGGTCGCCGGCGATCAAGGCCTTGATGTCCGGCACCCACAACGCCGTCGCATGGACGTGGTCGCCCTGCATCGGACCCAACACCTTGAGCGCGTGACCTTCGAGCATGATCGTGTCGCCCGTCAGAGCCGCCGGCGCGCTCGGGTGCGCCGGGCCGTTCGGCCCGAGCATCGGGCTCCAGCGTTTGACCTTCAAGGGCAGCGAGCGCCAGATGTCGGCGACGACGATCGGATGCGCGACGATCTGCGCGTCGGGGAAGGCTTCGGCGATCACGTCCATCGAGAAGTAGTGGTCGGGGTGGTCGTGGGTGACGAAGACGGTGGTCAGGTGTCGGCCACTGTCGAGCACCATCGCGACGACGCGATGGGCGTCGGCCTTGGTGAAGGGCGGATCGACCAGCACCGCGTCGTGCTCGCCCTCGATCAGCGCGGTGTTGGAGAACAGCGAGCCGGCGCTGTTGCGCAGGACCTCGACCTTGAGGGGCGGCTTGTCCTTGGCGGCCGCCGGCGCGCCGAGCAGCGCCAGCCACGCGAATGCGGCACCCACCAATCCCTTCATGGCAGTCCCCTCAGTTGAGCGGCTTGACCGGTCCCAGTTGCATGCCGCCGTCGATCATCACGTGCGCCCCTGTGATGTAGCTGCCGGCGTCGCTCGCAAGAAGCAGCGCGAGCGGCTTGATCTGGTAGGTCTCGGCCATCCGTCCGACCGGGACCAGCTCGTCCCACGCCTTCTTCGCCGCCGGGTTCTTCTTGACCCAGCCGTCGCCGATGTTGGTGACGAACGGGCCGGGCGCGATGGCGTTGACGCGGATGCCGAAGGCGGCAAGCTCGTAGGCCGCGTGGCGCATGAAGTGCTTCACGCCGGCTTTCGCCGCCATGTAGGGCACGCCGACGATCGCCTCGTTGACCTCGGCGGCGTTGGAGCTGGTGATGACGATGGCGCCGCCGCGACGGCCCGTGCCGCCATGCTCGTTGGCCTTCATCACCCGCGCCGCCTCGCGCACGGTGTGGAACACGCCGGTGAGATTGATGCCGATCGACTTGTACCACCGCTCTGGCTCGTAGACGTCGATCTGGCCTGCGGGATTGCGGTCGCCTTCGGGCGTCCAGAAGCCGTTGCCGACGTCGAGGCCGGCGTTGGCGAAAGCGATGTCGCAGCCGCCGTAGGCCGCGACATGGTTGTCGAACGCCTGCGCCACCTGGCCAAGCTGCGCCACGTCGGCGACGTCCCAGCGCGCCTCGTAGCCTTCATCCCGCAGCCGCCGGGCCTCGCGCTCGGCGCCGGCGGCGTCGATGTCGGTCAGCGTCACCTTGGCGCCCGCCTCGGCCATGCATTCGGCATAGGCGAGCCCGATCCCGCTGGCCGCCCCGGTAACCAGCGCCGAGCGGCCGCGAATGTCGAACTGGTCGAGAGTCCTGGGGCCTTCCGTCACAGGTACAGCTTCGGATTGATCGGAATTGCCTGCTCCTTGCAATAGCTCTCGTAGTGGTTGATCATCCACCACACGTCGACCGTCTCGATCAGGGTGGCCTCGTTGTCGTAGAACTCGATCGGGCCGACCATCCAGCCCCACAGCTTGCAGCCTTCAGGGTGGTCGGTAACGAGCGTGTGGCTCTCGCCGGGCACCTCGAAGATCAACCCGCCGGGCGAGGCGACCCAGTCGTATTCGAGGTAGCGGACCGAGCCGGTGATGCAGACCATCGTCACCGTGCCGCGGTGGAAGTGCGTGCCGATCGTGCCCGGGCCCTTCATCCAAAGGATGTTCGAATAGGCGTTCTGGCGCACGTCGAACGCGAGGTGCTTGATCGCGGCTGTCGGCCCGAACGGCACCCACGGGCTGTCCTTGTCGCTCTCGGCGTCGATGTAGCGTCCGCCCGGCGTATGCGCGCGCACGAGAGCCTTGTAGTTGAACGGGACGTCGACGATCCGCTGCTCGGTGTTCGGCGGGGCTTTCATCTGGCTGGCCATCGCGAATCCTTCAATTTCTCAAGCCCCCCTCAAAGAGCATGACCGGGTGGGGCAGGTTACAACCCCCACGCCTTCCGCCCGAAGGGGAGAGGGCAGTATCGCCCTACCGCATCAGGCTGTCGAGATAATCGTCGGGCATCCCGACTTCCTGGTAATGGGCGCGGGCATCGCGGATGTAGTCGAACACGTCGTAGTGGCCGACGGTGTTGCCCTGCTCGTCGAGCCACATCAGCGGGCCGGAGACGACGAAGAACACCTTCATCGGGTCCTCGTGGGCGTAGCTCACCAGCGTGTGGCTCTCACCCGGCGTCTCGAAGATGAAGTCGCCCGCGGTCGCGGTCCACTCGTGCTCGAGATAGGCCCACTTGCCGCTGATCGTGTAGGCCCAGATCGGCTTGGGGTGATAGTGCCGGTTCACGATGCAGGGGCGCTTGGCCATCAGCACGTCGGCCCACATGTTGAGCGTCGGGCTGATCCATACCGGCTTCGAATAGACGTCCTCCACCATCGGCCGGCCGATCGGCACCCACAGCCGCTCGTCGCCTTCGGCGATCTTCGCCATGTAGGCCTCGGGCTTGGCGCCGGGGCGGAGCGACAGCGGGATCGGCGGCGTGCCTTTCCATGGCTCGGTGGTCGGGGCTTCGGGCATGGCAGACCTCTTTCAAGTCAGGCGGCGGCCGGGCGCATGCCGCGCCGGGCGACCACGTTGGGCGCGGTTTCCTTGAGGAACATCGCGATAATGCCGGCGACCAGAGTCAGGCCGAACATCAGCCACAGCGCGGCATTCAGGCCATGGCTGTCGGCGAGCATGCCGGCGATCTTGGGGCCGAAGGCGCCGCCGAGGATTTCCGAGCTGCCCATCGTCAGGCCGAAGACGGTGGCCAGCTGCGCGGGGCTGACGCTTTCGGAAGGAACGGTCGCCATGAACAGCGGGAACACGCCGTTCAAGGCCCAGCCGATGAAGAAGATCGCTACCATGATCCAGTAGGGACCGTGGAAGAACATCGCGCCGATCGGCAGCAGCATCGAGATCAGCGGCGCCGCGATCATGACCGGGCGACGACCGATCGCGTCGCTGAGGCCCGAGGTGGCGAAGCTGCCGATCGTCGCCGAGATGCCGAGCGTGCCCATCAGCCAGCTCTGCTCGGTGTCGCTGTAGCCGCGGACCTGCGTGAGATAGAGCGGCATGAACGCCCAGCAGATCACGAGGTAGGCGACGAGCAGAACGCCCATGACCACGCAGACCCAGACGTTGCGGATCTGCATGACTTCCCATAGCGCGCCGAGCCACTCGGCAAACCCGGCCACGAAGCCCTTGCGGTGCTTTTCGGACCTTTCCTCGGCGCTCCTTTCCGGTTCCTTGACCACGAACCACAAGAGGATGCCGCAGATGATCCCCGGTACGCCCGCGATGTAGAAGGCGTTGCGCCAGCCGTAGTGCAGCGCGAGCCAGGTCAGCACCACAGGCGCGACGAAGCTGCCGAAGAAGTTGGAGCCGAAGTTCTGCGCGATGCCTTGCGCCAGGCCGCGGCGCTCGTCGCTCACCTCGCGAGTCACGATCGCATGGCTGATCGGCATCACGCCACCTTCGGCGACGCCCATCAGGATGCGTGCGCCGACCAGCATGGCGAAGCTCGAGGCAAGGCCGGTGAGGAACGAGCAGGCCGAGAAGGCCAGCGTCGCGATCACCAGCAGCAGCTTGCGGTTGCCGATGATGTCCGAGATGCGGCCTACCCCGAACGCGGCGATGGCCCAGAAGAACGAGAACAGCCCGGCGACGCTGCCGACCTGGTCGTAGGAAAGGCCGAGCTCCTTCTGCACGAACGGCATCAGGAAGTTGGTCGAGTTCCGGTCGAAGAACACGATCCCGAAATTGAGGCTCAGCAGCCCCACCAGGAGCATCTGGTAGCCCGCCGAGTAGCGCGCCTCTTTTGCCGCCGTCGCCATCTTGTTGAACTCTCCCAACCGCCCGCGTGGGCGTCCTAATTTGTCGTTGTCAGAGGAACGAACGCACCGGGTCGCGCCCATCCCAGTCGAGGCTCGCCCGCCAGAACCGGGTGAAGGTCTCGTCCATGCCCGGCGTCACCGGCAAGAGCTCGAGAAAGCCCCACTGCGGTCCGTCGCCCTTGTCGAGATAGACTACCTCGCCGCCCGTCGGCACCGCGGCGCGGAACGCCTCGACGTAGCCGCGGCCCTGGTAATCGCGGCTGTCGGCGTCGACGTCGGCGCAGGCGATGCCGAAGTGGTGGAAGCCGAAGCCCCGGTGGGCGATGGTTTCGCGATAGACGCTGGGGTTGTT
>Ga0207657_10001009_pt1 | contig 29964 bp, 26 predicted proteins | sample KBSC33metaG_FD_184316 | JGI IMG/M metagenome (GOLD analysis project Ga0207657, IMG submission 184316) | Corn rhizosphere microbial communities from Kellogg Biological Station, Michigan, USA - KBS C3-3 metaG (SPAdes) (version 2) | ecosystem: Host-associated > Plants > Roots > Rhizosphere > Soil ...
AGCGACGCCGACGATCGTGTTGGCGAGGCTGTTGCCGACGAGGACATCGTTGCCGTTGCTGCCGACGAGGGTGCCGATGTCGGAGTGGATGACGTCCTTCTCCGGCCCGCCGGTCCTGCCGCCGTTCGCCGTCTGACCGGCGTTCGGGAGAACGGCGGTGACGCCATCGGTCCCGCGGTTGACGATGTCGATGCCCTGCTGCTCGACCGACGCGTAGGCGAGCGTGTTGGCCCCGGCGTCGCCGAAGATCTCGTCGTTGCCGAGACCGGAGACGATCGTGTCGTTGTCCGCATCGCCATGGATCACCGTCAGGGCGGAGGGCGCGGTGCTCCGTCCGCCGACGATCGTGTCGTTGCCGTTCCCACCGCCGAGCTGGCCGCGGTCGCCGCCGACGATCGTGTCGTCGCCATCGCGGGCAACAATCGTGTCGTTGCCCGCCGGCGTGTCGACCACGCCGCTGCCCGTGCCGACCGGAGCGGCGCCGAGCATCGTGTCGGCGGTGTTGCTGCCGACCAGGAAGTCGCCGTTGTTGGAGCCGATCAGCGTCCTGATGTCGTCGTGGATCGTGTCGCTCTCCGGACCGCCGATCGCTCCACCGGTTCCGGTCGTCCCCGGCTCGGGGAGCCGGACGAGGACGCCGCGGTTGCGGTTGATGATGTTCAGGCCGCCCTGGCTGACAGAGACGTAGGCGAGCGTGTTCGATCCCGTCCCGCCGCTGATGTTGTCGCTGCCGAGTCCGGAGACGAGGGTGTCGTCGTCGGGACCGCCGTTGACGGTGGTGGTGTTCGTGGGGCTGCGGCCGCCGATGACCGTGTCGTTGCCGTCCTGGCCGGCGACGGTGCCGCTGTCGCCCGCCAGCAGCGTGTCAGCGCCGCCGCTCCCGCTGATCGTGTCGCGGCTCTCGGTGCCCGCCGGCTGCGGATCGACGTCGGGCGTGCCCGGAGGCGCGGAGCCCGCGATCGTGTTCGGCCCGGCGTTGCCCTGAAGTGTGTCGTTGCCGTTGCCGCCGGTCAGGTCCTCGACGTCGGCGGCGATCGAATCGTTCTCGCCGGCCTGGCCGTTGCCGGTCGTCGGCGTGGTGCCGAATGGCAACCTGGCCGTGACCGGCGCCGTGCGCGTGATGCTCGCCGCGGAGATCCCCACGTAGGCGACGTTGTCGGTCCCCGCAGCGCCGCGGAAGGTGTCGTTCTCACGGCCGCCGACCAGGGTGTCGTTGCCGGTGCCTGCGTTGATCGTGCCGGGCGGCCCGGCAGCGGCGGAGCTGATCACGCCGGTGTCGTTGCCGTCGCCGAGGTTCTCGACGAGCGAGGTGAGCGGGGTGGCATTCAGGACCGTGCAGAGGTAGCCCTTGGGGAGGCCCAGGGCGGGAGGCGTCGCCACGCATCCCGGTGCGCCCGTGGGCGTGGCCGTGACCGTGACGTTCGGGTTCTGGTCACCGACGAAGTAGATGGTGGCCACCGCAGTCGTCTGCTGCTTGACGATCACAGCGGTGTTGGCCTCACCGGCGCCGGCGTTGTAGGTGAGCGTGCCGTTCGAAAGCGTCACGTTCGCTGCCTGCGCCGCCGCCGGCAGTGCCAGCAGCGCGAGGCACGTGAGCAGAGCGAGCCGTAGCCCTCGCCCGATCCGTCGAGAATCCGCCCGCCGCTCGATCGTTCCCGCCGTCAGCCCCATAGTCCCACTCCTCCTCGTCGCCTGGTCGATCCCCATACCCGGGCTCCTGATACCCGCTTTGCCGAACGTCAATCGACGTTGGTCAAAAACCCGCTCCGCGCTCATCGCAAACTCGCACGAAGCCCCTGCGCCGCCAAGCATAACCGGGTTCGACATCCCTGTCTTCCGGTGCCGCCGCCACGCCTGCGAGCCTTTGCCGCGTACCAGTCCCCGGAGGGAGCGGAATGAACGAGTACCCCGTCAAGTTCGCGGTCGACTATCCGGAGCGGGAGCTGAGCCGGCTCACCAGCTTCTTCCGGATCTTCACCGTGATTCCGATCGCGATCGTGTTCAGCGCGATCACCGGCTATTCGAACACCTACGGTGGTGTCGACGGCACCACGGTGACGGTCGTCGTCAGCGGCGTCGGCGTCCTCTTCCTGCCGGTCCTGCTGCTGATCCTCTTCCGCAAGAAGTACCCGCGCTGGTGGTTCGACTGGAACCTGCAGCTGCAGAGCTTCGCGAACCGGATCGGTGTCTACGCGCTGCTCATGGACGACCGCTACCCATCGACCGACGAAGAGCAGGGCGTCCACCTCCATTACCCGTACCCGGACGTCGAGCATGACCTCGGACGCGGCATGCCGCTGGTCAAGTGGCTGCTCGCGATCCCCCACTACTTCGTCCTGTTCTTCCTCTACATCGGCGCCTTCTTCGCGGTGATCGCGGCCTGGTTCGCGATCCTCTTCACCGGCCGCTACCCGCGCGGGATCTTCGATTTCGTCGAGGGCGTCCTCCGTTGGCACAACCGCGTCGTCGGCTACACGTACACGCTCGTCACCGACGAGTACCCGCCGTTCCGGCTCGCTCCCTGAATGATCGCCGAGGCCATCCCCGGATCGATCAACTCGCCTGGGAGTAGAGGAGGAGCGCGAGCGCGACGACGAGGACGCCGAGCGCGGCACTGACCTCGAGGACGAGCTCGGCGCCGGCGCTCGAGGCGCCGCGCCTGTAGAGGACCACTGCCGCGATCGCGGCCGCGGCGCCGACCGCCGCGGCGATCAGCAGCGCCGGCTCGGCGAGGTCGAATCCGAGCGACTTCATCGGGGTTCAGGTTGACAAATCGATCCGGACCGGTCCTACTAGCGCCCAATCACGAAAGCCGTCGCCGGAACCGAGCTGAAGGAGAACCTGGATGAGCAGCGTCGACCTCGAGGCAGTCAAGGCCAAGCAGCAGACCGTCTGGGCGAGCGGCGACTTCGCCGAGATCGCGACCACGATCGTGCCCGCCGCCGAGCGCCTCGTCGACGCCGCCGATCTGCACGCGGGCTGGAGCGTCCTCGACGTCGCGACCGGCAGCGGCAACGCCGCGATCGCCGCCGCCCGGCTCGGCTGTCGCGCGACCGGGGCCGACTACGTTCCGGCGCTGCTCGAACGCGGCCGCGAGCGTGCCCAGGCGGAAAGGCTCACGATCGACTTCGTCGAGGGCGACGCCGAGAACCTGCCGTTCGGCGACGCGTCGTTCGACGCGGTGACGAGCATCTACGGCGCGATGTTCGCGCCCGACCATGCCCGCACCGCCGCCGAGATGACCAGGGTCGCGCGGCCCGGCGCGACGATCGCGCTCGGAAGCTGGACCCCCGAGGGATTCCTGGGGGCGATGTTCCGGACGATCGGCGCCCACGTGCCGCCTCCGGCCGGGGTGGAGTCGCCGATGCTCTGGGGAACCGAAGACCACCTCGCCGAGATCTACGGTGACCGCGTCGAGTGGACCGCCCACGAGCGGCGCATCTTCACGTTCCGCTATCCGTCGGCGGAGGCGTTCGTCGACTTCTTCGCCACCTACTACGGGCCGACGCTGAAGGCCTTCGAGGCGGCCGGCGACTCCCGCGACCAGCTTCGCTCCGACCTCATCGACCTGGCCCGCGAGTGGGACCGCCTCGACGGCGACGACTCGATCGCGATCGACGGCGAGTACCTCGAGTCGGTCGGCCGACGGACCTAGCGGCCGACGGCGGCGGCGATCAGCGACGCGACCATGCCGGGCGCCTCGAGCCCGGGGAGGTGGGCGACGCCGGGAAGGGTGATCGCCGGCCCGGCACCGGGCAGCCGCTCGGCGAGGACCCGGCACTGGCCGAGGAAGAACGGCAGATCGAGCTCGCCGCAGGCGACGGTTGCCGGGACCTGGATATCCCCGAGCCGGTCCCAGGTCGGAAGCTCGGCCGGCGGGTCGGCGCCCCACTCGGCCGTCAGCGTGATGGCGTTCATCTCGAGGGCGAGCTCGCGGGCCGCGCCGCCGACCCGCCCTTCGGGACCGCTCGGCCCATCGAGCCAGAGGCGGACCTCATGGCGGTTCACGGCCTCGAGGTCGCCGGCCGCATCCGCGGCCTCGATGTCGGCGTCGATCCGTCGCGTGTCGGCGTCGAGAGCGTCCTCGTCGGGATCGGGCGCGCCGCTCACCGCCGGAGCGATCAGGACGAGGCCTGCGACCAGGCCGGGCTCGCTCGCCGCGAGGTCGAGGGCGATCCGGCCGCCCTGTGAGTTGCCGACGAGCCGGGCGGGCCCGTCGGCGACGCTCGTGATGACGGATCGCAGGTCGCCGAGGTGATCGGGCACCCCTGTCGCCGGGGTCTCGCCGAAGCCGCGGCGGTCGTAGGCGACGAGGTCGAGCCCGGCGAGCACCGGTTCGGCCATGACCGCCCGCCATGCCCGCCGGTCGGCGACTCCGGCATGGAGGAGCACGACCGTCGGCCCCGCTCCCGGCCGGCGCTCGCCGGCCAGCACGGTTCCGTCTCCCATCGCGAACGTGACGCTCTCGCTCACCGCCCGGAAGCTAGAGGATGGGTCGCGAGCAGCTCGGCGAGCGTTCGCCGGGCGACATCGGAGTCCGGCGACTCCCAGAGCTGTCCGAGAGCGGCTGCGGCGAGTTGCAGCTCCGCGAGACCGGCGGCGGTCTCGGAGCTGAACCGCTCGAGCCAGCGGCTCGCTGCACGCGGATAGCGGGGATCCCCGTCGCCGGCCATCAGCCGGCAGAGCTCGAGCGCGTCGGAGAGGGAGACGTGGGGGAGGTCGCGGGCGATGATCAGCGCCGTCGTCAGATGCCCGACCGCGAGCGCCTTCTTGAACCTGACGTGGTCGGAGCCATGCGAGCCCATCGAACGCATGTTCGCATGTGCCGGCGTCGTCAGCGGGCACCGCGATCTGGCTAAGGTTCCCGCGATGAGCGAGACCAGCGCTGCGGGGCCGATTCTGATCGCCTACGACGGCTCCGACCACGCGAAGGACGCGATCGCACAGGCCGGACGCCAGCTTCGCGGCGATCGCCCGGTGATCGTCCTGACCGTCTGGGAGCCGCTCGACGCGGTCCCGTTCTGGGGCGTCCCGCTGGCGACGATGCCGGACGAGATGACCGAGCAGGTCATCGCCCAGGCCGAGGCGGTCGCCGCCGAAGGGGTCGCGCTCGCCGCCGATGCCGGCCTCGCGGCCGCCGAGGCGGAGGTCGCGCTCGGTGCCCCGGTCTGGTCGCGGATCGTCGAGACCGCCGAGGAGCGCGGTGCCTCGGTGATCGTGATCGGCTCCCATGGCCGGTCCGGCCTCGGCTACGCGATGATCGGCAGCGTCGCGGGCGCCGTCGCGCAGCACGCCGAGATCCCGCTTCTCATCACCCGCCTCCCCCGGGATTGAGCCGGCCGCTGCGGCGTGGCTCAGTAGGAGCTACGGACGTGCGAAGGCCCCGTTACCGGCAGGATTGACGTCGATGTCCGAGCAGGCGTTCGAGGTCGTCGTCGCCGGCGGCGGCGTTGCCGCCCTCGAAGCCGTGCTCGCGATCCGGGCCGCGGAGTCCCCACCGGTGTCGGTGACGCTGCTGGCGCCGAGCCGCGAGTTCCGTCTGCAGGCGATGTCGGTCGCCGAGCCGTTCGGAGGCGACGCGCCGAAGCTCGACCTCGCCGGATTCTGCGTCGAGCACGACGTCACCTACCGGCAGGAGGCGATCGCCGAGGTCTGGGGCGGCCCGCAAAGGATCCTGACCGATCGCGGCGAGGAGGTCTTCTACGACGCGCTGCTGCTCGCCACCGGAGCCCGGCGGTCCTCGGCACTGCCCGGCTCGCACCCGTTCCGGGGTGCCGCCGACGTCAGGTGGTTCGGGACGCTGCTCGAACGCCTCGACCGCGGCGCGATCGCGGACGTGATCTTCGCCGTCCCGCGACAGGTGAAGTGGTCGCTGCCGGTCTGGGAGCTGGCGCTGCTCACCACCTCCTGGCTTGCCGACCGCGGCCGCAGCGATGCCGAGATCAGGGTCGTCACGCACGAGTCAGCGCCGCTCGAGGTGCTCGGCGAGGTCGTCAGCGACCGGATCGCCGCGATCGTCGCCGAGGCCGGGATCGGACTCGTCGCCGGAGCCGGGGTGATTCGCTTCGACCAGGGGAGGCTCCTCTGCGAGGGCGGGCAGGAGCTCCGCGCCGACGAGGTCGTCTCCCTGCCCGGTCTCGAGGTCCCGGAGATCCCCGGCGTCCCGCAGGGCCGGCACGGATTCATCGGCTGCGACGCGGAGATGCGGGTCGACGGCCTCGATCGGGTCTGGGCCGCAGGTGACTCGACCTGGTTCCCCATCAAACAGGGCGGGCTGGCCGCCCAGGAGGCGGAGGTCGCCGCGGCCGGCATCCTCAGGGAGGCGGGCGCGGACATCGAGGTGCCGCCGTTCAGCCCGCAGATCCGCGGCGCGCTGATCACCGGCAAGCAGCCGCAGTTCATGCGCGTCCAGCTCGGCGAGGAGGCTGAAGCGGCGCTGACGAGCAGCCCCCTGTGGTGGCCGCCGATCAAGGTCGCCGGACCGCGGCTCAGCCCCTATCTCGCGCAGCGCTGGAGCATCGATCCCGAGGAGCCCGGAATGGAGCGGATCGAGGACCTCGAGCCTGCCAAGGACGAGCGCGAGCACGAGGCGGCGCTGCGGCTGTCGCTCGACTTCGCGGAGATCGACGCCCGCGAGGGCGACTACGTCGACGCGTTGCGCTGGCTCGAGGTCGCCGAACGCCTCAACGTGACCCTGCCGGCAGACTACGTGCAGCGCCGCGACGACTGGCGTGCTTCGGCAAAGACCTGAGCGCTAGTCGCGGACCAGCTTCCAGCCGGTCGGCCGCTTCTTGACCCGTCCGAGCGCCAGCAGCTCGTCGAGCCCCTGCTCGGCGTCGGCGCGCTCGATCCCTTCGTTCTGGGCGATCAGGGCGGGAGTGTTGAGCGCCGGCTGCGTCTCGAGGCTGTCGAGGACCAGCTCTGCGTTCCTGCTCAGTTCGGTCATGGCGACCCGGCAGCCTGCCAGATTCGCGGCGGCCGCGCCCGGCCGATCAGCCGGGCTACAGTTGCCGCCCGGTGTCACGACGGCGATCATCCAGGAGGGACGCTTGACGGGAAGCGCAATCGGGTTCGAGTCGCTCGGCGAGGAGAAGCGGATCGCGGAGCTTCCGGTCGAGGGCGAGGTCCCGGGCTGGCTCGGCGGCGCGCTGCTTCGCACCGGCCCAGCTCGCTTCGAGGTCGGCGAGCGAAGCCTGAGCCACTGGTTCGACGGCCTCGCGATGCTGCACCGGTTCGGGTTCGCAGACGGGAGGGTCTCCTACGCGAACCGCTTCCTCGAGGGCAGGGCCTACCGCGCCGCGGAAGAGACCGGCGCGATCAGCTACTCGGAGTTCGCCACCGATCCGTGCCGGTCCGTCTTCAAGCGGGCGATGTCGCTGTTTCAGCCGCGCTTCAGCGACAACGGCAACGTCAGCCTCGTCAAGCTCGGCGAGCGGTTCGCGGCGATGACCGAGACGCCGCTGCCGGTCGAGTTCGACCCCGAGACCCTCGCCGCCGCCGGCGTCGCCTGGGACGTCCCCGGCGAGCTCACCACTGCTCACCCGCATCTCGATCGCGACGGCGGCGGGATGCTCAACTACGCGGCCAAGCTCGGCCCCCGCAACCGCTACCGGTTCTTCCGCCTCGGACCGGAGTCCGGTGCTGTTCCCGAGGTGATCGCGTCCACGCCGACGCGCGAGCCCGCCTATATGCACTCGTTCGGCCTGACCGAGCGCTGGATCGTCCTCGCCGAGTTCCCATACGTCGTCAATCCGCTGGCCCTGGCGCTCTCGGGCCGTCCCTACATCGAGAACTACCGCTGGAAGCCGGCGCTCGGGACGCGGTTCACGCTGCTCGACCGGAGCGGGGGAGAGGTGCTCGGCCCGTTCGAGACCGACGCCTGCTTCGGCTTCCACCACGTCAACGCCTACGAGGAGGACGACGGCACGGTCGTCGCCGACGTCTGCACCTTCGACGACCCGGCGATCGTCGAGAGCCTCTACCTGGGCAACCTCCGCAACGGCGCGGCGATCCCGGCGCCGGCGCTGACCCGGTTCACGATCGATCCGGCCTCGGGGGAGATCGCGAGCGAGCGGCTGATCGACGACCCGATCGACCTGCCGCGGATCGACTACGGCCGCTGCAACGAGCGGCCCTACCGCTACGTCTGGGGAGCCGGGACCGACGGTGGCGGCTTCTTCGACCGGATCGTCCGCGGTGACGTCGTCGCGCGGACGAGCACGACCTGGAGCGAGCCCGACTGCTGGCCGGGCGAGCCGGTCTTCGTCAGCCGCCCCGATGCGAGTGGCGAGGGCGACGGCGTCCTCCTCTCGGTCGTCCTCGACGGTGCCACGAGCACGTCGTTCCTGCTCGTCCTCGACGCCGCCACGCTCGCCGAGATCGGCAGGGCCCGGGTGCCCCACCACATCCCGTTCGGTTTCCACGGCCAGTACGCGGCCGTCTAGGTCATCTGAGCAGCGCTCAGGCCGGCCGCAGGGGCTCGGTGCCCGCCTCGGGCGGCGGGAACTCCCGCATCACCTGGCGGCGCAGGGCGACGACGCCGACGATCAGGAAGATCGCGATCAGAAGGACGCCGAGCGGCTCCCGCAGTCCCGGCGTCGGCCCCCACCAGACCAGGATCAGGAGCACCAGGGCCGTACCCGCCGACGCCCACATCGGGTCGCGCAGGGCCGGGGCGATCCTCCTGCGGGTCGAGGTCGCCCAGCGGGTGCCGCCGGCGAGCAGCGCCGCGGCGAGCGCGACGAGGCCGTAGGCGACGGTCGACTGGCCCATCGTCTGCAGCAGCTCGGTGCTGATGTTCCAGGCGTCGGTTGCCGCGGGCTTGACCGAGTCCGAGGCGACGAGCGAGTTGACGACGGTCGTCCCGAGCAGGCTGCGAGCGGTCAGGACGCCGAGGCCGACGATGATCAGCGAGAGGCCGACCGAAGTCAACGTTCGCAGGCGCGTCTCGCGGGCGACCCAGACCGCAGCGGCGTAGAGCGCGAACGTCAGCAGCAGCAGGACGACGGCGCCCTTCCGGATCAGGTTGCTGACGTCGCGCAGGGTCGTGATCGCGCCCGGTGCGATCACCTCGAGCCCGGCCTGGGCGTTGCCGGCCTCGACCGAGGACTTCAGCGCCTCGCCGGAGCCGAGGCCCTGCTTGGGGAGTTGGATGCCGAGCTTCTCGGTGACCGCGGATCGGATCGAGGTCAGATCGAGGTTGACCGAGCCGGTCGCCTCCTGGGCCTTGCCGAGCGCCTCGGTTGCGATCGGCTCGTCGTTGGCGACGGCGATGAACGTCTCGCTCGCCTTCCGATTCGCCTCCTCCCAGAGGTTCTGGACGAAGGAGGTCTGGAGGATCTCGTTGACCGCCCTGTTGAAGAGCTGGCTGAGGCCGGCCGAGGCCGGGCCCGCGAGCGGGGCCGCCTCGGGCGGCAGCACCTTCGCGACCTGCTTTTGCACCTGCCCGGAGGCGAAGATCTCGGCGGTCAGGAAGTTGGCGAGCTCGGTGCGGATCGTGTCGTCGGCGAGCAGGGCGCTACTGGTCTCGACCCACTGGTCGGTGTCGTAGAGCTGCCGCTTCGCCCAGGTCGAGAGCAGGGCCAGCACGCCTACGAAGGTCGCGATCACGACGAGGACGACCGCGATCCGGTGCCGCGTCCTGACGCTCATCCCCGGCGAGTCGCCGCCGTCGGCCTTCGACTTCTTGTCGGCTTCGCCGGCGGTCACGGCGGGATCATCCCAGGAAACGGCTGTCGTGCATAGCCTCGACAGGGTGGCTGCGCCAGATCAACCACGGCTACCCGCGCGCTCCGCGAATATCTCCTGGATCTCCTCGAGATGCTTGCCCTTGGTCTCCGGGACGAACCGGAGGCAGAAGAAGAACGTGAGCACGCAGATCGCGGCGTAGAAGAAGAACGCGCCGCTGCGGCCGAGGCCGTCGATCAGGAGCAGGAAGGTGAGCGAGACGAGGAAGTTGAAGAACCAGTTCGTCATCGTGCCGACCGCTGCCGCCTTGCTGCGGACCCGAAGCGGATAGATCTCCGAGTTGAGCAGCCAGAAGATCGGGCCGAGGCTGACGGCGAACGCACCGACGTAGAGCATCAGGCTGCCGACGGCGACGAGCGAGCCGGTCGTGCTGCCGGCGCCGAGGATGAAGACGAGCGCGAGGATGCTGAGCGCGACCGCCATCAGCAGGCTCCCCCAGAGCAGGAGCGGCCGGCGGCCGACGCGGTCGAGGAGGCGGATCGCGACGAAGGTCATGCCGACGTTGACGACGCCGACCGCGACCGAGGCGAGGATCGACGCCGAGGCCGAATCGACTCCGGTGTAGCCGACGATCGTCGGCGCGAAGTAGATGACCGTGTTGATGCCGGATACCTGCTGGAGGATCGCCAGTCCGACGCCGACCAGCAGCGCCGCCTTGACGACCGGGTTGAGCAGGTCGCGCCAGCCACCCGGCTCCTCGACGATGCTCTCTGAGATCTCGTCGAGCTCGGCGTCGATCAGCTCCGGGTCGTCCTCGCGGATCTGCTCGAGGACGGCCTTCGCTTCGTATCCGCGTCCGGCCATGACCAGCCAGCGCGGGCTCTGCGGCATCCGCAGCATCCCGACGAGCAGGAAGATGGCCGGCACGGCGCCGAGCCCGAGCATCCAGCGCCACCCCTCGCTCGGTTCGAACGCCAGCCCGACTCCGTAGGCGACGACGATCCCGACCGTCACCGCGAGCTGGAAGAAGGTGACGAGTCGGCCGCGGACGTCGGGCGGGGAGACCTCGGAGATGTAGACGGGCGCGGTCGCCGAGGCGAGCCCGATCGCGATGCCGACGATCACCCGCGAGATCACGAGCACCGGCTCGCCCCCGGCTGCGGCGCTGCCGAGCGCGCCGACGATGAAGACGATCGCCGAGGCGATGATCAGGATGCGGCGCCCGTACTGATCGGAGAGCCGGCCCGCGAACGCAGCTCCGGCAACCGCGCCGATCGGCACCGCCGCGACGACAAGGCCCGACCCGAAGCTGGAGAGTCCGAAGTCGGGCTCGATGAACAGCAGGGCGCTGGCGATGACGCCGGTGTCGTAACCGAACAGGAGGCCGCCGAGCCCAGCGATCGCCGCCGTCAGGATGACGTTGTGCATCGCCCGGCCGCGGCCGGGCGGCGTTCCCTCGTCGCTCCTCCCAGAGCTCACGGCGGCGATTCTATTCGCGACAGGGGCGCTTTTCCCAACCGCCCGGAGCCGCCGGGCTCAGGGCTCGGCGAGGACCTCCTCGGCGGCCGTTTCGGCCGCATCGAGCTGCTCGGCGACGAGGTCGAGGCCGCTGTCCCAGAAGCCGGGGTCGGTCAGATCGACGCCGACGATCGCGGCGAGCTCCTCGGGGGGGCGCGAACCGCCGCTCGCGAGCATCTCCAGATAGGAGGGGACGAGCTCTTCGCCGCGGTCCTGGTAGAGCCGGTAGACGGAGAGCGCGAGGAGCTGCCCGTAGGCGTAGGCGTAGACGTAGCCGGGCGAGCCGATGAAGTGGGGGACGTAGGACCACCATGAGCGGTAGCCGTCGGTCACCTCGACGGAGTCGCCTAGGAGCTCCGTCTGCGTCTCCGCCCAGAGCTCGCCGAACCGCTCGACCGACAGCTCGCCCTCGTCGCGGCGGACGTTGTGGACGCGGTCCTCGAACCGGTTCATCGCGATCTGCCGGAACACCGTCGCGATCTGTCCCTCCATCGACTCGGCGAGCAGGTTGAGCCGCGAGCGGGCGTCGGAGGCCTGGTCGAGCAGACGGCCGAGGACGAGCTCCTCGGCGAAGACCGAGGCGGTCTCGGCGACGGTCAGCGGCGTGTTCTGGTGGAACACCCCCTGCTCGCGGGCGAGGTACTGGTGGATGCCGTGGCCGAGTTCGTGGGCGAGTGTCGTCACGTCGCGCCGCCGGCCGGTCCAGTTGAGAAGGACGTAGGGGTGGACGGAGGGGACGGTGGAGCTGCTGAACGCGCCGCCGCGCTTCGCCGGCCGCGGCGGGACGTCGATCCAGCTCCGCTCCATGAACCGCTCGGCGATCTCGCTCATCCGCGGCGAGACCGACTCGAATGTTGTGAGGACGATCTCGCGGCCCTCCTCCCAGCCGACCTGCTCGGTGTCGGCGCCGACCACCGCCATCCGGTCGTAGTCGGCCAGCCTCTCGATCCCGAGCAGCTTCGCCTTCGTCCGGTACCAGCGCCGTGCGAGCTCGTTGCGGTTCCGCACCGCTTCGACGAGCGCCTGCACGGACTCATCCGATGCCTCGTTGGAGAGGTTGCGGGTCGCGAGCCAGTGCGGGTAGGAGCGGAGCCGGTCCATGGTCGCCTTGTCCTGAAGCAGGGTGTTGAAGACGTAGGCGCGGGTTCGCAGGCCCGGCTCGAGGGCGGCGGTCACTGCGTCCGCCGCCTCGCGGCGCCGCTCGCGCTCGGGGTCGAAGAGACGCGCGAGCGCGACGTCGAGCGCGACCTCCTCCTCGGCATCGGGGAGCTCGACGCGGATCGCCGAGGTGAGCTCGTCGAACAGCCGGCCCCAGGCGCCGCGCCCGGTCGGCGAGAGCTCGGTCACGATCCGCTCCTCGGGCGCGGTCAGCAGGTGCGGCCGGTAGCGCCGCTCCATCCGCAGGTGGTGGCGGCAGAAGTCGAGCCCTTCGGTCGCCAGCAGTTCCTCGGCGCGCTCGTCGTCGATCGCGACCCACTCGAGGTCGAAGAACAGAAGACGGGTCTGGATCCGCGTCGCCCGCTCGGTGCTGCGCTGAAGCAGCGCGCCGACGGCCGGGGTCTCGGTGTCGGCCGCGAAGCGGAGGTGGGCGAAGTTGAGTGCCCGGCCGACGAGATCGGAGATCCCGGCGAGGCGCTCCATCGCGTCGATCAGCCCGGCGCCGTCGAGCTCCCCGACTTTGCCCTCGAGGTCGGCGGCGAACTGCTCCGCCCGGCGCTCGGCCTCGTCGATCAACGCCGCGACCGCCGCCTCGTCGCCATCGCCGGCCGGCGCGTCGATGCCGGCGGCTGCGAGGTCGATCAGATCGCTGAGATCCCAGGTCCCCTCGCCCTCGGCTTCGGCCGAGCCGTCCTCCGTGAGCGTGCCCATCGCGGGCAAGCTAACAGGCGTCTACGTCCGGGCGAGCCGCTTGCGGCGGGGCGAACGACGGCCCCGGGGGCGCTCGCCGGCGGGCCGGAAGGGAAACCGCGGGGCGGGGCGAATCTCGGGTCACCGATGAGCAAGACCGCAACCAAGTCCAAGCCCCGCCGCGGCGGCTCCGGCGCTTCCGCCGGCACCCCGAACGGCAAGACCCTCTCGACCTACATCACCGAGCGCTTCGACGAGTTCTCGCGATCCCAGAAGGACGTCGCCCGTTACATAGTCGACCACCTCGAGGAGGCGGCCTTCCAGACCGCGGAGGAGCTGGCTCGCCGGGCCGACACCTCGTCGTCGACGGTCGTCCGGTTCTCGCAGGCGCTCGGCTTCGACGGCTACCCCGAGCTTCAGCAGGCTGCGATCGAGGAGTACCGCGCGACCGTCGCAACGAGCGGCAGCGCCGGCGGCGCCCTGTTCGACTTCGACCACACCGAGTTCGAGGCCTCGCTCGCCGCCGACCACGCCAACATCGAGAGCACGGTCCGCGGGCTCACCCGCGAGTCGGTCGAGATGTGCGTCCGCGAGCTCGCCACCGCGCACAGGGTCGTGATCGTCGCGATGGACCAGATGGCCTTCTTCGCCTCCTACCTGCGGCACATGCTGGCCCTGCTCGACATCCGCGCCGAGACCGTGACCCAGCCGCGTCAGGAGTCGATCACCCGGCTCGGCAACGTCGATGACGACACGCTCGTCGTCGCCTTCTCGGCCGGCCGCGCCCATCCGCTCGTGATCCGGGCGATGAAGCTCGCCCGCCATCGCGGCGCGCACACGCTGGCGATCACCGACGCGACCCTCTCCGACGTCGGCGAGCACGCCGAGCACACGCTCTACTGGTCCTCCGACTCGCCGTCCTACACGCGTTCGACGACGGCGTTGCTGGCGCTCGTCGAAGCGCTCGCCCACGGCGTCTATTCACGCGACAAGTCGGCCTTCAAGGATCGAATCCGAGCGTTCAAGCTCAAATAGCCGGCGGCCGGGCTGGCGCGCCGGTTCGGGATCAGGGCCCACTACACTCAGCCCGGATGCCCGAGCACGCCACTTTCCGCCTCAAGACCGGCCTTGCCGAGATGCTCAAGGGCGGGGTGATCATGGACGTCACCGACGCCGAGCAGGCCCGGGTCGCCGAGGCCTCCGGCGCGGTCGCCGTGATGGCGCTCGAGCGCGTTCCCGCCGACATCCGCCGCGACGGCGGCGTCGCCCGGATGTCGAACCCGCGGATGATCGAGGAGATCAAGGCCGCGGTGACGATCCCGGTGATGGCGAAGGCGCGGATCGGTCACTTCGCCGAGGCGCAGGTCCTCGAGGCGCTCGAAGTCGACTACATCGACGAGTCGGAGGTGCTGACGCCGGCCGACGAGGCCCACCACATCGACAAGTTCGGCTTCGACGTCCCGTTCGTCTGCGGCGCCACCAACCTCGGTGAGGCGCTGCGGCGGATCGCCGAGGGGGCGGCGATGATCCGCTCTAAGGGCGAGGCCGGTACGGGAAACATCGTCGAGGCCGTTCGCCACCTGCGCGGCATCACCGGCGGGATCCGCAGGCTGCAGTCGCTCGATCCGACCGAGCTGGCGGCCGAGGCGAAGGAGCTCCGTGCTCCGCTCGAGGTCGTGCGCGACGTCGCCGAGCGCGGCTGGCTGCCGGTGCCGTTGTTCTGCGCGGGCGGCATCGCGACCCCCGCGGACGCATCGCTGACGATGCAGCTCGGCGCCGAGGGCAACTTCGTCGGCTCGGGGATCTTCAAGTCGGCCGACCCCGAGCGGACCGCGAAGGCCGTCGTCGAGGCGACCACCCACTTCAGGGACGCGGCGCGGGTGCTGGCGGCATCGACCGACCTCGGCGAGCCGATGCGCGGCGACGACATCGCCGACCTCGCCGCCGACGGCGAGCTGCTCCAGCAGCGCGGCTGGTAGTGCCGGGCGGATCAGCCGACCGCCTTCGCGTCGGGGTCCTGGCCAGCCAGGGAGACTTCGCCGCGCACCTGCGGGTGCTCGCCGACCTCGGCGCCGACGGCCGCGAGGTACGGACGCCTGAGGACCTCGCCGACCTCGACGCGCTCGTCATCCCCGGCGGCGAGAGCACGACGATCAGCAAGGCGATCGAGCGCGACGGCCTCGAGGCGCCGATTCGGGCCCACTTCGATGCCGGAAAGCCGATCCTCGGCACCTGCGCGGGGATGATCGTCTGCGACCGCGAGCACCTCGGGCTGATCGACGCGACCGCCCGCCGGAACGCCTTCGGGCGGCAGCTGCAGAGCTTCGAGGCCGACCTCGAGTTCGAGCCGGCGTCGGGGATCGGCCCGGACCCGATTCGAGCCGCGTTCATCCGCGCCCCCTGGATCGAGTCGCACGGCGCCGGCGTCGAGGTCCTCGCCGCCTGGGACGGTCATCCGGTCGCGATCCGCGAGGGCAACGTGCTCGTCTGCTCCTTCCACCCGGAGCTGGCGGGCGACTCGCGGGTGCACGCACTGCTGATGGCGATGGCGACGGCGGCGCGCGAGCGCGTCGCGGAGGAGGCGGGATGAAGGATCCGAGGATCGACGGACTGGCGCGGGTGATCGTCAACTACTCGCTCGAGCTCGGCGACGGGCAGAGCTTCTTCATCTCGAGCGGGGTCGCCGCCGAGCCGCTCGTCCAGGCGCTCTACGAGGAGGCGCTGCGTGCCGGCGCCAACCCGGTGCTCGACCTCTCGCTCGAGGGGACGCAGTCGGCGTTCTACGAGCTCGCCGGCGACGCCCAGATCGACTGGGTCCCGCCGACGCAGCAGTGGGCGTTCAACGAGGCGGACGCGCGGATGCGGGTCCTCTCCGACACGAACGTCCGCGAGCTCTCGAACGTCGCGCCGGAGAAGCAGACGCGGCGCCAGAAGGCGATGCACCCGTACATGCAGAAGATGATGGAGCGGAGCGCCGCCGGCGATCTGCGCTGGAACGTGACGCTGTTCCCGACCAACGCCTACGCGGCCGCGGCGGGGATGAGCTTGCGCGAGTACGAGGACTTCTACTACCGCGCCTGCCTCTGCGACCAGCCCGATCCGGTCGCCGCCTGGAAAGCCGCCGCCGCCGAGACCTACCGGCTCGCCGAGTGGATCGAGGGTCGCGACGAGGTCCACATCGAGGGCCCGGGTACCGATCTTCGGATGAGCGTCGCGGGCCGCACGTTCAAGCCCGCCGACGGCAAGTACAACATGCCCGACGGCGAGTTCTTCACCGGCCCGGTCGAGGACTCGGCGGAGGGCGAGATCAGCTTCCACCTGCCGGCCACCTACGCTGGCCGCGAGGTCGCCGGTGTCCGCTTCCGCTTCGCGGACGGCAAGGTCGTCGACGCGTCGGCCGACCGCGGCGAGGAGTTCCTGATCGAGATGCTCGACACCGACGACGGCGCCCGCCGCCTCGGCGAGCTCGGGATCGGCACCAACTTCGGGATCAGCGCCGGCACCGGCGAGATCCTCCTCGACGAGAAGATCGGCGGCACCGTCCACCTCGCCGTCGGCGAGAGCTACCCCGAGACCGGCGGCGTCAACGAGTCGGCGATCCACTGGGACATGATCTGCGACCTCCGCCAGGGCGGCAGCATCACCGTCGACGGCGAGCTGCTCCAGCGCGACGGCAAGTTCGTCGTCTAGGCGACCGCCCGCTCTGAATCCTCCGCTGTGCGGCGTCGTCGCCCAGGCGGTTGGAGTGAAGGGCTGAGAGGGAGCCCGGTGGAGCTTCGGGCCGCTGCGAGATGCAGTGGGCGTGATTGGCCCCGAATGGTGGAGTTATCCCGCCCACTGGGGGCCGGCGCTTACATGCGCCAGTGATCGTGATTTGGGTCATATACGACACCCAATCCCGATCGGCGCGCGGGATGCTCCCCTTCACTGCCCCGATCGCCGCCCGCCGGCTGAGCTCGTCCCCACCGCAACTTTCACCGAAGCGCGCTGTTTCAACGCGCAGGATCCCTCGAACACCTTGCACCGTGGAACGCTTGCGGGAGCTTCCCAGCGATTGCAAAAGGTGTCCGGGGGTGACACGACGCGACCGGACCTCCGTCCCCCCGTAGGTTCGGTCGTCGTCGTTGTCGGAGCATTGCGGATCGGCCGCGGGCATGCGCCGGTTCTAAGATCACGGCATGTCCGGTCACTCCAAGTGGGCGTCGATCAAGCACAAGAAGGCGGCCACCGACGCGAAGCGCGGGAAGCTGTTCACCAAGCTCGCCCGCGCGATCACCGTCGCGGCCCGTGAGGGCGGGGGGGACCCGGAGGCCAACGCGACCCTGGCGACCGCGGTCCAGAAGGCTCGCGACCAGTCGATGCCGAAGGACAACATCCAGCGCGCGATCGACCGCGGCACCGGTGAGGGCTCCGACGGCGTCGCGATCGAGCGGATCCTCTACGAGGGCTACGGACCCGGCGGGGTCGCGATCCTCGTCGAGGCGCTGAGCGACAACCGCAACCGGACCGGGGCCGAGATCCGCCACGCCTTCGACCGTCACGGCGGCGGCCTCGGCGAGCCGAACTCGGTCGCCTGGAACTTCGAGAAGCGCGGCGTGATCCTCGTCGACGGCGGCCGCTACGACGAGGACGACCTGATCGTCGCGATCGACGCCGGCGCCGAGGACGTGGTCGACGACGACGGGACGTTCCGCATCCTCACCGCGCCGGGCGAGCTCGCCGCGGTCCGCGCCGCGCTCGACGAGGCCGGCGTCGAGATCGTCTCCTCCGACATCGCGATGGACCCGAAGAACACGGTGGCGGTCGAGGAGGGCCAGGCGAAGACCCTGCTGAACCTGATCGAGGCGCTCGAGGAGCACGACGACGTCGATGCCGTCCACGCGAACTTCGACATCAGCGAAGAAGTGATGGAGCGGGCGTTGGCGTAGCTTCCGCGCGCGGCCGGCCCCTTCCGGAAGGCATCCGACCACCGGGCGAGAATCTTCCACCATGCGGATCGTGATGGGCATCGATCCCGGCATCGCCAACACCGGCTTCGGTGTCGTCAGGGTGGCCGGCTCGCGGATGACCGCGATCGACGGCGGGACCGTCGAGGTCGCCGCTGACGCCGCCGTCGAGCAGCGGCTGCGGAAGATCCACGAGTCGGTCTGCGAGCTGATCGAGTGGCACGAGCCCGAGTCGGTCGCGCTCGAGAGCATCTACTTCGGCAAGAACGTTCGCTCGGCGATCGGGGTCGGGCAGGCGCGCGGCGTCGTCATGCTGGCCGCCGCCGCGCGCGAGATCCCCTGCTTCGACTACACGCCGCAGGCGGTCAAGCTCGCCGTCTGCGGGACCGGGGCCGCCGCCAAGGACCAGGTCAAGCACATGGTCGGCGCGCTGCTCAGCCTCCCGGTCGAGCCGCCGTCGGATCATGCCGCCGACGCCCTCGCCGTCGCTGTCTGCCATGCCTCCCATGCCCGCCACGACCAGGCCGCGGAGGCGGTCGCGGCGGGATGATCGCCGCGGTCAGCGGCGAGGTCATCTCGCGACGCGGCGACCACGTCGTCATCGATGCTGCCGGGGTCGGCTACCGCCTCGCCGTCTCCGCCGAGACGCTGCGGACCGTGCCGGCGGTCGGTGAGCGGGTCTCGCTCCACGCCCACCTGATCCCGCGGGACGATGCGCTCGCGCTCTACGGCTTTGCGACCGAGGACGAGCGCGAGCTCTTCCTGGCCCTGATCTCGGTGTCCGGGGTGGGGCCGAAGGTGGCGATGGCGGTGCTCTCGGGAGGATCGACGGGCGAGCTGCTGCGCGCGCTCGCCAGCGGCGACGCGAAGCGCTTCCAGGCCGTTCCCGGGATCGGCAAGCGGACCGCGGAGCGGATCATCGTCGAGCTCCGCGAGAAGATCGCCGGCGAGCTCGACGAGGGCGTCGCCCCGGTCGCCGGCGAGGGCGGGGCCCGGGAGGAGGCTCGCGAGGGCCTGATCGGGCTCGGCTACACGCCGCTCGAGGCGGAGCGCCTGCTCGGGTCGGCGAGCGGCGAGAGCGCCGAGGAGCTCGTCGCCGCGGCGCTCCGCAACGCTCGCGCCGCCGCGTAGGCGAAGCTGTGCGGTGACGATGGCGATCGAGCGGATTCCACTCAACGAGGCGGCGATCGCGGCCGACGGCGAGCCGCGGATCGCCGATGCGCGCCAGGAGCATGGGGAGGAGGAGCTCGATCGCAATCTGCGGCCGTCGCGGCTCGCCGAGTTCGTCAACCAGCGTCAGGTCACCGATCAGCTCGGCGTCTTCATCGAGGCGGCGCGGCGGCGCGAGGAGCCGCTCGACCACGTCCTCCTCGCCGGGCCGCCCGGCCTCGGCAAGACCTCGCTCGCGCACATCATCGCCGCCGAGCTCGGCGTTCCGATGGTCCAGACGGCCGGCCCGGCGCTGGAGCGCAAGGCCGACGTCGCCAGCTTCCTGACGACCCTCGAGCCGGGCACGGTCTTCTTCATCGACGAGATCCACCGCCTCAACCGGGCGATCGAGGAGACGCTCTATCCGGCGATGGAGGACCGCCGGCTGCCGGTCGTGCTCGGCCAGGGCGCCGGCGCCCGCACGGTCACCCTCGACCTGCCGGCGTTCACGCTCGTCGGCGCGACCACCCGGGCGGGCCTGCTGACGACTCCGCTCCGCGACCGGTTCGGCGTCAGCCACCGGCTCGAGCACTACGAGCCCGCCGACCTGGCGCTGATCGTCGAGCGCTCGGCCGGGATCCTCGGCGTCACGATCGAGCCCGGCGGCACGACCGCGATCGCCGGCCGCTCGCGCGGCACACCGCGCGTTGCCAACCGGCTGCTCAAACGGGTCCGCGACTACGCCGAGGTGCACGGCAACGGCGTGATCAGCGCCGAGATCGCCGCCTCGGGGCTGGCGATGCTCGAGGTCGATGAGGGCGGCCTCGACCGCCACGACCGGGTGATCCTCGAGACGATCACCGGCAAGTTCTCCGGCGGCCCGGTCGGGCTCTCGACCCTGGCCGCGGCGGTCGACGAGGAGCCGGACACGATCGAGGACGTCTACGAGCCCTACCTGCTCCAGCAGGGGCTGATCAAGCGGACCCCGCGCGGCCGCGTCGTCACCGAGCGCGGCTACGGCCACCTCGGCCTGCCGGTCCCAGAGGGTCTCCCGAGCCTGTTCTGAGCGGGCCACGCGGGCGAGGCCGGCGGCCACTGATCGGGATTCGGTTCGCATAGGACCCCCAATCCCGATCGGTACCTCTGCCCGGGGCGAAGAAGGCATTGAACGGGGGAGCGGCGGCGACTGCTGAAGGCGGGCCGGGAAGCGCACGGCGGGCGCTCCACCCGAACCCCGCCGCGAAGCGGCGGGGCGCCCGACGGGCGCTTGCCGGCCCGCCCCCGCCCCCGCCAAGTCGAACACACCGATTCAATAGCCTTCCGAGCGTGCCCTTCTTCATCTGCCCCAACTGCGGCAACCGCGTCCAGAGCGGCGAGCGGACAGCCGGATTGTCGAGCCGGCCGAAGGGCTGTCCGAAGTGCGGGTTCGGGTTCCTGTTCGAGCTGCTCGACGACTACTACCCGGCGCCCGATGCGGCTTTCTTCACCTGCGACGGCAAGGGCCGCGTGCTCGACGTCGGCCGGGGCGGATTCGAGCTGACCGGGCTCAAGGACGAGGCCGTGATCGGGCGTCCGGTCAAGGACGTGCTCGGCCTCGAGTGGATCGATGCCGGCGACGGCGGCGAGGAGGCCGACAGCGACAACAACGGAGTCGCCGATCCGATCGAGACGACGCTCGAGTGGGGGGTCCGCTCGCTCGGCAAGCGGGTCGCGGTGCACGCCGAGGGCGACCTGCCGGCGAAGGCGGTCGCGGACGTCTTTCCCGCCTACGATGACGACGGCGGAATGCTGCTCGTCCTCACGCCGGAGTAGCGGCGGGCAACAGCCCCCGTCCTGAGTACGCTGCGCCAACGCATGGGCTCTCGCCGCACGAACATCACGATCATCGCGCTGATCCTGCTGCTGCTGGCCGGCTCGATCCTCGTGATCGTGACGAAGCCGACGAAGCTCGGCCTCGACCTCAGCGGCGGCACCCAGCTCATCTACCAGGGCGAGCCGAGCGCCGAGAACCCGACCGTCGACCAGGAGGACATCGACCGGGCGATCGAGATCATCCGCGACCGCGTCGACGCCCTCGGCGTCTCCGAGCCCGAGATCGCGCCACTGGGGACCGACCAGATCCAGATCAGCCTCCCGAACGTCCAGGACACGCAACGCGCCATCGACCAGGTCGGCGACACCGCGAAGCTCTACTTCTACGACCTCGAGCCGAACGTCGTCCCGCTCGACCCGAAGACCGAGGAGGTGACGCCGACCAACCTCAACCAGCAGGCGACGACGAGCCTCTACGACGCGGTCAAGCTCGGCTCCGAGCAGAACACGAAGTGCAACGACGTCTGCACGACGACCGGGCCCGAGCTCTACCTGTTCGAGAAGAAGAGCCGCCAGTACGTCGCCGGGCCGGAGACGAGCGAGCGCGACCTGTTCTCGATCGACGCCGCCAAGGCGGTGCCGAAGGACAACCGGAAGACCTTCTCGGTCCCGCAGGGGACGATCGTCGTCCAGGACCAGCAGGACGACCCGAACGCCACTCCGCGCTACTTCGTCCTCAAGGACAAGCCGCAGCTCAGCGGCGACGACATCACCAACCCCGAGCAGAACTTCGACCAGAACAACCAGCCGAACGTCACCTTCGACTTCACCGACCAGGGCCGGGTCGCGTTCCAGAACATCACCCGGCGGATCGCCCAGCGCGGCCAGGAGTCGCTCGGGCCGCCGTACTCGTTCGCGATCGTCCTCGACCAGAAGATCGTCTCGCGGCCGGTCATCGACTACCAGGAGAACCCGGACGGGATCGACGGTCGCACCGGCGCCCAGATCTCCGGCGGCTTCACGATCCAGCAGGCCCAGGATCTCGCGACGTTCCTGAAGATCGGCGCGCTGCCGGTCAACCTGAAGCTGGTCAGCCAGAGCACGGTGACGGCGACGCTCGGCCAGCAGGCGCTCGACGAGGGCCTCAAGGCGGGCCTGATCGGCCTCCTGCTCGTCTCGATCTTCTTCCTCGCCTACTACCGCTTCCTCGGCGCGATCGCGATCCTCGGCCTCGTCGTCTACGCGATCTTCTTCCTGGCGATCATGAAGCTGATCCCGATCACGCTGACGCTGCCGGGCATCGCCGGGCTGATCCTGACGATCGGCGTCGCGGCGGACTCGAACGTCGTCATATTCGAGCGAATAAAGGAGGAGGCCCGCAAGGGCCACTCGATGATCTCGTCGATCACGACGGGCTACAAGCGCGGGATCGGGACGATCATCGACGCGAACGTGATCACGCTGCTGACCGCGTTCATCCTCTTCGGGCTCGCGACGGCCGGCGTCAAGGGCTTCGCCTTCACGCTCGGGGTCGGGACGATCGTCTCGCTGCTGACCGCGGTCGTCTTCACGCGGGCGGTGCTCGGACTGCTCGGGCGCAGCAAGATCCTCCGCTCGCCCGCCTTCCTCGGCGCCGGCGAGCAGCGGGTCCGCTGGCACTTCAACTTCGCCGGCGCCAGCCGCTGGTTCTTCTCGATCTCCGGCGTCATCCTCGTCATCGGGGCGCTCTCGTTCGCGACCAACCAGCTCAACTTCGGGATCGACTTCGAGTCGGGGACGAAGATCCAGACGGCGCTGGCGCAGGACGCCAGCGTCGACGACGTCCGCAACGCCCTCAGCGACGCCGGCGTGGCCGACGTCGAGGCGGTCAAGGTCCAGTCCGTCGAGAACCCCGACTTCGGCCAGAACGTCTTCCAGATCCAGGGCACGATCCCGCCCGACGAGATCGGCGCCGTCCAGCGCCAGCTCGACAGCTCGTTCGGCTTCGAGGGCGGCCGCGACGGCGGCTTCGAGAGTCAGTCGGTCGGGCCGACGTTCGGCCAGCAGATCGCCCGCAGCGCCGGCTACGCGATCGCCTTCTCGCTGCTTCTGATCGCCGCCTACGTCGCGTTCCGGTTCGAGCCGAAGTACGCGATCCCGGTGATGATCGCCGTGATCCACGACATCCTGATCACCGCGGGCGTCTACTCGATCGTCGGAAGGGAGGTAACGAGCGGCACCGTCGCCGCTTTCCTGACGATTCTCGGGTACTCGCTCTACGACACGATCATCGTCTTCGACAGGGTGCGAGAGAACGTGCCGCGGTTGCCCCGCGCGACGTTCTCGCAGATCGCCAACCGCTCGCTCAGCGAGGTCCTGACGCGATCGCTGATCACGGGCCTTTCAACCGTCTTCCTGATCGGCGTGATCCTGATCTTCGGCGGCGAGACCCTGCGCGACTTCGCCTTCGCGATGATGATCGGCGTGCTGTCCGGGACCTACTCGTCGATCTTCATCGCATCGCCGGTGCTGATCGCCTGGAAGGAGCGCGAGCCCGCGTACCAGGCCCGGGCGGCGCGGATCGCCGAGCAGATGGGTTACGTGCCGCCGTTCCCCGAGGACAACGAGGTCGCGCTCGTCGGCGGCGAGCCCGAGCGCGAGCCCGCGAAGGGCTCCGCCGCCGTCGGCGATGGCGGCGACGGCGACGGTGGCGATGGCGGCGCCGCCGTGGAGGAGGAACGGCCGCGAGCGCCGGTCGCCACCGCTCCGGCCGGCGAAGGCAACGGCGCCGAGCCGGACGCCTCCGAGGCGGAGATGACCGAGCGCGAGCGCCGGATGGCGGCGCGGCGCCGGCGCCAGGCATCGCAGAAGCGCAAGCACGGAAGGAATCGCTGATGGCCCTGCTCGTCTGGATCACCCTCGGCGTCGCCCTCTGGCACTTCACCGTCTTCATTCCCGACAAGTTCGTCGGCGGGATCATCGGCGCGTTCCTCGCCGCGATCGCCGGCGCGCTGGTCAGCGGCGCGCTGCTGCAGATCGCGCAGGACAAGAGCCTCGGCGAGACCGACGTGGCGACCTTCCTGGCCGCGGTCCCGGGCTGTCTGATCGCGCTCGCGATCACCTACGCGATCGGCGCCCGGGACCCCAGTCGCCACCCGGTTCACTATGGAGATGCCTAGAACCACCCCGTAAAGAGGGGCTTTGCGACCTGGTTCCGTCCTCGGGCGCTGCGAGCCTCACGGGCGTGAGCGCGAGTCCCGTCCCAACCCGATTCAGCGCCCGCCCCTACGACTACGCGGAGGCGCGCCTGATCGCCGACGAGCTCGGGCTCGCCGACCCGGTCGCGATCGCGCTCGTCCGACGCGGCCACCGGACGGTCGCGGGGGCGCGGGAGTTCCTCGCGGCTGCCGAGAGCCATGAGCCGGAGCTGTTCGACGGGATCGACGCGGCGGTCCGGCGGATCCTCGCGGCGATCGAGGCCGGACAGCGGATCACCGTCCACGGCGACTACGACGTCGACGGGATCTGCTCGACCGCGATCATGGTCGCAGCGCTGCGGCGCGCCGGCGCCGAGTGCGACTGGCTGATCCCGGATCGTCTCGCCGACGGCTACGGACTCGGCCCGGCCTCGATGGAGGCGCTCGAGGAGCGCCGGAGCGGTCTGCTGGTGACTGTCGACTGCGGAATCGCCTCGCCCGCCGAGGTCGCAGCCATCGAGGCGGCCGGGATCGCGGTCGTCGTCACCGACCACCACCAACCCGGCGAGGCGCTGCCCGATTGCCCGATCGTCCACCCGCAGGTCAGCGGCTACCCGTTCGAGATGCTCTGCGGGGCCGGGGTCGCCGCCAAGCTCGCCCAGGCGCTCGAGCGCTCGGCCGGCGAGCCGGAGGCGCCGATCCGCGACCTCGACCTCGTCGCGCTGGCGACCGTCGCCGACCTCGTGCCGCTGGTCGGTGAGAACCGCTCGCTCGTCCGCCGCGGACTCGAGCAGATCCGGCGCTCGCCGCGACCGGGCATCGCGGCGCTGATGGAGGCCGCCCGCGTCGAGGCGGAGCTGATCGACGAGGGCGACATCGCCTTCCGGCTCGGGCCGCGGCTCAACGCCGCGGGGCGCCTCTACCGCGCCGATGCCGGCGTCGAGCTGATGCTGACCGACGACGCGGCGCGGGCCGGGGCGATCGCTTCCGAGCTCGACGCCGCCAACCACGAGCGGCGGGAGACCGAGCGCCAGGTGGCGGCCGCTGCCGAGGCGGCGCTTCGCGAGCTCTCCGAGGAGCTCCGTGATGGAGCGGCGATCGTCGTCGCCGGCGAGGGCTGGCATCCGGGGGTCGTCGGGATCGTCGCCTCGCGGCTCGTCGAGCGGCACGGCAAGCCGGCGATCGTCCTCGCGGTCGAGCCGGGCGGGCGGGCGAAGGGCTCGGGACGCAGCATCGAGGGCTTCGACCTGCTCGCGGCACTCGACGCCTGCGCCGCCCATCTGGACCGCTACGGCGGTCATCGCGCCGCCGCCGGAGTCGAGCTGCAGGCAAGCGGGATCGACGCCTTCCGCGACGCGTTCGTCGCTCATGCCGGCTCGGTCGAACCTTCGACCGAGCCGCGCGAGGCCGAGCTCGTCGACGCATTCGTCGGCGCCGAGTCCCTCGACCTCGACATCGCCGAGCAGCTCGCGACCCTGGCCCCGTTCGGGCAGGGCAACCCGGGCATCAAGCTGCTCGTCCCCGGCGCCCGGGTCGGGGACGTGCGGCCGATGGGAGAGGAGGGCAAGCACGCCCGCTTCAACCTCCGGACCGGCACCCTCTCGGCGCGAGGGGTCGCGTTCAATGCCAACGGCAAGCTGGCCGCCGCCGAGCGCGAGCCGCACGACATCGCCGTCCGGCTCGAGGTCAACCACTGGAACGGCGCAGTCGAGCCGCGGGCGGTCCTCGCCGACGCGTTCGCCCGCGAGCCGTCGCCCGATGGCGGCGAGAGCCACGGCCACCGTTGCGCGGCAGCGCCCGACGAGCTCTGGTGGGGACGGTTCGCGGCCGAGCTCGAGCGCGAGCCGGCGGCCGCCGCGGCGAACGGCTCCCGCGAGGGCGAGGAACGCCGCGTCCTCGACGCCCGCGGCGCGTCCGCGGTGGCGCGGATCGCCGAGCTGGTGTCGAGCGGCGAGCGGGTGGTCGTCGTCACCGCCGACGGCGGGCGGCGTTCGGCGCTGGCGGAGCCCGGGGCCGTCGCCGGCGCGGCCGGTCCCGCCTGCACCTGCCTGCGCTGCCCGGAAGGCGAGCTGACCCGCCTCGCCGCCGTCGAGGACTGCAACCTGATCGTGACCGACTGGCAGTCGCTGGCGGCGGCGCCGTTCGCGGCCGCCGGCTTTCAGCACCTCGTCCTCGTCGACCCGCCGAGCGGCGCCGAGTGGGAGCGGGCGGCGCTGCGCTCGAGCGGGGCAGGCTTCGCGCACCGCTGCTGGGGGTCGAGCGCCGAGCTCGCGGAGATGTGCTGGGACGCCGAGTGGGACCTCCGCGGCCCGCTCGCCGACGTCTACCGGTCGCTGCTCGCCGCCGAGCTCAGCGACGAGCCGCTCCGCAAGGCGCTCGTCGGCACCGCCCGCTACGGCCGCTCCGCGGAAGCGGCGGCGCGTTCGGTCCGGGTCCTCCGTGAGCTCGGGATCGTCAGCGGCTGCGATGACGGCGATGCCCGCTCGTTACGGGTCGTATCCTCGGAGAAGACGAAATTGGAGCTTTCCGCCGCCTTCCGGGCGTATTCGGAGATCCATCAGGAGGGCCTGAGATACCTGCAGAGCCGAAGAGCGGAGCCCTGACGGGCACTGGAGCCGACGCCGAAGGCGTCGCAGCCGCCCCTGCCGTTGACGAGCCCGGCCGGATCCGGGTCGGGGTCGAAGAGGGCCCGGCCGCGCCCGCTCCGGTCGACGCGATCACCCGCGATCTGACCGATTTCGAGCGTGAGCTGCTCGGCGATCTGCTGGCGGTGATCGGCGAGCACGATCCCGGCAACGGGGCCGCCGTCGACCGGCACGAGGTCGAGCGTGCGTTCGTGTTCGCGTGCGAGCGCCACGCCGACCAGCGGCGCCGCTCCGGCGAGGACTTCATCAACCACCCGGTCGAGGTCGCGAAGATCTGCGCCGGCCTGCGGCTCGACACCGAGACGCTCTGTGCCGCGCTCCTCCACGACACCGTCGAGGACACCAGCGCCAGCCTGACCGAGGTCGCCAACGGCTTCGGCCAGCAGGTCGCCCATCTCGTCGACGGGGTCACGAAGCTGACCGGGATCACCTTCGCGAGCCGCGACGAGAGCCAGGCGGAGAATTACCGGAAGATGATGGTCGCGATGGCCGCCGACGTGCGGGTCATCCTGATCAAGCTCGCCGACCGCCTCCACAACATGCGGACGCTCGGCGCGATGCCGAAGCAGAAGCAGCTCGCGAAGGCGCGCGAGACGCTCGAGATCTACGCGCCGCTCGCGCACCGCCTCGGGATCCACGCGATCAAGTGGGAGCTCGAGGACCTCGCGTTCCAGGTCCTGCACCCGCGCAAGTACGACGAGATCAAGCAGCTGGTCGGCCAGCAGCGCGACGAGCGGGGCCGTTACGTGGCCGAGGCGGGCGAGTTCCTGAGCAAGGAGCTGGCGACGGTCGGGATCGACGCAGAGATCTCGGGCCGCGCCAAGCACTTCTACTCGATCTACACGAAGATGACCAAGAAGGGTCGCGAGTTCAACGAGATCTACGACCTGACCGCGATGCGGGTCATCGTCGACTCGGTCAAGGACTGCTACGGCGCGATCGGGGTGATCCACGCGCTCTGGAAGCCGCTGCCGGGCCGCTTCAAGGACTTCATCGCGACCCCGAAGATGAACCTGTACCAGACGCTGCACACGACGGTGATCGGGCCGCAGGGCCAGCCGCTGGAGATCCAGGTGCGGACGGCGGAGATGCACGAGCTCGCCGAGTACGGCGTCGCCGCGCACGTCATCTACAAGGAGGGGCCGGGCGGCAAGGACCCGGAGCGGGACAAGATGACCTGGCTGCGGCACCTGCTCGATGCCGAGGGTGAGGGCGACCCCGAGGAGTTCCTGGAGGCGCTCAAGGTCGACCTGTTCGAGGACGAGGTCTTCGTGTTCACGCCGAAGGGCGAGATCAAGAACCTCTCGGCGGGCTCGACGCCGCTCGACTTCGCCTACGCCGTCCACACCGACGTCGGCCACCGCTGCGTCGGCGCCAAGGTCAACGGCAAGATCGTGCCCCTCCACTACACGCTGCGGAGCGGCGACATCGTCGAGATCCTCACCGCCAAGCGCGAGCGGGGACCGTCACGCGACTGGCTCGGCCTCGTCCGGACGAGCCGCGCCCGCAACAAGATCCGCGCCTTCCTGAAGTCGGAGCGGCGCGAGGACGCCGAGCGGAAGGGCCGCGAGCAGCTCTCCGAGGCGCTCCGCAAGCGCGGGCTGCCGCCGCAGAAGCTCGGGGGCTCACCGCTGCTCGTCGACGTGATCCGCGAGGTCGGGTTCCGCAAGGCCGACGACTTCTACGTCGCGCTCGGCCAGGGCAAGATCAACACGAAGACGGTCGTCAACAAGGTCATGCAGCGGCTCAAGCAGGGCCAGGGCGTCGCCGAGGACGACGCCCCCCGCAGCGACGGCGTCCTGCAGGGCCGCGACGCCCGCGAGCGCCACCATCAGGAGGCCACCGACTACGGCATCGAGGTCGAAGGCGTCGACGACGTGATGGTCCGGCTCGCCAAGTGCTGCCGCCCGGTCCCCGGCGACCGGATCGTCGGCTACGTCTCGCTCGGCCGCGGGATCACGATCCATCGCGAGGACTGCAAGAACGTCTCGGCGCTGATGAAGTCGCCCGATCGCTTCACGCCGGTGAGCTGGGCGGGCGACAACAGCACCTCCTACCGGGTCGAGATCGCGATCGATGCCTATGACCGGACCCGCCTGCTCGAAGACCTCTCGCGGACCTTCTCCGAGACGGGCGTGAACATCATCGAGGCTCGCTGCAACACCAAGTACCCGATGGTCCAGAACCGCTTCGTCGTCGAGGTCGGCGACGCCGATCAGCTGAAGACGGCGATCTCCCGCCTGCGCCAGATCGATCAGGTCTTCGACGCCTATCGAATAACACCCTGACGGACTGAGGGGCGGCGGCTCGGCGTCATCGGCGGGCTCGCGGCCCAAGGCCGCGTCGCTCACCTCTACCTTGATCCGGCGGCCCTCAGCCTCGTCAGGTCGCCATTCGGATCAACCCCCTCTCAGCCGAGTCCCGCCGGCGCTACCCCAGCTCGGTGCGGATCGCCTCGGCGGTCGCGGCCACGTGGGCCTCGCCCTCGTAGGGATTGCGGGGCCAGAAGAAGCCGCGGAGGCCGTCCTTGCGGTTGCGGGGGACGATGTGGACGTGGAGGTGGGGGACGCTCTGGCTGACCCGGTTGTTGAGGGCCACGAAGGTGCCCTCCGAGCCCATCGCCCGGCGGACGGCGCCGGCGATCCGCCGCGCCTCGGCGAAGAGTGGCTCGACGAGGGCGGGAGGGAGGTCCTCGATCGTCTCGTGGTGCTCGCGGGGGATCAGGAGGACGTGGCCGGGGAAGAGCGGCCGGTGGTCGAGGAAGGCGACGGTGTGCTCGCCGGCATCGACGATCGCGGCGTCGCCGTCGCCGGCGGCCACCGCGCAGAAGGCGCAGTCGGGGTCGGCGGTCGGAGCGGCCATCTATCCCTAGGAGACGAAGCGGATCGCTGCCGGATCGACGGCGAGGTCGAGCTCGCCGTGGAGGCCGATCGGGTCGCCGTCGAGCTGGACAGGGAACTGCCGCCAGCCGCCGGCCTCGTCCCGCGAGGCGGACTCGATGCGCGCCTCGGTGATCCCGTCGAAGACGTCGACTCGCCGGTGGCTCCCGACGGTGGCGTTGCGACCGAGCGCGCGGCGGGCGATGAACGGCACGTCGCGCTGGGTCGCGCGGTGGAGCACCGCGAGCGAGATCCTCCCGTCGTCGATCCTGACCTCCTTCGAGATCCGGATCGCGCGCGACGA
>Ga0207657_10001010_pt1 | contig 29952 bp, 35 predicted proteins | sample KBSC33metaG_FD_184316 | JGI IMG/M metagenome (GOLD analysis project Ga0207657, IMG submission 184316) | Corn rhizosphere microbial communities from Kellogg Biological Station, Michigan, USA - KBS C3-3 metaG (SPAdes) (version 2) | ecosystem: Host-associated > Plants > Roots > Rhizosphere > Soil ...
CGCGGTGCGCGTCGAGCAGGTGGTCGTAGGGGAGGTAGGAGTCGGCGCCGAGCACGAGGAGCGTCGGGACGCGGACGTCGGAGAACGAGGGCGGTGAGGTCGCCATCTCGCTGTAGGCGGTGACGACGGCTGCCTGCGTGTACCGGTAACGCCAGCCGTCGTCCTCGACCATGTGATCGCGCAGCTCGGCTTCCACGAGCGAGCGCGGCGCGTCGTGGAGCTGGCTCTCCTCGTAGCGGCGGTCGATCGCGGCCGCAAAGCTCTCGTACACCCGCTCCCGGCGGGCATTCTCGGCCGCCCAGAGGGCGACGTGGGGCGGGAGTAGGATCGCCGGGTCGAGGAGGACGAGCCGCTCGACGGTGCCGGGATGTCGCGCGGCGTGCTCGAACGCGATCCGCGCGCCGAACGAGTGGCCGAGCCAGAGCCGGGCTCCGCCGGCGGAGTCCTCGACGGCGTCGATGTGGTCGTCCAGTCGCCACGGGGGCTCGCGCGGTGAGTCGCCGTGGCCGAGCAGGTCCGGTGCGACGACCCGGTACGCCGGTGCGAGCCGGGCGGCAAGAGGCTCGAAGTGGCGGCCGCTGCTCGTGACGCCGTGGAGGCAGGCGACGGGCGGAGCGTCGTCGTCGCCCCACGTGTGGACGTGGAGCCGACTCACGCGAGCTGTCCTCGTCCTCGCCCTCGATCTCGCCCGCGCGCGCGTGGCGGCTGCTTGCCGGTGCCGCATCCGCTCCTGCTCGCAGGCCGGTGGTCCGCGCCCCCCCAAGGGGGAGCGAGGCCCCCTGGAGTCACGCTATCGGCCGAACCGTCACGTGTCTGTGCCGGCTTCGTGCCGGATGTGTGACCGGATGCTCGGAATGCCGCGGCGTTGCCTCGGCGAGCGCGGACGCGCCCAGCGCGGCGGACAGCCCGCCGGCAGCACGGCGAGCTGCGCCGGCCCCTCACGTGTCGGCGCGAAGCGTCTCGAGCGACTCGGGCACCATCTCGGTGCGGCGGGTGCTCGAGTCCTTGACGAGCGACCAGATCACGACACCGTCCGCGTCGATGAGGAACGTGCCACGAATCGGCGCGCCGTTCTCCTCGTTGAAGACGCCGTAGCGCTTGGCCGTGGCCCCGTGCGACCAGAAGTCCGAGGCGAACGTGTACTCCGCGCCGAGCTCCTGCTTCCAGGCCTGGCGCGCGGCGGAGGCGTCGCACGAGACGAACACGATCTCGGTGTTCGCATTGCGGAACGATGCGAGGTTTTCCTGGAGATCCTGCGCCTCCTCGGTACACACCGCCGTGAACGCGAAGGGATGAAAGACGAGGAGCACGTTGGAGCGCCCGAGGTAGTTCGACAGCTGCACGCGCGGTCGTCCCGAGATCTCCTCGAGATCGAACTCCGGAGCCTTGTCACCCGTGCTGATCGTCATGCGCCGTCTCCGCCTCCTCGCCGTTCGAGGACGGAACATAGTACGCCCGCCCTCGCAGTCCCTCGGGGAGGTGGTCGAGACCGGCCCGGCCGGGATCGTCGTGCGGTGACACGTAGCCCTCGCCGTGCCCGCGCGCGGCCGAGCCGCGGTAGTGGGCGTCGCGCAGCATGGCTGGTGGAGGCGCGATTCCTTCTCGGCGAACGTCCGCCCGGGCCTGCCAGATTGCCCGGGCCGACGCGTTCGACTTCGGCGCGCGGGCGACGTAGATCGCCGCCTGGGCGAGATTGAGCTGCGCCTCCGGGAGGCCGACGTGCTCGACCGCCTGCGCGGCCGCGACCGCGACGAGAAGGGCACGCGGATCGGCGTTTCCGACGTCCTCGCTCGCGGCGATCACGATGCGGCGCGCGAGGAAGCGCGGGTCCTCGCCTCCCTCGAGCATCGCTGCGAGGTAGTAGACCGTGGCGTCGGGATCGCTGCCCCGCATCGACTTGATCAACGCCGACGCGAGGTCGTAGTGACGGTCACCGGCCCGGTCGTAGCGCAGCGGCCGCTTCCGCGCGACGTCCTCGACGTGGGCGACCGAGAGCTCCTCGCCGGCCGTCGTCGCCGTCTCCCACGCGAGCTCGAGCGTCTGGAGCGCGGTGCGGGCGTCGCCGCCGGCACGGCGTGCGATCTCTGTGGCGACGTCGGAGGACACGGCCGCGTCGAGCGCCGCGGCGCCGCGCTCGAGCACCTGCAGGAGCTCCTCGGGCGTAAGTGGCTCGAGCTCGATCACGGTGCACCGTGAGAGAAGCGCCTGGTTGACCTCGAAGTACGGGTTCTCGGTCGTCGCGCCGATCAGCGTCACCAGCCCCTCCTCGACGGCATGGAGGACGGAGTCCTGCTGCCGCTTGTCGAAGCGATGGATCTCGTCGATGAAGAGGAGCGTCCGTACGCCGTTGCCGCCTAGCCGGTCGCGCGCGCGGGCGAGCACGGCGCGAACGTCGTCCACCCGGGCCGAGACGGCGGAGAGCTCCTCGAACGCCGCCGACGATGCTTCGGCGACGATCCGGGCGATCGTCGTCTTGCCGACGCCCGGCGGCCCGTGGAGGATCATCGAGGGAGCGCGGCCCTCCTCGATCGCCCGGCGGAGCGCCGTGCCGGGACCGAGGACGTCCGTCTGGCCGACCAGCTCGTCCAGCATGCGCGGTCGGACGCGCTGAGGAAGCGGCGCCACGGCGTGTGCACGCGTCGCTGCCGCGTCGCTGAACAGGTCGCTCACGCGGCCAGTATGCTCACCGCGATGTCGGCGACGGGTGAGGACTACGACACCCCGATCCTCCCGGGGGACGCCCCGAGCGACTACGAGCGATACATCCGGACCGACGAGCTCCTGGCGCTGCAGAAGGGGCCGGAGGAGTGGGTGCACCGCGACGAGCTCCTGTTCCAGGTCGTCCACCAGTCGTCGGAGCTCTGGCTGAAGCTCGCGACGAGCGACGTCGAGGAGGCGACCCGGCTCCTCGAGGAGGGTGACGTCGAGGAGGCAGCGCGCCAGCTCCGGCGCCCGCTCCGCTGCCTGCGCTACGCCACCGACCAGCTCGACATGCTCGAGGAGCTGTCGCCGTGGGAATACCAGGAGATCCGCAAGGTGCTCGGTCACGGCAGCGGCTTCGACTCGCCCGGGTGGCGGACGTTGCGCGTCGCGCTCCCGCGGCTCGGGCAGGCGTTCCACGCTCGTCGCCGGAAGGAAGGGTTGTCGCTCGTCGACCTGTACGTCGGCCGTCGCGACAACGACGCGCTGTTCCGCGTCGCCGAGTCCATGATCGAGGCCGACGAGTGGTGCCAGGCGTGGAGGGTCCGTCACTATCGCGTCGTCGCCCGGGTGATCGGGGACGGTGTCGTCGGGACGCAGGGAACGCCGGTCGAGGTGCTCGGCAGGCTCGTGCAAACCGTGTTCTTCCCGGATCTCTGGGAGGTCCGGAACGAGCTGACGGCGAGGTCGAAGGCCGAGGCATAGGCGGCATGTCCCTCCGCGAGGAGGTCACCGAGCTCCTGCAGGAGCTCATCCGGCTCGACACCGTCAACCCGCCGGGCAACGAAACACGCGCCGCAGAGGTGCTCGAGCGCTATCTCGCGAGGAACGGCGTCGCGACCCGCCGCTTCGCGAAGACATCCGACCGAGCGAACGTCGTGGCGCGGCTCGAGGGCGACGACGGTCCCGGTCTCGTGCTGCTGGCGCACACCGACACGGTGCTCGCCGAGCCGTCGGAGTGGACGCGCGACCCGTGGTCGGGCGATCTCGTCGACGGCGAGGTCTGGGGTCGCGGCGCCCTCGACATGAAGGGCCACGTCGCCGCGGCGGCGGTCGCCTTCGCCTCGCTGGCACGTGAGGCCGTCCGACCCTCAGGCGACGTCGTCCTCGCTCTCACCGCGGACGAGGAGGTGGGTGTCGACTTCGGCGCGTCGTGGCTCGCGCGCGAGCATCCGGACACCGTGCGCGCGGGCTACGGGCTGAACGAGGGCGGCGGCGAGCGCTGCGTCTTCGGTGGGCGCACGTATTACCTGTGCGCGGTCGCGGAGAAAGCGACCGCGCCGTTCAAGCTGCGTCTGCACGGCCGTAGCGGGCACGCGTCCGACCCGCATGCTGCCGACAACGCGCTGCTCAAGGCCGGTCCGGTGCTCGAGGCGCTCGCCCGCCTCGAGCCGCCGCGTCTGCTCATCCCCGAGGTGCGGGCGTTCCTGGACGCGATCCTCGGAGACGTGCCGCCCGTCGAGGAGGCGCTCGACCGCGCCGCCGCTCTCCATCCGCTCGCCGGCCAGCTCGTCGCGCCGCTCCTCGCGGCGACGCTCTCGCCCACGATGATCGAGGCGTCGCGAAAGCGAAACGTGATCCCCGGTTCCTGCGTGATCGAGGTCGACTGCCGATTGCTTCCGGGCCAGGAGCCCGCGGAGATGGAGGCGCTGCTCCGTGCAGGCGTTCCGGGCGACTGGGGGCTGGAGTGGATCGCCGCAGAGCAGGTCGGCGGCACGCGGTCACCGCTCGACACACCGCTCTGGCATGCACTCGAGGCGTGGGTCGAGCGCGTCGAGCCCGGCGCTCGGCTCGCGCCGGTCGTGTGCGCCGGGTTCACCGACAGCCACTATCTGAGGACGCATCTCGGGACGGCGGTGTACGGGTTCTTCCCTCTGCGGGCGATGGATTCGCAGCTGGCGGCGAGCCTCGTCCACTCGGCCGACGAGCGGATCGCGGTCGACGACCTCGAGCTCGGCGTCGACCTCTTCCGGCATGTGGCGACGACGCTCGGAGCGTGAGTGTCGCGAGGATTCGAGGATCGCGCCGCCGACTGGATCCGCTTCGCGCGCGCTGAAGGGCACGACGCGTACTGGGCCTACCGGGACGCATTCTTCGAGCTCCTCCCGCCTCCGCCCGCGAGGGCGCTCGAGGTCGGCTGCGGCGAAGGTCGGGTCACCCGCGATCTTCGTGGTCGCGGCTACGAGGTCACCGGTCTCGACGTTGCGCCGACCCTCGTGGAGGCGGCTCGCGACGCGGACCCGTCCGGGACGTACGTCGTCGGTGACGCTGCCGCGCTCCCGTTCGACGACGCGAGCTTCGACCTGGTGGTGTCGTACAACAGCCTGATCGACGTCGACGACATGCCGGCCGCCGTGACGGAGGCGGGTCGCGTGCTGCGGTCGGGAGGCTGCTTCTGCGCGTGCGTGCCGCACCCGTTCTCGGAGGCGGGCGAGTTCACGAGCAACGACGCCGATGCCGCCTTCATCGTCGAATGCTCGTATCTCCAGGAAGCGGACTACGAGCTCGTCCGTGAGCGCAACGGCATCGTCTTCCACTTCGTGAGTCGCCGTTTTCCGCTCGAGTCGTACGCCCGCGCCCTCGAGGGCGCCGGGCTCGCGATCGAAGCGTTGCGCGAGCCACCGCTCCCTGGCGTCGATCGCCACCGTCGGATGCGCATGCCGCTCTTCCTGCTCTGGCGCACGGTGAAGCTCGAGACCCGCCGCCCCGATTGACCCGGCGTCCGCGGGGGGAGAGACTTCCGGCCGTCGGCGAGGAGGGAGGACAATGCCTTGGGCACGTTCGGCAATTACCAGAACGAGATCTACCTGGCCGGTCTCGGCAACGTCGTGCCCGAGTTGCCTGCCGACCTGACGCGGCTCGAGACGATCGCCGAGGAGCGCATGCCCGCCACGGCGTTCGGCTACGTCGCCGGCTCGGCGGGCTCGGAGGCGACGGCCCGGGCGAACCGGGCGGCGTTCGACGCGTGGAGGCTCGTTCCGCGGATGCTCCGCGACGTCTCGGCGCCCGACCTCGCCGTGACCGTCCTCGGGACGCCGATGCCCGCGCCGGTCGCGCTCGCGCCGGTCGGCGTCCTCGAGATCGTCCATCCCGATGGCGAGGCCGCAGTCGCCCGTGCGGCCGCGGTGCTCGGGGTGCCGCTGGTCGTCAGCACCGCCGCGTCCACGACGCTCGAAGACGTTGCCGCGGCCGGTGGCGACGCGCCCCGGTGGTACCAGCTCTACTGGCCGAAAGACCGTGAGCTGGCGGTCAGCTTCCTCGACCGGGCGGCGGCGTCCGGATACGGCGCGCTCGTCCTCACTCTCGACACGCACGCGATGGGGTGGCGGCCGCGCGACCTCGACAACGCCTTCCTGCCGTTCCTCCGCGCGGTCGGCAACCAGAACTACCTCGCCGATCCCGTCTTCCTCCGCGCGATCGGCGGCGCGGTGAACGACGAGAACCGCCTCGTGGCGCTCCAGCACTGGGCCGCCGTCTTCGGGAACCCGGCGCTCACCTGGGACGACCTCGGCTTCCTGCGGGAGCACTGGAGCCGGCCGATCGCCCTCAAGGGGATTCTTCACCCCGACGATGCCCGGCGTGCGGCCGACACCGGGATGGATGCAGTCGTCGTGTCGAACCACGGGGGCCGGCAGGTCGACGGCGCCGTGGCCGCGCTCGACGCTCTCCCGCCCGTCGTCGAGGCGGTCGGCGACCGCGTCGAGGTGCTGATGGACAGCGGCATCCGATCGGGTACAGATGTCCTCAAGGCGCTCGCGCTCGGCGCCAAGGCGGTGCTGCTGGGCCGTCCCTACGTCTACGGGCTGGGCCTGGCGGGGGAGGAGGGGGTGAGACACGTGCTCCGCTGCCTCCTCGCGGAGCTCGAGCTCAGCCTTGCGCTCTCCGGCGCCGCCCGGGTGGCGGACGTCGACCGCGAGATGCTCGTTCGCTCCGGCTCCTCGTCGGCGCTCGGGTGACGCAAGCGTCTACAGTCGTTCCGGTGGCGACCCGGGGACGTCGCCGCGACTCCGACGCGACCACGATCCAGATGCCGAGAGACGGTTCCAGCGGACGCGCGGGCGAGCTGCTCGAGATCCACGAGGCCGAGGGGGCATTCGAGAGGATCGAGGGATGGCTGCGAGATCGGGGGTTCTTCGCACCAGGCGGGGAGACGCTCGTTGCGGATCTCTATCTCGGCTACGGCCTCTCCGAGACGATTCGCAGAACGGTTGCTGCCGCTCCGACGGAGCCCTGTCCGCTTCCGCTCGCGGCATGCGCCGTCCGCTCGGCGGTCCATGATGTCGAGTATGGCAACGATGGCGAAGACGTCGCGATCGGGCGCTGGCAGCGGACATGGCCCGAGCCCGACCACGCCGCCGCCGTCGAGGCCGTGCGCGCGGCGATCGCACGTGGCGATGTCTATCAGGTCAATCTCGTGCAGCACCTCTCCGCGTCGTTCTCGGGCAGTCCGCGCTCGATCGCCGCCCGGCTCGCCCCTCTGACACAACCGAACGACGCGCCGCTCGGCGACAGCGCGTGGCGGCTGTTCGAGGGAAGCAGCTGGGCGATCGTCTCCGCCTCGCCCGAGCTCTTTCTCTCGAGGAGCGGGGACGTGCTTCGCACGCGGCCCATCAAGGGAACCAGGCCCCTCGGTGGCCGCGAGGACCTCCTCGCATCGGCCAAGGACGCCGCCGAGCACGTCATGATCGTCGACCTCGAGCGCAACGACCTCTCGCGCGTCTGCCTGCCAGGCACCGTCCGCTGGCCGGAGTTGATCGTCGCCGAGGCGCTTGCCGGCGTCGAGCATCTCGTCTCGACCGTCGAGGGCGACGTGAGGCCGGAAGCGGGCCTCGCGGAGATCCTCGGTGCGCTCTTCCCGGGCGGCTCCGTGACCGGGGCGCCGAAGATCGCGGCCGTCGACCTCATCGCGGCGCTCGAGCCGGTGGGCCGTGGGGCGTCGATGGGGGCGCTCGGCCGCGTCCGCGGGAACGGGGACCTCGAGCTCGCGCTGACGATCCGCACGTTCGCGGTCGCCGACGGGCTGATCCACCTCTGGGTGGGTGGCGGGATCGTCTGGGACTCCGATCCACACGACGAGGTCGCCGAGTCGCTCGTCAAGGCGGCGCCACTCCTGGACGCGATCGGCGCGCCGCTCGAGCCGTCTCCCGCGGCCATGGGAGCCCTGCGGCAATGAGCGAGCTGCCGCTCGCAGCGGCGGTGTCGGGACTCGGCGTCGTCGATCCGGCACGTGCCGTGATCGCCGCGACCGACGAGGGCTTCACGCGCGGACGCGCGGCGTTCGAGACGCTTCGGGTCTACAGCGGACGCCCGTTCCGGCTCGAGGAGCACCTCGCGCGGCTCGCGGGGTCGGCCGACCGGCTCGGGTTGCCCGAGCCCGACCCCGGGGTCCTGCGCGAGCTCGTCGACGCCGCGCTCGAGGCTGCCGGGACCGGCGATGTCGGCCTGCGCATCTACTGGACACCCGGCGCTCCCGGCGCGGGACCGACCGCGATCGTGCTCGTGTCGCCGATCCCCGGCTGGATCGAGGACGCGCGGGCGCGTGGCCAGCAGCTCGTCTCGCTCGTGTTCCCCGCGCGCTCCGTGCCGTGGCTCCTCCCCGGGACGAAGTCGGTGAGCTATGCGACGCACGTCGCGGCGGAGGCCGAGGCGCGGCGTCGCGGCGCAGACGACGCCGTCCTGGTCGACGTCGACGGAACGGTCCTCGAGGGGACGGTGACGAACATCTGGTGGCGCGAGGGCGACACGCTTCTCACGCCGGAGCTCGAGCTCGGGATCCTCGCGGGGGAGACGCGCGCCGCGCTCCTCGGGTTGGCGCAGGAGGAGGGCTTCGCCGTTGAGACGGGCGCGTTCCCGCTCGACCGCCTGCTCGCGGCCGAAGAGGTCTTCACCTCCTCCTCGGTGCGCGAGGTCATGCCCGTCGTCGCCGTCGACGGGCGCGCCTTCGCGAGCCGCCGGGCGGCCGAGGCCATGCTCCGCGCGCTCCGGCGCCTCGCTGCGGCCTGACCGCGATCCGGCGCGGCTTGAGCGCACCTGCTCGCTACCCTCCCGACATGGAGAAGCTTCGCCTCGGCGGAATGGCCCTCCAGAACGGCGTCCTCGTCCACGGGCCCCGCACCTGGGGCGCCGCCGTGCGGCTGCCCGACGGCACGATCAAGACGGCCTCGGGGCCGAAGCCCCGACTCGGCCTCGGCGATTCCGTGCCGGTGGTGCGGGGTGCGATGCGGCTGGCCGAGGCGTTCGCGGTGCTGCCGGCGATGAAGCGCGGGCTGCCCGAGGCGCGCCTCCCCTTCGAGCGCCCGGCCGTCGCGGTCGCGCTCGTGGCCGCGTCCACGAGCGCCAGTTTCGTTCGCCGCTCGTCGCTTCCCCTCGTGCCGCGCGAGGCGGCCGTGGTGATGGCGTCGCTCGCCCCGGCGCTGATCGCGCTGCGCGGTGAGGAGCTGACCGCCTATCACGGCGCCGAGCACGTCTCGATCGGGACGTACGAGACGGGCGAGCGGGCGTCGAAGGAGCACGAGCGCTGCGGCTCGCACCTCGTCGGCCCGCTCACGATCGCGACCGCGCTCGCCGGCGCGGCCGCGGAGCTCGCGCCCGCGAGGCATCGCACGGCGGCACGACTCGTCGGGGCTGTCGGGGCGGTCGGCGCCGCGGTCGAGGTGTTCGGCTGGATGGCACGGAACCCGGAGAAGCGCCTCTCGCGCGCCCTGGCCCGTCCGGGGACGGAGCTCCAGCGCCGGCTCTCGACGAGCGAGCCGAGCGAGGCACAGCTCGAGGTCGCCGAGGCCGCGCTGCAGACGGTGCTCGCGGCCGAGCAAGCAGCATCGTGACCACGGCGCCCACGCGACCCCGGCGGGCGCGGCTCGACCCGACGATCTTCGACCTCCCGGTCGAGAAGATGCGCGACGGCTACTACAGCGACGCGTACTTCAACCACACCCGCTCGGCGCTGCTCTACGACGGCCGTCGCCCGCGGGTCGTGATGCAAGTCTTCCAGCGGAAGCAGGCGATGCTCGGCGGCCTCGACGAGGCAGTCGCGATCCTCGAGCTCTGCTCGGACGACTGGGCGGGCCTGACCGTTCATGCGCTCCGCGACGGCGACCGGGTCGACCCGTGGGAGACCGTCATGACGATCGAGGGCGACTACACGACGTTCGCGCACCTGGAGACGGTCGTGCTCGGCACGCTCGCCCGGCGGACGCTCATCGCGAGCAACACGGCGCGGGTCGTCGACGCGGCGAACGGCAAGCCGATCATCTTCATGCCGGCCCGCCACGACCACCATCGCGTCCAGACCGGCGACGGGTACGCCGCCTTCGTCGCGGGCGCGGTGCTCGGCGCCGAGATCGGCGTCACGTCCGACGCCCAGGCTTCGTGGTGGGGCGGACGCGGCGTGGGCACCGTCCCGCACTCGCTCATCGCCGCCTACGGAGGCAACACCGTGCTCGCCGCGACGAAGTTCGCCGAGTGGGCGAGCGACGACTTCCGGATCACGGTGCTCGTCGACTTCGACAACGACTCGGTGCGGACCGCGCTCGATGTCGCGCGCGCTCTCGGCCCACGGCTGTGGGGTGTCCGCCTCGACACGTCGAGCCAGCTCGTCGACCGGGCGCTGTGGGAGGAGATGGGCGACTTCGACCCGCGCGGCGTGAACGAGCGCCTCGTGCGCAAGGTGCGCGCCGCGCTCGACGAGGACGGCTTCGAGCGCGTCAAGATCGTCGCGTCCGGCGGGTTCACGGTGGAGAAGATCGAGGCGTTCGAGCGTCGCGGAGTTCCGGTCGACGCGTACGGCGTCGGCTCGTCGCTGATTCGCGGGGAGTACGACTTCACCGCGGACATCGTGATGACCGACGGCAGGCCGACCGGGAAGGTGGGACGCAGCTTTCGGCCGAATGCACGCCTGGAGCTCGTCGAGTGACCGACGTCGTGCGGATCGTCTTCGAGACGCATTCGCTGACGGTCGACAACGAACGCGGGGTCGCGACCGGATGGTTCGGCGGGGCGCTCTCCGCGCAGGGACGCGCGCTCGCGAGGGAGCTCGGCGAGCGCAGGCGCGACGACCGGATCGATGCCGTCTTCAGCTCCGACCTCGCACGCGCCGTCGAGACGGCCGAGATCGCGTTCGGCCCGACGGACATCCCCGTCTTCCTCGACTGGCGCTTGCGCGAGACCGACTACGGCCAGCTGAACGGGGCGCCGGCCGACGCGATCGCGGTCGAACGAGGCCGGCGGGTCGATGTCCCATTCCCCGGCGGGGAGAGCTACCGCGACGCCGTCGGTCGCGTCGCGTCGTTCCTCGACGACGTTACGGATGGCCGCGCCGGCGAGCGCGTCCTGCTGATCGGCCACACCGCAACTCGCTGGGCGCTCGACCACCTGCTCGACGGCCGGCCGCTCGAGCAGGTCGTCGCCGCGGCGTTCGACTGGCGCGAGGGCTGGGAGTACGACCTCGACCCGAGCGTTCGCACGATCGCCGGAGCCGCGGCATGAGCCGTCCGCTTCTCTGGGACGTCGATACGCAGGTCGACTTCGTCCGTGCCGGTGCCAAGCTCCCCGTGCCGGGCGCGGAGGATGCGGCGCCCGCGATGGCCCGTCTCGTCCGCTGGGCGGCCGAGCACGGCCTGACCCATCTCGCGACCGCCGACGACCACGAGCTGACCGACCCGGAGATATCCGATGCGCCGGACTACGAGGCGACCTACCCGCCGCACTGCCTCCGGGGCACTCCGGGGGCGGCGAAGATCCCGGAGACCGCCCAGCTCGACCCGCTGCCGATCTCCCTGACGCCGTACCCGCCGGGGCTTCTACCGCGTCTCGTCGAGGGCCACCGGGAGCTCCTCGTCCTGAAGAAGACCTACAGCGCCTTCTCGAATCCCAACCTCGACCCGATCCTGGCCTCGCTCGCGCCGAGCGAGGTGCTGATCTTCGGCGTCGCAACGGACGTGTGCAACCACGCGGCGATCATGGGGCTGCTCGCGCGAGGGTACGACGTCGCCTTCGTCGAGGACGCCTCGAGCGGTCTCTCCGAGGAGCGCGTCGCTGCCGTTCTCGTGCAGTGGCGGGAACGGGATGTGCGGTTCACGACGACCGACGAGGTCGTCTCCGCGACACCGTGACGCTGCCACCGCTCGTCGCCCGGGCGAAGGCAGCCGCAGAGGCGCTCGGGTTCGACAAGAGCTGCCGCGACGAGGACGGGATGCTCCTGCACGTCCTCGCGGGCCGCCGCGGGATCGAGCGTGTGGCCGAGATCGGCACCGGGACCGGCGTCGGCACGGCATGGCTCGCGTCTGCGCTTCCGCCCGGCGTCCCGCTCGTCACCGCCGAGCGCGACGAGCGCCTCGCGGGGGCGGCCACCGAGCTCTTCGCGGACGACGCGGACATCGACGTCCTGCACGGCGACTGGCGCGAGGTACTTCCCGCGCACGCCCCTTTCGACCTGATCTTCGTGGACGGCGGTCGTGCGAAGGACGATCCCGACGCCGTTCTCGCGCTCGCGGCGCCGGGGGCGACCCTCGTGCTGGACGACTTCTCGGCCGATTGGCAACGGCCGGATCCACGGCGGGACGTCTGGCTCGCGCACCCGCGCCTGGTGGCCGTGGAGATCGGCACGGGGCAGACCGCGCGTGTGCTCGTCGCAGTCGTCCGCCGCTGAAGAGCACGTGCGTCGTGGCATAGTCGGCCGGTGACGACCGAGGCGGAGCTCGTGCGCACGGAACACGGCCTCGTCCCGAAGGGACAGGGCTGGTTCGTCCTGAACGCGCGCGACGCACAGTGGTGGGAGCGCGAGGGCCGCGGAGCCCTCTGCGAGTTCGAGGGCGCCGGCTTCGAGGGTGCGCTCGACTTCGAGCAGCTCGGGATCAACCTCACCGTCCTCGGCCCCGGCGAGCCGATGGCGATGTACCACTGGGAAGGAGACCAGGAGGACTTCCTCGTGCTGCGCGGCGAGGCGGTGCTCGTGATCGAGGGCGAGGAGCGGCAGCTGCGTGCTTGGGACTTCGTGCACTGCCCAGCCGGGACCCAACACGTGATCGTCGGTGCCGGGGACGAGCCCTGTGTGCTCCTCTGCGTCGGCGCGCGCGGCCGCTCGACGGGCTCGCAGTGGGGCGCCTACACGGTGGACGAGGCGGCGCTGCGCCACGGCGCCGGCGTCGAGCGCGAGACGACCGAGCCACGCGAGGCGTACTCCCGCTTCTCACCCGGCCGCCTGACCCGGTACCGGGAAGGGCTGCTCCCTCCGTAGCCCGGACGGCACGGCACGTACGCCGAGGGCGGCGCATCAGCGCCGCTTCGCGGCGAAGCTGTCGATAATCCGTAGAACCCTGGCCCGCGTTTCGCCCGTCGCCTTCGGCCCGAGGACGACGTGGATCTGGAAGAACCGGCCTGCCTGACGGAACACGAGCCGGTAGCTCGGGCCGAGGCATTCGTAGGCGGCGTAGTGGTCGAGGCGGAAGTGCCTCGGGCGCGGCGGGAAGTCGCGCGCCCGGATGGTGCCGAACGGCGACGGTCGGGCGTACTCCCAGCCGAAGACGAAGGCACCTGTCGCCGGGAGCCGCTCGAGAGCCCCCTCGGGCGTGCACCCGTTCGCGCCGGCACTTCCCCGCGGGAGCGGGTACGAGGCGATCGCGACGACCTGTTGCGGATACGTGACGGGCGTCAGCGGCCGCGTCGTCGCGAACCACGAGGGCGGGAAGCGCACACTGACACCGTCGTCGCGGACCGCGCGCCAGTCGCCAGAGCCGCCGACGGCGACGGCGGCAAACACGAGGGCGATGAGCTTCACATGGACCGTACGAGAGAGACCCTATCGCAGGTCCGTCGCGAGTCTCAGGGCGCGGCCTGGGGCGGCTGGCCCACGTGTCGTGCGAGCGCGGCGAGCCGCTCGTCCCATTCCGCGCCGACCCGGTCCAGCCACGCGCCCGCGTCCCGCAGCGGCGCCGGATCGGGACGGTAGACCGTGTGACGGCCCTCCCGGCGAGCGCGCACGAGCCCTGCGTGCTCGAGGGTCGCAAGATGCTTCGCGACCGCCTGGCGGGTCATCGGGAGCACCCTGGCGAGCTCCGTGGGAGTCGCGCGTCCGGCCAGGGCGAGCCGCTCGACGATCGTCCGTCGGCTCGGGTCAGCGAGCGCGGCGAAGACCGCGCCTACGCCGTCGCCCACGCGGCGCTCGCGTGCAGCTCGAGCGCGATGCCCCACTCCGGCGCGGTCTCGCGGACGTGCACGAGCGTCCCCGCCGGGTGCTCGACGAGCTCGAGCTCGACGGTGCCGTCGTCGTCCCAGCGCAGGACGAGCCGCTCGAGCTCCTCGATCGACTCGACGACCGCGTGGCGGACCTCGCCGTTGTCCCACTCGAAGACGCCCTCGCCGCCCGGCACCGCGTCCAGCTCGACGTCGTTGGCGAACCACTCCTCGAGCCGCTCGGGCTCGGTCAGCGCCTCCCAGGCCTCCTCGCGGGGGATGGGGAGCACGATCTCGCGTTCGATCTGCACGCGCAACCTCCTAGTTGCGTTACGATAGAGCAACCCGATGGTTGCACGATACGCGAAGAGGAGGCCGTGATGCCGTTGATCCCGACCGTGCTCGAGGCGGACGGCCGCGCCGAGCGCGCGTTCGATCTCTACTCGCGGCTGCTCCGCGACCGTATCGTCTTCCTCGGGCGACCTGTCGACGAGGAGATCGCGAACCTGATCGTCGGGCAGCTCCTCTACCTCGAGGCGGAGGACCCCGACAAGGACATCGCGCTGTACGTCAACTCGCCGGGCGGCGAGGTGTACGCCGGGCTCGCGATCTACGACGCCATGCAGCACGTGCGCCCGGACGTTTCGACCATCTGCTTCGGGATGGGGATGTCGGCGGCGGCGATGATCACGGCCGCCGGAGCGCCGGGCAAGCGGTTCGCCCTGCCGAACGCGAAGCTGATGATCCACCAGGGCTCCGCCGGCTTCCGCGGCGCGCCGACCGACATCTCGATCGCGGCGCGCGAGGTCGAGGCGACGACCCGGCAGATGGCGGAGATCATCGCGCGCCATGCCGGCCGCACCGTGGCGCAGGTGATGGATGACATCGACCGCGACCGGTTCATGACGCCGGCGGAGGCCGTCGAGTACGGGCTCGTCGACGAGGTCCTCGTCCCGCCCCGAAATCGGCCGAGTACGATCGCGGCGTGACGTTCCGGGGAGTCCACCACGTCGGCTTCGCGGTGACCGATCTCGACGAGGCGGTGGAGACGTACGGCCGCCTCTTCGGCGCGACGCTCGAGCATCGGGACGCGGTGGCGGAGCAGGGCGTCGAAGCTGCCTCCGTCCTCGTCGGCCCGAGCAGGATCGAGCTGCTCGTCCCCACGGGTGACGACACACCGGTGGGACGCTTTCTCGCCAAGCGCGGCCCGGGGATGCACCACGTGGCGTACGAGGTCGACGACGTCGGGTCGGCAATCGCCGGCCTCGAGCACGCGGGCGCCGAGCTGATCGACCAGGTTCCGCGGCGCGGGCTCTTCGGCCTGCAGGTCGCGTTCGTCCATCCCGACGCCGTCCACGGCGTCCTGACCGAGGTGGTGTGCCCTGTCTGACGATTCGATCCGCATCGAGCTCGCCTTCGAGGGCGGGCAGATCATCGCCGCGATGGTGTCGCCCGCGACCGCGGACGCCGTCGAGCGCGCCGTGACCGCCGGCGCCGGCGGCACGGTCGACCTGGACACCGACGACGGGCGCATCACCGTCGCCGTGCCGCGCGTCGTCTACTTCAAGCGCTTCACGAAGGGAGCGCAGCCGGGGTTCCTGAGCGCATGAGCTTCACGGCAGGCCCGGAGGCGTACGACCGGTTCATGGGCCGGTACTCGACGCCGCTGGCCCCGCGGTTCGCGGACTTCGCGTCCATCGGGGAGGCGCCGCTCGTGCTCGACGTCGGCTGCGGCCCCGGCGCCCTGACGAGCGAGCTTGTGCGCCGAGTCGGCGCAGAATCCGTCTCGGCCGTCGACCCGTCGCCGGGCTTCGTCGAGGCCGCGGGGCAGCGCAATCCGGGCGTCGTCGTGCGACGGGCCGAGGCGGAGAGCCTGCCCTTCGAGGACGGCTCGTTCGACGCGGCGCTCGCGCAGCTCGTCGTCCACTTCATGAGCGATCCGGCGGCGGGCCTCGGCGAGATGCGCCGCGTGACCCGGCGCGGCGGTGTCGTTGCGGCGTGCGTCTGGGATCACGCGGGCGGTGCAGGGCCGCTTGCGCGCTTCTGGGGTGCCGTGCGTGAGCTCGATCCCGAGGCGGCGGACGAGTCCGAGCTCCCCGGCGCGCACGAGGGCGATCTCGAGCGGCTCCTGCGCGAGGCCGGCCTGACCGACGCCGAAGAGCGGCTGCTCACCGTCGAGGTCGAGCACGAGTCCTTCGAGGAGTGGTGGCAGCCCTTCACGCTCGGGATCGGCCCGGCGGGGGCGTACGTGCAGGGTCTGCCGCAGGACGCGCGTGACCGGCTGCGGGAGCGGTGTCGCGAGCTGCATCCCGCCGCTCCGTTCGCCGTCTCGGCGAGCGCGTGGGCGGCGCGCGGCGTGGTCTGACACGACGCAGGCTGCACGGCGGAGGCTTTGGGGCGGGTTTGACTACCCTGGCCGCCGATGGCGCTCGAGGTGGGGATCGTGGGGCTCCCGAACAGCGGCAAGACGACGCTGTTCAACGCGCTGACCCGCGCGGGAGCGGAGATCACGGCGTACGCGTCGGTGACGGACAAGCCCAATGTCGGCATGGCGGCGATCGCCGACGAGCGCCTCGGACGGCTCGCCGAGCTCGTCGATGCGAAGAAGGTGACTCCCGCGGCGATCCGCGTCGTCGACGTTCCCGGCACCGGGCCGCAGCTCCTCGGCAACCTCCGCCAGGTCGACGCGATCCTCGCGGTGCTCGACGGCTTCTCCGACGGCGCGACGCCCGACGACGATCTCGAGACGCTCCGGCTCGAGCTGCTCGTCGCCGACCGGGACCACGTCGAGCGCCGGCACGAGCGGGTGCAGAAGGAGGCCAAGTCGGGCGACGCCGCGAAGCGGAGCGAGGCCGAGACGTTGACCGCGCTCCTCGCGCACCTCGATGCCGGCACGACGCTCGCAGACTGGACGGGCGAGCTGCCGCCGGAGCTCGATCCGTTGACGACGAAGCCGTTGCTGGCGGTCGAGAACGGGCCGGGCGGCATCGACTGCAAGCTCGAGGCAGAGCTCGCCGAGCTCCCCGACGAGGAGGCCGCCGAGTTCCGCGACGGGCCATCGGCGCTCGACGAGGTCGTGCGGCGGCTGAAGGACGCGCTCGGACTGATCACGTTCTTCACCGCAGGCGAGAAAGAGACGCGCGCGTGGACGCTCCGCGACGGCGAGACCGCGCTCGACGCGGCGGCGACAATCCACTCGGACATCGCGCGCGGCTTCATCCGCTGCGAGGTCATCTCGGCCGAGGATCTCCTCGTCGCGGGCTCGCACGCCGAGGCGGCGAAGCGCGGCACGCAGCGACTCGAGGGGAAGACGTACGTCGTCGCCGACGGCGACGTACTCAACATTCGCTTCAACGTCTAGCCCGCGGCGACGACGGCGACGCCACCGAGCGCGAGCACGCCTCCGAGCCGGCGCGGCCGGTCGAGCCGCTCGCCGAGCACGACTCGTGCGAGGACGATCGTGACGACGGGGTAGAGCGCACTCAGGACCGCGACGATGCCGGCCGACCCCTTCGTGGTCGCGAAGGCGACGAGGACGTTCGCGGTCGTGTCGAAGACGCCGACCGCGGCGGTCGCGGGAACCAGTCGGGCAGGTGGCCGGATCGAGACCGAGGCGCCCAGCGCCATGACGAGCGCCAGCGCCGTCGACGTGCCGCGTGCGGTGACGATCGTCCACGGGACGCTGCCGTCCGCGGCCGCGTCGAGCCCGACGATGAAGAGCCCGAACGCGAGCGCGGCCACCAGCGCAAGGACCACACCGGCTGCGAGCGGCGTCCGTCTTCCGGCGCCGGGCTCCCGGGCGAGCAGCACGATGCCGCCGAGCACCGCGGCGATGCCGGCCCACTGGGCCGCCGAGGGGGAGACGCCCCGACCGAGGTCGACCGCGAGCGGGACGACCGGGCTCGCCGCCGAGATCGGCGCGACGATCCCCATCGCACCCACCGCCATCCCGCGGTACAGCGCCGCGAGGCCGATCGCACCGCATGCGCCTGCTCCGACCGCGGGCAGGAGATCGCCGACAGCCGGAACTCCGTCGCCGGACGCGAGGAGCCACACCACCGCGCCGCCGAGGCCGATCGCCTGGGAGAGCACGAGCACCGTGAGCACGTGGATCCGCCGAGCCGCGACTCCGCCCAGGAAGTCACCGGTCCCCCAGGATGCCGCCCCGAGGAGCGCGAGAGCCGCGACGGCCATCGATCGTCAGTGGTGGCCTACCGGGCGTGTTGCGGCGACCGCGTCGAGCTGGTTCGCGTGGTAGAGCACCGCCGCCTCGGCGGTACGGGCGCCGGGGCGGTCGTGGTGGGTTGCGATCGCGTGCAGCAGCTCCGCGCGCAACGCCGGATCGAGGGCTCCGGCGCGTTCGTCGACGAGGCGGATTCCCAGCTGAACGTGCCCGAGCAGGGCGCCTTCCGGCGTCGTCTTGAACGCCGGCCCGCGACCGAGCTCCCGCACGCGTCCGACGTCGTGGAGCAGCGCGGCGGAGAGGAGCAGGTCGGAGCGCAGCCGGGGATGGAGTTGTGCCGTCTCGCGGCAGAGCGTCGCGACCCCGACCGTGTGCTCGAGCAGGCCGCCGGCGTAGCCGTGGTGGCTCTCTGCCCCGGCCGCCGGCAGGAGCCGCATGCCCTTCTGGATCTCACGGTCCGAGAGGATTCCGCCGACCAGGGCGGCCAGCGGTGGATGCGCGATCTCCGCGGCGAGAAACTCGAGGAATCCTTCCAGCTCGTCCGCGTCGCGGCGGATCGCCGGGGTGAGCGTTGCCGGATCTGTCTCCGCGGCTTCCACCGTCCGCACGGCGAGCTGGAGCCGTCCGTCGAACCGCTCGACGCGCCCGAGCACGCGCACGGCATCGCCCTCCGAGAAGCGGCGGTCGAGGAGCTCGACGTCTTCCCAGACACGACCTTCGATCCGGCCGCTCGGGTCGACGAGCTCGAGCGCAAGGTAGGGCTTGCCGCCGCGGGTCGTGAGGCGGCGCTTGCGCGCGACCGCGTAGACGCCCTCGACGGTGCGGTCCTCGACCAGCTCGGCGATCGTCGCCACGGCGTGAGTGTAGGCTCGGGCGGTGGCAGACGTCCGCCCGTTCCGCGCCGTCCGGTACGCGCGGCCGACAGAGGCGGTAACGGCTCCTCCGTACGACGTGATCGCGGACGAGGAGCGTGCCGCGCTGCTTGCGAGAGACCCACACAACGTCGCGTACCTGACCTCCGAGCCGGACGCCGCCGTCGCCGGTGCGCGTCTGCGGGAGTGGCTCGCCGACGGCGTCCTGGCACGGGACGAGAGCCCGGCGGTGTGGTGGCTCGAGCAGGACTTCGTCGGGCCGGACGGCGTCGCGCGCTTGCGACGCGGGATCGTCGCCTCGCTGCGCGCCGAGCCGTACTCGACTGGCGCGGTGCTGCCACACGAGCGGACGCACCGCGGGCCGATCGAGGGGCGGCTCGCGCTGCTGCGCGCAACGCGAACGCAGCTCGAGCCCATCTTCCTGCTCCACGAGGGCGCGCCGCCGCTCGACGGCCCTCCCTCGCGGCCGGCCGATCTCGAGGTCGGTGGCTCGCGGCTCTGGCGCCTCGAGGGCGATCACGAGGTCGCCGCCACGTTCGCCGACCGGCAGCTCCTGATCGCCGATGGGCACCACCGCTACGAGACCGCGGTCGAGTTCGCCGCCGAAGACGGTGCGGACCGGATGCTGGCGGTGCTCGTCTCGACGGACGACCCGGGCCTCGTCATCTTCCCGACCCATCGGGTGTTTGCCGGCCGGCCGGACATCGATCCGGCCGGCGAGGAGTACGCGCGGGTGGAGGACGCGGTCGCGGCGCTCGAGTGGGAGCCGGAGGCGCACGCGGCCGCCGCGCTCGTGCGCAGCGACGGCGCGCGACTCCTTCGTGGCGGCGAGGGCGAGCTCGACGTGGAGCTCGTCGACCGGTTCGGCCACGAGGGGATCGCGTACACCCCGGACCGGGAGGAGGCGGTCCGCCGGGTCGAGAGCGGAGAGGCCGATGCGGCGCTCCTCGTGCGGCCGCTGCGTGTCTCGGACGTCTTCGAGAAGGCGCGGGCGGGGCGGACGCTGCCTCAGAAGGCGACCTACTTCTTCCCGAAGCTGCTCTCGGGGCTCCTGTTGCACCCGGTCGACCCGTGACGGACTGGCTCTCGTTCTGCCGTGACGCGGTCGCCGACCTGGAAGAGGTGCTTCGAGGGCTGCCGACACGTGCCGAGCGCGAGCCCGTGCTGCGGCTCGGTGAGGGAGGCGACGACACGACCGCGATCGACGCCGCGGCGGAGGACGCCGTCGTGCGCCGGCTCGAGGCGCTGGGCGTCGATCTCACGCTCGTCTCGGAGGAGCTCGGTGTGCGGGCGTTCGGCAACGGCGGCGGGCCGACGGTCGTCGTCGACCCGATCGACGGGTCCGTCAACGCAAAGCGCGGGATCCCGTTCTTCTCGCTCTCGGTCGCGGTGGCCGACGGCCCGACGATGGACGACGTCTTCTTCGGCTACGTGTACGACTTCGGCGCCCGCGAGGAGTGGGTCGCCGAACGGGGCCGTGGCGCGTTTCTCGACGGCGCGGCGCTGCACGGGCCGGGCCCGAAGGACACCATCGAGATCCTGTCGCTCGAGGGAACGACCACGGAGGCCATCACGGCCGCAGTTCCCACGCTGCGTGACGTGGCCCGGCGTCTCCGCGTGATGGGCTCGCTCGCACTCTCGCTCTGCCATCTGGCCGCGGGTCGCGTGGACGCCGTCTGCTGCCTCAAGCCTGCTCGGTCGATCGACATCGCTGCCGCCCAGCTTCTCGTGCGCGAGCGGGGCTACGCGATCGAGTTGTTCGAAGACCCGCCGTTTGGCAGGGCGCCGCTCGATCTCGGCCAGCGCTCGCGCGTCGTTGCGGCGGGAACAGACGCCCTCTGCACCCAAGTCGCGGCCGCACTTCGCTGACCCGCACGGGTGCCGGCTCGCCGCAGGACGGACGGCGGTGTCAGACACCGCTCTCCGTCAAGAGGAAATGGTGTCGAGTGTGTGTCGATCGTTCCACACGCATCGACGCGAGCGTTGACCGGAAGTCCGCGCCCGAGACCCGTCGAGCGTGTCCCGTCACGACATGGCGCAAGGTCGCGACTTGACGGGAAACGGTGTCTGACACTGCGTTGACAAGAGTTGACGCGCGACAGTGACCCGCCGGTCTGACGGGCGCTGGCTAGGCTGAACTCGTGGCCCCCGACCGCGATGCAATCCTCAAGGCGCTCGAGCGCGTCATCGACCCGGAGCTCAAGCGCCCGGTCACCGATCTCGACATGGTGCGCGATGTCGCCGTCGCGCCGGACGGAGCCGTGGAGGTCGTCATCGCGCTGACCGTCGCCGGCTGTCCGCTCCGGTCGAGCTTCCAGGATCAGGTCGCTCAGCACGTCGGGGCGGTGTCGGGCGTCTCGAGCGTCGCGCTCCGGTTCGACGTGATGACGCCCGAGGAGAAGGCCGCGCTCGCGACGCGCCTCCGTGGCGGTCGACCCGAGCGCGAGATCCGGCTCGATCCGGGCACGCGTGTCGTCGCCGTTGCCTCGGGCAAGGGCGGCGTCGGAAAGTCGACCCTGACGGCGAACCTCGCGACGGCGCTCTCGGAGCGCGGCGAGCGCGTCGGCGTGCTCGACGCAGACGTCTACGGCTACTCGATCCCGCACGTGCTGGGCGTCACGCAGCGGCCCATCGTCGTCGACTCGCTCATCGTCCCGCCCGTCCGCGGCGACCTCAAGGTGATGTCGATCGGCCTCTTCGCCGAGGACAACGGCCCGATCATGTGGCGCGGGCCGATGCTCCACAAGGCACTGCAGCAGTTTCTCTCGGACGTCCACTGGGGGGAGCTGGACACACTTGTCGTCGACATGCCGCCAGGCACGGGTGACGTCGCGATCTCGATCGGCCAGCTTCTCCCGCGCGCGGAGGCGATCATCGTCACGACGCCGCAGCCGGCCGCGCAGCAGGTCGCGGTCCGTGCCGCCGTGATGGCGCAGAAGACCGGGATGCGCGTCGTGGGTGTCGTCGAGAACATGTCGTGGCTCGTCGGCACCGGGCAAGAGCTCTTCGGCAGCGGCGGCGGCGAGGCGCTCGCTGCGGAGATCGGCGCGCCGCTCCTCGCGCAGATTCCATTCGATCCCACGCTGCGCGAGGCGTCGGACGCGGGGCGACCGGTGCTCGAGTCTGCCCCTGACTCCGAGGCGAGCGCCGCGATCCGCACCCTCGCGGAGGCCGTCGTCGCAAGACGCGCCGGCGCCATCCGCAAGGCGCTCACTGTTCTGTAAGCCGCTCAACTCACCACCGGTGACCGGTGAGCTGCGGGTCGCGGCCGGAGGCCGGCTTTGCCGGCCGGGAGGCCCACGACGACTCTTCCGTGCCCCGACGCAGAAGAAGGGGGCCCGCGGGGGAAACATGGTTTCCCCCACGTTATGCAGGGAAGGGAGCCCGAAGGCTCCCTTCCTGTGACGGCGAGCCCTGCGGCGGTGGGCCGGTGCCGTCCTGCACGTCCGCGCCGGGGGGAGGCGCGGCCATCCAGTCATATCCTCACAGATCTGTGTGAGGATCGGGTAATCGTACCCCTCTCTGCGGAGCCCGAAACCGGGTCAGTCGAACGTCGACCCTTTAGGGTCACCGCGTGATCCGAAGCGAGGCGCTCGAAACGCTCCGCGCCGGCGGCCTCTCGGAGGGAGACGCCGGGGTCGTCGTCGACCATCTCGCCGCAGCAGACGCTGCCGGTCGCCAGGGTCACGGCCTCTCCCGCGTCCCGTGGCTCGTCGGGCTGTTGGAGTCCACGTGCGATCCGGCCGCGCGCCCGGAACGGATCGAGCGGGCCGACGGATTCGAGCGCTGGGACGGCAAGCGGGCACTCGGCTACGTCACGCTCGCCGCCGTCTGCGACGGCATCCTCGCCGAGCCACCCGAGCGGGCGCGGCTCGTCGTCGCGGAGTCGTGCTTTCCGACGGGCGTGCTCGGCGCGTGGGCTCGGCGTCTCGCCGACGCAGGCCTCGTCGCGGTCGTCACCGCGACGTCGCCACGGCGCCTGCCGCATCCCGAGGGCGGTCCGCCGCTCACGGGGACGAACCCGATGGCGGTCGCCGTTCCCTCGTCGGACGGACGCCCGTTCGTCGCGGACGTCTCCATGGGTGCCGTGACGCACGGCGACGTCTTGCTCGGGAAGGCGCGTCCCGAGGACCTCGTGCCGTTCGGCGGCCCCCAGGCCCACAAGGCGTTTGCGCTTGCCGCCGCGGTCGAGCTGCTCGTCGGCGCGCTTGCCGGTCCGAACCACGGTGCGGTCGTCGTCGCAGCGCGCCCCGCGCACGACCCGGTTCCGGCCTTCCGCGCGCTGGCGGCCGGCCTCAGGCTGCCGGGCGACCTGCGCTGACCCGCGCTAGACGGCGACCGCCGGCAGCCCGGCGAGTGCCGTCGCAAGCTCATCCTCGTCGTACTCGAGGTCCTCGAGCTTGCCGGCGAAGTGGTCGATGTAGGCGCCCATGTCGAAGTGGCCGTGACCGCTCAGGTTGAAGAGGATCGTCTCCGCCACGCCTTCTTCCTTGCAGCGGAGCGCCTCGTCGATCGCCGCCTTCACGGCGTGATTCGCCTCGGGTGCGGGGAGGATCCCCTCCGCGCGCGCGAACCGGACACCGGCCTCGAACACGGCCGTCTGGTGGTACGCGCGCGCCTCGATCAGCCCGAGCTGGTGCAGATGGCTGACGAGCGGCGCCATCCCGTGATAGCGGAGTCCGCCCGCATGGAAGCCGGGCGGCACGAATGTCGAGCCGAGGGTGTGCATCTTCACGAGCGGCGTCAGGTGACCCGTGTCGCCGAAGTCGTAGGCGAGCTCGCCGCGCGTGAGGCTCGGGCAGGCGGCGGGCTCGACGGCGATAACGCGCACGCCGGCGCCGCCGCGGAGCTTCTCGCCGATGAACGGGAACACGAGCCCCGCGAAGTTCGAGCCGCCGCCCGTGCAGCCGATCAGGACGTCCGGGTAGGCGTCGGCGAGGCCCATCTGCGCGAGCGCCTCCTCGCCGATCACCGTCTGATGGAGGAGCACGTGGTTCAGGACGGAGCCGAGCGCGTACTTGGTGTCGTCGCGCTGCGCCGCCTGCTCGACTGCCTCCGAGATCGCCATCCCGAGGCTCCCGGTCGAGTCCGGATGCTCGGCGAGGATCGCCCGGCCAGAGGCCGTCTCCTCCGACGGGCTGGGGACGCACCGCGCGCCGAACACCTCCATCAGCGCGCGCCGGTACGGCTTCTGGTCGTACGAGACGCGCACCATGTAGACGTCGATCTCGAGCCCGAAGAGCGAGCCTGCGAAGGCGAGCGACGATCCCCACTGGCCAGCGCCCGTCTCGGTCGTGATCCGCTTGACGCCCTCGCGCGCGTTGTAGAACGCCTGTGCGACGGCAGTGTTCGGCTTGTGGCTCCCGGTCGGCGAGACGCCCTCGTACTTGTAGAAGATCCGCGCGGGGGTATCGAGGGCCTGCTCGAGCCGTCTCGCGCGGTAGAGCGGCGTCGGGCGCCACTGCCGGTAGACGGCCCGAACCTCCTCCGGGATCGCGATGCGCGCCTCGGACGAGACCTCCTGGAGGATCACCTCCATCGGAAAGAGCGGCGCGAGGTCGTCGGGCCCGACGGGCTGACCCGTACCGGGATGGAGCACGGGCGCGGGCGGCTCCGGAAGGTCGGCCACGACGTTGTACCACGCCTCCGGCAGCTTGCTCTCGTCCAGCGTGTACTTCACGGTCTCGCCCACGACGGCTCCTTCCGGTCGGTCTGCAGGGAGACTATGACCGCTCAGAGCTGGTCGTGGATCGAGACGAGATCGTCGTCCTTCACCGCGTACTCGCCGAAGCTCTCCTGCAGCTCGATCGCCTTCCGCGCATGGTCGAGCGCGACGTCCGGACGACCGGCCCGCGCGTGCGCGCAGGCGAGGTTGTAGTGCGTCCCTGCGTGATCGGGCGTCTCGGCCAGATGCCGCTCGAGCACCTCGATCGCCTTGTCCCACTCCTCGTTCGGCCAGAACTGGAGCGCCTCGGCGGACCGCTCCCACGTCGACGGCGTGAACGCTTCGCCCGGCTTGGCGCCGACGACGAGGATCGTCGTGCCTTCCTCGCCCACCGCGCCGCGCTTCACCGCCGGGTCGGCGACGTGCACGAGCGTTCCGGCCGGGCCGTCGACCTCTTCGCCGTCCACCGTGAACGTCGCGCGTCCGGTCAACACGATGTAGAGCTCCTCGTGGGCCTGACCGCTCGCCTCCTCGTGCTCGCCGATGATCTGGCCGCCGTCCTCGGTCGCCGTCCACGCGTTGACGCCGAACGACGAGACCCCGAGCGTCCGCCGGATCGTGTGCCACCGGGCCTGGCCCGGGATCGGCGGGGTCGCCAGCTCCTCGAGTGTCGTTACGCCGTACCGCTCGCTCATGTCGCCTCCCGTAGTCGCTCGAGCACGACCGGGTCGATCGCGTCGTCGCCCTCTACCCGCTCCTCGAGATTCTCGACCCCTGCCCATGCGGCGAGGCTCGGATGTCCGGCCCGCGCGAGCCGCTCGGCGAGCTCGGCGCGGAGCGCGTCGTCGACGGGGATCCAGTCCTGCCGCGGCGTCGTGCCGAAGAGCAGGTCGTGGAGCCGGTGGATCCGCCGCAGCTCGACGAGGGGGTCCGGGTGGTCGTCGACGCGAAGGTCGACAAGCGTGTCCGAGAGGCTCGCGTAACCGCCGTCGCGCTCGACGACGAGCAGCGCCGCCGACTGCCGGCCGCGGCTGTCGCCGCCCGCCGCCTCGGCTGCGTCGAGACAGTCGAGGAGGCGCTCGGCGAGCGGGCGCCCGCCGGTCGCCTCGAAGGTCTCGGCGAGCGCGTCGACCGTGTCGCCGGAGACGAGGATGTTCCCCTGCGCGGCGTAGCCCGAGCCGGTGCGGCCGCCCGCCCACGCGTGGCACTCCTCGCCGGTGAACGTCGCCGCGCGACCCTCGCCGTCGACGATCCCGAGCTGTCGCAGCGCGCGGTCGCCGTCCGCGGCGGTGAGCCGCTCGACCACCTCCTCGGCCGAGAATCCTTCGCGCAGCAGCTCGAGCCCCTCGGGTCCGTAGCGGGGGTTGGCGTACGACTGCGTGGCGATCGCACCGATGTGCGGCGCCGCCCATGGCACGACCGAGCCCACGGCGAGGAACTTCGACTGCGTCGCGACTCCCCACTGGCCGGCGGCGAGGTCGCAGGCGCAGATCGAGTACGTGGCGACCGTCTCAGCCATAGGTCAGCTCGGGCAGGTCGAGGTCGAGGAGCGCCGGGTCGGAGACCAGGACGCACGCCACCTCCGGTCGCGCGAGGGCGCGTGCGACTCCCGCCGCGTCGCTCGCGCGGACGACCACCGGCACGCCGCCGGCGTGCGCGGAGCGGAGCGCCTCCACGTCCTCGACCCCGTCAAGGACGAGCGCATTCGCGACGTCGATCGAGCCTTCCAGCGCGATCGCGGGGACCCGACGCCCCGTCGCGCCGAACCAGCGCTCGGGCATCACAGGGTCAGGGTCTCGCCCGGGGCCGGGGCGAGCAGCTCCACGCCCGCCGAGAGCAGCGGGCGAAGGGCGTCCGGTGTGCCCGTCAGCAGCGGGAACGTCCCGTAGTGCGACGGGACGACGCGGCTCGCGCCGACGAGCTCGGCGGCGACGGCGGCCTCGTCGGGCCCCATGGTGTAGTGGTCGCCGATCGGCAGCACCGCGACGTCGGGCGCGTAGATGCGCTTGATCAGCGCCATGTCGCCGAACACGTTCGTGTCCCCGGCGAAGTAGACCGTAGGCCCACCCTCCTGGCGCAGGACGACGCCGGTCGACTCCCCGGTGTAGAGAATGGCGCCGTTGTGCCAGGTGCTGGACGAGTGATTCGCATCGGTGAGCGTCACGCGGACGCCGGCGAACGAGACGGTGCCCCCCTTGTTCGGCGACTGCCGGCTGTCCTCGGGAAGCCCCTCGTTCGTGGAGAGCCAGTCGCGCAGCTCGACCTGCGCCACGACGGGGCACTCGAACCGCTTCGAGATGGCGACGGCGTCGCCGACGTGGTCGCCGTGACCGTGGGTGACGATGACGAGGTCGCAGCGCTCGGGCTCCCGCTCCGCGTCCGGGCACTTCGGGTTCCCGTTCAGGAAAGGGTCGACGTACACGCGCGTACCGGTCTCCGTGTCCATCCGAAACGCGGCGTGGCCCAGCCAGGTGAGTGTGGTAGCCATGTCTCCGACCCTAGCGCGTGGGAAGCACCCTCCCGAGGACAGCAAGAACGATCAAGCGCCGGTCGCCCGGTGGCGTGCAGGCTGGCGACATGGCACTCCAGCTGATGGACACGTTCGCGACATTCGTCGACTCACTTGCGGAGAGCCTCGACGACCACGACGCGGCCGGCGAGGACCTCGCCGCACGCGCGTATCTGTCGCGTTTCCACTTCGACCGGGTCGTCACGAGCACCGCCGGCGAGACGCCGGCACGGTTGCGTCGGCGGGTGCTGCTCGAGCGGGCAGCGTTTCGTCTCGTCACGAGCGACTCGACCGTGCTCGAGGTCGCTCTCGAGGCGGGCTACGGCTCGAACGAGGCGTTCACCCGCGCATTTCGCCGTGCTTACGGTGTCGCACCCGCCGCCTGGCGGACCACGCCCGGCCAGATCCGGCTCGAGAGCGGAAACGGCGTCCACTTCCACCCACCGGGCGGCCTCCGGCTGCCCCCGAGAGACGAGGTGAGCTCCATGGACCTGATGACGAAGATGGTCGAGCACCATGTCTGGCTCGTCGGCGAGATCGTCGAGCGCGCCGCGACCCTTTCCGAGGAGAGCCTCGACGCGCCGATCGAGGTGTCGGTCGAGGGCGTCGACGACGATCCCACGCTGCGCTCGCTCCTCTCGCGGCTCGTCGGCCAGATGGACATGTGGAACGCGGCACTCGAGAGCCGCGCGTACGACTTCGGCGTCGAGCGCGACGAGAGCATCGCGTCGATCCGCGCGCGGCTGGGAACGGCCGGACCGGCTTTCGTGGCGCATGCCCGCGAGGTGATCGGCGCGAACCGACTCGACGAGACGTTCGTCGACGCGGTCTGCGAGCCGCCGGAGGTCTTCACCTACGGCGGCATGCTCGCGCACGTGCTCACCTTCGCGGCCCATCGCCGCACGCTCGCGATCGGCGCACTCCACTCCGCCGGGATCACCGACCTCGGTGCCGGCGACCCGATGCGCTGGGTCGCCCAACGGGCCGCATAGCGTCGATACACGGACGAGGGATCGCGCGTCGGTCCTCGGGGAGCCGATCTTCGGAGGGCGGACGTCGTGTCACCGGGCACGGCGGCAATCGAGAGGGGAATCAATGAAGAGCCGAAAGGGCATGGCTTTCGTCGTCGCCGCCTTCGTCGCGCTCGTCGGCGCAGCACAGAGCGCCGCGGGGCCGTCGACCGTCACGACCGGCTACACCGTCGGGTCCTTGGCAGTCCCCGGCGCGTCGACCGGTCTCGTGCTGAACGGCGACTCGGTCACGGTCACCGCTACCGGCACCGTCTGCCCGGGAACCGGGTCGTGCTTCGGGCCGGACGGGGACGCGTCGGCCGACACGACGCAGAGCGGCTTCGGCGGGTTCGTCGCCCCGGGAGCACCCGGTTGGGGACTCGTCGGCAGGGTCGGCTCCGGCCCGTGGGTGCAGGTCGGCAGCGGGCCGGCCACGCTCTCCGGGACGGGCGAGCTCGTCTTCGCGGTGAACGACGATCTGTTCTCGGACAACGCGGGCAGCTTCACGGTCACCGTGTCGTACGCGTGCTGGCCCGGCTGGGGCTACGGCGACGAGAACCACACGCACTGCGGCCCGCCCGGCCTCGCCGACAAGGACACGTCGGCGGCGGGACCTGCGCCGAACGTGAACGCGAACGGCCACGCCGAGGATGCGACGCCGGCGGAGCCCGGCGCGAACGGAAACGGCAAGGCGAAGGGCCACGCGAAGTAGCTCTCCGAAGACGGGGGAGCCCGGTCGCCGTGGCGCGGGCTCCCCGGATCGTGATCGGGCCTAGAAGGGCAGCGAGGCGGCGGCGTCGCTTGCGAGGTCGACGAGCGGCTGCACGAAGAAGAACGAGCCGATCGTGACGACGAGCGCGGCGCCGACCGCGGCATCCAGCAGGAGGTCGCGCGGTGGCGAGCCCCCGGCGGCGATGACGGCGCCCGTCGCCGGCGCTTCTCCCGAGCGCATGTAGAGCGACCGCACGACATTGAGGTAGTACGCGAGGGACAGCGCGGTCGCGAGCACGCCGATCACGACGAGCCACCACCAGCCGGCCTCGTAGATCGCGGAGAAGACGAACAGCTTGCCGAGGAAGCCGCCGGTCAGCGGGAACCCTGCCATCGAGAGCATGAACCACCACATGCAGACGCCGACGAACGGCCGCTCCCAGCCGAGCCCGGCGAGGTTGCCGAGCGTCACCGGGCGGCGCAGCTCGCGCTCCCGCGCGGCGACGACGGAGAATGCGCCGACGCTCGCCGCGGAGTAGGGGATGAGGTAGTAGAGGAGCGCCTCGGCGCCGGCAGTCGAGTTCGCGGCGATCGCGATCAGCAGGAAGCCGGCTTGCGAGACCGACGAGTAGGCGAGCAGTCGCTTCACGTCCCGCTGTGCGATCGCCGCGAAGTTGCCGATGGCGAGCGAGCAGACGGCGAGCACCGCGACCGCCACCGACCAGATCTCGGCCTGCTCCGGGAACGCGGTGACGAGGATCCGGAGCATGAGCACGAGGCCGGCGACCTTCGTCGCGGCGGACATGAAGGCCGTCACGGTGGTCGGCGCGCCCTCGTACACGTCCGGCGTCCACATGTGGAACGGCGCGGCCGAGACCTTGAACGCGAGGCCGGCGAGGATCATCGCCATGCCGGTCACGAAGAGCGGGTCGTCGGCTCCGGTCGCCTCGCGGATCGCCGTGAACCCGAGCTCGCCGGTCGCGCCGTAGACGAGCGCGCAGCCGAACAGCAGGATTCCCGAGCCGAAGCTCCCGATGATCAGGTACTTGAGGCCTGCCTCGAGCGACGCGCGCCGATGCGTGTCGAGCGCGCACAGCACGTAGAGAGCGATCGAGAACCACTCGAGCGCCAGG